>Ga0335081_10017381_pt1 | contig 11642 bp, 9 predicted proteins | sample Lox_Sample_35_FD_206713 | JGI IMG/M metagenome (GOLD analysis project Ga0335081, IMG submission 206713) | Soil microbial communities from Loxahatchee National Wildlife Refuge, Florida, United States - Lox_Sample_3.5 | ecosystem: Environmental > Terrestrial > Soil > Wetlands | place: USA: Florida... | reverse complement strand
GACCGAGCGCGGACGCTTGTACGCGGCCAGGTGCGGGCGGCAGTACTCGATGATCTCGGTCTCGGTGGCGGTGGCGCCGGGGCGGAGCACCACGTAGGCGCGGGCCAGCTCGCCGTGCGTGTCGTCGGCCACCGAGCCGACGGCGACCATGGCCACCGCGGGGTGGGCGGCCACGACGCGCTCGATCTCGGCTGGGTAGACGTTGAACCCGCCGGTGATGATCAGGTCCTTCCTGCGGTCGACGACGAAAAAGCGGCCTTCCTCGTCCCGGGTGGCGATGTCGCCGGTGTGCATCCAGCCGTCGGGCTCGATCGCGGCCCGGGTGGCCGGCTCGTTGCCGTAGTAGCCGAGCATGACCAGGGGCCCGCGGATCATCAGCTCGCCCGGCTCGCCGTCGGGCATCGTGACGCTCGCGTCGTCGAGCGCGGCGACCCGGGCTTCCGCGCCGGGCAGTGCGAAGCCGATCGAGCCGTGCACGTTCGGCAGGTAGACCGGGTTGGCGGTGCCCGCGCCGCCCAGCTCGGTCATGCCCCACAGCTCGAGCAGGGGAGCGGCGGACCGGCGCTCCCATTCCGCCATCTTGGCCGCTGGCATGGTCTGCCCGCCCACGCCGCAGATCCGCAGCGAGGACAGGTCGGTCCCGGGCAGGGAGGGGTCGGCGAGCATCATCGCGTACATCGTCGGCACGCCGTCGAACACGGTCGCGCCGTGTCGCTGGATCGCCGCCAGGGCCTGGGCGGGATCGAAGCGCTCCATGATCACTAGGGTGGCACCGGCCATGAAGGTGCCGTTCATGACGATGTTGCCGTAGACGTGCGGCAGCGGCAGGGCGCTGAGCAGCACGTCGCGGTCGGTCCGCGTCTGCACCGCGAACAGGGCCGCGCTGTTGAGGAAGACGGCCCGGTGTGACTGCATCGCGCCCTTGGGATGGCCGGTGGTGCCGGAGGTGTAGCCGATGGTGGACAGGTCGGCCGGGTCCGGCCGGGGCACCTCCGGCGCCGCCGCGGCGTGGCCGAGCAGGTCCCCGAACCCGGTGACGCCGTCGCCCGCGCCGTCGAAGCTGATCACCCGGCGCAGCGTGGGCACGGACCGGGTCAGGCCCGCGATCACCTCGGCCTTGTCGCCCGAGGCGAAGATGGCCGCGGCGCCGCAGTCGTTCAGCACGAAGGCCACTTCTTCCGCGGTCAGCATCACGTTGATGGGGTTGACGACCGCCCCGGCGCGCAGCGCCGCGTGGTAGGCGATGACCCATTCCCACCGGTTCGGCGAGTACAGCGAGACCCGGTCTCCCCGGCGTACCCCGATGTCGTGCAGGCCGCCCGCCACCCGGTCGCACAGGTCATCGAGCTCCGAGTAGGTCAGCGTCCGGCCGGGGGCGATGAGCGCCGTCTTGGCGCCGAACCGCCGGGCCGCCCGGGTCACGATCGTGCCCAGGTCCGCCGTGATCGGGCCGGGCTCCTCCGGCGCCAGAGCCTGTACTGGGTCGATGGTCGTCTCGGCCATGGCCCCCCCTATTTCCGACCGGTCCCGTGTTATCGCCATCTAGCCGTCCGGCGGCCGGCTTGTCAAGGGAGCACGTCGCGGCGGCGCGTCCGGATTGTGACGTCCGGTCCTTGACAAGGCAGGCGCATGGGTCGAATGTTGGCTTCCGTACCGAAGTGGCGAGTGTTTCCTCGTATAGAACTGACGTGATGTGGGGGATTTCATGGACCTGTCGCCAGATTTTTCTTTCCAGCCGCTGCCGGCCATCGAGAACGCGACTCTGCAGCCGTTCCCGCAGGTAGCGAGCCCGCTCGGGCCGCTCGCCCCGCTGGTGGGGAAGTGGGCCGGCCGGGGCATGAACGTCATCTGGCGGCCCGATCACACGTCCGGCCAAGATCATTTTCTCGAGCTCAACCTGACCTCGGACCAGATCGAATTCAGCGCGATCAACGGGCCGATACCCAACCGCGGCCTGCTGCAGCCCGACATGAACATGTTCGGCCTGACCTACCTGAACCAGATCAGCGACGCGAACGTGGGCGCCGGGCTGCACATCGAGCCGGGCATATGGGCGGCGGTGCCGGCCACTACCGATCCGAACGTGGTCCCGACCGTCGTCCGGCTGGCCTCCATCCCGCACGGCACCGTGGCGCTGTTGCAGGGCACCGCGGCGACGGCGAACGGCGCCCCGAACATCGCGATCAAAGGAATCAAGCCGTTCGCCATCGGCGCACCGCCTCTCCAGACGATCGACTTCCCCGAGCAGATCCTGACCAACCACACGAACTTCCGGACCTCGGGCGCCGGGCTGAACGGCATCACCCAGGCCATGGTCGACAACCCCAACAGCGTCCTGACCGCGGCGATCGCGGGCCAGCACATCACCTCCACGACGACGCTGCACGTGACCACCATCGACCTTCCGACGCCGGGCGGCGGCACGGCGAACACGGCCTTCCTCAAGGGGGGCACCGACGGCCCGAACGCCACCGCGGTCTCGGTCACGGCCACCTTCTGGCTGGAGACCCTGCAGGGGCAGTCGGCTCCCACGCAGCTCCAGTACACCCAGACCGTTTTCCTGAACTTCAGCGGCATCACCTGGCCGCACGTAACGGTCGGGACGCTGACCAAGGCCTGAGGGTCAGCGTCCCAGGTAGGCGCGCTTGAGGTTCTCGTCCTGCAGCAGGTCCGCGGCCCGCCCCTCCAGGACGATCTCCCCGGTGGACAGGACGTAGCCACGATCGGCGACGGACAGCGCCATGGTCGCGTTCTGCTCCACCATCAGGACCGCCACCCCGGTGGCGTGGATGGTCTTGACGATCTGGAAGTTCTGCAGGACCAGGGCCGGCGACAGGCCCATCGACGGCTCGTCCATCAGCAGCAGCCGCGGCCGCGACATCAGCGCGCGGCCCATCGCGACCATCTGCTGCTCGCCGCCGGACAGCGTGCCGGCCAGCTGGTTCCGCCGTTCGAGCAGTCGCGGGAACAGCTCGTGCACCCGGTCGAAGTCCTCGGCGAGCGACTCGCCCCGGCGCAGCACCGCGCCGAGCTCGAGGTTCTCCCGCACCGTCAGCTGTCCGAACAGGCGCCGGTTCTCCGGCACGATCGCCATCCCGGTGGCGATGCGCCGCGGCACCGGCCACTGCGTGACGTCCTGGCCTTCCAGCAGCACCCGGCCGGAGCGCGGCCGGACGATGCCCAGGATGGTCTTCAGCGTCGTCGACTTGCCGGACGCGTTCCCGCCGAGCAGGCAGACCAGCTCGCCCTCGTTCACGTGCAGCGAGATCCCTTCCAGGATCCGCATCTGGCCGTAGTACGTGGTGACCTGGTCCAGCCTCAGCAACTCGCTCATTCGGCCCCCGCCAGGTCCTCGGGGTGGCGGCCCATGTAAGCCTCGACCACCGCCGGATGGTTCGCGACCTGGTCGAACCCGCCCTCGGCGATCTTGATGCCGTGGTCGAGTGCGACCACCCGGTCCGAGCAGCCGGCCACCACGTGCATGTCGTGCTCGATCACCAGGATCGCGACCCCGCGTTCGTCGCGGATCTGCCCGATCAGCTCGGTGACCTCGTGCGTCTCGGCCGGGTTCATCCCGGCGGCGGGCTCGTCGAGCAGCAGCAGCCGGGGCCGGGTGGCGAGGGCCCGGGCGATCTCGAGCCGCCGCCGGTTGGCGTACGACAGCGAGTAGGCGGGCTGGTCCCAGCGGTACCCGGCGAGCCGCTGGCCGAAGAACGACAGCACCTCCTCGGCCAGCGCCCGGGCCTCGCGCTCCTCACGCCGGGCCCGCGGCAGCCGGAGCACCGACTCCCACGGCATGGCCCTGGTCCCGCCGTAGGTGGCGGCCATCACGTTCTCCAGCACGGACATGTTCATGAACAGCCGCAGCGTCTGGAACGTGCGCGCGATCCCCAGCCGGGCGATGACGTGCGGCGACTGGCCCGCGATCGACTGGGCTGGCCCGGGATGGGCGCCGAACCTGACGTCGCCCGCGCTCGGCTCGTAGACCCCCGTGATCACGTTGAAGACCGTGGTCTTGCCCGCGCCGTTCGGCCCGATGACGCTGACCACCTCCCGTTCGCTGACCTGCAGGTCCAGCTCGGACAGGGCGCGCAGCCCGCCGAACGACAGGGAGAGCCGGTCGAGCTCGAGAACGGGACGGGCGTCGCCCGGCGGCTCGTGCCCTGTGCTCACGTCGCGACCTCGACCCGGCGCTGCCCGAGCAGCCCCTGCGGGCGGGCGATCATCATCACGATGAGGATCGCGCCGATCATCAGCTGCCGGGTGATCGATGGCTCGTTCACCAGCCTGGTCTCCCAGACGAACGCGGCCAGGTAGATCGTCGGCACCAGCAAGATGGTCCGCCACCTGCCCTTGACTTGCACCAGCGCGACCGCCAGGCAGATCAGCACCACGAACCCGATGTTCCCCGCGGTCTGCGCGGTCTGCGGGTTGCCCGGGACGATGATCCAGTCGCGCAGCCCGTCACCGAGCACGCCGGCCGTCTGCGGCCCGCCCGCGACCACGCTGGGCGAGATGGCGTTGGCGATGGCGTAAGCCGCGAAGCCGAGCGCGATGGTCGCGCCGAGGACCAGGGCCAGCCTGCGCCAGGGGCGCAGCTTGACCAGCAGGGTCAGCAGGCCCAGCCCGTAGAACAGGATGCTGGCCTCGGCCGGGCTGCGCAGCAAGCCGTCGTAGATGACCATCACCACCAGCGCACCGGTCGCCGCGCCCGCGATGCTGCCGATGCCGCCGAGGATCAGCCCGGCGTAGATCAGGATCAGGATCGGGGTGTCGAAGTCGGTGGGGAACACGCTGGCCTGCTGGGCGGCGAAGATGGTGCCGGCCAGCGCCGCGACCATCGCGCCGCAGGCGAACGCGGACAGCTTCACCCGGTTGACCGGGATCGTCATCGCGGCCGCCGCCAGCGGGTCCTCGCGCACCGCGCGCCAGGCCCGCCCGGTGCGCGAGTACTCCAGCAGCCGCAGCACCGCCATCGTGACCACCAGCACGATCACCAGCAGGTAGAAGTAGCTCTCGTTGGTGTTCAACGAGACCCCGAATGCGTGGATCGGATCGATCGAGGTGATCCCGTTCGGCCCGCCAAGCTTGGACGGCGCCACGTTGTTGGTGAACTCGACGAACGCCTCGCCCAGGAACAGCGTCACGATGGCCAGGTAGTCGCCGAGCAGCCGCCGGGACGGCAGTCCGACGGCCAGACCGAGGATCGCCGCGCCGATCATCACGATCGGCAGCGACAGCCAGTACGGCAGGTGGATGCCGTTGGCGCCGAGCTGGGACGAGGAGAGCAGCGCGTACCCGTACGCGCCGAAGCCGAAGAACGCGACGTAGCCGAGGTCGAGCAGCCCGGCCCAGCCCACCACGATGTTCAGCCCCACCGCCAGCAGCGCGATCACCAGCGCGTCGATGCCGACCTGCAGCTGGAAGCCGCCCAGGCCGAGCAGCGGCAGGGCCAGGCCGGCCAGCCCGGCGATGGCCAGCCTGGGCCACCAGCCGATCCGCTCGCCCGCCTGCTGCGCGCGGCCGAGCCAGGACGGCAGGTACTCGCGCCGGTGCGCCTGCCTGGCCACCCACTCGTCGGCCCCGACCTTCGGCCCCTGCGGATCGATGCTCATCGGCAGGTCACACCTTCTGCAACTGGGCCCGGCCGAGCAGCCCAGTGGGCCGCAGCAGCATCACGACGATCAGGATCCCGAACACGATCAGGTTGCTGTAGGTGGAGGAGATGTAGCCGGTGACGAACGATTCCGCGACGCCGATGAACAGGCCGCCGAGCATCGCGCCCGGGATCGAGCCGATCCCGCCGACCACGGCCGCGGTGAACGCCTTGAGCCCGGCGATGAACCCGATCGTGGCCGTCACCTGGTTGAACAGCAAACCGCCCATGATCCCGGCCACGCCCGCCAGGGCCGAGCCGAGGAAGAACGTCGCCGTGATGACGAAGTTCACGTTGATCCCCAGCATCTCGGCCGCCTCCCGGTCGACCGCCACCGCCCGCATCTGCCGGCCCAGCCTGGTCCGGTTGACCAGCAGCTGCAGGCCCGCCATCAGCACGACGCCCAGCACCAGGACCAAGATCTGCACGCTGTCGATGGTGACCGAGCCGATCTGGATGCCGCTGGACAGCGAGATGAACTCCGCGGTGTTGTAGACGCGGTACTGCGCGCCGAACAGCAGGAGAGCGGAGCTCTCCAGGAAGAACGAGACGCCGATCGCGGTGATCAGCGGCGCGATCCGCGGCGCGTCGCGCAGCGGCCGGTAGGCGAACCGCTCGATCGCCACGCCCAGCCCGCCGACCAGGACCGCCGCCAGCACGAACATGATCAGCAGCAGCAGCGGCACCGCGATCGTCAGGTGCTGCGCGCCGCCGAACCACTGGATCACGAAGAAGCCGATGTACGCCCCGACCATGTACAGGTCGCCGTGCGCGAAGTTGAGCAGCTTCAGGACCCCGTACACCATCGAGAAACCCAGCGCCACCAGCGAATAGAGCGCGCCCGTGGTGAGGCCGTTCACCAGTTCCTGAAAGAAGAAGCTCATCCCGGAGCGGATCCTACCCTTCAAGGCCTCACAGGTGCTCCGCCGCGGGCCGGACCCTTAAACGCCCGAACACCGGCCCGCGGCGGAGCTGCCGCTCTAGTTCAGCCGATCACGAACTCGGGATCAGCTTGTACTTACCCGCCGAGTCGATCTTGAACAGGAAGAACTTGCCGCCGTTCAGGTCGCCGTGCGAGTCGAAGGAGATCGGCTGGCCCAGGATCGAGGCCGGCTCGTTCGTGGCCTTGATCGCGGCCAGCACGTTGCTGCGGCTCGGCGTCTGGCCCGACTTGCAGACCGACGCGATCGCCTCGTCGAGCACATGCGTCGCCGCGAACACCGGCGGGCCGAACGTGCCGAAGTTCCCGTACTTCTGCAGGGCGGCCCTGGCGATCACCGCGTCGGCCGGCATCGCGGTGATGTCCGGGCCGAACGAGGACACGTACGCACCATTGATCGTGAACGTGCCCGGCGAGAACAGCCCGTCCGTGCCGAAGATCACGGCGGTCTTGTGCTGCTGGGCCAGGTCCCGGCCGAACTGCTGGGCGTTCGCGGCCACCTGCCAGGGCAGGACCACCACCGAGGTGTCCGGCGTGACCTTGGCCACCAGCGAGGAGAAGTCGGTGACCTTCTGCGACACCGACTCGTGGTCGACCTTGATCCCGGCGGCCTGGAAGACCGGCGTCATGGCGCTGACCAGGCCGGTCGAGTAGGCCTCCTGGTCATCGACGATCATCAGCGCCTTCGGGTGCAGGGTCTTCACGATGTAGTTCGCGTCCTGCGGGCCCTGCACGCTGTCCTTGGACACCACCCGGAAGAACGTCGGGTACTTCCCGGTGGTCAGCGCCACCGCGGTCGCCGACCCGGAGATGAAGCCCATCCCGGCCCGGGCCATCGGCCCGCCGACCGCCTCGACTTCCTGGCTGCCGGCCGGGCCGACCACGCCGACGATGGCCGAGTTGGAGATGAACTGCTGGGTCACGGTCGTGGCCTGGGCGGGCTGGAGCTGCGTGTCGCCCTGGACCAGCGTGATCTTGGTCTTGTTGGCCAGGTTGTCCCTGAGCACCGCGAGCTGGGCGAAGTGCAGCTGCTCGGTGCCCAGCGGTGCCACCGGCCCGGTGATCGGGCCCTCGAAGCCGATCGACGCGACGCACGACTTGGTGGCGGCCGATGCACTGCTGGTAGCAGTGCCGCCGCTCGCGGCGGTGCTGCTACTGCTGCTACTGCAGCCGGCCACGGCCAGCGCGCCGACCGCCGCCACGGCTAGAACCAGGCGTCTCTTCATGGATACGCCTCCATTCCCGGGTTATCTCATCATGTAGAGGTTGAGGTTGGAGTCATGCCGCGCGCCGCCGCGCGGACTGCCGAAACGCCCCCGGATCGGCCGTCTGCGGGATCTTGCGCCGTGGCGCCCTGTCCGCGCAGACTCAATACGCCCTCCCCAATGGCCGAATTCGTAACGCCGATCAAACCATCGCCGTTTGGGCCAAGGCAAGGGGGCTAATGTGGTACCGGCCTGGCAGTTGTGAAGTCGATATCTAAGGGGGCGGTGTCCCCCCGGGAGGTAGCGTCCAGTGGCCGACGTGCTCAGTGCAGCCGGAAACCTCACCACGCAGCTGGACGTCACGGCCATCCGGGCCAGGTTCTCCTCGCTGCGGCAGGGGTTCGCCTTCTTCGACGCCCCCGGCGGCACCCAGGTCCCCGACGAGGTGGGCGAGGCGATCGCGCGGGCGCTGCGGGAGGCGAGCGCGAACCTGGGCGCCGGCTACGCCACCAGCATCCGGGTCGGGCAGATCCTCGAGGAGGCCGAGCGCAAGGCGGCCGGGTTCCTCGGCTGCGAGCCGCACGAGGTGATCTTCGGGCCGAACATGACCTCGCTGAACTTCGCCCTGTCCCGGACGGCCGCGCGCGCCTTCCAGCCGGGCGACGAGATCCTGGTGTCCTGCCTGGATCACGACGCCGGGGTCGCCCCGTGGCTGGAGATCGCGCACGATCGGGACCTGGTGGTCCGGCACGTCGCGCTGCACGACGACACCACGCTGGATTTCGCGGATCTGGAGAGCAAGCTCGGCCCGCGCACCAAGGTGGTCGCGTTCGCCTGGGCGTCGAACGCGGTCGGCACGGTCACCGACGCCCGGCGGGTATGCCGGCTCGCGCACGAGGCCGGCGCGCTCGCCTGGGTGGACGCGGTGCACTACGCCGCGCACGAGCCGATCGACGTCCGCGCCATCGGCGCCGACATGCTGATCTGCTCGCCGTACAAGTTCTGCGGGCCGCACCTGGGCATCGCGGCCGGCCGGGCCGAAGTGATGAGCCAGTGGCGGCCGTACAAGGCACGCCCGGCCCCTACCAGCCCGCTGGGGCGCAGCTTCGAGACCGGCACGCAGACCTATGAGCTGCTGGCCGGGCTCAACGCGACCATCGATTACCTCGACTCGATCGGCGGCTTCGCCGCGATCAGCCCCTACGAGCGCGAGCTCGGCCAGCGGTTCCTCGACGGCCTGTCCGATGCGGTCACCGTCTACGGGCGGCCCGGGATGGACGGCCGCGTGCCCACGTTCCTGGTCAACGTGGACGGCGTGGCCGCCGAGGACGTCGCCGCGCGGCTGGCCGACGCCCGGATCGGGGTCTGGGCCCACGACTCGTGGTACTCACTCGGCCTGTACCAGGGGCTCGGCTACAGCGGCAAGTCGGTCCGGATCGGCTTCATCCACTACAACTCGCCGGAGGAGGTCGACCGGCTCATCGAGGCGCTGAACGGCCTGAGGTTATCCGCGACCCCGCCGGCCACCCGCCCCGCTACCCGTCCGCTCCGCCGAGAATCTCGGCCAGCTTGTCCAGGTTGATGTTGCCGCCCGAGACCACGCAGACGATCTTCCCGGTCCCGGCCCGGCCGCTCAGCGCGGCGGCCGGCGCGAGCGCGCCCGCGCCCTCGGCAATCACCCGGACCCGCTCGGCGAGCGTGCGCACCGCGGCGGCGACCTCGGCCACCGGGACGGCCACGGCGTCGTCCACGAGCGGCGCCACCAGCGGCCACATGCTGTCCAGCACCCGCCGGCTGCCCGAGCCGTCGACGAACGAGGGACGGTAGTCGACGTCGGCCGGGTGCCCGGCGGCCAGCGCCGCGGCCAGCGCCGCGGCGGTGTCGGGTTCGGCCGTGACGATCCTCGTGCCGGGCCGCAGCGCCTTGACCGCGCTGGCGATCCCCGTGGTCAGCCCGCCGCCCCCGTACGGGATCACGATCGCGTCCGGGTCGGGCAGGTCCTCGAGTATCTCCAACCCGATCGTGCCGTTGCCGGCCATCACCCCGGGGTCCTGGACCGGGTGCACGAAGAGCCCGTCCACTCCGTCGACGCGGCTGGCCACGATGGCGTTCCACCAGTCGTCGTACGTGATCTTCATGACCCGGCCGCCGAGCCGTTCGATCGCGGCGATCTTGGCCTCGGGCGCGTGGTCGGGCACTGCGATCGTGGCCGGGACCCCGAGCTCGCGCGCGGTCCACGCGACTCCCTGTGCCATGTTCCCCGCGCTGGCGGTGACCAGGCCCTTGGCCCATGCGCCGGCTGGCGCCAGCATGACCGCGTTGGTCGCCCCGCGAATCTTGAACGAGTTGATGGGCTGCAGGTTCTCCAGCTTGAGGTAGATCTCGGCCGGGGCGTCCGCGACGTGCAGCCGCACCAGCGGCGTGCGGACGACGGCGCCGGCGATCCGGGCCCGCGCCGCCTCGATCTCCGCCAGCTCGATCATCGCTCTGCCCTCCTGGAAAGGCCCGCCACGGCCGTTTCGATCTCGGCTCGCTCCGCCCCGGTGACCGGATGCCGCAGCGCCTCGGCCACCGGGGCCAGGTGCTCCGGGCGGCCCGGGCCGATCACGACCTGGGTTACCCGCTCGTCGGCCAGCAGCCAGCCGAGCGCGAGCCCGGCCAGCGAGGTGCCGCGGGCCGCGGCGATCGCCCGCAGCCGGTCCAGCGCGTCGAAGGTCGCGCCGGTGACGAGCTCGGCGTACGGCTCGGGCCGCTGGGTCATCCGCGACCCGGCCGGGTACGGCGCGCCGCGCCGGTACTTCCCGGTCAGCCAGCCGCCCGCCAGCGGGCCGAACGCCAGGTAGGCGACGCCCCGGCTGGCGCACAGCTGGAGCAGGTCCGGCTCGTCCTGCCGGGCCAGCAGCGAGTGGCTGTTCTGCACGGCGCGCGGCGTGCCCGCCGCCAGGGCGGCGGCGAGCTGGGCGGCGTCGAAGTTGCTGACCCCGTACGCGCCGATGAGCCCGTCGGCCTGCGCGGTGCCGAACGCCCCGAAGGTTTCCGCCAGCGGCACGTCCGGGTCGTAGTCGTGCGCGAGAAACAGCTCGACGTGGCCGACCCCGAGCCGGTCCAGGCTGGACCGGAGCTGGCGGGCGATCCGGTCCGGTTTCAGCCCGTGATCCGCGCCGGCCTCCATCGGGTTGTACGTCTTGGTGGTGAGCCGCGGCCTGACCCCGCGCGCGGCCATCCAGCGGCCGATCGCCCGCTCGCTGCGGCCGCCGCCGTAAGCGTCGGCGGTGTCGAACCAGTCGATCCCGGCCGCCCAGGCCGCGTCCATCAGCGCGAACGCCTCGTCCTCGGTCAGCCCTCCGCCGAAGAACTCCGGCGCCGAGCCGACTCCGCCGAAGTTCCCGCAGCCCAGCGCGATGCGCGGGACGGTGAGCCCCGGACTTTCCCCCAGCATCAGCCTTGCCGCCTCCTGTCAGGTCGGCATCACCTTAGCGGGGCCGTCCTGAGCCGTCTACGCTACCTGGCCCGGCACCGGGTCGCCGGGTTACCGTTGGCTGGAGAGCACTACAGGGGACGGTGGGGCATGGACAAGGACCTGGCCGACCAGGTAGCCGGCATCGCGGCGCGGGTGGTCGCCAGCGGGGCGATCTCCGCCAGCGGGCACGGCAACGTCAGCGTGCGGGTTCCCGGGGCGGAGGAGATGTACTTCACCGCGGGACCCTCGCTGCGTGACCACCCCGCATCCGCCGTCGTGCGGGTCGGGCTGGACGGAACCTTGCTGGAGGGCGAGCTGCCGCCGATCCAGGGCGCCGTCGTCGCCATGCATACCGCCATGTACGCCGACAACCCCGATGTC
>Ga0335081_10017380_pt1 | contig 11642 bp, 10 predicted proteins | sample Lox_Sample_35_FD_206713 | JGI IMG/M metagenome (GOLD analysis project Ga0335081, IMG submission 206713) | Soil microbial communities from Loxahatchee National Wildlife Refuge, Florida, United States - Lox_Sample_3.5 | ecosystem: Environmental > Terrestrial > Soil > Wetlands | place: USA... | reverse complement strand
GGCGGAAGCGCAGGCGATCGACGAAGTGATGAAGCTGGGCATGAGCCATCCCATGGGCCCGCTCGAACTTGCCGACTTCATCGGCCTCGACGTCTGCCTGGACATCATGAAGGTGCTCTACGAGGGGTTCCGCGAATCGAAGTACCGACCTTGCCCTTTGCTGGAAAGGATGGTCAATGCCGGATGGCTGGGACGGAAGACCAGCAAAGGGTTCTACGAATACAAACAAGGACAGACGGCATAGAGAATGAGGGAAAGAACAGCCGCCCCAACGTGCTCTTCGCTGTCTACGGTTTAACGCCGACCGTCTTCACTCGCCTCGCCATGGCACTCTTCCCCCGCCAATTCCGCCTTACCCGGTGAGAGCAGAAAAGACGCTCTGACGGCGGAATGAGGAGGAAAGGTCATGAAGACCAATCGAAGCTCGTCGGTAATAAGGAACACTTTTCTCGCGTTGGTAAGCACCGTTGTTTTTGCCGGGCTTGCCAACGCTCAAGGATCTGCATACAAGGGCCAATTCACGCTACCGTTTGAAGCGAAGTGGGGCAACGCTACTTTGCCGGCCGGCGACTACACGTTCACGCTCGACTCGGCCGCGCTGCCGGCTATGGTCAGAATCGAGACAACCGACCGTTACATAGGCCTGGTGATAGCGCAGGATACCAATGCGTCGCACGCCTCTAAGGGCAACGAGTTGATTGTAACTCGTAGTGGCGGCTATGCCAGGATTAGCGCTCTGCATCTGGCAACACTGGCCACGGATTTCGAATACGCCACCCCCAAGGCGGAACGACAGGTTCTGGCCAGCGCGCCGAAGTTGATCCAAAGCTTGCCGATCCACAACGGGAAATAAATCGGCTCCAAACGCCGGTGATTCAGGGCGAGCCTTATCCCTTGTTGCGGGAATGAGGGCTCGCCCCCAACCTCTGATCGATTAGTGCCTTTTCCTGCACCTCTTTTCAGCGGTCCGATCCTCCTCACGGAGAACGAGAGGCTCCCTGCCACTTAGGGCGCTACGCCCGCGCTGCCCCCGACAAGATGAGACGTCTAAGAGGTTTGGCCTAGTTTGAAGCCGACGGCTCTTTCGAGTAAGATGTTCCCGAATCTGTGCGATGACTGATGAAGGACAAGTGGGGAGAGACGCCCCTTTGTCGGTGGCCCTTTTGGGGAGCAATTGTCTTCAGCCACGAACAACGGACCAGGGACAAGGGGCAGATCTGGTCTTCTTCCATCGATCACCATTCATCGCACATCGTTTCCCGGAGGTAATGGCTTATGGCACGGGTCGTGCGTTGCGGTCTGGTGCAAGCACGGTGTGAGTGGTCGCCGGATGAAGTGCCGGTCGAGAAAATCAAGAAGCAGATGGTCAAGAAGCACGAAGGCTTGATCGCCGAGGCGGCACGCCAGCGGGCCGAGATCGTGTGCCTGCAGGAGCTCTTCTACGGGCCGTACTTCGCCGCCGAACAAGACGTGCGCTGGTATCAGGTGACGGAGGCGGTGCCGGACGGCCCTGCCGTGCAGTGGGCGCGGAAGCTGGCGAAGAAGCACGAATTGGTGCTGGTGGTGCCAGTCTACGAGAGCGAGATGACCGGCGTCTATTACAACACCGCCGCTGTCATCGACGCCGACGGCCGCTATCTGGGCAAGTACCGCAAGCACCATATTCCCCACTGCCACCCCGGCTTCTGGGAGAAGTTCTATTTCACGCCCGGGAATCTCGGCTATCCGGTATTCGAGACGCGCTACGCCCGGATCGGGATCTACATCTGCTACGACCGCCACTTTCCCGAGGGCGCGCGGGTGCTGGGCTTGAACGGAGCGGAGATCGTGTTCAACCCGTCCGCCACCGTGGCCGGACTTTCCGAGCACCTATGGGAGCTGGAACAGCCGGCGCACGCGGTGGCCAACGGCTATTTTGTGGGCGCCATCAATCGCGTCGGCCACGAGCTGCCCTGGGACATTGGTGAATTCTACGGCAAAAGCTACTTCGCCAACCCGCGGGGCAAGATCATCGCCCAGGCTAGCCGCGACAAGGACGAGGTGCTGGTGGCCGACCTCGATCTGGAAATGATCCTACAGGTACGCAACACGTGGCAGTTCTATCGCGACCGCCGGCCAGAAACCTATGAGGCGCTGACGCGGGGGTGAGGGAAAGCAGTGAGAGTGACAAGCGAAACGAGTAGCCACTGACCAAGTACGAAGGACAAAGGACGAGTGACAAAGCACGACTCTTCGATCCAGACGACCAAAACCAGTTCGGGGCGCAGCGTCCCATCAGGAATCCAGAATCGCCCGAGCAGGTTGTGGAACTTCGATCTCGCCCCCATCCCCCCGGAACGGCGCACCTGGGGCACGTATAATTACGCCGCCCTTTGGATCGCCATGAGCGTCAACATTCCCACCTACATGTTGGCCAGCGGGATGATTGCCGGAGGGATGAACTGGAAACAGGCCATCTTCACCGTCTTTCTCGGCAACGTGCTGGTGCTGGTCCCCATGCTGCTCAACGCTCACGCCGGCGCGCGCTATGGAATTCCTTTTCCCGTGTTTGCGCGCGCCTCGTTCGGCGTGCTGGGCGCGAACATTCCTGCGGTCCTGCGAGCGCTGGTGGCTTGCGGCTGGTTCGGCATTCAGACTTGGATCGGCGGCGAGGCCATCAACGCCATGATCGTGGCTCTCGCACCGCGCTGGCACGATTGGGCGCTGGGCGTGCCGGTGTGCTTTGGAGTTTTCTGGCTGCTGAATCTCTTCGTCATCGTGCGTGGCATTGAGACCATCCGCTTTCTTCAGGGAATCACTGCGCCTTTCCTGCTGATCATCAGTCTGGCGCTCCTCGCGTGGGCCTGCGTCAAAGCGGGCGGCTTAGGGCCCATGCTGGCCGCGCCGTCGAAGTTCAAGAGTTTGGGGGAATTCTTCGCGTTCTTCGTACCCTCGCTCACGGGGGTGGTGGCTTTCTGGGCCACGGTCGCGCTCAACATCCCGGACTTCACGCGCTACGCCCGCGGCCAGCGCGAACAGATGCTGGGTCAGGCCCTGGGCCTGCCCACCACGATGACTCTCTATTCCTTCATCGGGGTGGCCGTGACCTCCGCCACCGCGGTGCTTTTTGGGCAGGCGATGTGGGACCCGGTTGCCGTGCTCTCTCGGCTGGGCCATCCGCTGGCGGTGATCGTCGCCATGATCGCGCTCTTGTTGGCCACCCTCAACGTCAATGTAGCCGCCAACGTGGTTTCGCCTGCCAACGATTTTTCCAACCTGGCGCCGTCGCACATCAGCTTCAAGCTGGGTGGCATCCTCACCTGCGTGGTGGGCCTGCTGATCCAGCCTTGGAAGCTGCTTTCGAGCTACGGCAATTACATTTTCGGCTGGTTGGTAGGCTACTCGAGCTTCCTTGGTCCCATCTCCGGGGTCCTTATCGCCGATTACTTTGTCCTGCGCAAAACGAAGCTCGCAGCGGCCGACCTCTACCGTCGCGGCGGCGCTTACGAGTATCGCGGTGGCATCAACGTCCGCGCAATGGCGGCCTTAGTGGCCGGGGTCGCGGTGGCGTTGGCGGGACTGGTCGTTCCTGAGGTGCGCTTGCTTTACAATTACGGCTGGTTCGTGGGCTTCGGCGTTTCGTTTGTCGTTTATCTGGCGCTGATGTCGGGAGCGGCTCCGAGGACCGCCGAAGCCAGGAAAGGTCCGAGAGGGTAGGCAGATCTTATCTCGTTCGTCGCGCGAGGCACGAAGTCCCATGACCGGGCACGGACAGAATCGGGCTGTTGTTCCAGGCAGATTGAAAGGCCCGGGAGACCGGCGCTAGCGAGCGAAGTGGGGGAGGGTGGCGATCGCACAGCGAACCCGCTGGATGCAACCAAACGAAGGTCGCCAATCGGCAATCGGCACTTCTCAGATCCAGTCCAGCGCGCCGCGTTTCCAGAGCCAGAAGTAGCCGACCAGCAGAATGCCGAGGAACACCAGCATCTCTACCAGCCCGAACTTGCCCAATACTTGGTAGCGCACGGCCCAGGGAAAAAGGAAGATGGTTTCCACGTCGAAAACCACGAATAGGATGGCGATGAGGTAAAAGCGGACCGTGTAGCGGCCGCGCGCATCGGACTCCGGTGTGATGCCGCACTCGTAGGGCATCAGCTTTTCCGGATTGGGAGGGGGCGTGGGGCGCAGAAACTTCAGCACCCACAACGTGGCTAGCGGGAAAACGACTGCGATCGCGGCGAAAATCAGAACCGGTCCATATTGGTTGAGCACAGCAATTCTCCCTTCCTTTCTCCCCTCGCGCTAATGCTAGCAGAAAATCGTCGACAGTTGGCAGTTGAAAGTCGAAAGATCGCACTCACAAGCCTGGGATAACCTGGTGCAGAGTGTGTGATGTCGCGCTCGCTTGCTTTCGACCTCTCAACTATCGACCTTCGACTCATGCTTCGTGCGTCCCTGGGCGATATCGATCGCGTGAGGCAGTAGGCTGATGATGCTCTCAACCGACTCGCACGCCCCGCGCACGCTGCCCGGCAGGTTCACGATCAGCTTGCCCTTGCGGACGCCTACGACACCGCGTGAGAGCGCTGCCATGGGGGTCGACTTCAAACCCTCGGCGCGCATCATCTCAGCGAGACCTGGCACCTCTTTATCCAGGACTGCGCGCGTAGCCTCGGGCGTCACGTCTCGAGGCGCGAGCCCGGTACCGCCAGTGGTAAAGACCGCATCGCAATCGTCAGCGTCAGTCCAACATTCGAGACGCTGCCGGATCTGACCCTGATCGTCAGGCAGGACCTCACAGGCCACCACTTCCCAACCCCGCGATTCGAGCGCAGCTCGCACCGCAGGTCCGGAACGATCTTCACGCTGGCCGCCAACCGCCGAATCACTCAGAACGAGAATCCTGGCACGTAACATGGTGACCGATAATCAGATGAGAAACCGAACGTAGCTTCGCCAGTGAGCACCAGCGACGACGTCCGACACGGCTCAGCATCATCATACTGTTTTTTTTGGCGAACTTCAAAATCCCGATCCCTGGCCCGGGCTTCCTGAGCATAGCCGACAGGCCGACCTTTACCTCGTCTCCTTCAGTGATTCTACTGCCACCACAGGCCGCTGTTATAATATGACTCAGGAGGGCCATGGCAACAACGGTTACAGTCGCTGCGCACGCCGCACAGGGCGCGCGCGAGCACGTGTCAGCGACCACAAAACGCATTCCGTGGACTGTGTGGTTTTCGGTGGCATCGGTGGCGTCGGTCACCATCGGCGGTTACTGGGACATTTCGTGGCACATGTCGATCGGCCGCGACACCTTCTGGACGCCCGCGCACATGCTGATCTACTTCTGCGGCGTGCTGGCAGGGATCGCGAGCGGGTACCTGATCCTGGCGACGACGTTCGGCCGCGATCCACAGCTTCTCGCCGCGTCGGTGCGCGTCTGGATATTCCGCGCCCCGCTGGGCGCTTTTATCGCTGCCTGGGGCGGCATCACCATGCTCACTTCGGCTCCCTTCGACAACTGGTGGCACGGCGCTTACGGCCTGGACGTGAAAATCTTTAGCCCACCGCACATGGCGCTGGACGTTGGCGTGCTGGCCGTGGAAATAGGTGGGCTGGTGCTGATCCGGGGGGCCATGAATCGCGCGGCGGCGCCCTTGCGCCGCAAGCTCAACTGGCTGTTTCTTTATATCGGCGCCATGATCGTCAGCGTGGGCCTCACCGCCATTTGGGAGAACACCTATCGCGTCCTGATGCACACAGCGCAGTGCTATCTTGCCGTCGCCATCGTGATCCCCGTGTTGCTGGTGGGACTGGGGCGCGCGTCCGGTACGCGCTGGGCGGGGACCAGCCTGGTGGCCATCTACTCCGTTTATGCCTTGGCCTTGATGTGGGTCTTGCCCCTCTTCCCCGCTACACCGAAACTGGGACCCGTGTATCAGAAGATCACTCACTTCGTGCCGATGGAGTTCCCCATGCTGATCATCGTTCCGGCCCTGGCGCTGGACCTGCTTTGGCCTCGCCTGAAGGGCTGGAATCGGTGGGCTCAGGCTGCGCTTGGCGGGACACTTTTCCTGCTGACGCTGATGGCAGTCCAATGGCCGTTCGCAGACTTCCTGCTTTCGCCATACTCGCGCAACTCGATCTTCGGCACGAATTACTTCGCCTACTTTACGCCGCCAACCTCCTACGCTGTCTTGCATCGGTTCGTAACGTTCGAGCATACCCCGAGTCAATTTGGATGGCGGATGGCGATGGCATTGGCCGCTGCCATCCTGGGGACGCGACTGGGGTTCGGTTGGGGAGACTGGGGTCGGGAGGTTCGGCGGTAGAAGGCTGAAGAGAATCAAAGGGCAAAAGGCAAGTGGAGAGAGTCAACAAGGGTGACGAGCGAGTGTTAAACGTGAGAAACGGAGGACCAAAGTTCGGCAGGGTACGCCTGCTGCGTTTTCACCTTTGCCTTTTGCCTTTTGCCGTTTGCCTTTTGCTTTTCTCTCCCTCCCCAGCGCGCGCTCACGTCGGTAGCCCGGACGTTTTCTTTGAAGGCAATGCCGGGCCGTACCCTCTCTTCGTGACCCTTCGTCTGCCGCTCGTGATTCCTGGCGTGGCGGAGATTGAAATCCGCACTCAGTCGAGCGATCTGCGAGAGGTGCGCATCGTGCCGCTGCGACTGGCAGGCGCAGGCTCGCAATACGCGCCCGCCCCGGACGTTGCCGTCCGATCCAAGCAGGCCCCGAAGTTCTTCACGGGCAGTTTGTGGCTGATGGAAGGCGGCGCGCTGCAAGTGCGCGTCATGGTGGCTGGCGCGCGCGGCCATGGGGAACTCGCGGTCCCCGTGCCGTCGGTGGCGCAGCGGGTACTTCGCATGCAGCCGCCTTTGGGCGTCCTCCTGCTGGGGATGCTAGCGCTGCTGGCCGCTGGCGCGATTTCGATTGCCGGCGCGGGTGCGCGTGAGGCCACGCTGGAGCCGGGCGCTAAGCCCGCCGAGTGCGGCCTACGTCGCGGACGTGTGGCAATGACGATCGCCGCCGCCCTGGTGTTAGCACTGATCGTCCTGGGCGGTTCCTGGTGGAACGCGGAGGCCGCGCGATACGCGAGGAACGTTTACAAACCGCCCCTCGTTCACGCGACCCTCGAACCGGGCGGCCGGTTGCTGTTGCGTGGCGAGCCCGGGCACCTGGGGACACGTTTCGGATTGGGGTCCGAAACCCGGCTCGACGACCTGATTCCGGACCACAACCACCTCATGCACTTGTTCCTGGTGCGAGTTCCCGGAATGGATGCCTTCTGGCACCTGCATCCGGATCAGATCGAGCCGGGCGTCTTCGTGGAACGACTGCCTTCAATGCCGCCGGGCCGCTACCGGATCTTCGCCGACATCGTCCACGGCAGCGGCTTCCCTGAAACGCAGGTGGGCGAGGTGACCCTGCCAGCGACCGCCGGCGCCGCCATGACCGGTGACGACTGCTCGTGGACGGGCCCGCCTCTACCCGCGAGAGCGACCACAGACACTGACTCCCGCATCTCGATGCTGCCCGATGGTGGCCGCATGGTGTGGCAACGACCTGTTGGCGCGCTCAAGGCAAAGGTGGCGGAGTCGTTCCAATTCATCGTGGAGGACGCGGAGGGAAAGCCGGTGCAGGATATGGAACCCTACATGGGGATGGCGGGCCATGCCGAGTTCATCGGCGCGGATTTCGCGGTGTTCGCACACGTTCACCCGTCGGGCTCGGTTTCCATGGCCGCGCTGGACATCGCGCAGTCGGAACTACCCGGAGCTTCGGGCGACGATTCCTCATCCTCGCCAATGTCTGGGATGCCGGGAATGTCAGCCTCCACAGCTAGTCATCTGGACGCCAGCGTATCTTTCCCTTACGGCTTCCCCCGGCCGGGCGTCTACCGCATTTTCGTCGAGATCAAGCGCGCTGGCCGTGTTGAGACGGGGGTGTTCGACGCGCGCGTCGAGTAGCCGCGTACCGCCAAGCTTTGGCGCGCCGGCGGTCCGTGGTGCAGCAAATCAAAGTCGGCTCTCTTCACTTTCACCGGTGACCGTTCCGCCAAGGGGAAGACTTTCTGTTGGCACTTCTACTGAGGCCGGGAAACAAGTCCGGCGAACATCATGTTCAGCCAGTCTCTGACGCCCGCAGTGTTGCGGAGCACTTCGGCCAGCGAGCGGTCACGGAGATGTCCGCCCGAAGAGGTTTCCAACACGGCAAACCCGCGCTGGTTGATCCAGAGGAGCTTCCCTCCGGTACCCCACAGCTTCAAGGCTACTGTTGTAGCCGGAGCCTCTCCCGCTTTGGGGCCGCCGCCGAGCGACTCCTGGATGCCATCCCACACGGCCACGCGATCCCGAACCGGTGCCTGCACCGACCGGATATCGACCTCCAGCACGGCCTGTGCCTGGGCGCTCGCCATCAGCGTCGCCACCGTCTGCGGGCCTTGACCTGTGTAACGAGCGGCGTCGAACTGGCCGGTAGCCGGATCAACCGCCTCCAGTGTGGAGCTCGCGGCCGGGGGCGATACCTCGGGGACGCTCCAATGCAGGTTAGTGCGGAGGTAGGCTGCCAGCACAGCGAAGAAGCCGCTGGCATCCGGCACCTCGCTAGTCGGCAAAATGGCGACTGTTTTCACCTCGCTGTGGATCACGTCCCACGGGGTGAAGAAGCTCTCCCAAGGATATTCGAGCCATTCGAGAGTGAAGTACCCGTCGCCCCCTGGCAGGTACCATGCCTTTACTTTCGAACCTGGGCCGACTTTGGGCCGGAAGTCTTCCTGCGTTTGCAGTGTGAACTCTTTTCCGTCATCCGTGCGAACCACGACATAGGCGGCATGGACCTGCGTCAGCACGCCCTCAATTCGGGTGCCGGAGTGTTCACCAGGCTGCGCATGCGATTTGACTCTCGGCGATATGGCCTCGGCAAACACAGTAGCCAGCAGCACTGCCGCCAACACCGCGATGGGCAGAACGGGGAGATGTGTGGACAACCGAAGCCGCCGGACGTGAGCTCTCGCCATCATTGTCATCTTCCTTCTCCGCACCTTACGGAGTCGTACGGTTGGTTAACCCGTACCTTTTGCGGCTGGCACGCCGCCGCTGATGCGTGCCCGGCGGTCCCGAGGTCATCGCGATGTAGCCAGGACGATGCTGCGATTTTAGCATACCCCGCGACCTCGGCCCAAGCGGCGACGAGACGAGTAACCGGTAAACTCCCCTCTCAGCGCCATGAGCGCCACGGGCAGAGATTGACAGGCGGCGAGAGCCCGGTCTAACCTCATGACGGGAGCTATGGATATCTACGAGGAGATCGCGAAGCTGCGTAGAGCGGGCCGCAAGGCGGCGCTGGCCACCATCATCCAAGTGCAGGGCTCGATCCCGAGCTACGAAAGCTCGAAGATCCTGGTCCGCGACGACGGGTCGATCGTGGGCACGGTGGGCGGCGGCTGCGTGGAAGCGGAGGTCTGGTCGGTGGCGCAGGAAGTTATGCGCGAGGAGAAGCCGCGGCGCCTGCATTTCAATCTGAACCAGAACCCGGAGTATGACGAAGGCCTGGTCTGCGGCGGCTCGCTGGATGTTTTCGTCGAGCCTATCTTGGCTACGCCAACAGTGGTACTTTTCGGCGGTGGGCACGTCTCGCTGTCTGTTTCTAAAGTCGCCAACATCGCCGGGTTCGAGACAGTGATCATCGACGATCGCGAAGCTTTCGCCAACCAGGAACGCTTTCCCGAGGCGGTCGCCACCTATGCCGGCCCGTGGCAGGAGAGCTTTCCCAAGATCACCGTCAATGAGTTCACCTACGTGGTCATCGCCACGCGCGGCCACAAGGGCGACTTGACTTGTCTGCGCTGGGCGATCACTACGCAAGTACGCTACATCGGTATGGTAGGCAGCAAGCGCAAGATGATCGAGTTTGCGAGGGTGCTGGAGAGCGAAGGCGTGGAGCCCGAGCAGTGGGAGCGCGTTCACTCGCCGGTAGGGCTCGACATCGGTGCCCTGACCCCGCAGGAAATCGCGGTGTCGGTGGTGGCGGAGATGATTGCCGTGCGGCGCAGCGCCTCGCCCTCTGCCCCATCGCTCGCTTACCAGCCCAGAGTTCAGCATACAACATGAGCGCGGCACCACCGTCTTCCGGCCAACAGGGCGCGGGGATCGCCGGCCTCATTCTCGCCGCCGGCGAATCGTCGCGCATGGCCTCCCTCGGAACCCATAAAGCTCTGCTCAGCTATCGTGGCCGCACGTTTCTCGAACATATCGTAGAGACGCTTCGTCAAGCGGGCGTTGACCCCATCGTTGTCGTACTCGGTCACGCTGCGGAACAGATCAGAACACGACTCGCAGGCAGGCTCGATCCCGCTCGCGTGGTGGTGAACCGCGATTACAAACTCGGACAGACGACTTCCTTGCATACAGGCCTCGACGCGCTGGCCGAAACTCCGGGCGCGCCCGGCGTCGAGGCACTAATCCTTTCGCTTGTCGACCACCCGACCGTTTCGCCGGATACCATCAGGGCGGTCATCGCAGCGTTCCGACAATCGGGTGCAGCAGCGGTGGTCCCCACCTATCGGAACCGCGGTGGACATCCGGTGCTGATTAACCGGTCGATCTTTCGCGAGCTCAAGAGCCTTGGCCTCGACGCCGGCGCCAACACCGTCATAAGGAAGTATCGCGATGCGACGCAATTCTTAGAAGTCGACGACCCGGGTGTGCTTGTCGATGTAGACGATCCTGAATCGTATGAACGCTTACTCCGTTGTCCATAGTCCGCTGTCCAGTGGCGCTCCACCGAGAATTAGATTTACAACCCACCTGCCCAATATCTCGACTATGTACCCCCTTTCGCGACGGACCACTGACCGCGGACAATGGTACGCCGTTTCATACGACCTTCGACTGACCGGGCACGGCCACCGGTGCCACCGGCAGTTCGCCCCACTCGAGCTTCGCCGGCATCAAGCTCTCTTGGGAATTCAGCACCTGTTCCCAGGTCACTTTCTGACCTGTATAGGCAGCGGTACGGCCCAGGATCGCGGTCAGGGTGCTTTCCGCCACCCCTTTGAGCTCGTTGCAGGACCAGCCCTCGCGGATGGCCGCGATCAGGTCAGTGTGCTCCTGCACGTAAGGCAGGTTGTCCCTTCCTTCCAGTCGCCAACTCTTCTCGCCGGTGATCGTATACTTGTTTACCTGGCAGAAGCCCTTGGTGCCGACCAGAGCTTCGGAGACGCTGTTTTCGCAATTGGGGATCTGCCGGCAGTAGCTCGCGACGTGTATACCGTTCGGATACTCGTAGTCAATGGCGAAGTGGTCGTAAATGTTGCCGTACTCGGGGCCGGTACGCACCTGCCGGCCGCCTAGTCCCACCGCGCTCAGCGGATGGCTCGCGGTGGCCCAGTTCACCACGTCGAGGTTGTGGACGTGCTGCTCGACGATATGATCGCCGCACAGCCACGTGAAGTAGTACCAGTTGCGCAACTGCCACTCCATATCGCTCCAGCCTTCTTGCTTCGGGTGTACCCAGATCGGTCCCTGGTTCCAGTAGCAGCGCGCCTCGGTGATCTCGCCGATGGCGCCGTCGTGGATTCGCTTTATGGTCTCGAGGTAGCCGCGCTGATGGCGGCGCTGCGTGCCCACGCCGATGTGCAAACCCTTAGTCTCGGCGTCT
>Ga0335081_10017379_pt1 | contig 11643 bp, 11 predicted proteins | sample Lox_Sample_35_FD_206713 | JGI IMG/M metagenome (GOLD analysis project Ga0335081, IMG submission 206713) | Soil microbial communities from Loxahatchee National Wildlife Refuge, Florida, United States - Lox_Sample_3.5 | ecosystem: Environmental > Terrestrial > Soil > Wetlands | place: USA... | reverse complement strand
GCCCTTCCCATTCTGCTGCTCGTGTGCTGTTTTCTCGGCGGGTGCAAGAAGTCCGCTTCGACTGCCTCGTCTTCTCCCTCGCCCTCGGGAACTGCTGTCAACCCAAATGATCCCGTGCAACAGAAAATGACTGAACTTGCCGGCAGCGGCGCCGCCAACTGCGGCCGTCTGCAGTCGCAGGGATCTGCCGAGCTATCGGCGGCGAGTAAGTGCGCCATGGATGCCGCCCAGCAGAAGCATCCTTTTTACGTTGGATACGACATGCCCGGCATGACAGTCGCCGTTGCCGGGAACTCGGAAGGAAAACTCTTCACGGTGCAGTCGCAGACGGGAGGAGCCGGGTTGAGCCAACGCCGTGTCCCGCCGAACTGAGGGTCGCTCCCAGCGGGAGGGTTACCTGTTACGCGCCGGGGACTTTTCCCATGGGCGCGGGGATGGGCTCGCATAGCGGAATGCCTGCCATGCCACCTGCCATGGGCGCGAATCCACACCAGGGAGCGAACCCTCCCCCGAACCCGTATCAGAAACCGAATTGAGGCTCTCGGCTGAGGGCATCGTGCGCCCGGCTCATCGCATTGTCTGCGATGAGTGGGGCGTTGTGCTTCAGTTGTAGTCGGAAAATGCTACGAAGATGCGGGTTGTCGACTTCTGTGCGGTTGCGTTCTAGAGGGATGCGTGGGTCTCTGCCAACGTTTCCTGGCCGCGGGTCGTGGATCGAATCGTGGATTGAATGTAAGCTTCACCCGCCTGCATCATGTGTTTCCACATGTCGTAGGCGCGGTCGCCATGGTTGAAAAATGCGACCGCTTCCTCACGGCTTAGGGTCCGGCCCAGCGCCGCCTGCGCCAGTTGCGTCAGATGGAAAGTTGTGATCTCGGCCACTACTTTCTCGCGTTGCTTTTTGTTCGGCATGATGTTCACCCCTCCAAGCGTCTCGTGAGCATGTCTTTCTGTAGTGAAACGCTCACGATGTTGAAGGAACTTTAATATCGATCCCACACCCCTGGTACTGGGACGAACCCTAGTATTGCCGTCGAGCGTTGCGGGCTGGGCAATCGACCGATCCAGATGGTAAGGGGATCAGTTCTCCTAGTCCTGCTCTCCCGGTTCCGGTGTCACTCCCTTGGGCGGTGGCGGAATCGTGATGTCCACGTTGGTTACCGGACCGAAGGTTGATAGCGCTTTGTCGAGTTCTTTCGCGTTGCCCACCACCAGCACCGGCATCTGCTCCGGGCGCATGTATTTGGCCGCCACCCGCGCCACATCTTCCTTGGTCACCTGCTCGATTTTCTTCTGATAGGTCTCCAGGAAATCCAGAGGATATCCATAAAATTCATACGCCATTTTTTCCTGCAGCACCTTCTCCGGCGTATCGAAATTGAAGATGAACGAGTTCAGGATGCTGTCTTTGGCGCGCTTGATCTCCTCATCGGAGATCGGCTTCACTTTCAGCTCGGCGATTTCGTCATCCAAGGCTTGAATCGACGCTGCCGTAGTCTGGCTCTTCGTTCCCATCATCAGGCGCAACATTCCCTTGTGGTCCCAACCGGTCCCGATACCGCCTCCGACCGCGTATGCCAACCCCTTGGTGCTGCGGATGTCGCTGAACATGCGCGATGAAAATCCGCCGCCAAAGGCCTCGTTAAAGACCGAGATGGCGAAATAATCAGGATCGCGACGGGTGGTTCCCAGCCCGATCATGATGATGTTGCTCTGGTTCACATCCGATTTGTCGACCAGGTAATAGCCCGGTTTTGCCGGATTGGGCGGGAACTCCGGCTTCTTGACCGCCGGGCCCTTCTGCCAGTTCCCGAACACCTGACGCAAACGCGCTTCCATCATGGCAGAGTCAAAATCACCAACCACACCGAGGATGATGTTGTTCGGGTGAACGTAAGTGTGATGCCAGTTGACCAGGTCATCGCGGGTGACGGCGGCCACGGTCGCATACTCGGCCTCGCGGGCGTAGGGATTGTTCGCGCCATACGCGAGGATCGCGGCCTGGCGCCCGGCAATCTGTTGCGGATTGTCATTGCGCCGGGAAATGCCGGTGTAGAGCCCCTTTTTGGCGATATCGATCTTGTCGGCGCGAAATTCAGGATTCTGGAGAAGATCAACGAACATCTTGAAAACGTCGTCGAAATCTTCCTTCAGGCACGACCAGCCGATGCTGGTGGAATCCATTCCGCCGTTGGTCTCGACCTTGGCGGCCCGCTCTTCGAGAAAGTCGTCCATCTGGTCGCCGTTCATCGTCTTCGTACCGCCGGTGCGCCAGACTTCGCCGTAAACGTCGATCAGGCCCACCTTAGTGGCCGGCACTTCGACGCTGCCGCCGCGAATGCGCGCCGTCCCGTCAATCAGCGGCAGTTCGTGGTCTTCCTGCAGGAACACCACCATGCCATTAGGAAACTCGATGCGCTTTGGCTGCTGCGGCTTGAATTCCGGCAGCTTGGGGATGGGAACCTGCTCCCAGGTCGCCGCCTGCGACCAAAGAAGCACATGGCCCCCGAAGAATAGTGTGAGAAAGATAAACAGCAGCGTGCGCGAGATTACGGACCTTTTCATTGCGCACCTCCCTGTGGCGGCGTCGGCGGCTCGGGTGGTCCACTTACGTTCTCAATAATTCCCACCGTGCGATTGCCCTCCACAAATGTCTGGTTGGCCACGCGGCGGATGTCGGCCTTGGAAACTTTCTCGATGCGGTCGACGGAGCGGAATAGCTCGCGCCAGTCTCCGTAGCGCGCTTCGTTGATCCCGAGAGCCTGGGCCAAGCCGCTATTGGAATCGAGTCCACGAATCAGGTCGGCTTTGGCACGGGTCTTGATCATCTTCAACTCGGCATCGCTGATGTCTTCTTTCTTAAGTCGATCGATTTCGGCGTGAATGGCGGTGGCCATCTCCTGCGGTGTATGTCCGGGAACTGGAAATGCATAAAAGGCGAAGAGGTGCGGATACTTGTTGCCCGGCAATCCGGAAAAGCCGGCCGACTGCGCCGCGATCTGCTTGTCCCGCACCAGAGAGCGGTAGAGTCGCGACGTGCGCCCATTCGACATCAGGTCTTCGATCGCGTCGTAGACGGCGTCGTCCGGGCTGCGATAGTCGGGCCGGTGATAGCCTTCCAGGTAGAGCGGCTGCGCAAGTTCATGCAGCACCACGCGCCGTTCGGAATTTTGCGGCGGCTCGGCCGTAGCCGCCTCGTCCGGCTTGTCCCGGGAGGGGATCCGTCCAAAATATTTTTCGATGATCGGCATCGCTTCCGCCGCTTTCACGTCTCCCACGACCGCGACGACCATGTTCGATGGAATGTAGTAGCGGTGGAAGAATGCGTCCGCATCGCTGGCCGAAAAGGTATTCAGATCGGAAATCCAGCCCAGCGTCGGCCGGTGATAGGGATGGGCGGCAAACGATGTGGCAGTGAACTGTTCGAGTAAGCGGCCGATCGGATTGCTGTCGACGCTCATGCGCCGCTCTTCGATCACCACGTCGCGCTCTTTATAAAACTGCCGCATCACCGGATGCAGGAAGCGTTCCGATTCCAGGTAGGCCCACAGTTCCAGTCGGTTTTCTGGGAACGAGTAGTGGTACGCAGTCTCGTCGTCGTCGGTGTAGGCGTTCATGCCCTCGCCTCCCTCGGACTCGACGATGCGGCCGAATTCATTGGTGTAAGGCGCGGAGTATTTGTCGGCCTCGGCGATGGCGTCGTGCCACGCTTTTTCCAGTTGCTTTACTTTCTCGTCGTCCCGATCGACGCGTTTATCGCGCTCATGGATGAAGGCTGCATACGCGACTTCGACCTTCTGGAGCGCAACCTTTTCGTCCGCATAATCGCGGGTTCCAATTTTGTCGGTGCCCTTGAACGCCATGTGCTCGAACATATGCGCCAGGCCGGTCGCACCCTTCGGATCCTGTACCGAGCCGGCATCGACGTGCGTGTAGAACGAAAAGACGGGAGCCTCCGGCCGTTCGCAGATGATCACGGTCAGACCATTCGCCAGCTTCTTCTTGGTGATTTTCTTTTCGAAGGAGGCCAGGTCCTGGCAGAGAGCAAACGACGAGAGTAACGACAAAACAATGATGAGCTGAATTTTCCGCGACTTCATTCCACCTCCAGCAGCCGCGACCCAGCGCGGCCGGTTCTTGGCCCGCTGGCGCTGCAGCTACAAAATTCGAAGGTACTTGGCGGCGCAAGACGTTGTCAAACGAGTGCCGCGGAAAGCGATGTAGATCTTGCTGGGATTTCAAAGCGTCCAAGGCTGCGATTCACCGAAGGCAAAGTGAAACTAGACATAACAATTGAAGGCCCCTCCGCAGGGCCTTCAATCGTCGTGAGGAGAAATGTGGAATTACTGCTGCGGCTGACTTGCCGGTGGTTGGGAAGCGCCTTCAGCACCGCGATGTCTCTCCATGTGCTGTTCGCGTTTGGCTTCCATTTTGTCGTACTTGGCTTTCTGGTCGTCGGTCAGCAGCGCGCGGAGCTTATCCGACGCGGCCTGGTGAATGTCGTGCATCTTCTGCCGGGTTTCGGCGCGCGAGCCCGGCGAATTCTGCCAGAGCTGCTGCATCTGGTCCTGCTGGTCTTGCAGAATCGCCTTGACTTGCGGCTTCTGCTCATCAGTCAGCTTCAGCTTCCTGGAAAGCCGGGTAAGTTGTTGGTCCACGCTGGGCATGTGTCGCCCGCGTCGGCCCGAGGCTTGCTGGTTATCAGCTGGACTGCTCTCCTGCGAAAGCAGGGCGGCAGGCGCCAGCAGTGCCAGCATCAACAGTGCATATCTCAGTTTTTTCATTTTCGTGATTCGCTCCAGAGACAATAGTAATAACCCCAATGTTCAATAACCCCTGTTTTCATGATTTGATGCGCCAGCAGCGACAGAATTGAGTAAAGATCGGTAAAGCTGAATAACGAAACCGAATAGCCGTTTGGCTACTCACTACGGAGCCTTGCTGTGCTAGAATCCTGCTCGGCGATTGACTCCACGTGTCTCACGTGCTACACGTAAATTACGTGTAGGAGGTTGCTATGGCCAATTCACGCAGCGAAAAGCTGAATGTGACCATAAGTCTCAGTCGACAGGTCCTCAAGAAGGCCAGAATCCTCGCAGCTCGGCGTGAAACCTCCATCAGCAGGCTGCTTGCTCAGCAGATCGAATCCCTGGTTGGCGAGCAAGAGGCTTATGACCGAGCACAACGCCAGGCGCTGACCCTTCTCGACCACGGTTTTCACTTGGGTGGCGTGATTCGAGCTACGCGAGACCAATTGCATGAACGCTAAAACATTTGTCGACACTAACATTTTGATCTATGCCCATGACCGCGATGCGAAAGGGAAGCAGGATCTCGCCAGCAAGATCCTCCACGAGCTTTGGAGCGAACAAACAGGTGTCCTGAGCATGCAGGTACTCCAGGAGTTTTACGTGAACGTCACGCGCAAAATATCGCGTCCCATCCCGAAAGAATCGGCGCGGCTTGTCGTCAGCACCTACACGATTTGGTGCGTTGAAACGACGCCAATGGAAATTTCAAGTGCTTTCCGAATCGAAGATGAGTCGCATATCGGCTTCTGGGACGCTCTTATTGTGGCGGCGGCAGTTAAGAGCGGCGCCAGCCGAATCCTTTCCGAGGATCTGAACCCAGGGCAGGCCATTGCAGGCGTGAAGGTCGAGAATCCCTTTGCCGCCATTCATTAACCGGCTGCAGCGAAGATAGTGAGCAACTATACCGGCCGCGAACGCACTTCAACCGAAGTTGGCAGCTTTTCTGTCCGATTACCACAGCAGGGCCCCGAGGGGATTGCCGCACCATGTGGACAGGTGCGCGGATGCCCCAGAAAGGCGCAGATTTTGTCGGTCGCTTCGGGGGAAAGAATGTGTTCGAACTTGCAGGCCTGCTGCTCGATTTCGGTTTCGCTGTCCATGGCCAGCGAATCGGTGAACAGGCGCTCGGCCAGCCGGTGGCGCCGAATGATATCCGCAGCGCGTTTCAGGCCGCGTGGCGTCAGCTCAACAATCTGGGAGCCTTCGCCCACCGAAACCCCATCCGGCTTTAGCGCGTCGTGGCATGGGTTCACGAACGGCTTGTGATCGTGCGGCTCCGGGGGATGCGGCCGCATCGTCACCAATTCCATGCCTGACATCTTCTCCAGTGCGATCGAGACCGGCAGGGCCCCGTGCACTTCCATGCGCCCACTCTCCGCAATTTCACCGTGTTCCTGTAACACGAACAGCTCTTCGAGGATCTCATCAAACTGCTCTTCATCGGCCATCGAGAAAACTTCCTGCGCCGCGATCTTTCCGTGATGCAGTTCAATTCGGCGGTCGGCCAACCGCGCCACCACCGGATCGTGCGTGACCATGACGATCGTCCGTCCCTGCTGGTGAAGTTCGCGCAGCAAGCGCAAGACGATCTCTTCATTCGCCGCATCGAGATTTCCTGTTGGCTCGTCAGCCAAAACAATCTTGGGGTCGTTAATCAGGGCCCGTGCTATGCAAACTCTCTGCTGTTCGCCGCCCGAGAGCTGCGACGGCAGATGCCACGCCCGATCTTTCAATCCAACTCGCTCCAGCGCGTCCAAGGCCTCTTTCTGGTCGGTCATGCTGTGGAAGTATTGCGCCAGCATCACGTTTTCGACCGCGGTGAGGTAAGGAATCATGTGGAACTGCTGGAAGACGAATCCGATCTTCTCCGCCCGCACCCGGTTCAATTCCGAAGCGCTGAAATCCGCGACATTTTCGCCATCCAGCCATATCTCGCCCGTGCTGGGGCGATCCAGGCAGCCGATCAGATTGACCATCGTGCTTTTGCCCGATCCCGAAGGCCCCATCATCGCGACCCATTCGCCCGCCGCAATGGACAGGCTGATGCCGTCGAGCGCGCGAATCCGGCCGCCGTTCTTTTCTCCTTCCTTGGCGGGATACAACTTGCTGACGTTCTTCAGCTGGATCATTTCACTCTCCCCTCAGGATGATCGCGGGTTGAACGCGCCGCAACAATGCAATGGGAAGTACGGCCGAGATAAGCGCGACTGCAACGCTGCCGGCCAGCACATACGGGAAAACGCTGAAACGTGGGACCACCGGCGCGTGGAAGTTCACTCGCCCAATCCATGCGGCTACACCGATTCCGATCAAAAATCCCAGCGCTGCGCCAACTACCCCGAGAACCGCTGCCTCCGCGGCAAAGAACGCGTTCACCAATCCTTCAGATGCGCCCAGCGCCTTCATGATGGCGAAATCACGCCGCCGATCGAACACCCATCCGATCAGTGTCGCAAGCACGCACAGCGACGCGGTCAGCACAATCAAAAGCGCCGAAGCGTACAGCGTCTTGCGCGTCTTAGTCAGGACATTGGCCTCGCCTTCCACAATCTGGCGGATGGGACGCACATCAGCGGTTGGCAACGCACTCACCAGTTCCTTCATGCCACGCTCAACTTCTTCGGCCGATCCCGCGACGGCAATCTCAATCGTGGAAGGAGAAACTCCCGTCCATTGCGTGAATGCCGCCTGATCGATAAAGATGCGGCTGTCTTCGCCCGCGCCTGTCTGAAGTAATCCCGCAGCCTGCAGTGGCAGCGTGCGTCCCTGAAAACTGAGTTCGAATGGCTGGCGGTCAAGCCCGAGAGCAGAATCGGCCTTCATTCCAACCAGAGCCTCTCCTGAAGCCGCCGGCCAGTGGCTTACATTCCACCAGTGGTTCAACTGGCGAGCGCGGCCGAAATCGGTGCCGACCACCACGACTGATTGTCCCTTTGGAGTGCGCGCCACGACATAGGAAAAGGGAACTGCCAGCGTTTGCGGGCCCAGGGTCGATTCCACGCGCGTCAAAGCGTCGGCCGGCAGCGCCTGCCCATCCTTGGCCATCACGACAACGTTCGCGCCATAATTGCGAAACTCGGTGCGCAGCTTCGCCTGCACATCGACGTACAAATTCATCATCGCGGTCGCGACCGCGGCCGCCACCACCATCGCCAGCAAAGCCGATGCCGCACGCCCGCGCCGAAGCGCCGCCGCCCGCACCAGCATCCGGACGAACATTGCAACGTGTGTTCCCTTCGCCCGCCGGCGAGCCACATCTTGTGGAGAGCTCAGATTCGCCACGCTGCTCATGCTTCACCTCGCAGCGCGAACACCGGATCGAACTTCACCGCTTTGCGGATCGCCGCCGCGCTACCGGCAAAGGTGACGATCACCGCGATCGCCAAAATGATAGGAAACACCACCGGCTCGATGGAAATCTGCGAATCGAAAATCGAAAGTCCAATCTGCCGCGCCAGAAGCGATCCGGCAATGAATCCGGTGACTCCGCCGAGTAGCGCCAGCAGCAAAGCTTCGGTGAAGAAGACGGCCGCCACCGCGACATTGCCCGCCCCCAGCGCCTTCATCAATCCAACTTCGCGCCGCCGCTCGAAAATAGCGGTCGCCATCGCCGCCGACACCGCCAGGGCCGAGGCAAACAGCGCGGCAAACGTGACCAGCAACATCAGTCCTTTGATGCGCGAAAGCACCGTCCCCTCGTTCTGCGCTACCTGCCGAATCTGCTCGGCGTGCGAGTGCGGAATCGCCTCCTGCAGTTGGTAGGCGATCGACTGCACGTAGGGCGAGCAGTACCATCGGTCGTAAACTTCCGGCGTCATCGTCTTCGGATCTTTCGCCGCCAGCGCGTCCTGCGGCTTGGTCAGCGCGCTCACATAGATCCGGCGCACTGCGCCAGGTTTGCCGAGAATGCTTTGTGCGAGTGATAGCGGCGCCACGATCTGATCGTCTTCCGCAGCGCCGGTCGAGAGAATTCCGGCCACGTTGAGCTGCCGCCCGGAAACTTCGATCGTATCGCCCGCCCGTTTGTCGAGCTTCGCCGCCAAACGCTCACCAAGCAACACATTCGACATTTCATCGTCCGGCCACGCCCCTTGCACCTTCCACCAGGGATGGGTAATGGTCACGCCGGTGGTGAAGTCGTCCTTGCCGAAGTGCAATAACTTGTTGAAGTAGGTTCCGACCAGGGTTGCATCCAGCGCGCCAGCGCCCTCGCCGACTTTCACATTCACCGGCAGCATTGGAGAAAATCCCACGATGTTGTGGTGCCAGAAGGTTCCGCGGATTCTCGGCAGGTCGTCTTCGTTGAGGAACGCGCCGTCGCTCGCCGGCTTCAGGTTGACACCGCCGATCTCGACATCCAGCGTGTCTTCCTGCGGCGTGACGATCAGGTTGGCGCCATAGCTTCGCAACTCGCGGTTGATCTTGTCGCCGATATCGGTCGCGACCGCGATCATAGCGGTCGCCACGGCAACGCCCAGCGTGATCGCGACACCTGCCAGCAGCTTGCGCCGGCCCTGCCGCCGAAATGATTCGTATACCAGCCGGGCAAACATTATTTGGGCTCGAAGTAGTGGGCGCCCGCCATCACGGTGGGCTCCGAAATGATCACCGCATCACTGGTCACTTCCGATTGCAGCGGAATCGGATTGCATCCGCCCGGCATGCCCACCGACTGCGGATTGATGGGCGCGGCGCAGTTCTTGCAGATCACCCCATTCTGCCCTTTGTAGAAGCCCACCGCACCGCAGATTTCGCAGGCGTCGAACAGGGTCGCGATCTTTCCATCCGGCTTCTGATAGAGAAAAAACCGTACCTCGACTCCATTTTCTTTAGCTGCGTAGCGGTGCAGTTCGCCGTCGTAAACATCTTTCAGCGGAATCGTAACCTTGCCATTGACGAACGCGACTTCAGTGGCCGGCGAAAGCGCGCTGGCGCTCTTTTCGTAGATGAATCCCGCCGTCACCATGATGATGAAAACGAAGGAGCAAACGTAGACCGACGCCATCCACAGGCGTTCCTTGCGCGCCGTCCACAGCGCCTTGCGCCGCGCGGCGCCCGCAGCGGGCAGTTCGACCGGCTGGCGGCTTCGCATTTCGAACAGCACCATCAGCGCCGCCAGGGCAAAAATTGTGATGAAGAAGAAAACGTCATTGCTGACGATCGGCCCGATGATCGCCATCTCCTGGCGCGAAGAGGGAAGGAAGCCGTTTTCGGAAAGCTCATGAAGTCCCGAGACCAGCAACTGTGCCGCGACAAAGAACAGGATCACAGTGGTGATCTTGAAGAATTTCTGCAGGTTGACTTTCACGCTGCCCTTGACGAAGGCCACGCCGAACGCGATGGCTGCCGCAATCCCCAGCACCGTGCCGATGAAACTCAGCAATTCGCTGGAATTCAGCGTCACGGCCGAGAGGATCAGAACCGTTTCCGCGCCCTCGCGCAGCACCATCAGGAATACGAAGAGGAACAGTCCGATCCAGGCGTCTTCGCCGGCCAGCAATCCGACCTTGCCTTCGATCTCGCCCTTGAGCTTGCGGCCGGTCTTCATCATGAAGACGATCATGGTTACGACGAAGAAGGCGGCGGCCAGCATGATCCAGCCTTCGAAGGCGTCCTCGTTCCACTTGAAGCGGGAGATGAGAATGGCCCCGGCGATCGATCCGGCAAAGGCGGCGCCCAGCGCCGCATAGACCGATTTGCGCAGATCGTTGCGCCCGATTTTGGCCAGGTACGCCAGGGTGATGCCGACAATCAGGGCGGCTTCGACGCCCTCGCGAAGAGTGATGATAAATGCCTGTAACATTAAGAACCTGTCCTTAAGTCGCTAACGATTTGTATCAGGGCATGTCGCTAACGATTCGTATCGGGGCACGCCTTCAGGCATGCCGGATAAGCCGTAAAACTGATGCGCCTTTAGACGCTGGTTAAGGAGCCTTCGCGACGCCTGGCGCCCAAATTGAAAATGAATTTCATTTTCAACATGAATAGGATACGGGTCGGGGCCGAGCCGGGTCAACGCGACAAATCACCGGTGGTTGTGATCTGCATCACACGGTGGCTGGGAGCATCGAATGGCGTTTCGGCTACAGGTGTTCCAGATGTGCCTCGTTGTCGGCGTTTTGAGCGTCATCGCAGATTTCAGAAACTGACTTCCGAGTTGCTCGTGATTCGACCGGGACGCAATCAGTGGGATAATACCGGCGAGGTCCGCACGATGAAATCTGCACAACTCGCCGTTTGCTGTTGCATCTTTCTGGGCATCGCCATCTTCCCTGGTTCCCACGCTCGCTCGTCGCAATCAATCACGCCCGCTCGCGCCGCCACGGTCGACCAGGAAATACATCAGCTTATGCGATCCGTTGCTCACGACGTCACTCAACAAGGTCCCCTGGCGTGGCTGAAATATTTTGAGGCGGGCTCGTCTTTCTTCATGGTGGTGGATGGTCACATGGCCTTTACCGATGGCACAGCGGCCCGCCAAGGCACGCAAAGCTTTTCGCGCACAATTCAACACATCGAATTGCAGTGGGGGGATTTGCGCATCGATCCACTCACGTCCGAGTTCGCGGTTGTGGGCGCTCCCTGGCGCGAAATTACCGTCGACAACACGGGGCATCGCAAGGAGGACTTGGGTTTTTTTACTGCGCTGGCCGAGTTTCGCGACGGGCGCTGGCAGTTACGCAATGCTCACTGGTCGTCGCCTGGCGCACCTTCGCCCTCGCACTAGCTGATCAGGTTGTAGATCAATCCTTGGGGGTCTCTGATGTAGCAACGCGGAAATTCTGGTTCGTCTTTGATCACCTCGCAGCCGTTCTGCACCAGCCTTGCCCTC
>Ga0335081_10017378_pt1 | contig 11644 bp, 8 predicted proteins | sample Lox_Sample_35_FD_206713 | JGI IMG/M metagenome (GOLD analysis project Ga0335081, IMG submission 206713) | Soil microbial communities from Loxahatchee National Wildlife Refuge, Florida, United States - Lox_Sample_3.5 | ecosystem: Environmental > Terrestrial > Soil > Wetlands | place: USA: Florida... | reverse complement strand
CGCTTCCAGGGTCATTCCATGGCCTCGGTTCGGGAAGGGGTTCGTTGTCGCCAGCCTCTTCTTCATTTGGCAATCGAAGACGACTTTCCATTACGTCTCCCAAAACTCGGCAATATCGGCCCAGCGTTCCGGAAGAAAACAAGTCATCGTGCGACGGAACGATTAAATGGTCATTCTCGACTCCAACAGGTAATGAGGGTTCATTGGACGCGGCGGACTGTTTCGAACCCGAGAAATCAACATGGTCGGAGCGGTAGGCGGGAACGAGTCGGCGGATCTCATCCAATATTGCGTTCGGATCAAAGGGCCCCATCCGGGGTTCCAAATCCTGCCGTTCCATCCACACGGCTTGACGGTCCACCTCACCCGATTGAGCCCCTCGCGACTGCCCCGTGTCTGAGCGGACACCTTCTCCGCGCGTGACGAGTTTTCCTATCGGATAGCCCATGTACTGGGCGAGCCGGGCAATTATTTCCATATCACTCTTAGGGCCAACCACCTCCGCGGCCTTTCTCAACCTCCGGAGATCACCGCAGGTGTTCGTGAAGGTTCCCGATTTCTCGTAAGCGGATGTTGCAGGGAGCACGATATCCGCCATCTGAGCCGTGTCAGTAAGGAAAAAGTCCTGTACGACTAAGAATGTTCCCTGCAGGGCAAATGGGTCGATGCGGTAGCGAGCTATGGGGTTCGAACCAACAACGTATAGCGCCTTCAGCAGCCCCCCTTTGGCTGCCTCCATCATCTGCAGGAGATTAAGTCCCGACTGCGTGGGGAACTCTGCGTCCCAAGCTTCGCGAAAAGCTGCACCGTGGGAGAGCGGTATGTATCCAGGTAACAGATCTGGGTAGAGTCCCATGTCGGCAGCACCCCGCGAGTTCGCATAGTCGCCCAGGCAAACCCACTTGCAACCAGGGATCGCAGCACCAACCCGCACGAGCATAGCGATGTCCTCGCCACGCAACTCAGAGCCATAGACAATGATGAGATCCTTCTCTGTCCGTAGTTTGTCTCTGAGAGCGCTCAGTTTATCCCTATCAGATTGGTCCACAGCGCAGTGTTCGAGGGCGCGATCGTTCCCAGCCAGAAAAGCTACCGCTTCGCCTTCAGTGCCTCCAGCAACCGGCCCGAAATGCGTTGCCTGTTGAATCAGCTTGATCGGGCGGGCATTGATCAGGTAAAGGCGTGAGCGGTGCAGACGCACATTATTGCGGATTTGCCAGGCCAATAGCGGATGTTGATACGTAGGATCGCTTCCAATGAGTAGGATGGCAGGAGCGTCGAGGACATTTCTCATGCTAGCGGTAGCGTTTGATTTGTCCGCGAGTGCACGAAACAGGGCTGGGAAATCCGCTGTCCGATGATGATCAATGTTGTTGGTGTGGAGGACGACCCGAGCGACCTTCTGCAACAAGTAGCCTTCTTCATTGGTCGTACGCGTTGAACCTATGACCCCGATTGCGTTGCCGCCAGAGCGGTCCCGGACTTCGCGTAAGCGTCCAGCAACAGTCGATAGGGCCTCCTCCCAGGAAGTGGGGATCAGCCGGCCATTCCTCCGGACTAACGGTTTCTTGAGTCGTTCGGGGTGGGCGGTGAAATCGAAACCATAACGCCCCTTGATGCACAGGAAATCGCCATTGATGCCGCTCTTGTCGCGGTTGGAACCGCGGACGATCTCCATGCCAGTTTCGCAGGGGCGCACGCCCAAAGTCGTCGTACATCCGTCGCCGCAGTGCGTGCAGACGGTCGCCACGTGTTTCATTTCCCAAGGTCGAGTCTTATAGCGGTATGCACCAGACGTCAGAGCACCAACGGGGCAGATGTCGATGCACATGCCGCACTCTTCACATTCGAGGTAGTCACCTTTATTCGGAACAATCAGCTGCGAGGAATTACGATTGGCGATCCCCAGAGCCCAGACATCCATGCCCTCACCGCAGATCCGCACGCAGCGGTAGCACATGATGCACCGAGGCCGATCAAAGTACACGACTGGGGACCATTGCTGCTCGTCTTTGTGGTTCTTGCAATCAATCAGCTTTGACTCTCCTGGCCCATAGCTGAGGGTCGCATCCTGCAGTTCGCATTGGCCGCCGGCGTCACAAACCGGGCAATCCAGGGGATGGTTCTGCAGTACAAATTCGAGCATCGCCTTGCGGGCCTGCTTGACGGTGTCACTCTCCGTAGTAACCACCATCCCCTCGCTGATGAAGGTGGTGCAGGCGGTCTGTAACTTTGGCATCTTGGCGATTTCTACGAGACACATCCGGCAGGCGCCCTGCAGCGACAGGCCTGGGTAGTAGCAGAAGGATGGAATCTCAATCCCTACACTCTTGCAAGCCTCGATCAGCAGTGTCCCAGCCGGCTGGACGATCTTCTTCCCATCCACCGTTATGTTTACGTCGGCCATTGCCAATCTGCATCTGTCCCGCAGGCAGTCGTACAACTCAGCTCGCGTTGTGGCGCTCTTCCGTTGTGCCTTCCGGCCAGGAAATGGTGATCAAGAAAGCGCTCTCCTCCACCGCCTCGACATCGTGGGGGACGCCATGATCGAGTGCCATCAATTCTCCGGCGGGAAGTTCGATCTTCTGATCTGGTAGATGAACGCGGATCCTGCCTTGGAGCGTATGGATGGAAATTCTGGCATCGGCATGGTGCTCCTTCATTTGGGTGTTCGCCTTCATGAGCACCAGCACGATGCGGAAATCCGGGTACTTAGCGAGCGTCTTAGAACTGCGCCCGGTTTCCCGCTGCCATGAATCCTCGTTGCGGAGCTGTCGGAGTTCATCCGAAAGATTGAACTGCAGCAGCGGGCTGGCTAGATAGGGCAACCTGTTTAGGGCCTTACTGCTTTCACTCGGCTTGGGTACCGCTGAATTTCTCGCCATTTTGCCCTCCATCGGCTGAGATACTGATACCCAGTATATATCGTGTAACGATATACATGAAAGAAAGCACCATTCAATCGGCAACCGCCACCCCGGATTTATGGGCGATCGGCGTCTTCCTTCGGGAAGCGCGCTGCAACACAAGCTCGATTCCCCGCTACTTGTCGAGAGCCCGTCACGACGGCAGGAATGTCCGTTTCTATGGATCTATGAGCGGATCATGGTCAGCAGCATCTTGAAACGAGTGCCCGCCTTGACCGCGTGGGGTTGCGTGGCAGGCAACAGAACGACCTCTCCTGCTTTCACCGTGACGGGCTTACCAGCGATCGTAATCTCTCCTTCTCCTTCAACCGCTTGCACGAGCGCATCGAACGGGGAGGTGTGTTCACTCAACCCCTGTCCTTCATCGAATGCGAAAATGGTGACGTTGCCCTTTTCTCGCTTCAGGATGACTCGGCTCACGACTGACCCCTCCTGGTAATTGACCAGTCCGGGCAGAGGCAAAGACTGTGCTCCGGCAATTTCTGAACTTGTTGCTGTGGTTGAACTCACTGTGCGTCTCCTATCTTCACTATTGGATGCCTCGGCGCCTGGGCAGACCTTCACAATTTCAGCCACGCCGGTATCGCCGGTGATGTGATTCATGACGTTGCCCCCCTCATCCCCACACAAGAACCCTGGAATCTGGGCTGCCGTTCAGCCATGACTTTTGTCACGACTTTCGAAACATGTTATGCAAGAGCTATCGACGCGCTGCCAATAGCGGTGATGGCCTGACAACGACCACTCCCTTCATGCCGGATCCCTCGTGCAAGGTGCAAACGTAGCGGTAGACGCCTGGCTCGGTGAAAACGCGAGAGTACGATTGCCCCGGCTGCAACATGCCAGAGTCGAATGGACGAACACCAGAAGGAAGCTTCACATCTACTACGGATAAGGCTTTGCTAGCATCATCCACCACGTTGTGAATCACTGGCGAGGAGTTCTTCCAAACCACTTTGTCACCGGCGTTTACGGTGATTGCCGCTGGCACGAATCCCATGTCAGTCATGCCGACTGTTCCCTGGGCTACTGGTGCTGTAAGCTTGGCCAAGGCCTTTCGGATCGCCACAGGGGACAGCTTCACAGAACAATTTGGGGCCAGCGCATCCAAGGTTCTCACCACAAAACTGCGAACGCGTGGATCCTCCACTTCGACTACGCTGCCGAAATATCCCGTCACGTGTACAAGACGATTGGCGTTTTGGGAGAACAACAACGGTCTTCCTTCCATGCGATAGACCTTTGATGACTGGAGGAGTTGCAGCATGGCCTTGCCGTCATTCGCCAACGTGAGGCAACCATTCAGCTCTGTGAGAGAAGGTTCGGCTTCCGTAACCGCCAGCCCGCGTGTATGACTTGCTCCATGTGCGTGCCCGGGTTTAGCAGTATGCGCCATCATGTCGTGCATGGGCATCTCTGAACTCGAATCAGGTGGTACCGTCTCGGCCGTTGCGGCTGTAGCGGCTGTCGGGGCACTTTCGACCGCTCTGAGGCTCGACACAGTGTCGGCCTGAGTCATGCCCGAGATACGGGGAGATCCGAGCGCGAGCGAGTCAGGTGCGGATCCCGGGTGCATCAGGGTCGCGTTCTCGGCGCCAGAAATCTCAAAGGTCGCCATCAACCCTTTCGCCATCCGCGCCATCGCATGGTCCATCATGGGGAACTGTCCCGGAATACTGGCTTTGAATTCCAAAACCGCGGCTGCGCCGGGCGGCACACTGGCGGTTTGGATGCTCGTCAAGGGAGGAGATGTCAGAGACCCCAACAGGTAATCGCAAGTAAAGATCTCACCTACGACATGCAATGATGATGTGTCATTTGGCCCCGCGTCACCAAAGAAGACGCGAACCGTTTCTCCAACTTTTGCCTGCATCGGGTGCGTTTTCGTCAGAGCATCTACCGCTCCGTTGAACACGAAATACTCGGGGCTTTCCTCCATCAGCTTGGCATCGCTGAATTGCTGCATCCCTGTCTTGCCTTTGGCGGCAGTGGTGTAAATTTCTCCCTGCATCACGTAATACTCGTGATCCACAGCTGCAAGTCCGCCCTCCGGTTCGACCAGGATCAATCCATACATGCCGTTGGCGATGTGTTCGGCAATCATCGGGGTGCCGCAGTGATAGACAAAGAGGCCCGGCGTGGTGGCCTGGAAGGTAAACGTTTTCGACTGTCCAGGCACAGCTTGAGTAAATGCCGCGCCCCCACCTGGCCCGAGCGCAGCATGAAAGTCAATCGAGTGGGCCATGTGGCTGTTGGCATCATTGTGTAAGGTGACCTCAACCGTGTCTCCCTGCCGGACGCGAATCATCGGACCGGGTACTTTTCCATTGAATGTCCAGTAGCGGTAGGTCGTGCCAGCTGAGGGATCGAGTGTTCCCACTACCTCCTGGGCCGCGAGCGTTACCTGGACTACAGCTGGTTCACGGTTTCCAACGGACGGAGGAACATCGGTCGGATCACGGATGATATCGACGGTATTCGCTGCGATCTTCGTCCCTGTGCGGTTTGCTGCCGACTGTGCTGGCAATGGTTCCGCACCAGTCATCATGAACAGAAAAAGCAGAACAATGACAATCGCTTTCATGAATGAACCTTCGTTATGATTTCTTGTTCCCATATCTCATCTCTTCCCGTCGGCCTCCGCTTGCTGGTTCGAGTCTCGGTTCGCCGGCTGACATATACTTGTATCGGGAGGCGATAGATCTCAATGGAGCATTCGTACCACTCAAGTAGGCAGTTGTCACTGGGACGGCCAAATGCTGGAAAGTGAACTGTTTACATTGCTACAGCACACTTCGGACGCGGCGTTCTCGGTTACCGAAGACGGTAAGATCATGTCCTGGAACAAAGCCGCTGAGAAGCTTTTCGGCTATCCCGCTGCAGACGCAATTCACAAAACGTGCTATGACATCTTGGAAGGTATGGGGCCTTTGGGCACACGGGTTTGCCATCAGCATTGCAGCGTGGCTGAATGCGCCGGTGGGAGCACCGACATTCCAAACTTCGACATGAGTGTGAAGACTCGTTCCGGACAGCGAGTATGGATCAACATGTCCACCGTGGTGTTCGACAACCAGCGCACTGGCCACCGGCTCCTCGTGCACCTTGCTCACGACGTAACCGAACAGAAGAAGAGCGAAGAATTGATGCACAAGATGCTCGATCTATCGAAGCAGCTCAGTTCGCTCGGCGAGATCTCAGTGCGGGCAGAGCCAACATCTCCCCTATCCGAGCAGGAAAAACACATTCTGCGGCTGTTCGCCGAAGGCAAGGACAGCGACGAGGTCGCTCGCTCTCTCGGCATCAGTCCCCAAACTCTCCGCAACCACCTGCATCACATCAACCAGAAACTCCGAACTCACAACCGTCTGGAAGCAGTCATGAATGCCATCCAGCGGAAACTGATCTGAGACTCACTCCCTCAGCGCCCGACTTCGGGACCTGCCGCGCGCTCGCATATGCGCCATGTGCACAGTACGCCTGTCCCATTGCAGCCGCGGTGCAGCAAGAGCCAAATAGGGCCTGAGCGGTTTCTCCGCTCACGGGAGTTGTCATCATGATCTCTCACTGTGCTAACCCGATTTGCACGCTATCTTTTCATTACCTCAGGGGAGGGCGCCTCTACCGCTTTGACGTCGTGTCCCCGAGTACACCATGCGCCGATATTTCAAACGCTATCTGCAGCCTGAAGCCAACACGCGCGACCGTTTTCTTCTGGTTATGTGGTCAGTGTTCCTCAAAGTATTCGCTCTGCTTCAACTTCCGTGATGGTGTCAGCCCGGTTCCTCTGACAAACCCGGCGAGGAAAGTCACCACGGCACCAGTTATCACTGTGTCGGCCGAACCGTGAGAGCGTTCATCTGGAGAGTAGTCATCATGATCCCGAAGAAAGGCACTGTTCAAAAGAGCTACCGTGACAAAAGTCATTGATCTCCTGAGACTCAGAGTTTCAACTGCATGGTTGAGGAGTCCTGCCTTGTGTGGAAAGAACCCGACGATGATGGATGTCACAACCGGTTGTGATTCGGCGCACGCGTATCCGTGGCGGAACTGGCCTAACATATGCCGTTACGAGTTTTCACCAACCGGCAGACATCGCTACCACACACTGGGGACGGAGAGTTATGGCAGATAACCCCAGATATCGAGTCAGCATTCCCGATGCCGAATTCTTCAAGCAGTTGATTCCATGCCAAGCTGCCTGTCCAGTTCACACCGACGCCGGCCGCTACGTCCAATTAATTGCACAAGGCGAGTATGAGCAGGCGTACCTGACCGCCTGTTCTCCGAATCCATTCGCTTCCGTGTGCGGCCGGGTCTGCGCGGCGCCTTGTGAAGACCGCTGCCGCCGTGGGGTCGTTGATAAGCCCGTCTCCATTCGCGCACTGAAAGGATTCGTCTGCGAACTCTATGGGCCGGAGTCGTCCGCGCCGTTAGCAAGGCAGGCTCTGGCGGGTGGCGCCACCGAGCAGGGCAACAAGGTCAGCTGGCATTTGCCGATTCTAGCCGAAAGCAGAAAGCAGGTTGGCGAAGGTAAGAAGGTAGCCATTATCGGAGCTGGCCCCTCGGGCCTTTCGTGTGCCCACGACCTGGCTGTGATGGGGTATCAGCCGACGGTGTTTGAGGCCTCAGGAACTATCGGAGGAATGATGGTACTGGGTATCCCCGAGTTCCGGCTGAATCGCGATCTGCTGCAGCACGAGATTCAAACGATCCTGGATCTGGGTGTTGAGGTCAAGCTGAATACTCCGCTGGGCCGCAATTTTGGAATTAACGAACTGCGCCAGCAAGGCTTTGAAGCAGTTTTTTTGGCGGTGGGGACACAGAGCGGACGTGACGTTCAAGTAGAAGGCTCGAATCTGGACGGGATCGTTAAAGCCGTAGATTTCCTTCTGAACATAAACCTCGGCTACAAGGTTACGCTAGGCCGCCGGGTGGTCGTGTTTGGCGGCGGGTTCGTTGCATTTGACGCGGCCCGCGCAGCGCTACGCACGGCCGGTTCCACACCTCCTGACTCGGAAGGCACATTGCACACCGCCATTGACGCGGCCCGCGCTGCACTGCGTGCAGGTGTAGAAGAAGTACGTATCATCAGCCTCGAGTCGTTCGAGGAGATGCCGGTCCTGCGCTCTCAGCAAGGCCATGAGGAATTTGAGGAAGCCAAGCGCGAAGGCATCATTTTCCAGACGCAGCGTGGAATGCATCGCTTCCTGGGCGAGAACGGCCACATCAAGGCAATCGAATTGATCGGAGTCTCGCGGACTTATGACGAGAATGGCCGCTTCAATCCTATCTATGATCCGCAGATTCAGGAGACCATCGAGGCCGACCTAGCAATCTTGGCGATTGGACAGCGGGCGGACCTTTCCTTCCTGAAGCCGGAAAACGGCGTAGCCCTAACGCCCCAGGGAACGGTCAAAGTCGATCCAAATACATTGGCAACTTCCTGTCCAGGAATTTTTGCCGGGGGCGATGCCGCGTTTGGGCCGAGAAATCTGATCGAGGCCATCGCCAATGGCAAGCTGGCGGCGCGATCGATCGACAACCACCTGCGGGGCAAAGATGCCGTTCCGAAAACGCAAGTTTCATTCCGCAAACTGCCGACACGCAGCTACCAGATGCCGGACGAGTACGAAAAGCTTCCACGTGAGGCGCCACCGACCATACCTCTCGAGCGCCGCACTGGAATCGCTCAGGTCGAACTCAACTATTCGGAAAATGAGGCCCAGATTCAGGCGGAGCGCTGTCTCGCCTGCCACATTCAGACCATCTATGACTCCGAAAAGTGCATCCTCTGCAACCGTTGCGTGGACGTGTGTCCGAACCAGTGCCTCAAGCTCATTCCTCTCGAAGAACTCGGGCTGGAAAACGGCTCGTTGCCCGAAGTGACGGCTCACTACGGCCTTGGTGGGCATGGAACAGAATTGGCCTCGGCCATGATCAAGGACGAGACCGACTGCATTCGCTGCGGGCTCTGTGCCATACGCTGTCCAACCGATGCCATGACGATGGAGGTTTTCTTCTATGAAGAGCATGAAGCTGCCCTCGGTACCAAAGGCTGAAAGCAACGTCACCGCCACGGTGGACGTGTCCGGTCGCCGCTCGTTTCTGCGAAGCCTGGGACTGGGCGCGCTCCTCGCTGGTCTTGCAGGACAACTCATCGCAATGGTGCGCGCACTCGTGCCCAACGTGCTCTACGAGCCGCCGCGAGCGTTCAAGGTCGGGCTGCCACAAGATTTTGCCGAGGGAATGACCTACGTGGAAGATCATCGCTTGTTCATTGGAAGGGACCAGCGAGGTTTATTTGCCATCTCTGCGATCTGTACGCACCTGGGCTGCACGGTCAAAATGCTGAACCTCAATCAGCCACGAACCGTCGAGATCAAAGGGAAGCCGGTGCAAATCCAGCAGGAGTTCCAATGCCCGTGTCATGGTTCGAAGTACTACGGCGACGGCACAAACTATGCCGGCCCCGCACCGCGCCCACTCGACTGGTACCGATTGGAAGTTTCTCCGGATGACGGGCAGTTGGTCGTCAATAGCTCACAACCGGTTCATCACGACTTTCGCTTGAATGCATAAGGCCAGAGGAAAGAAGAAGAAGAGAAGAGAGAAGACTGATGAAACTCAAAGAGCATTGGGAAACACTAACCTGGACGTGGAACCCGAAAAGCGTCCGGGAATCGAGCGATTCGGTCGTACGGAATCTCTTGCTGCACTGGTTCCCCGCGAAGATATCCCGCCCAAGTCTCAGCTTTCGTTACTCGTTCTGGCTCGGAACCATATCGGCGGTCCTCTTCTTTGTGCTGTGTGCCACCGGACTTATTTTGATGTTCCTGTACGTGCCCTCGGTAGAACGCGCCTACCCGTCGGTGAAAGATATCGAGTTTGTGGCATCGTACGGCGGGTTCATTCGAGCCGTTCATCGCATCGCGGCCCACCTCATGGTCGTGGCGGTTTTCCTGCACATGATGCGCGCTTTTATCACCGGCGCTTACAAGAACGGTGCAGGAGCCAACCAGAGGCGTCCCGTGAACTGGGTCCTTGGGGTAGTCCTGCTTCTGTTCACGCTGCTGCTCTCTTTCACTGGATACCTGTTGCCCTGGGACCAACTGGCCTACTGGGCAATCACGGTGGGAACAAACATTGCCAGTGCCGTACCTCTGATTGGAGACAAGATCCGGTTTTTCCTTCTGGGTGGCACCGAAATCGACCAGAACACTCTCTTGCGTTTTTACGTCTTGCATTGCTTTGTCCTCCCTACCGCTGTGCTGTTGCTGTTCTCCTGGCACATGTGGCGCATCCGCAAGGACGGAGGGCTCGCCTGCGTAGACCGCCTGGCGCTGAATGAAAAACAAAAGACCTCTGCTTCAATAAAAACGAAAACCTATTCGCTGTTGGGAATCACTTCCGGCCGCACTGTCCAAGTGCAGACTTCCTACATAAACGAGGATGAGCATTTGGTGGAATCCTCCCCTGCCCTTACGCGGCGGCTGCTGCTGGTGATTCTCGCCACGATGTTGGTGACCTTGCTTTTGGGATTCTTGGTTCATGCGCCGCTAGAGCAGGCGGCGAATGCTTTGGTGACTCCCAATCCGGCCAAAGCGCCCTGGTACTTCCTGTGGCTGCAGGAATTGGTGGCTGACACCACGGTGCATCTCGGCAGCTATACGGTGAGCGGTGCATTCATAGGTGGTGTTCTCGTGCCCGGTCTGCTCGTTCTGTTGCTGGCGGCCTGGCCATATCTGGACCGCAGCTCGGTGCATGCCACTGGAGTTTGGTTTGCCAAAGAACGCCAGCGACAAAACATGGTTTTTCTCGCGGTTGTGCTCGTGGTTGTACTGCTCACGGTGGTTGGGACTTTCATGCGCGGCCCCTCGTGGCACTTGTATTGGCCGTGGCAGCCGTGGCCGGAGACTCCGACGCGGTTCTGAGGAGAAGGAACGTTCGATGACGAAAAGAAATTGGGACATCATCGGGATCTTCGTATGCGGGGCGGGAATTCTGCTTGTCACGGTGCTGGTGTACGCCGACTACTTTCAGCCGGAATGGAAAGCGTTCCAGCAGGAATTTCACGAGATGGTCCTGAAGCGCTATGGTGCCACCCGGGCGCAGCAGGTACCGAGCGGACCGCAGCAGATCTGGGCGCGCGATCTGAACCGTGTGGACCGCTGCACGACCTGCCATCAGGCCGTCGAGTGGAAGGGATTCGAGAATGCGTCTGAACCATTCCGCACTCACAGCCGCGAGATCCTGGAAAAACATCCGATTGAGGTTTATGGCTGCACCAGTTGCCATGGCGGCCAGGGCTACGCGACGGACATGGATTCCGCCCATGCAACCGATCTCAAGGACTGGGAACAGCCGTTGCTGGCAAAAGATGTGAGCAAGACTTACTCCGTGAGCGACTGGCGCGCACCGATGCAGATCAACTGTAACCTGTGCCACCGCTATGACCGCGAAACGCCTGGTGCCGCCTACATCAATGAAGCCAAAGCCCTGGTCCAGCAAAAAGGATGTCGCGCGTGTCACAAAATCAATAGCCGCGGAGGCGTGATTGGCCCTGATCTTACGTATGAAGGCGACAAGGCCACCGAGCAACACGACTACTCGCGCCTGATCGGCGTGGAATCCGAGTTCGCCTGGCACGTAGCACATTTGAAGGAACCCAAAGCGATGGCACCCGGTACGGTAATGCCCACCTTCGGCTTCAACAC
>Ga0335081_10017377_pt1 | contig 11644 bp, 9 predicted proteins | sample Lox_Sample_35_FD_206713 | JGI IMG/M metagenome (GOLD analysis project Ga0335081, IMG submission 206713) | Soil microbial communities from Loxahatchee National Wildlife Refuge, Florida, United States - Lox_Sample_3.5 | ecosystem: Environmental > Terrestrial > Soil > Wetlands | place: USA: Florida... | reverse complement strand
CGCGCGAGCCCTTCGGAAGACGTTGCGCGTCCGCCGCCTTGACGACTACCGGGAACTGCGCCTGTTCGATAAACGCGTGCACATCGCCGAGGCAAAGGGGAAACACCATCTCGGGCGACGGGATACCGATCTCGTTGCAAAGCAGGCAGAGCTCTCGTTTATTGGCAAGCTGACGTGGAAGACACCGCGGCAGACGCGAAAAAATGAAAGACTCTTCGAGAACCTCGGCCTGTTCGGCGACAATCGCCGCTGCCCGGTCATCGGTCGCAACCAGAATTGCCTTACGGCCGATTCGTGCGCCGATCGTGAGGAGGCCGGCCGCGATCTGTTCAGGTTTCTGATTCCCGGTGTTCCAAACGAACGACGCCTTGCTATACCGCGAAACCGCTGTCGGCGCCAAATGGCCGTCCACCACCGCGTAGACGTCCACACCCATCCGGCCCAGCGTCCGGACGACGCCGAGCGCGCCATGCTGGACCGCATTATGCCCCAGGTTGAAGACCAATACCGGAGTCTTTGGCGCTGCGCAGGGCCGCATCGCTACCCAACCTGACTCGCAGTCCGGACTTCTGTGCTATCCGTTACCCCCACTCGCTGAGGCGACTCGTTCTTCAGGCGTCCTGCTGCCAGATGATGGCAAATGCGCCGCGCCGTGTAATCCGCCCCGACCAGGAATCGCATCACCGGTCCGAAATATACGCCGCTTGCCACACCGGTGAAATAGAGACCCGGGACCGAACACTCGAAATTTCGCGAGAGTACGGGAGCTTGCGCCACGGTTCTCACCTTCGATTTCAGTTCCGGGCTCAGGAACGGCAGCCGGTCCAGGCCAAAACGGTACCCCGTGGCCGCGATGACGTGTTCGGTGTGAAGACGCAGTACCTGGCCGTCCCTCAGCGACACATGCAGCAGGGCCTTGGCGTCGCGAGCCTCCGCATTCAAGACCACGTGATCGCTCAGAACCGGCAACTGGCCGTTGACGCGCCCCTTGAGCCACCAGCCTCCCGCGGGCCCAAGCACGTTCTTGAATCGCTCAAATCGTACGGCCCGGGGTAGATGCCGGAAAAGGCTCGGTGCACTGCAATACGCCCGCAATTGTAGTCCGCAGCCAAGACCTGACGACGGATGACGCAGGCGCTCGTACAGGGATCGCCCGCCCTCCTTCGGACCCGAGTTCCATGCCAGAGCAGGTGCTCGCACCAACAGCCGGACGTCCGCCCCTCCTTCACTGAGCAACGCCGCTGTTTCCAGCGCCGATTGGCCGCCTCCGATGACGATCACATTCTTACCCTCGAACGTGCTCAAGTCGTGGTGAGCGGAAACATGCGACAGCAGTTCAGGAGAAAGCTTCGCGAGTTCCGCCGGAATATGCGAGGCGTGCTCTAAGCCCGTCGCCAGCACCACGCGGTTCGCCCGCAGCTTCTCGCCGTTCTCCAGGTACAACTCAAACCAATTGCCTACGCGCTCAATGCGCTTGACCATCACCTCTTCGATGTCCGGCGCCAGTGTCCTCTGGAACGTCATCGCGTATTGAGTGAAGACGTCGAGCGGCACGGGCTTCGCCGTATCGGCGTAAGGTATCCCCATCGTCGCGCAGTACTGCCGCAAGGTATGGCGCCCGTCCGGATCCGATAGATTGGAGGCGAACCCTTCGGACTTCAGGAACATCCCCTTTGGCATCTGCTGCCTCCACCGGTACATCGGGCGTCCAAAAATCCGAAAGTCCACGCCTGCGGAGCGAAGGTGCGCCGCGATTGAAATTCCGTACGGTCCAGCGCCAACGATTGCGACTGAAGTGACGGACCTGTTTTGCATTCAGTATTCCTCCGAGAGCCTGACGCGAACGGCCACCGGTAGATCCTGGTTCCCGGTTCGCGGCCTGTTCGGCCCGATACCAAACCTGCAAGAGCACTGCCAGTACGTATCGGTTTCATCGGCACACTCGGTTCAAGTTGATCTGCTTCGACTAACGCGTCCCCGCCCGGCCGCACGCGCAAGCCGTCGGCTGGTATCGGCAACCCACAAGACGGAATGCGGGTCGCCTTTCACGCCTTCACGTTGCGCCAGCGAGAGTACACCCGTTCACCAGTTCGGCGGCGTACGCTTAACCACAGTTCCGCGGCGCTTCGAATGGAAACCGGTTGCCACAACTCGAACCGCTCCTGCCATTCCGTCGCTAGCCGGGAAGCCGCGATCGCTGCCATGTTGTGCCCCAACCCCTGGAAACTGAGCGATATCCGAAGAGCTGTGGCAACTGGCAGCGTCCGTGCTTTGCCACGTTTCGTGCGAGACGACCGCCCGGACCAAACAGGAATGGATGGGTTTATCGACCCCGCGGAAAACGGAAAGGTCGGCTCCGCTGAGAATCTCATTGATTTCCCGGAGCCGGCACAGGGCGAACGCGCCTGGTTTGCTCTCAGCGTGAGAGCGCGGCATGAGAAGGTCATATCGCAGTTGCTGTCCTTTAAAGGGTTCGAAACCTTCCTTCCCCTGTTCACCCGCCGGCATCAGTACGCGCGCCGCGTTCGCGAGTTCCAACTCCCGCTGTTTCCCGGATATCTGTTTTGCCGGTTAGACCCGTCGGCGAGACTCCCTATCTTGATCACCCCCGGCGTGCTCCGCCTCGTCGGGGCCGGGGGCATGCCGATTCCCGTCGATAGCCTGGAAATCGAGGCTCTTCAGAAAGCCGTTCAGGCGCAAGTGCCCATGATTCCGCATCCGTATTGGAAATCGGGACAGGTTGGCCGTATCACCTCCGGCGCCCTCGCCGGAGTCGAAGGCATCGTGGTCAGCGCCAACCCGAAGGCGCGCCTGATTCTCTCGGTCACCCTGCTGCAACGTTCGGTCCTGTTGGAAATCGACTCCGAGCGGGTGTCGCTCGTGGAGGATTTGAAAAGTTCCGAGGCGGTGCCGGCGCACGCCGCGATGAATCTATGACGGTGCGGTGCAAGCCGCCTGCCGCACGGCGCCTCTCTCGCGCGTTCGATATGGTTGTATCTCTTGCGGCCCTCATCTTGTTAGCGCCGCTGTTCGCCTTGTGCGCGCTGCTGATCCTTGTCGACGACGGCCCGCCCGTTCTGTTTCGTCAAACGCGCATCGGGCGCCACGGCGCGCCCTTTACCATTCTGAAGTTCCGATCCATGCAAACCGGCCATCGGGGCGTTCCTCTCACCGTGAGCCGTGACTCTCGCGTGACGAGAGTTGGGGCCTGGCTCCGCGCCCTGAAAATTGATGAGTTGCCGCAGTTGCTCAATGTTCTGCACGGAAGCATGAGCCTCATCGGGCCCCGCCCGGAGGTTCCCGAATACGTCGAGTTCGATGACGAGATCTGGCGCGAGGTGCTTGAACTCCGGCCCGGCATCACCGACCTGGCCAGCCTTGCCTTTCGCCACGAAGAGGCCGTCCTCGCCTCCGCCGTCGATCCGGTCGAGCATTACCGCTCTGTCGTTTTGCCCGAAAAGCTCAGATTGAATCTCCAGTACCAGCGATCGCGCTCGTTCGTTCTCGATCTGAAATTGCTGTGCATGACAGCACGCTACAGTTTTTTCCCGGGTGGTTTTGACCGCGACCGTATCCTCACGGCGCTGGGCGCTTCCGAATCGGCCGCCGGCACCCCCGTCAATGTCCGAGTTTAAGGAGCCCAATCACGTGAACGTCACCGTAATGCCTGACCGCCGTTTTATCCCCTTTCATACCCCCAGCATCGGCGAAGAGGAGATCGCCGAAGTCGAAGCCGCGTTGCGCTCCGGCTGGATCACCACCGGACCCCGGACCGCTCAGTTCGAGGAGCAGTTTCGCGCCTACGTCGGCGCCTCTCATGCCATTGGTGTCAATTCCTGCACCGCCGGATTGCACTTAGCCTTGGCCGCTTTGGGCATCAAAAGAGGCGATGAGGTGATCACGACCCCGTTGACCTTCTGCTCGACGGTGCACACCATTCTGCATGTCGGCGCCAGACCGGTCCTGGCCGATATCGGCGACGACGGCAATATCGATCCGGAGCAAATCGCTCGCGCCATCACGCCGCGCACGCGCGCGATCGTGCCGGTGCACTTTGCCGGGCTCCCCTGCGACATGAAAGCGATCTGGAAAATCGCGCGCCGCCATAATCTGTTTGTCGTCGAAGATGCGGCCCATGCAGTCGGGTCCCATTATGAAGGCCGTCAGATCGGCATGGCGCCCGAAGAAGGGCGGCAAGACGCCAGTGATGCCGTCGCTTTCAGCTTCTATGCCACCAAGAATCTGACCACCGGCGAGGGCGGAATGGTCACCACGCCGCATGAGTCGCTGGCCGCGCGTATGCGCATGCTCTGCCTCCACGGCATGAGCCGGGATGCATGGAACCGCTACTCGCAGCGCGGGAATTGGTTCTACGAAGTAGTGGCCGCCGGATTTAAATACAATCTTACCGATATTCAATCTGCCCTCGGCATCCATCAGCTCCACAAGCTCGACTCGTTTATCCATACCCGCGCGCGTTACGCCTCCATCTACAACCGGGCCTTCGCCGGGATGGGAGAGCTCGAAATCCCCTCCGAGGGCGAGCGCGTCCGTCACGCCTGGCACCTGTATGTCTTGCGCCTGAACCTGGCGCGGTTGAAGGTTGATCGCGACGCGTTTATCGAAGAACTCCGCGAACGTGGTGTTGGCTGCAGCGTCCACTTCATTCCGATCCCCATTCATCCGTTTTTCGCTCGAAAGCGGCTCTCCGCGCAGCCTTGCCAGCGCGCGCTCGATCTCTATCCGCGCATTTTGTCGCTGCCTCTTTATCCGGCGATGACCGAGGACCAGGTGCGGTACGTCGCCGGCTGCGTCAAGGACATCGTCTCCGCGCACCGGCTGCGTGTTCATGGCGTCCGCACCGGCACCATTTAGACGGATGCAAACTCTGCCGGGCTGTATGCCAGTATTTGGAAACACATCTCGCCTGATCGTGCGCCAGATTACGATGCGGGTTCGCCAACTATGAAACTCTCATCCATACTGGGTGTTTTGAGGGCCGCGAGAAGTGGCCCTTTCTGTTGCCCATCGGGGCCGGGACGTCGTTGCATGAGTCGCGAGAGACCATCGAGCCGTGCAATTGAATCAATCTTTTCGAATGCACGGCCGCGTGCCGGAAACGCTTTCGGGAAGTGGAAATCGCGTTCCTCTCGGAGGCACTGGCCTGCTCCGTCGGCGCCGGCTTGTAAACTCCGCGGGACCGCGCGAAGAAGTTACTTCTACCTCTCGTGTTGGCGGCCAAACGGAGATTCACTTGCTTATCGTTTCTCGCTTTTGGTGACCGATTTCGATCGGGTGAAATGAACAGGGTCGCGATGAACAAAACCAGTGCTGCACAAATATCCGCGGGTAGTGGGCTTAAGGAGCGAATTCGCGAGATCGTCAGTGAGAATGCCGGGCTCAAATTGCCTCTCGAGGAGATCAAGGACTCGACCGACCTTTACCGCGCCGGTATGACCTCGTATTCGAGCGTGCTGCTCATGATTGCGCTTGAGAACGAGTTCAGTATTGAGTTTCCCGACGGCATGCTGAGCCGGGATGTTTTTGAGAGCGTCGACGCCATCGCGCATGCCCTCGACAGCCTGCTGAGGGCCGAATCATGAGTCCACAGCCGGAGCCGATCTCCCTGGCGAAGCTCACCGATTCGGAGGAATTCCGCCACGCGCTGGAAATTGCGGCGCGTCATGCCGCCGAGGTTGACCGCGACGGCCGTTTTCCTTCCGAAGCCTTGCGGGCCCTGCGTGCCGCCGGGGCTCTTGGGTGGTCCGTGCCGCGCGAGTACGGCGGCGCCGGCGCCCTCATTGAGGATCTCTCGGAAGCCGCCTTTGAGCTGGCGCGCCGTTGTGCCGCCACCGGCATGATCTTCGCGATGCACCAGATCCAGGTCGCGTGCATCGTGAGGCACTTCCAGAATTCTCCCTGGTTTGAGGCTTATCTGCGGCGTTTGGTCCGTGAACAGCGATTGATCGCGTCAGCCACGTCGGAGGTCGGCGTCGGCGGTGAAATCCGCAAAAGCATCGCAGCCCTCAATCCCGCCAAGGATTTTTCCAACGGCGCACTTCATTTCGAAAAAAAGGCTTCCACGATTTCGTATGGCGCCCAGGCCGATGACATACTGACCACTGTTCGCCGCGGCCCCGATGCCGATCAGAGCGATCAGGTGCTTGTCCTCACGCATGTCGCCGAGATGGAGATGAAGCAGGCCAGCGACTGGGATACTTTGGGAATGCGCGGCACCTGCAGTCCGGGTTTCGCCGTTCGCGCCGCTTGTTTGCCTGATCAGGTGCTGCCCGTTCCGTTCGCCACCATCTCCGCCGAAACCATGGTCCCGTACTCGCATCTCCTCTGGGCGCACGTTTGGCTCGGCCTCGCCAACGACGCATTCAACCGGGCTCAGAAATTCGTCCGCGACCAGGCTCGCCAGAATCCCAAGGCGACGCCACCGTCTGCGCAGCGGTTGTCGGAATTGTCCGTGTCCATGGCGATGTTCCGCGCGCTGGTTCAAACCGCGCTCAAGGAATACATGAGTCTCGCCAGCGGAGAAGGGCGTCCCACGCTCTCCACCATCGGCTACGCCGTTCGCGTGAACAATCTCAAAATCGCTGCGTCGGAAGCCGCCGTCGACGCATGCCAGCGTGCTCTCCGCGTCTGCGGCATTATGGGATACAAAAATGACGGCCCCTATTCGGTGGGCCGGCACCTGCGGGATGCACACTCCGCCGCCCTCATGATTGCCAATGACCGGCTCCATGCGACCAATGCCGCACTGTTGTTGGTCCACCGGGAGGCGAGATGACCACTGCTGTCGACATCACCACTGAACAGAAGTTCCTTCAGGATCTGATCGCCGCCGGCCATTTGCTTCCCAGCGGCGAGCCCGGTCTCTACGGCCGCGGCGCGATTTTCGAAGACGTTCGCACCAGAGTCGACGCGCTTGTCACCCGCGCCGGCGCCGAAGACCGCGCCGAAACCCTGCGCTTTCCGCCCGTGATGCCGAAACGCACCCTCGAGACGTCGGGCTATTTGAAATCGACCCCGCAACTGTGTGGCGCCATATTCAGTTTCGAAGGCGGCGATGCGGACGCTCGCGAGTTGGCCGCGGCGGCCAACGCCAATCAGGATTGGGGCCGCTACCTCACCTTGACCGGCGTCGTGCTCGTGCCCGCCGCCTGTTATCCCGCTTATCCCGCCATTGCGCGCCGCGGACCTTTGCCCGAGGGGGGAGTCTCGCTCGATCTCGGCGGATGTTACGTGTTCCGACACGAGCCTTCCCTCGATCCCGCGCGCCTGCAGATGTTTCATCAGCGGGAGTTGGTCCGCATCGGCGAGACCCAAGACGTTCTCGCCTGGCGCGAAACCTGGATCTCTCGCGCCACCACCATCTTCGAGCAGATTGGCCTCGCCGCCACCCTTGATGTCGCTTCCGATCCGTTCTTCGGCCGTGCTGGAAAACTGCTTGCCAGCAGCCAGCGCGAACAGCGCCTCAAATTTGAAATGTTGGTTCCGATCGCCTCGCCCGGTCCCACCGCCGTTACGTCCTTCAATTTTCATCAGGACCATTTCGGGTCGGGCTTCGGAATCCGGCTGCACGACGGCGCTGCCGCTTCGAGCGCCTGCGTCGGTTTCGGTTTGGAGCGTATCACCCTCGCTCTGTTCCGCGCGCACGGCATGGACCCCGGTGCCTGGCCCAAGCAGGTCCGAAACCGGCTTTGGACTGAGACAGACGGCATGGGGAGGTGAGGCGCGCTTGCTCAGCCTCTTCGGATTTGAGCCCGCGGCTTACACGGCCAGCGCCTTGCACGGCCCCGACCGTACGTTCCGCGAGACAAATTGCTACGTTGACCTCTGGATCGAGTTGCTGCACGCCGCCGGCATCGATCCGGCCAGCGCCATGTCGTTCGCCTGCACGGTCGATTTCGAAGGCGACCAGTGGACTTTCTTCAAGCCGCCGCCCGAACAACTCCTCGCGCTCTACGGCATCGACGTTCACGAGATGCAGCTCTATCGGCCGACCGTCGACCACGTTGTCGAACAGCTTCGCGCCGGCCGCACGCTGATCATTGAAGTCGATTCCTACTATTTGCCCGACACGCAGGCTACCTCGTACCGCACCGCTCACGTCAAGTCGTCCATCGCGATCGAGGCGGTCGATCCCGCCGCCGAACGCTTGCGCTATTTCCACGGCGCTGGTTATTACGAGCTTTGCGCGGAGGATTACCGAGGCGTCTTCCGTCTGGGCCGCGCATTTTCCAGCGATGTGCTCCCGCCCTATACCGAGCTGGTGCGGTTCGATGCCGGCCCCCGGCTTGAGGGCGATCAGCTTCGCCGCGCCGCCCGCGAGGCGCTCTGGCGCCAACTGAGTTACAAGCCCGCGCGCAATCCGTGGCTGGCATTCGGCGAACGATTGGCGCGCGACCTCCCCGAGTTGCTCGCCGGCACCGATTCTACGTATCACGCGTATGCCTTCGCGACGGTTCGCCAGTGCGGGGCGGCTTTCGAAGCGGCGAAGAGCTTTGTGGATTGGCTGGCCGGACCGTCCGGACTTCACGGCCGCGTCGCCTCCGATGCTCTGGCGCGCCAGGTGGCCGGCGCCAAGGCTATCTTGTTTCGTCTCGCGCGCCGCCGGGCCTTCGATCCCGCGCCGGCCATCAAAGAACTGGGTGCCGACTGGGAGACGGCCATCGGCGCTTTGGAGCGGCTGTCGCTCGGCGCCGCACAGGGAGCTTCATGATCGCACCCGCTCCAGCCGCGCGTGACGACGTGGCCATCGCTATCCCGCTTACGGCCGGATGGGAACTGGCGTCCGCGCCGGAATCCGAATCGGAACCCGGTCGCTTGCGCTTCAGTCCCGCTCAGGTGCCTGGTACTGTCGCTTCGGCGCTGCGTGCGCAAAAAGCCTGGCGTTTGGGCGATGACGTCCGCTTCGACGCGTCCGAGCACTGGTTTCGCTGCCGCTTCGAGACGGAGCCTGCCGGCCGCGCGGAGGAACTCGTCTTGCGCTTCGGCGGCCTCGCCACGCTTGCCGAGGTTTGGTTGAATGGCGAGCGGATTCTGGAGAGCCATTCGATGTTTGCCTCGCACGAGGTGAACGTCACCCGGTTGGTGCGTCCCCAAAACGAGCTGCTGATTGTCTGCCGTTCGCTTGCCGCCGCGCTCCGTACGCAGCGCGCCCGCAAGCCTTCGGCGCGCTGGCGGACCCGCGTCGTGAGTGAACAATCCTTGCGCTGGTTCCGCACCACGTTGCTGGGCCGCGCTCCCGGATTCTCTTCCGACCCCGAGCCGGTCGGGCCGTGGCGCCCGGTCACCCTCCTGCGCCGGCGCCGTGTCATTGTTGAGGATTGGTCGCGTCGCATCGATCTCGACGGAACAACCGGAACCATCGCCATCGACCTGCGATTGCGCGCTCTCGATGACGGTGCGATCCCAGTCTCCGGCCGCCTGATGGTCGACTCGGTCGGCACGCCTCTCGATCTCGTCGAATCGGACAATGGTTGCCGCGCGCGGGCTGTCGTTCGGCTCCCCGACATCGTCCCCTGGCTGCCCCACACGCACGGCACGCCTGCGTTATACCCCGTTCGCGTTCAGTTGCAATTAGAGGATGGCACGCTCGCCGAATTCGAAGACGTTCCCGCCGGGTTTCGTTCCATCGAATCCGGCGATGACCACCTGGAGTTGAAAGTCAACGGTACGCCCGTGTTCTGCCGCGGGGTCGTCTGGACTCCACCCGACGTCGTCTCATTGGCCGCCGCCCCGGACGTCACGGCCGACCGGCTACGCCGGCTGCGCGATGGTGGGTTCAATATGGTCCGCCTCGCCGGCACCATGCTCTACGAGTCCGATGTTTTCCATCGTCTCTGCGACGAGCTTGGACTGCTCGTGTGGCAGGACATGATGTTCGCCAACATGGATTATCCGTTTCAGGATCCGGATTTTCACCAAACCGTCGCTGCCGAAGCCGAATCCGAGCTCTCCCGTTTGTCTCGTCATCCGAGCACGGCCGTGATCTGCGGGAATTCCGAGATTGAACAGCAGGCCGGTATGCTCGGTCTCGATGCCGCGCTCGGGCGGGGGCCCTTCTTTGGAGAAGAGTTGCCTTCGCTCGCGGCCCGCCATTGTCCGGGCGTCCCTTACGTCCCGTCGGCTCCGTGTGGCGGCGATCTGCCGTTCCGCGCGCGCATCGGCGTGGCGAATTATTTCGGCGTCGGTGCCTATTTGCGCCCGCTTGAAGATGCCCGGCGCGCTGGTGTCCGCTTCGCCTCCGAGTGTCTTGCTTTCTCCAACGTTCCCGAACCGGAGATGCTCGAACAAATGGCGCTGGCGCAGCGCGGAGGTCTCTCTCCGGTTCATCCCGCTTGGAAACGGGGTGTTCCGCGTGATTCCGGTGCTGGTTGGGACTTCGAAGACGTCCGCGACCACTATCTCAAGTTGCTTTATTCCGTCGATCCGATGCCGCTTCGCTACTCCGATCTGGCGCGATATTGGGAACTCTCTCGCATGGTTTCCGGTGAGACCATGGCGGAGGTCTTCGGCGAATGGCGGCGCCTCCACTCTCCGTGTTGCGGCGGCATCATTCTGTGGGGCGCGGATCTCGAGGCCGGCGCCGGCTGGGGCGTTCTCGATTCCACTGGTGCGCCCAAAGCCGCCTACTGGTTCTTGAAGCGTGCGCTCGCGCCATGCACTGTCTGGATGACTGACGAAGGCTTGAACGGTATCGATATCCATCTCGCGAATGACCAGGACGCGCCGGTCGACGCCTCTCTTCGGATCGCCTTGTACCGCTTCGCCGGCCAGCAGATTGCCGCATCCGAACGGCCGGTCCGAATCCCGTCGCATACCGCGCTGGCCTTCGGCGTTGAGGAAATTCTGGGGCGTTTTGTCGACGCCAGCTATGCCTATCGCTTCGGCCCTCCGGGACATGATGTGATCGTCGCCAGCCTCCACGCGCCTTCGGACAACATTCCATTCGCGCAGTCGTTTCGGTTTCCTTCGGGCCGTCCCGTGCAACGGGCGCCCATCGCGGAACTGGGCATCACGTACGAATGCAGGACTCTCGCCGGCGGCGCGATCGAGATTCTCCTCAATTGCCGGCGCTTCGCCTGGGGCGTGCGCGTCGCCGCTCCCGCCTTTCGGCCAGACGACTCCTACTTTGGCATGGAGCCTGGCATCACGCGCCGGATCGTGTTGACTCGTGTTCAGGCGGGAGATCTGCCTCCCCGTCCGGTCCTGACTGCGGTGAATGCAGAAGGCCGCTTGCTCATCGACGTCGGTGCGCGCTCATGAGAACGGTCCACCGCTGGTTTCAATCCGGACAGTATTCGCTGCTGGGCCATACCTATGTCCCGGAAACATTCGGCCGGGTGGGGATGATCGTCGTCTCGCCGTTTGGCTGGGAGGATATCTGCTTCTATCGGCCGCTGCGGTTCCTTCTGAAAAAACTGGCCGAGAACGGGTTTCCCGCGCTTCGCTTCGACCTGCCCGGATCCGGCGATAGCTCTGGCTGCGCATTCGATAAGGGCCTCGTCGAGGCATGGATTGATTCCATCGCGGACGCGGCGGCCGAGTTGCGCGCCATCTCTGGCGTCGAGCACGTTGCGGTCCTCGGCATTCGGCTCGGTGGATTGCTGGCCACTGTCGCCGCGGCTCG
>Ga0335081_10017375_pt1 | contig 11646 bp, 7 predicted proteins | sample Lox_Sample_35_FD_206713 | JGI IMG/M metagenome (GOLD analysis project Ga0335081, IMG submission 206713) | Soil microbial communities from Loxahatchee National Wildlife Refuge, Florida, United States - Lox_Sample_3.5 | ecosystem: Environmental > Terrestrial > Soil > Wetlands | place: USA: Florida... | reverse complement strand
AAGTGCCCGGTCGCAACCGGAACAGCTGTGAGGAGACAGTGGTGACCCCATGGAACGCATACAACGCCCCGGAATCCGAAAGGAAGAAATCCCCGAAGAGACTTGCGAAGATCGGTGTCGGCTCATAAAAAACGAGGTTCCACGTCGTGCCTTCGTCCGTGGAGGTAAAGACCTGATGCGGATACGGTCCTCCAACAAACCGGCTCACCACGAGTTCCGTACCATTTGTGTAAAAAAGCTCCACCGATCCGGTAACCGGAGCGGGGCGGTTCCACACAACACCGTCATCGGTCGAGGTGTAGATTCTCGTCCCGGAAACTCCGTAACATTTCCCGTCGAGCGTCTGGTCGAGGAAGGTCACGCCGGGCACACCGTTCAGATCATTCCATGTGAGTTGCTGAGAACGACCTTGCAGCGTACAGACAAGCAAACATCCGAGGAGCGGCAGACTGCGGCGCACCATCGGCAAGTTCAATTTCAGCACGGAATTATAAATTCTCCTGAATAAAATCGAGCAATGTGCGATAATAGTCGAGCCGCTGACTGATCCCATGCTTGCTTCCGGGATAGAGTGCGGTTTGGAAAACCTTATTCTGCTTCACGAGACGATCGATCATCGTGATGGTATTCGACATATGGACGTTATCATCATCAGTTCCGTGAATGATCAGCAGTTTTCCTTTGAGCTTATCGGCATAGGTCAGCGGCGAAGATTCTTCATATCCGTCCGGATTTTCCGCCGGCGTTTCCATATACCGTTCGGTGTAGATCGTATCATAAAATTTCCAGCTGGTAACCGACGAGACGGCAATTCCGGCCTTAAAGACATCCGCTCCCTGCAGGATGCACATCAGCGTCATATACCCGCCATAACTTCCTCCCGTTATTCCAATTCTCGCCGGGTCAACATAGCGGAGGGACGCAAGAAATTTTGCTCCTTCGATCTGGTCGTGCGTCTCCCATTTTCCGAGATGTTTATAGGTGACGGTCTCGAACTCCCTCCCTCGCCCACCTGTTCCGCGCCCGTCGACGCTCGCAATGATATACCCCTTTTCCGCGAGGAGCTGATTCCAGAGCGATCCGCCGCCTCCCCACGAATTTCTCACCGTCTGCGAGCCGGGTCCGCCATAGACATCCATCAGCACAGGATATTTTTTCGTCGAGTCGAACTGGGTTGGCTTGATCATCCATCCGTTCAACGTGACGCCATCGGAAGTCGTAAAGGTGAAAAAGGTCTGCGGGCTCAGATCGTATTCTGACAATGCGGGTATCTTCCCGTCATCAAGGACACGAATGACGGAACCGCTCTCTGAAAGTATGGAAATGCGGTCCGGAGTCGTCGCATCCGAATACGTATCGATGAAGTACTTCATTCCCGGAGACGGATTGATGGAATGATTGCCCGTTTCCTTCGTTACCCGGGCGAAACCTGTGCCGGTGAGCTTCACCGAATAAAGGTCCCGGTCGAGCGGAGATGTGACGTCTGCGATAAAGTACACAACCCCTTTTTCTTCATCCACACCGACAACGTGATCAACATCCCATTTTCCCGCCGTCAATTGCTGGAGAAGCTTCCCCTCGAGATCATATAAATAGAGGTGCGTATACCCGTCACGGGATGACAACCAAAGCAGCCGGTCGCTTTTTTTCAGGCAAACGTCGTCATTGAGGACGTTTACCCACGTATCTGAGGTTTCGGTGAAGAGGATTTTTGACTTCCCGGTTGTCGGATCCGCAAGGAGTAGATCAAGCTGATTCTGATGGCGGTTGAGGCGCTGGATAAGAAGGCGACCGTCCGGAGTCCATCGGATGCGCGGGATATAGAGGTCCTGCGTAGAATCATACGGCACACCGAGATCCATCCAGACCGTTTGTTTTGAATCGATCGCGACCACGCCGATGCGAACCATGGAATTCGGGTCACCCGGCACCGGATATCGCTGGCGAGTGATTTCCTGACGAAGGGGGATGAAGTTCATGATCGGGAAGTCCGGCACGCGGTTTTCGTCAAGATGCCAGTAGGCAATCGACTTGCTGTCAGGCGACCACTGCCACCCGTCGATAATTCCGAACTCCTCTTCATACACCCAGTCGAAATGGCCGTTCATAACATGCTCGGAGCCGTCGGAGGTTACCTGCATCTCCGTTCCCGACTCAAGATCCAGCACCATGAGATTATTGGCGCGCACAAACCCGATCATCTTCCCATTCGGAGAAAACTTCACATTCATCTGCTCCGCTTCGGTCCGCGTCAGCGGGGAAAAGACGCCCTTCTGCACATCATACAAATAGAAATTCCCCCCCGATTTTACCGCGCGGGCAGGGAGCGTCCCGGTAAAGAGGATCTTCGACTCATCGGGAGACCACGCATAGTTCCGGATGACAAACGGCCGCTCGCCTTTCTTCTCGACGAGGTTGGCGGCGTCGACAACGATGGATTTCTTCCCCGAACGGACATCGTACCGCCAGATATTGATGTGCTTCGAGGAAGTGTCCGTTTCCAGATAAGAATACGCTTCACCCTTTTCAATCCACTGTAATCCGCGTACAGGCTGCCCGATGAATCTGAATCCCGACGTCAGATCTTCGAGAGTAAGTTGCTTCTTCGCCCCCGCCACCACGATGGTCGAGAAGATCAGAATGAGGGAAGAAAACAGGAGAGCTCTTGAACGCACCGTACATTTCATGATCGGAATCCCGAATGATTGATGTGTTTGATTGGAGTTCAGTGGGCGTAAAAATCGATCTCGCGCGATATGGCATCGGAACAAACCGGGTCGAAGCCGACGAGACTGAGAGAAAACATCCTGCAGTCGAGCGATGGGCGATAGATGCCGGTGGCAGAATAACCCGCCCCCTCAAATGCTCCGACCTTGCCTGCAAGTGACGGATTCCTCAGAACCTTCTCCTCTGCCTGATAGAGCGGCTCGCGCTTGGCGTAATAATCCGAAGCAAGCCGGTCGAGTTTCCTCTGCTCGCCGGTGAGACTGTCGTAAGTCGATTTATCCCACGGGGTTGGAATCGCGATCCCGTCCGAAACAAACTTCTTCCATTTGAGATGTTCCTTATCGGTCAGAGCGGTGAGATTCGGTTCCCAGGGTTCGACCCCTTTGGGGTAGAAATCCGTGTACGATACCTGCGAACTATAATATTCATCTCCAAGGCCTGCAAATGAGTGTCCGAATTCATGGACATATACGTAGTCTCGTTCCCATGCCTGCGAAGGATTGTCCGGGTTCGCGTAGCACGTGGAATAGAGATTGTAGATTCCTCCGCCTCCGTACCGGTCGTCATTCACAAGGATGATGATGAAATCGTACGGGGCGGCACCGGCGATATCCCGGAGCGCGCGGTTCTCGTCGGTAAGGACGTATCGTGCCGAGCCGAAACTGTTGTATTGCGTCCCGAGTGCCGTCCGCTTCCAGATGTTCTTGTCGGGCTTATCGATCCCCGAATCGGGAGAAATGACTTCGATCGTCCAGACATTGAAATCATCCTTCCGTTCCTTGAACGGGCTGGTGGAAAACATGACGTCGTTAAAATGTTTCGCATCATTGCGAAACTTCGGAAGGTCTTCTTTTCGATAACCGTCGCCGAGGACCAGGATGTCGACTTTCTCGTGGGGTGATCCTTTTTCAACGAGAGGCACGACCTTAAATTGCGGAGTGAATTTTTCGCGATGGATCTCGGTCGGGGAATTCGGATCGATCGCCGTAGAGAACATCTCATGGAAATCCATGTATTTATCGCGCTTGCTGATCGTGACCTGGATCGGCCGTTCCGGGTAGGGGATCCTCACGGTTTCGTGAAATGTGCGGTACACTCCCGCCAGTGCTTCGTCAGTCGTCTGCCATTCGTTAAAGAGGCAGGAATATCCCCGCGAATAAATCAGGGAACCAGATTGACGATCGTACACCCGGACGATGTATTCGCCGAGATTGAGAGTATCCAGAAGATTGATGATACTCCCGGGCCACGCACCTTCCACATACACCTTATCGAGACTGAGGGTCTCCGTCCCTTTTGTACCGGCATGGTACAGATCGATGCGCATTGTCTGATCGTGAAAATACTTGTCGAACGTCTGAGCGGATGCCGAGGAAAAAATAACAAACGTGCTGAGGCAAAAGAGGAAAAAGAAAGTATAGCGATGGTTCATGGTTTACTCCTTCCGAAGACTCGTTCGGATGAAGAACGACGGCTGTTCACACAGTTAGAAAAAATGGACTGCGATGTAAATGAGGGCGGCAATTAAGAATATCATGAAAACGAATGCGAGCAGTTTGGACACAAACCAGAGGACTTTGATCGGAAACCAGAGAGGGAAAGTCAAAATCTTCAGCAGTGTCAGCATGCAATACTCGTGAGGATGCCGGAATGAATATACGAACATTTTATGCAGATTCCAATCGGAATTCTGCATGTTTTTTCGTACCTTTGGGTATGTTTCACTTTCTTCCAGACCATTCCCATGAATATCCTCGTCTTAAATTGCGGCTCATCTTCAGTAAAATTTCAGATCATTCAAACGGACCTGGACCTCATCGAAAGAGACGCCGACGAACGGCTTGCGGGCGGACTTATCGAGCGGGTTATCGGCCAGGCAATCATCACCTTACAGGTCGAGGGACATCCTAAACTTCGGCGGGCAGAACCTTTGAAAGATCACCGCTCTGCAATCGACTATATTCTCCGTTGGATCATCTCACCCGACTCGAAAATCAATCACATCAATGCTCTTTCCGATATTCATGCCGTCGGGCACCGTGTGGTTCATGGCGGCGAGAAGTTCACGACTTCCGTTCTCCTGGACGATGCGGTTGTGAGAGAGATTGAAGACAGCATAGAACTGGCGCCTCTTCACAATCCGGCAAATCTCAAAGGAATTCAGGCAGCCCGCGAGCTCCTCGGGCCGGGTGTACCGCAGGTGGCCGTGTTCGATACGGCATTTCATTCTACGATGCCGGAGACTTCATATTTGTACGCAATTCCGTATCAGCTCTACCGGCGGCACCGTATTCGCCGGTATGGATTCCATGGAACCTCCCATCGATACGTGGCGTACCGGTATCGTCAGATCCTCCATCTGAAACGCGAAGAAACCAACATCATCACGCTTCATCTCGGGAACGGATGTTCCGCGTGCGCGATCAAGGACGGAAATTCCTACGACACGTCGATGGGGTTCACTCCGCTCGAAGGTCTCGTGATGGGCACCCGCGGCGGGGACATGGACCCTTCCCTCATTGAATTCATTCGCAACAAGGAAGGCATGAGCATGCGGGAAATCGATACGATGCTCAACAAGCAGTCCGGTCTCCTCGGCATCTCCGGTCTTACGAACGACATGCGCGAACTTCTTGCCGAGGAACAGGAGAAACAGGATCGGCGCGCAAAACTGGCGATCGATATTTTCTGCATCAGGGCGAAGAAGTATATTGGTGCGTATCTCGCCGAAATGGGGTGTGCCAAAGCTCTCGTCTTCACCGGAGGTATCGGAGAGAACAGCCCGGCCATCCGTGAACGCATCCTGACCGGAATCGAATGCATGGGCATCAAGCTCGACCGCGAAAAGAACAATGCGATGACCTCCGGAAAGGAGGGGATCATTTCGACGGATGATTCGAAGCTTCAGGTGTTTGTGATTCCCACGAACGAAGAACTGCTCATTGCACGGGATACCGTCCGGACGGTAAAGAATGTCCCGCGCCGATGGTGAACGAATTGGTGCATTTTTTTGTTGACACTCCGGGAAAAATTTCACACATTCGCGGTATAGGATGCGGATAGCGAATCACATACGGAAATTTTCACATTCCCCTCACAACTCCCAGCCATCTCACCAACACCGAGGGACACGACGATTTAGACGCTTGGCACCATAGATACTTCGTTTTTGAGTTCTTTTATCGGAATTTTGCTGTGTGCAGACGCACAATGGCCGTTGAACGCTAAGTAGAGTTTTCTACATTAGTTGTGCCAGAATTGTGATGTTCTTAACCAACGCAAGATAAGAGAGAATGAAGGAATCGTCGCACTCGGTCTTTGTCATCTTTCTTCTGTTTATCGGGACACTTGCTGTCGTCTCCCTTTCTGTCCGGGGGTGGAATTACTACCTCACTCCGGTTGACGAACGTCCTTTTCGGCCGGATTATAGTGACATGCGGCCGTCGGGAAATTTCAGCCACGCCCTCGGCATTTTCGGCAGTCTCATGATCATCGTCGGGGTAGCCACCTATTCGACCCGGAAACGCGTGCGCTCCCTGTCGAACCTCGGGCGTTTATCGGGATGGCTCAATTTTCATATCTTCCTCTGCCTCCTCGGACCCATCCTTGTGGTCTTTCATACGACGTTCAAGCAGGGCGGCATCGCTGCCATAAGTCTCTGGACGATGCTCTCCGTTGTGGGAAGCGGCGTCGTGGGGAGATTTCTCTATGTGCAAATTCCCCGGAACCGGATGGGCGCGGAGCTGTCGGCTGATGAGATCAATCGTGAAATCGACCGTCTGGCGGGAATTCTGAACGCAAACCCGATCGGTGTTTCACTCGTCCGCATGATCGACGGGTCAATGCAGTCGGTGGAGGCGCCGCGATCTCTTTTCGAGATGACCCGGACGCTTCTCGTTCTGGAACGCATGAAGGGAACGGTGCGCCGGAGAATTCATGCCATGGTCAAGCAGAGCGATCTCTCACGGACCGTTGCGCATGACCTGAGCAATGCGGCGATGTCGAGGGCGTCACTCCTGCAGAAATCGGTTGCTCTCACACAAGTCGAGCGGGTATTCTATTACTGGCACATCATCCACTTCCCGTTCAGCATTATCATGTTCGTAACACTTGCGGCGCATGTCGCCGTAACTCTGGCACTCGGTTACACCTGGATTTTTTGAGGAACACACTGAGGCATACTGGGCAACATATTTTCGTGCTTCTCCTTATGGGTGCGCTGCTCAACATACTACCCTTGTTTCCGACATTCGGACAATTTTCCCCGGGGGATCTCTCGCGTGCGCATGAAGCACTCGAGGGCTCCCAGAATTGCACCCAATGTCATGAGGTTGGGAAGGAAATCAGCGGGAAAAAATGTCTCGCATGCCATGACGAAATTCAGTCGGAGCTGAATGCAAAAGAGGGGTTTCACTTTCGGTCGATGAACCAAACATGCACCGCCTGCCACAAGGAACACCTCGGACGTACGGCCAGAACATACTCGTTTGAGCCGAAGAAATTTGAACACACGTCCACCGGCTTTACGCTCGCAGGAAAACACCTGATGATTGGCTGCCAGGATTGCCATTCTCCTGCACATATCCGGAATGCGGTGGTGACCAGGAAAAGCACACAATACCCTCACGACACATACCTCGGACTATCCGCGGCGTGCGTTTCATGTCATGCAGATCCTCATAAAGACAAATTCGGCCAGGACTGTTCGAGTTGTCACACTTCCGTGAATTGGCAGGTGAGTAACCGGTTCGACCATTCCAGGACGTCGTTCGCCCTTGAAGGAAAGCACGCCGAGGTCGCGTGTGCGAAATGTCATCCCGGAATCGACAAGCAAGGAGCGGGCAAGGAAATTACGCTTGCTGCAAAGAGCTTCGCCGACTGTACACCATGTCACACGTCACCGCATCTGTTTGGCGTAAACGAAATGACCTGTTCCTCCTGCCATGCTGCGCAGGGCTGGGAGCTTGCATTGGAGAAGCCGTTTGACCACCGCCAGACACGGTACCGACTCGTCGGAAAACACCAGTCGGTCCGGTGTGAACAATGCCACAGTGCCGCGGGTCGAACAACATTTGCACAGCGTTTCCTGCTCTCATTCCGGAAGTGCACGGACTGCCACACAGACAAGCACCATGGAGAGTTTGTCAAGCGTTACAATAACGATTGCGCTCTCTGCCATACGGAGAGTGGGTACCGCCCATCGACGTTTACACTGGTGCGCCATTCTCAGAGCCGGTTTGCCTTGACCGGTGCACATCAGGCACTTCTCTGCGACGAATGCCATCTTCAGAAAAGCGATAATGTCTGGAAATTCCACCTGAGTTCCCTGCGATGCGAATCCTGCCACGAAGATGTTCACAAGGGTCAGTTTGCGGCAGAGATGAACGGCGCCAGCTGCGAGAAATGTCATTCCACGGATCGCTGGAGTACAGGATCCTTCGATCACTCCAGGACCTCTTTTCCGCTGACGGGAAAGCATGCAACGGCCGCGTGTTCCGACTGCCACAAGGGACCAATGTCACGAATGACGGGCTCCCGCCAGTTCCAGAAGATCTCCGGTGAGTGTGAATCCTGTCATAAAGATGCTCATGTGCAGCAGTTTGCTGTCGAGGGCAAAACGTCATGTGAACGCTGCCATCAGCCGGATGGATGGAAATCGCTCCTCTTCAATCATGAAACGCAGAGCAGGTTCTCCCTCAGCGGTGCACATAAGAAAGTCGCGTGCACGGCGTGCCATCATACTGAACAGGGAACAGCCGGAGCGTTCGTACGATTTAAGCCGCTCGAGGTCTCCTGCGCTGCCTGCCACAAGGGAAAGGACCCGCGATGAGAAAGCTTCTGCTGGCGATGCTCTTTCTCACGGGGACTGCCTATTCCCAGGAATCTCCGCATGGGCCGATTACGATTGCTTGTGAGGCGTGCCATTCTACAGACTCATGGTTGATGCGTCCCGATGCAACGTTTGATCACACTTCGACCGGTTTTCCGCTCGATGGACAGCACCGGACGGTGCAATGCCGCTCTTGTCACGAGAATCTCCATTTCACGGCGCAAAGTCCGGACTGTGCATCCTGCCACACGGATGTTCACCGCCAGGAACTCGGTTCGAACTGTCTCCAATGTCATACGACCGCTTCCTGGAAGATCGCCGACATGCGCCAGAAACACCAGTCGACGCGATTTCCCCTCATCGGCAGGCACACCATTGTGGACTGCGAGGCATGCCACCAGCAGGCGTCGTCGTACCGGTACGCGGGGACACCGATCGAGTGCATCTCGTGCCACAAAGCTGATTTTGAGGGAGCCACTTCCCCGAATCACGTCGCATCCGGATTCCCCGTGGACTGCAAGCAGTGCCACAAGGTGGAGGCGATGAACTGGGGTGGAAGTTTTGATCACAACCTCACGGGTTTTCCGCTGACGGGGGCACACCGGACAATCATTTGTTCCGACTGCCATCATAATAACGTCTTCACGCACATGCCGACGGACTGTTACAGCTGCCATGCAGCGACGTTCGCGAGTGCCGTTAATCCCAACCATGTCAGCGGCGGATTCAGCCATGACTGCCAGACGTGCCATACCACGATTGCCTGGCAGCCGGCCACGTTCAATCATTCCGCAACGGCGTTTCCACTGACGGGTGCGCACGTCTCGCTGGCATGTCAGGAATGTCACGTGAATGGAAATTATCAGCTCCACTATACTGGCTGCTACCAGTGTCATTCATCTAATTTCCAGTCCGCAACAAGCCCCGACCATGTGGGTGGCGCATTTTCTCACGATTGTACGACCTGCCATTCCACCAATGTCTGGCAGCCATCAACGTTCAGCCACAGCTCAACGGCGTTTCCGCTGACCGGGGCGCATACTTCAGTCACGTGCCAATCGTGTCATGTGAGCGGCAATTACGCACTGCATTACACGGATTGTTATCAGTGCCATCAGGCGGATTTTACACAGACGAACAATCCCTCCCACGTCAGCGGAAACTTCAGCCACACCTGTACCACTTGTCATACCACGACTGCATGGCAGCCGGCTTCATTCGATCACAGCACGACCGCGTTCCCGCTGACCGGTGCTCATATTTCCGTGGCATGTATCAATTGCCATACCAACAACAATTTTCAGCTGGTCTATACGGATTGTTATCAATGCCATCAGTCGGAATATCAGGCACAAACTAATCCCAATCATGCAACGAACAATTTCAGTCATAACTGTCTGACCTGCCATACGACCACGGCATGGACTCCTTCGACGTTCGATCACAGTACGACGGCATTCCCGCTGACCGGGGCACACGTTTCACAGGCCTGCATCGCTTGTCACGTGGGGGGCAATTACCAGCTGGTCTACAGCGGTTGTTACACCTGCCATGCGTCAGATTATAACGGCACCTCGAATCCGAACCATACTGCGGCGGGTATCCCGAAGACCTGCGAGACATGCCACACCACCACTGACTGGAGCGGTGCGACGTTCACGCATACGTGGTTCCCGATGACGCACGGAAACGCCAACAGCAATTGTTCAACGTGCCATACGAATTCATCCGATTACTCAGTATTCCAGTGCACGGTTTGCCACACCCAGTCACAAACAAATTCGGACCACAACGGCGTTTCCGGATATGTTTGGAACAGCATCAACTGCTATCAGTGTCATCCAACCGGGCGCGGCGGATAACATGCTGAATTCGGGCAGGACACACATATCGGCCAAGCGGTGTAATCAACAGCGATTGAGAGTGCTCAACGGTCTCATCGGGCTCCTCCTCCTCACCTCGATCGGATGGGGGCAGTCATCAATTCTTCGATCGATAATCAATTACAGATCCGGAGATGTTGTCTACGTGCCGGTCGGGGTAAAAGCGGGTCTCGAAGACTCCGCGCTCGTACGCGTCATTTCCCGGGGCGATACAATCGCGACAATGAGAGTCTTTGCAGTAAGTTCACGATCGGCAGCGTGTACGATTGTCGGCTTTACGAGACAGCCTGCGATCGGGGACACTGTCATCGCATTTGTTCAGATATCACAGCCCGAGAAACAAAAAGCGGTCGTGTCGGCATCGCACGGTGGCTCTGATTCAGCGTCGAGCCGTGCGGTTCAGGAAACCAGAACAACGACTGTCACACAAACTCCGTCATTCCTCAGCTTGAAGGGACGCGTAGGGATCCAATATCTCACACTCATCCCTGCAGGAGGTTCCTTTCCGGTCACTACCCAGCCGTCACTGGTTCTTCAGATGGAAGGGAAGTTCAACGACGCTCCGCTGAAGTTCAATATCTACAGCGATTTTCGATCGCTGGCCTACGGTACAAACAGTCCCTTTTCCTCGCAGGCACTCAATCAAAACCGGCTCTATCGTTTCTCTTTGGAATACGACGACGGATCGAACAGGGCCGCCGTCGGCCGCATCATTCCCCCGGTTCTTCCCTCGACAGGATTCGTGGATGGAATTTTTCTTGCCAGAAAGCTCGACAATTTTATTCTCGGTGCCTCTGCAGGATATGAACCGACCTTCTCACTCCAGACTCCTTCAACCGCGTACAAGAAGTTTTCGGTCTTCGCGTCACTCCAGCCCGACAACGGGATTGTCTACTCTCTGAATGCTTCATATGGCAGGACATATTACTACTCTAACCTGGACCGCGAGGTCGTCAGCGGATCGGCATCGTATTCTCCAACATACCGGCTTTACTTCATGGCGCAGAGTGATATCGATCTCAAGACGCCGCGTGCAATGGAGCTGGTGAGTCATGCAAAATTGACAAACCTCTACGGGTCGGTTAACTACCGTTTTACGGATGTGCTCTCGCTTGGCGCGGGGATAACTGCATGGCGACCCTTTTACCAGTATTCGTACGTGACGACCACTCCGGATTCTCTTCTGGATGAGACGCTGAGAACGAG
>Ga0335081_10017374_pt1 | contig 11647 bp, 7 predicted proteins | sample Lox_Sample_35_FD_206713 | JGI IMG/M metagenome (GOLD analysis project Ga0335081, IMG submission 206713) | Soil microbial communities from Loxahatchee National Wildlife Refuge, Florida, United States - Lox_Sample_3.5 | ecosystem: Environmental > Terrestrial > Soil > Wetlands | place: USA: Florida... | reverse complement strand
AACAAGACATGACCGCGTCGCACGCTCACTCGGGGCCGAGCATTTTTTCCGGGCGCACCAGGCGATCGAATTCCGCTGCCGACAGATAACCGAGCGTGACCGCTGCTTCCTTCAGTGTCGAGCCGTCGGCGTGCGCCTTCTTCGCGACCTTCGCCGCCTTGTCGTACCCGATGTGCGGGCTCAGCGCGGTCACCAGCATCAGCGAACGCGCGACGGTCTCGGCAAGCTTCTCGCGATTGGGCACGATGCCGTCGACGCAGTATTTGCGGAAGCCCTCGCAGGCGTCCGCGATCAGCATCGTCGAATGCAGGAAGTTGTGGATGATCACCGGCTTGAAAACGTTGAGCTCGAAGTTGCCCTGCGAGCCCGCGATCGAAATCGCGGTGTCGTTGCCGATGACCTGCACGCACACCATCGTCATTGCTTCGCTCTGGGTCGGATTCACTTTACCCGGCATGATCGAGGAGCCGGGTTCGTTCTCCGGTAGACTCAGCTCGTTAAGCCCGCAGCGCGGACCCGAGCCCATCCATCGAATGTCGTTGGCGATCTTCATCAGCGAGGCGGCCAGCGTCTTGAGCGCGCCGGATGCGAACACCAGCGCATCATGCGAGGCGAGCGCGGCGAATTTGTTGGGGGCAGATTTGAACGGCAACCCGGTGAGCGTCGCGATGCGCGCCGCGACCTTCTCCGCGAACTGCGGATACGTGTTAAGGCCGGTGCCGACCGCGGTGCCGCCGATCGCGAGATCGTAGATGTCGGGCAGCGCCGCTTCGATGCGATGCAGGTCGGCCTCGAGCTGCGCGACGTAACCGGAGAACTCCTGCCCGAGCGTGAGCGGGACCGCATCCATCAGATGCGTGCGGCCGATCTTGATGATCGGATCGAAGAAGTCGGCCTTGGCGCGGAGTGCTTCGATCAGCTTGATGACCGACGGCAGCAGCCGATGATTGATCTCCTCGGCCGCCGCGATATGCATCGCGGTCGGAAAGGTATCGTTGGAGGACTGCGCCATATTGACGTCGTCGTTGGGATGGATGGGCTTTTTCGATCCCATCTCCCCGCCGGCGAGCTGAATCGCGCGATTGGAGATGACCTCGTTGGCGTTCATGTTGGTCTGGGTGCCGGAACCGGTCTGCCAGATGCGCAGCGGAAAATGCTCGTCGAGCTTGCCTGCGATGACCTCGTCGGCGGCCTGTACCATCAGCTCGGCCTTCTCGGCCGCCAGCTTGCCGAGCTCGAGATTGACCTCGGCGCAGGCCTTCTTGAGGAGGCCGAAGGCGCGGATGACCGAGCGCGGCATCCGATCGTGACCGATAGCGAAGTGAAGCAGCGAGCGCTCGGTTTGGGCGCCCCAGTAGCGATCGGCGGCGACTTCGATCGGGCCCATACTATCGGTCTCGGTACGGCGGGGACCGCTATGCTGATGCTCGCTCATAATGATGCTCCTTCGACCCCGTTTAACTCGGCGCTGCGCGCCTCTTTCCTGCCTCGCCAACCGTCCCTATTGTACTTGAGGTTTGGCGAGCGGAAAGCGATAGTCGGCGCGGAACTTTTCAACGCCGAGCGGTCCGTATAGGTTAGAAAAACTCGGCACACAAGAGAGGATGGTATCCCATGCCCTGGACAATTACGCGGCTGTGCATCGATTGCGTCGACACCGGATGCGTGAGCGTTTGCCCGGTCGACTGCATCTACGAATACGTCGGCACCGATAAACAAAAGTTCCCCAACATGCTTTACATCGATCCCGACGAATGCATCGATTGCGGCGCCTGCGAGCCGGAATGCCCGTGGCAGGCCATTTTCGAGGAGCCGGCGGTGCCGGAAGTCTTCAAATCGGATATCGACCTGAATCATGCGCTGCTCGAGCAGAAGGACAATTTCAAGGTTAAGGCATTCGTGCAGGGCAAGCATCCGAACGCGGATGAGGTGGCGGCGAACAAGAAGAAGTGGGGCCTCGATCCGAATGCATAAGGTCTGATTCGACGAACTCGGCCTCGAAGGCGGCTCGCCGGCGACTACGGCGGGCCGCTTCGCTTTCCTGGACGGCGAGGGACACCCGCGCCGTCCATCTCCCCTCCGAATCGAATGTTGGGCAGGAAACATGAGCATTTTTTGTCATTAAAAATTCAGAGTGACTATGGTGCCGAGGCTTATGCGCGTGGCGATAGTGTACAAGGCTCACCGCGCTGGAGCTTGTCCATGTTCCAATGAGTAGAAGCTTGCGCGATAGGATCGAAGGCATTGAAAGCCCGCATCTTCCGCGTTGGATAAGAGTCCTTACCGCTCCTATTCGAAATCACTGGGCCGTAAGGTGAAATAATAACTTTCAGCGCTACTAATGACCTAAGTAACTCATGCTTATGCCATACAAATAAAGGAATTACCTCAACGTTAAATCGCATTGACATCTATATCAGTAGCCCTTTAACTTGCCGCGTTGATAGAAACTCCCCCGAGATCGGAGGTCTTCGATTACTATGCGGTTAGATGTAGCAAAGGGCACCAAGCGCAAGCTCTCCGCGCTGGTCACCCTGGGTCTCTCGCTGGCGCTCGCCGGTTCGGCCTTGGCGCAGGTCAAGCCCGGAGACTTTATCACTCCGGAGAATGCCACCAAGGTTAAGGATGTCGTTGGGCCTGGCGTCTATTACAAGATCGAGCATGGGATGACGATGAAAATCGTTCCCACTCAGCGCATCGACTGGCCCCCTCCTTACAAGGACGCGACCGAAAAGTATTCTTCCCAGGTCCGCCTTAGTAACGACCATCGCAGCATCGTGGGATACGTCGCGGGTCAGCCTTTCCCGCTTATCGATCCCAACGATCCCTTTGTCGCGACCAAGGTCGTATGGAACAACGTGTTCCGCCCGATCACCAGCGACGATTACGACCTGCGCTTCTACGATTGCGATTCCGCCTTCGAGTCCCACGGTCCGCAGACCAAGCAAATCGAGTATTTCCAGATCGGACACTACGCCGGATACGATCTCGTCGGCCGCACCGAGGTCGAACCGGTCCCGACCGATCCCGACTTCAAGACCACCGGACGCTATTGGCTGTTCGGCCTCTATCCGATTCTCGCGCCGCAGGAAATCCGCGGTACCGGCTTCATCCGCTGGCGCTATGCTGATCCGAAGCGCGGCGATGACATCTGGAGCCTCGATGCCGGTTCGCGCCGTGTCCGCCGAATCAACGAGACCATCATGAGCTCGTCGACCGCCTCGGGAACCTCGGCGCATGCATGGGACCCCGACCACTATTCGGGCTTCAATCCCAAGACCGAACAGTACACCTACAAGTTCCTTGGCGAGAAGAACATGCTCGGATGCGCGCACGCCGCGCATTCTCCCGAGCAGCGCTGCGCCACCGACGGCGGCACCAGCGCCTGTCCCGAGGAATGGGAAATGCGCCATATGTACGTGATCGAGGCGCAACCCGATCGGAGCCGCATCGCCGGCGCGCTCGATTCCCGAACCGTTATCTTTATGGACAGCGAAATGTGGTTCGAGCCCTACATCGATACCTACGATCGCTCAGGCAAGCTCTTCCGCAGCCACATCTACTGGCTCGCGACCCGCGATCGTCCAGTGCCTGATGCCAAGGTTGCCATCTATCCCTTCAAGCGCTCGTTCGTGGTCGGCGCAGTCTCCACCGATGTGCAGTCGGGTCTCGGCACCATGTGCTACCTGCCCGGCATCGAAACGCCGGAACGCGAGTGCTGGTATATCAACATGGGCGCGGTGGACAAGACCTTCTTCACCGAGGATGCCATGGTTCGGTCCGCGAATTTCTAGCCTCTGACCATAGCTCGCTTTAACTGACTGGCGCGATCTCGTACTGAGACCGCGCCAGTTCTTTTTTGCATCTTGAATTTGGATGCAGTCGTCGTCGTCGATCTTTTCGACACTTTTGACTCCCGGGAGCTACCACCATGAGGAAAGATCGCTTCGGCCGATACCTACCAATCATGACTGCCGTGACTGCGATGGCGCTGTATCCCGCTGCCTCGAACGCGCAATCGATGACCGAGAAGGCTGAATCCGCGGTCAACCAAACTGCCAAGGAGGCGAAAGCGGTTACCTCGGGCGCTCCCGCCGCAGGCAGCACCGCCGACGTGCTTTCGCAGATTCATGAGACCGATCAGGGTGAGATGAAGGTCGGCGGCCTTGCCGAGCAGAAGGGTTCCACGGCCGCGGTCCGCGGCTATGGGAAGGAACTGGCTGCCGACCACGCCGCCGCCGACCGCCAGGTCGTTGCCCTCGCGAAGGCTGAAGGTATCGAGCTGTCGCCCCCCGCGGGCCCGAGCGTCGAACTTCAGGACAAAGAAAACCACAACGGCGCCGTCGCCGAAATGCTCGCCAATGTCAGCGGGAACACCTTCGATCGCGATTTCCTCGAGGCGATGCAGAAGGACCACGAGAAGGACATCCAGAAGCTGACCGATGCGATGAACTCGACCAGCGATCCCAAGCTCAAGAGCCTGATCGCTGAACTGCTCCCCAAGCTGAAGCACCATCAGGCGATGGCCGAGAAGCTGCTGAGTCAGGCCAAGGCTGCATCAGGCGCGAGCAAGACTGGCTCTGGATTATAAGATCCTGCTCCTCTCGACTGTCCAAACTGGCGCGGCCTGAAGGGGTCGCGCCAGTTTCGTTTTGCACAGCTTCCTGACTGCGCATCATTTTGCGAATACATTATCCTCGCAATGATTGCTGCAGGACGGCGCGGGTGGTGGCTGGTCGCGATTGCAACCGCGACGCTTTTCCTGCTTGCCGCTTCTTCCGCCCACGCGCGCATCACGCAGCGCCGCACCCGCCATCATCCCAAGCCCAGGAAGGTCGAGAAAATCGAGCCGATCCCGGGCCGGTTCTACTCGGACCGCAAGCCGATCGACGAGTTTCGATGCGTGCCTCGCGGCGATGGCGAATATCCCATCGTGCTGCTGCTCCACGGATGCGCCCCCAAGGGCTTCGCAACCGCGCAATTCGAAACCATGTGCAGCCAGCTCGCCCAGCACGGCTACTACACGATGTTTATCGAATACTACGGACAGGAGGGCACACCTGATTGCAGCGATCTGGCGATGGTGCCGAGCTTCAGCCTCACCCCCAACGTTCCGATTCCCGATGACGAGTGGATGCGGACGCTGCTGGCGGCGCGTAACTTCATCAGCGCGGCGCCCAAAGCCGATCCATCGCGTCTCGGCGTGGTCGGATTTTCCTTTGGCGCCACGCTCGCGGTGATAACCGCCGCACTCAATCCGCATGTCTTTAACACCATCGTCGATTACTACGGCTACTCGAACGATCGCGTCGAAGACGCAGTCGCGCGTGCGCCGACCTTCCCTCCCACCCTGATACTGCATGGCGACGAGGATCGCCGTGCGCAGGTGGCAGCTTCGATTCACCTGCACAACGTCATTGCCAAGCGCCAGCCCAACACCGACATCCGCATTTATCCGGGTGTCGAGCACGCGTTTAATTTTCATGAGGCGCTCGGCTACGACGAATTTGCCTCCTCGGATGCGTGGTCGCTCATGCTCGCCTACCTTGATCGGCATCTTAAGTAGACCTCGGGCGTAGACTTGGGGGGCGGGATACGCCTGCATAGCTACGAATCACTTCGATGATCGGCGCCCGTCCCCAGCACCTCAGTTGGAGCACCGGAAATGCCTTGTTTTTGCGCACATTTTGGCGATTTGCCTATCTAATTCGCATCCCTGCTCCTCAAAAGCTCTGTAAATTCGGGAAAGATGTCTTTTTTGCCTAAGAAAAGGTTGACACTCACCCTCGTTACGAATATCTTCGCCAAACCTCTTCGAGGTTTCTCCTTATGAAATTAGGCTCTGAAGCGCCCGAGCTCGACGCGATCGACCTCCAGATTCTGGAGCTGCTCCAGGATCAGGGTCGCATTCCGCTGGTCAAGCTCGGCGAGCAGGTGGGGCTCTCCTCTCCCTCCGTAATCGATCGCGTCAAGAAGCTCGAGGATAACGGCATCATCACCGGCTATCATGCCTCGGTCGATGCGCGCGCGGTCGGCAAGGATGTCACCGCATTCATCGGCGTTTCGATCGCGCATCCGAAGGCGATTGCTGCCTTCGAGCATACTGTCGCGCTGCTCGACGATGTCCTTGAATGTCATCACGTCACCGGCGAACACACCTTCCTGCTCAAGATTAAGACCAACAACACTTCCTCGCTGGAGCGGCTCATCAGCACGATTCGCTCGATCGAAGGAGTGTCGCGAACCGAAACTATGGTGGTGCTTTCGACCCATACCGAGCGGGCGACGATTTCCGTTGCCGCCGGCGAAGCGACCGAAGTGGGGGGCAACGGTCACAGCAGACGGCATCGTCATGGCGCCCCGAAAGCGCCGGTCGCCGACACCAAGAGGGTGTGACCATGCATGACCATTGCAGCATTCCTCCCGCGCAAGGGCTCTACCGGCCCGAGCATGAGCACGACGCATGCGGCGTCGGCTTCGTCGTCAACATCAAGGGCACGCGCTCGCACGATATCGTGCTCAAGGGCATCGAGGTGCTCAACAACCTCACCCATCGCGGCGCCTGCGGATGCGATCCCCGCACCGGCGACGGCGCGGGCATGCTGCTGCAGATTCCGCATGAGTTCTTAAACCGCGAGACGCGCAAACTCGGCTTCACGCTGCCGGCGCGCGGCGAATATGGCGTCGGGATGCTGTTTCTTCCGCTCGACGATCAAAAGCGTAAGGAAGCGGAGGCGATCGTCGAGCGCGTCGTACGCGATGAGGGCCTGACCCTGCTCGGATGGCGCGATATTCCGCACATCCCCAGCGCCTGCGGCGACATTGCGCGGCGCGGGATGCCGGCGTTTCGGCAGGTCTTCGTCGGGCGCGGCGCCCAGGCGCCCGATGCGGCTTCGCTCGAACGCAAGCTCTACGTCATCCGCAAGCGCGCGACCAACGAAGCGCTCGCATCGCTCGGGCTGCGCGATCCCGAGCTCTTCTACTTCAGCAGCCTCTCCTGCATCACCATCGTTTATAAGGGTCAGCTCATCTCGACGCAGATTCCCGAGTTCTTCCCCGACCTGATCGATCCCGAAGTGGTCACCGCGCTCGCGATGGTGCATCAGCGCTTCTCGACCAACACCTTCCCGAGCTGGGACCGCGCGCATCCGTATCGCTTCATCGCGCATAACGGCGAAATCAACACCTTGCGCGGCAACATCAACTGGATGCATGCCCGCGAGAAGCTGTTCGCGTCGCCGCTCTTCGGCGATGACATCCACAAGCTCCATCCGATTATCGAGCCGACCGGCAGCGACACCGCGATGTTCGACAATTGCCTCGAGCTGCTGACACGCACCGGACGTTCGGTCGCGCACAGCGTCATGATGATGATCCCGGAGGCATGGCAGAACGATCCGCAGATGCGCCCCGACAAGCGCGCGTTCTACGAATTCCACTCCTGCATGATGGAGCCGTGGGACGGTCCGGCCTCAATCACGTTTACCGACGGCGTGCGTATCGGCGCGGTGCTCGATCGCAACGGGCTGCGGCCCTCACGTTACCTCGTCACCAAAGACGGGCTGGTCGTGATGGCGTCGGAGACCGGCGTGCTCGATATTCCGCCCGAGCAGGTCGAGCTCAAGGGCCGCCTTCAGCCGGGCAAGATGTTCCTGGTCGATACCGAGCTCGGCCGTATCGTTCACGATGACGAGATCAAGTCTTCGCTCGCGGCGCGCCAGCCCTATCGCGAATGGCTCAACGAAAGCCTTGTCTCGCTCGATACGCTGCCTCCGCCGCCCAGCGCGCCCGCGCTCGATCAGTATCACGGCGCGGAGTTGCTCAAGCTCCAGCAGGCCTACGGCTACACCGTCGAAGATTTGAAAATGCTGCTCGCGCCGATGGCGGTGAACGGGCAGGAGCCGGTCGGCTCGATGGGCACCGATACACCGCTGGCGGTGCTTTCCGATAAGCCGCAGCCGCTGTTCAATTATTTCAAGCAGCTCTTCGCGCAGGTCACCAATCCGCCCATCGATCCGATTCGCGAGGAGATGGTGACTTCGGCGGAAACTTCGCTCGGCGCAGAGCAGAATCTGTTCGAGGAAAGCCCGATTCATTGCCGCCAGCTTCAGGTCAAGCGGCCGATTCTTACCAACACCGAACTCGAAAAGATCCGCCGCCTCGACAAGCCGGGACTTCGCACCAGGACCATCTCCACGCTTTATGCCGTGAATGACGGCGCGAATGGATTGAAGTCGGCCCTCGATCGCATTTGCCGCGAGGCTTCCCATGCGATCGAGAACGGCTACAGCATCCTCGTGCTCTCGGATCGCGGTGTCGATGCGACCCACGCAGCGATTCCCGCACTGCTCGCATGCTCCGGCGTGCATCATCATCTAATTCGCGAGGGCTCGCGTACCCGCTGCGGCATCGTGGTGGAATCGGGCGAGCCGCGCGAGGTGATGCATTTCTGCCTGCTGGTGGGTTACGGCGCAGCCGCAGTCAATCCGTACCTCGCGTTTGCGACGATGGCGGAAATGATTCGCGACGGACGCCTGCACGATCTCGCACCTGAAGACGGCGTCGATCATATCGTCAAGGCTGTCACCAAGAGCATGACCAAGGTCGCCTCCAAGATGGGAATCTCGACGCTGCAGAGCTATCACGGCGCGCAGATTTTCGAGGCGATTGGACTCAGCAGCGAAGTGGTGGACAAATACTTCACCTGGACCTCCTCGCGTATCGGCGGGGTCTCCCTGGAGGAAATCGCGCGCGAAACCGGCGCGCGCCATCAGCATGCGTTCCAGATTGCGGCCAACCTCGACGGCGAGCTCGACGTCGGCGGTCAGTATCAATGGCGGCGGCGCGGCGAATTCCACATGTGGAACCCCAACACCATCGCCAAGCTTCAGCATTCGGTGCGGTCAGGCAACTACAACCTCTTCAAGCAGTACACCGCCGCGGTCGACGACCATTCGCGCCGCGTCGCGACCCTGCGCGGGCTATTCAAGTTCAAACCCACGCAGGCGCCGGTCGCGCTCGAAGAGGTCGAGCCCGCAAGCGAGATCGTCAAGCGCTTCAAAACCGGCGCGATGTCATTCGGATCGATTAGCAAGGAGGCGCACGAGAACCTTGCCAACGCGATGAACCGCATCGGCGGCAAGAGCAATACCGGCGAGGGCGGCGAGGATCCCGGTCGTTTTGTTCGCGATGCCAATGGCGACTGGCGCCGCAGTGCGATCAAGCAAGTCGCCTCGGCGCGTTTCGGCGTCACCAGCAATTACCTGGTCAATGCCGACGAGCTGCAGATCAAGATGGCGCAGGGCGCGAAGCCGGGCGAAGGCGGCCAGCTCCCGGGGCATAAGGTCGATGATTTCATCGCGAAGATTCGCTACTCGGTGCCCGGGGTCGGACTGATATCACCGCCGCCGCATCACGACATCTACTCGATCGAGGACCTCGCGCAGCTCATCCACGATTTGAAGAACTCCAACAATCGCGCACGTATCAGCGTCAAGCTGGTGGCCGAGGTCGGCGTTGGCACTGTCGCCGCGGGGGTTTCCAAAGCGAAAGCCGATGTGGTGCTGATCAGCGGATACGACGGCGGCACCGGCGCGTCGCCGCTGCAATCGATCAAGCATGCCGGCGCGCCATGGGAACTCGGCCTCGCGGAGACGCAGCAGATCCTCGTGATGAACGATTTGCGCGGACGCATCCGCGTCGAGGCCGACGGCCAGCTCAAGACCGGACGCGACGTCGCGATCGCATGCCTGCTCGGCGCCGAGGAATTCGGCTTCGCGAGCGCCGCACTGGTCGCGAGCGGATGCATCATGATGCGGGTGTGCCATCTGAACACCTGTCCGGTCGGCATCGCCACGCAGGATCCCGAGCTGCGCAAGAAGTTCGAGGGCAGGCCGGAACACGTGGTGAACTTCATGATGTTCATTGCAGGCGAGCTGCGCGAATACATGGCGCAGTTGGGCTTCCGCACCGTCGATGAGATGGTCGGGCACGTCGAATGCCTCGACACCAACGAGGCGATTAAACATTGGAAGGCGAGCAATCTCGACCTGAGCGCGATCCTCTATAAGCCGAGCGTCGGTCCCGAGGTCGCGCTGCATAACATCCAGAAGCAGGATCACGGACTCGAAAACGCACTCGACGTGAAACTAATCGAGCTCGCGAGCGATGCGCTCGAACACAAGAAGCCGGTCGAGATTCATACGCCGATTCGCAATTCCAATCGCACCGTCGGCACCATGCTGTCGGCGGAGGTCTCGCGGCGTTTCGGCGCCGAGGGTTTGCCGCCGTATACCATCCAGTGCCACTTCAAGGGGTCGGCGGGGCAAAGCTTCGGTTCGTGGCTGGCGCCCGGGGTCGCGCTGTACCTGGAGGGCGACGCGAACGACTACTGCGGCAAGGGCCTGTCGGGCGGGATCATGGTGGTGCGGCCTCCGCGCGAGGCGACCTTCAAGGCCGAAGAAAACATCGTAATCGGTAATGTTGCGCTATACGGCGCAACCGCCGGCGAGGCATTCTTCCGCGGCGTTGCGGGCGAGCGCTTTGCCGTGCGTAACAGCGGCGCAACCGCAGTCGTCGAGGGCGTCGGCGATCACGGCTGCGAATACATGACGCGCGGCTTGGTGGTCGTGCTCGGCAAGACCGGACGCAACTTCGCGGCGGGAATGAGCGGTGGCGTCGCGTATGTCTTCGATGAAGACGGCAGCTTCACGTCGAAGTGCAACATGGGGATGGTCGAGCTTGGACCTATCGCGAACAGCGACGAGATTCATCAGCTTCACGCGCTTATCGTGCGGCATCATCAATACACGCAAAGTGCAGTCGCACGCCGGATGCTCGATCATTGGCACGAGCAGGTGAACAAATTCGTCAAGGTGCTTCCGACCGAATATCGGATGGTACTGGAGCGGCAGCATCTCGGCGCGAACAACGAAATGGCAAAGTTGGCGGCGGTGTAGCGAGGCGGAGGGATATCGACACTTTTTCAGAAGAGAGAGAATCGGGCGGCGATGGGAAAAATTACGGGCTTCATGGAGATCAAACGCGAGACGCCGGCGCGGCGTCCGGTCGTCGAGCGCTTGCGCGACTGGCGCGAGTACGACCTCAAGATGCCCGAGGACAAACTTCGCGCCCAGGGTGCGCGCTGCATGGATTGCGGAATCCCCTTCTGCCACAAGGGTTGTCCGCTCGGCAACATCATTCCCGATTGGAACGATTTGATTTATCGCGGGCGCTGGAAGGAAGCGATCGAGCGCCTGCATTCGACCAACAACTTTCCCGAATTCACCGGCCGCGTCTGTCCGGCGCCATGCGAAGAAGCATGCGTGTTGAACATCAACAACGATCCGGTGACCATCAAGCTGATCGAAAAGAACATCATCGATCATGCGTGGGCCGAAGGATGGGTCGGGCCGCAGCCCGCGCCCCGCACGACCGGCAAGCGCGTTGCGGTGGTCGGCTCGGGACCAGCCGGCCTCGCATGCGCGCAGCAACTCGCGCGCGCCGGCCACGCGGTCACGCTCTACGAGCGCTCCGATCGCGTCGGCGGCCTGTTGATGTATGGCATTCCGGATTTCAAGCTGGAGAAGCACTTCGTCCAGCGGCGCGTCGAGCAGATGAAGGCCGAGGGCGTCGAGATCGTTACCAA
>Ga0335081_10017373_pt1:0-10000 | contig 11647 bp, 8 predicted proteins | sample Lox_Sample_35_FD_206713 | JGI IMG/M metagenome (GOLD analysis project Ga0335081, IMG submission 206713) | Soil microbial communities from Loxahatchee National Wildlife Refuge, Florida, United States - Lox_Sample_3.5 | ecosystem: Environmental > Terrestrial > Soil > Wetlands | place: USA... | reverse complement strand
CTTTTCCCTCGGAGCGAAGGCGCTCGAGCAGCTCTGGCGCAAACGCGTCGGCCACCCACGTCTGCGCCGGAGGCGGCAGCGCGGCGATGGGCTCGAGATCCACTCCGAGGACGAACCCGCGCGGGCCCACTTCGCGCGCGGCGATCTGGCACCAGCCGCCGGGCGCCGCGCCGAGATCGAGCACGCGGCCGCCGGGTTTCACGACGTGAAAGCGCTTCTGGATCTCGTCCAGCTTGAAGGCAGAGCGCGCGCGCAGGCCCTCTTTCTTCGCCTTCTGCCAGAAGCGATCGCGGGGGTCGTAGCGGGGCACGGTTCAGAAGTACATCGCGAACGACAGCGACACCAGCGAATGGCTGACGCGGTGCAGCCGCCTCATTCAACTGCGCTGGCGAGTCGCGGAAAAAAAACGAGGCCCCCGCGCCTGGCGCAGGGGCCTCGATGAACAGCAAGATCGCCGTGAAAAATTACTTCGCGGGAGTGGCGGCGGCGTCGGCCGGCTTCTCGGCCTTCTTGCCCTTCTTGCCCTTCTTGGCCTTCTTGGGAGCCTTCTCGGTCTTGGCGGGCGTTTCGGTCTTGGCCGGCTCGTCGGCGCGGGCGCCGAAGGCGACGAACACAAAAGCAGCGAGTGCAGCGGCGATCGTGCGGATCATGGGTGACTCCTGAGGTTTGCTCCCGGGACAGCCCCGAAAGCTTCTGCGCTCCTGTTCAGCAACTTGCATGCCGAAAAAATCGGGGAGATTTGCCCCACTCGCCCGCCGGCCCAAAAAGCGAGGCCCCCGCGCCTTGGCAGCGCGAGGGCCTCGAGCCGATCGCCGAAGGCGAACTACTTCTTCTCTTCCTTCTTGTCCTCGGCCTTCTTCTCGGTCTTCTCGGCCTTCTTGCCGCTGTCCTTCGCGGCGGCCTTCTCTTCCTTCTTCTCCTCGGCCTTCTTCGGCTCGTCAGCGCGGGCGGCGAACGAGACCATGAACAGCGCGGCGAGTGCAGCGGCGATCGAGCGGATCATCGTGTAGCTCCGACTGTCGGAGCAAGCGCCATGCCGCATGGCGCAATCGTGACAAACCCGCGAAAACCCTGCGTTGTCGGCCGATCTGTCGAGTTTGTCGCACCGGGGCAGATTTCCCCGGTGGCCCAAAACGCCCCATTCGCGAGGGATTGCGGCTTGTCGATGGTGTGGGCTTGGGTTAGGACGCGCACTCCGTCCCACTGCAAGGAGAATTGCCCGTGCCTTTGCCCCCCACGCCCGACGACGCCGAACCGGTCGAGACCCGCGAGTGGCTCGACAGCATCGGGAGCGTCATCGCCAACGAGGGAACCGAGCGAGCCCGCTTTCTGCTCGAGAAGCTCATCGGCCGCCTGCGCGCGGCCGGAGTGGACCTGCCTTTCAGCGCGACGACGCCGTACGTGAACACGATTGCCGTCGCGCAGCAGCCGCAGCGGCCGCCCGATTTCCGGCTCGAGGGTCGCGTCTCGGCGTTGACCCGCTGGAACGCGATGGCGCTGGTCTTGCGCGCGAACAAGGAGTCGAGCGAGCTCGGCGGGCACGTCGCGTCCTATGCGTCGGCCGCGACGCTCTATGACATCGGCTTCAATCACTTCTGGCACGCGCCTTCCGCCGAGCACGGCGGCGACCTGGTTTATTTGCAAGGGCATAGTTCACCCGGCATTTACGCGCGCGCGTTTCTCGAGGGGCGCATCAGCGAAGAGCAGATGGTGAACTTCCGCCAGGAGACGGGCGGGCGTGGTCTGCCGTCGTATCCGCACCCGTGGCTGATGCCCGACTTCTGGCAGTTCCCCACGGTGAGCATGGGCCTCGGGCCGATCATGGCCATCTATCAAGCGCGCTTCCTGCGTTACCTGCAGGACCGCGGGATCGCGCAGACCGAGGGGCGCAAGGTGTGGTGCTTCCTCGGCGACGGCGAGACCGACGAGCCGGAGTCGCTCGGCAGCATTTCGCTGGCCGCCCGCGAGAAGCTCGACAACCTGATCTTCGTGGTGAACTGCAACCTGCAGCGGCTCGACGGGCCGGTGCGCGGGAACGGGAAGATCATCCAGGAGCTCGAGGCGAACTTCCGCGGCTCGGGATGGAACGTCCTCAAAGTGATTTGGGGAAGTAACTGGGACCAGTTACTCGCCCGCGATCACGACGGCAAGCTGCGGCAGCTGATGGAGGAGTGCGTCGACGGCGACTACCAGGCGTTCAAGTCGCGCGACGGCGCGTTCGTGCGCAAGGAGTTCTTCGGGCGCTATCCGGAGACGGCGGCGATGGTGGCCGACTGGACCGACGACGAGATCTGGTCCTTGACCCGCGGCGGGCACGACCCGATGAAGGTTTATACGGCTTACAAAGCTGCGACTGAACACAAAGGGCAGCCGACGGTCATTCTGGCCAAGACCGTAAAGGGCTTTGGAATGGGCGAAGCAATGGAAGGCCAGAACATCGCTCACCAGGCCAAGAAGATGAAGGCCGAACAGGTGCGCGCGTTCCGCGATCGGTTCCGCGTGCCGATCTCGGACGACGAAGTCGAGAAGATGCCGTTCTTCAAGCTGCCCGACGACAGCGCGGAGATGAAGTGGCTGCGCGAGCGGCAGCAGGCGCTGGGCGGCGGGCTGCCGCGGCGGCGCCGCAAGGCCGAGGCGCTGCAGGCGCCGCCGCTTTCTGCGTTCGAGGCGCAGCTGAAGGGCAGCGGCGAGCGCGAGCATTCGACGACGATGGCGTTCGTCCGCATCCTGACGACCATGCTGCGCGACAAGGGCATCGGCAAGCACGTGGTGCCCATCGTCGCCGACGAGGCGCGCACCTTTGGCATGGAGGGAATGTTCCGGCAGTTCGGTATCTATTCGCATATCGGGCAGCTCTATCGGCCCGAGGATGCCGACCAATTGATGTTCTACAAGGAAGCAAAGAACGGCCAGATCTTGCAGGAAGGCATCTGCGAGGCCGGATCGCTCTGCGACTGGATCGCCGCGGGAACGTCGTATTCGACCAACGGCGTGCAGATGATTCCGGTCTTTCTCTTCTATTCGATGTTCGGCTTCCAGCGCGTGGGCGACCTGGCCTGGGCCGCCGGCGACATGCGTGCGCACGGGTTCCTCGTCGGCGGAACGTCGGGGCGGACCACGCTGAACGGCGAGGGGCTGCAGCACCAGGACGGGCACAGCCACATCGTCGCCTCGACGATTCCGAACTGCATCGCTTATGACCCGGCCTTCCAATACGAGCTGGCGGTCATCGTGCAGGACGGATTACGGCGCATGGTCCAGGAGCAGGAGGACGTCTATTACTATTTGACGATCATGAACGAGAACTATGCGCATCCGGAGATGCCGCCGAACGCCGCGCCCGGCATCCTGCGCGGGATGTATCTCTTCAAGGAAGGCGCGGGCGAAGGGCCGCGGGTGCAGCTGCTCGGGTCCGGGACCATCTTCCGCGAGGTGATCGCGGCGGCGGATCTGCTGCGGCAGGATTTCGGCGTGGAGAGCGATCTGTGGAGCGTGACCTCGTTCCTCGAGCTGCGGCGCGACGGGCTCGCGGCCGACCGCTGGAATGCGATGCACCCGGGCGTGGCGGCGCGGAAGTCGTACGTGGAAGAATGCCTCGGCGGCCGCAAAGGTCCGGTGGTGGCCGCGACCGATTACATCAAGCTCCACGCGGATTCGATCCGCTCTTTCATGCCCTCGCGCTATCGGGTGCTGGGCACCGACGGATTCGGCCGGAGCGATTTCCGCGCGAAGCTGCGCCATTTCTTCGAGGTCAACCGCCACTGGATCGCCGTGCACGCCTTGAAGGCGCTGGCCGACGACGGCGTCGTGCCCGCGGCGAAGGTCACCGAGGCGATGAAAAAGTATGGAATTGATGCCGAGAAGCCCAACCCGGTGACGGTCTAGGTCATGCCCATGGACGTGCTCGTACCAGATATCGGCGACTTCAAGGACGTGCCGGTCATCGAGGTGCTGGTCAAGCCGGGCGACAAGGTGGAGAAGGAGTCGCCGCTGGTCACGCTCGAGTCGGACAAGGCCACGCTCGACGTGCCCTCCCCCGCCGCCGGGACGGTGAAGGAAGTGAAGGTGAAGGCCGGCGACAAGGTTTCGCAGGGCACGCTCATCGTGACGCTCGACGCGGCGGGCGAGGCGCGCGCGGCGACGCCGTCGAAGCCGGCCGCGCCCGAGCAGCCGGTGGCCGCGTCGCGAGGCGGGACGCCGCCGCCGGAGCAGGCGCAGCCCGAAAAGCCCTACGCGGGCACGACGCCGCGGAAGGATCACGGCGGACCCACCGAGACGGTGCCGCCGCCCGCGCCGTCGCTGGCCCCGCCCGTCGATGAGGCGGCGTTCGTGCAGGCCCACGCGGGCCCCGGGGTGCGCGCCCTGGCGCGCGAGCTGGGCGTCGATCTCGGGCGGGTGAAAGGAAGCGGGCCGAAGTCGCGCATCCTTCGCGAGGACGTGCAGGCGTTCGTGAAGTCGGTCCTGAGCGGGACGGCCGCGGCGCCCGTTGCGGCAGCCGCCGGGGGCCTCGGCGTCGCGCCGTGGCCGAAGGTCGATTTCGCCAAGTATGGACCGGTTGAAACGAAGCCTTTGACGCGGATCCAGAAGATCGCCGGGCCGGGATTGCACCGCAACTGGGTGACGATCCCGCACGTGACGTCGTGCGAGGACGCGGACATCACCGGGCTGGAAGCCTTCCGGGTCGCTTTGAACAAGGAGCAGGACGTCAAGGTGACGCTCCTGGCCTTCCTGATGAAGGCGTGCGTTTCCGCATTGATGAAGTTTCCGAACTTCAACTGCTCGCTGGAAGACGATCACCTGGTATTGAAGAAGTATTACAACCTCGGCTTTGCCGCCGACACCCCGCAGGGGCTGCTGGTGCCGGTGGTGAAGGACGCCGACAAGAAGGGCGTGCTGGAGATCGCGCGCGAGACGGCGGAGCTGGCGCTGAAGGCGCGCGAAGGCAAGCTGCAGCCGGGCGAGATGCAGGGGGCGACGTTCACCATCTCGTCGCTCGGCGGCATCGGCGGGACGTACTTCACGCCGATCATCAATGCGCCCGAAGTGGCGATCCTCGGCGTGTGCCGTGCGGCGATGCGGCCGGTGTGGGACGGGGCGAAGTTCGAGCCGCGGCTGATGCTGCCGCTCTCGCTCTCGTGGGACCACCGCGTGCTCGACGGCGCGGCGGCGGGCCGGTTCAACGCGCACCTCGCAGCGATGCTCGGCGACGCGCGGAGGATGCTGCTTTGACCGACGTCAAAGTGCCGGACATCGGCGACTTCAAGGATGTGCCGGTGATCGCCGTGCTGGTCAAGAAGGGCGACCGCGTCGAGAAAGAGCAGCCCATCGTCACGCTCGAGTCGGACAAGGCGACGCTGGACGTGCCGGCGCCCGAGGCGGGGGTAGTTTCCGAAGTGATCGTGAAGGTCGGCGACAGGGTTTCGGAAGGCTCGACCCTCCTGCGGATGGAGGGACCGGAAACGCAACCGCGAAGGCGCGAGGAACCCGCGAAGGGCCGCGAGGACTTCGATTTGTTGGTGCTCGGATCGGGGCCCGGTGGTTATTCCGCCGCTTTCAGGGGGGCGGATCTTGGATTAAGGACGGTATTGGTCGAGCGATACAAGGCATTGGGCGGCGTTTGCCTCAATGTCGGGTGTATCCCGTCAAAAGCGTTGTTACACGTCGCTTTCCTGATGGACGAGGCAAAGGCATTGCAGGCGCACGGCGTCGCCTTCGGCGAGCCGAAGATGGATCTCGACAAGCTGCGCGCGTGGAAGGACAAGGTCGTCGGCCGGCTCAGCGGCGGCGTCTCGCAGATGGCGAAGGGGCGCAAGATCGAGGTCGTCGAAGGCGAGGGAAAGTTCACCGGCCCGCACGAGCTGCAGGTCGGCGAAAGGACCATCGGCTTCAGGAACGCGATCATCGCGGCGGGCTCGCAGGCGGTGAAGCTGCCCTTTTTGCCGCAGGACCCGCGCATCGTCGATTCCACCGGCGCGCTGCAACTCGCGGCAGTGCCGAAGCGCATGCTGGTCATCGGCGGCGGCATCATCGGCATGGAGATGGCCACGGTCTACTCCTCGCTCGGCGCGCGCATCGACGTGGTCGAGATGCTCGAAGGCTTGATGCCGGGGACCGATCGCGACCTGGTGCGGGCGTGGCAGAAGCTCAACGCGGTCCGCTTCGATCGCGTGATGCTCAAGACGAAGACGACGAAGGCGGAGGCCACGCCGCAGGGCATTCGCGTCGAGTTCGACAAAGGCGAGTCGCAAACTTATGATTTGGTATTGGTCTCGGTGGGGCGCTCGCCGAACGGAAAGCGCATCGGCGCCGACAAGGCGGGCGTCAAGGTGGACGAGCGCGGGTTCATACCAACGGATACGCAAATGCGGACCAATGTTCCGCATATCTTTGCCATTGGAGACATCACCAAGCCTCCGATGCTCGCCCACAAAGCCGTGCACGAAGGGCACGTCGCGGCGGAGGCGGCGGCGGGCCACAAGAGCCACTTCGACGCGCGGCAGGTCCCGTCGGTGGCTTATACCGATCCGGAGATCGCCTGGTGCGGCGAGACCGAGGACGGCCTCAAGGCGAAAGGCACCGGATACGGCAAGGCCGTGTTCCCCTGGAGCGCGCTCGGCCGTGGCATCGCCAACGGCCGCGACGAGGGCTTCACCAAGCTGCTGTTCGACCAGCAGACCCACCGCGTGATCGGCGGCGCGGTGGTCGGCCTCAACGCCGGCGAGCTCATCTCCGAAATCGGCCTCGCCGTCGAGATGGGCGCGGACGCCGAGGACGTCGGCCGCACCATCCACCCGCACCCCGCCCTCGGCGAGAGCATCGGCATGGCCGCCGAGCTGTACGAGGGCGTCTGCACCGATCTCCCCCCGCCGAGAAAGAAGTGATACAAGCCGCAACCTTCGAGGGCCCTCTGGCGGAACAGGCAGACGCAGTGGACTCAAAATCCACCGACCGCAAGGTCATCCCGGTTCGATTCCGGGGAGGGCCACCAACACCATGATCAACCTCCTCCTCAGCATCGTCGCCGGCGGCATCGTCTTCCTCATCACCTTCGCGACCGGGCGCATCCACCCGGGCCTGTGCGGCCTGTTCGGCGTGGTGGCGCTGGTGGGCGCGTACATCTGGCTGGCGCGGCGGACCGGACGGCAGCTGGAGGCGATCATGCCGGCGGTGCAGAAGGAGATGATGGCGCGCAAGCCCGAGCGGGCGGTGGCGCTGCTGCAGGACGCCTTCAAGCTCGCCCGCTGGCAGTTCGGCGTGGCGGCCAGCCTGCACGCGAACATCGGCATCGTGCTCTACGTGCAGAAGAAGTTCGACGAGGCCGAGCCGCACCTGCGCAAGAGCCGCAAGAGCGTGGTGACGCTGTGGCTGGCGCAGGCCATGCTCGCGGCCATCCTCTTCCGGCAGAAGAAGTTCGACGAGATGGAGAAGGTCTTCGGCGGCGCGATGCGCGGCAACAAGGGCGAGACGCTGCTCTACGCGGTGCACGCCTGGTGCGAAAACGAGCGGGGCGAGAAGAAGCGTGCCCTCGAGATCCTCCAGGCGGGCGTGAAGGAGAACCCGTCGGACGAGAAGCTCAAGACCCTGCTCGGCCGGGCGCAGAACGACAAGCGTCTGAAGCTGGACGCCTGGGGTGAGCAGTGGTGGCAGTTCTGGCTGGTGACGCCGCCGCAGATGCTCAACCCGCAGGGCAACGTGTTCAGCGGCCGACAGCGATTCGGCCGCGGCGGCGGCTTCCGCAGGTAGGGGCCGCCAGCCCGCCTGCAAAAAGGCAGCAGGCGCCTCTTGGCGCCCCCGGACCCCCGTCGCTACCTTCCCCGCCGGGCGGGTGCGGCCGGGGGGCGGCGGTGAACGTACGGGTGGTCGGGGCCGGGGAGTCGGCGGAGGCGCTGCGCAGCGCGCTCTCCCGGGTGGGTCTGGGCGAGCGCGCGGGCTCGCCGGACGCGTTCGTCTGCGCTGCCGACGATCTCTCGCGGGCCATCGCCATGCGCGAGCTGTCGCAGGTTTCGGGGCCCATCGTGGCGCTCACCGACGATCCCGCGTCTGCGATCGAGAACGGCGCGGACGACGCCGGCGGCACGCCCGGCGAGGTGGCCAGGCGGGTGGCCGCCCGGCTGCGCGCTCCCAAGGCGAGCCGGCTGGAGGAGCCTCCCGCCGCCGACCCGGGCGCGCAGCGGCGCCACAAGCCGCTCGTGCTGGTGGTCGAGGACGACGAGGACGCGCGGCTGGTGCTCACCGAGCTCTTGCGGCCGCGCTACGACGTGGACGCGGTCGGCGACGGCGAAACCGCGCTCAAGCGCGCGGCGGAGCTGAAGCCCGACCTGGTGCTGCTCGACCTCTTCCTGCCCGGGATGGACGGCTTCGGCGCGTTGACCGGCCTGCGGCGCCACTCGAAGACGGCCGAGACGCCGGTCATCTTCCTCTCCGCGCAGGGCGACGCGGAGACCAAGTCGCAAGGGCTTTCGCTGGGCGCGAGCGACTACCTGGCCAAACCGTTCTCCGAGCAGGAGCTGCTGGCGCGCGTCGATCGCACCTTGAAGCTCACCGCGCAGAAGGAGCACTTCCGCGCGCTGGCGCAGACCGACGGGCTCACCGGGCTGCCGAACTTCCGCTCGTTCCACGCGCGGCTCGAGGAGGAGGTCGCGCGCGCCCACCGCTACGGGCATCCGCTGGCGTGCGCGATGGTCGATCTCGACGGGCTCAAGGAGATCAACGACAAGCTCGGGCACGCGGCGGGCAACCGGGCCATCGTCGCGCTGGCCGATGCGGTGCGCGAAGAGCTGCGCGACACCGACTTCGCGGCGCGGTACGGCGGCGACGAGTTCGTCGTGCTCCTGCCGCAGACCAACGAGGACCAGGGCGCGCTGTTCGCCGAGCGCCTGCGGCGGCGGCTGGCGGCGGCCAGCGAGGAGGCCGGCTTGCGGGTGCACGGGTCGATCGGCGTGGCGGCGGTGGCGGGCGAGGACCTCGACGCGCTCGAGGCGGCCGAGGACCTGCTGCGGCAGGCCGACGAAGCGCTCTACCGCGCCAAGCGCAGCGGCCGCGACCGGGTCGAAGTGGCGCACCCGCATTGAGGGTCCCGGAACTGCGACCGCGAAGGCGCGAAGGACGCGAAGGGCCGCGAAGATCTTCTTTTCAAAACCCCCCAAAAAGGCCCTTCGCGGCCCTTCGTGAGCTTAGCGCGTTGGCGGTGGAGTTCCGTCAACCGAGCGTCGTGACTTTCGCCGCGGGCGGCGCGGACTCCGCCTCCTCGTCTTCCGCGCCGCGCGGGCTGCGGCCGGAGTAGCGGTAGAGCTTGTTGTAGAGCGTCTTTTCGCTGATGCCCAGCGCCTGCGCCGTGCGCGCCTTGTTGTTCTGCAGGCGATTCAAAGTAGACAAGATATACTCTTTTTCGATCTCCCGCAGCGGCAGCCCGTGCGGCAACTTGAGATATGCGCTCTCGCCGCCGCCCGCCGCCAGCTCCGCCGGCAGGTGCTCCGGCTCGATGATGCCGCTGCCGCAGAGGATCACCGCGCGCTCGAGCGTGTTGCGCAGCTCGCGGATGTTCCCCGGCCAGGCGTACTCGCCGAGCAGCTTCATCGCTGCCGGCGACACGCCCTGCAGCCGCTTGCCGCCCTCCTTCGAGAACCGGTCGATGAAGTGCTGCACCAGCATGGGAATGTCGTCGCGCCGCTCGCGCAGCGGCGCCAGGTCGATGTGGAACACGTTCAGCCGGAAGTAGAGGTCCTCGCGGAACCGCTGCGACTTGATCTCCTCCTTCAGGTCCTTGTTGGTGGCGCTGATCACCCGCACGTCGACGCTGATCTCGCTCTTGCCGCCCAGCCGCCGCAGCCGCTCGTCCTCGAGCACGCGCAGGAACTTGGCCTGCAGCTCGATGGGGATCTCGCCCACCTCGTCGAGGAAGAGCGTGCCGCCGTCGGCCAGCTCCCAGCAGCCCAGCCGGCGCTGGTCGGCGCCGGTGAAGGCGCCGCGCTCGTGGCCGAACATCTCGCTCTCCATCAGG
>Ga0335081_10017372_pt1 | contig 11647 bp, 11 predicted proteins | sample Lox_Sample_35_FD_206713 | JGI IMG/M metagenome (GOLD analysis project Ga0335081, IMG submission 206713) | Soil microbial communities from Loxahatchee National Wildlife Refuge, Florida, United States - Lox_Sample_3.5 | ecosystem: Environmental > Terrestrial > Soil > Wetlands | place: USA... | reverse complement strand
GCTCCGCCGAGGAGCTCGGCGGGCCGAACCGAACCGATATGCGCTAGCCGGCCGGGATGTCCGGCGATCAGGAGCAGCACCGAGATGATCGCGAACGCGATCGTCACGCTGACGAACGCCGCGCCCAAGTCGCCCACGCGCTCGGACAGCGCGGAGTTGGCGGCGGCTTGCGTGCCGACGAGCAGTCCTGCGCCGATCGTCAAGACGATTGCGACGGAGCGGCTCATGGCGGTCGGTTCCCTGCGGCGGCGCGAGTTCCTGCCCACGCCCCGTTCCCCACACTCGCGCGAGTTCCTGGCCGCGCCCCGTCCCCCACACTCGCGCGAGTTCCTGGCCGGGTCCGTATGCTCGCCCGCGTGACGCTCGCCGCCGAGCTCGAACTACCGGCCTTCGACCACACCGACGCCGAGCTGCGCGGCGAGCGCTACCGCGCCGCGATGGCCGACCTCGACGGCCACGAGGGGTGGCTCGCCAAGAGCCCGTTCGGCTACATCGTGCTCGACCGCGAGGCCGGCGAGTTCTTCCTGCGCACGCGCGCCGCCGTGTTCCCCGGTCTGACGATCGCCGACCTGTTCGGTGTGACCGAGGGCCCGCTGCGCGAGGAGATCGTCAAGAACATCATCAACATCAACGGCGATGACCACCGGCGCCTGCGCAACCTGGTCAACCCAGCGCTCGCGCCGCGCGCCGTGGACCGCTACCGCCCTGCGATGCGGCGGTTCCTGGAGCAGCTGCTCGATCAGGTCCCAGAAGACGGCCGCACGGAGTTCATCGGCGACTTCGCCAAGCCGTACCCGTCGCTGGTGATCGCCGAGGTGATGGGAGCTCCGCTCGCGGATGCCCCGCGCCTTCACCGCTGGTCGAACATGATCCAGCGCCAGTTCGACCCGACCAGCCTGATGGCCGAGCGCGCGGAGATCGAGCGGGCGGTCGCCGAGTTCTACGAGTACGAGGACCGGTTGATCGCGGCCCGCCGGCCCGCACCCGAAGACGACCTGATCTCGGCGCTGATCAAGGCCGAGGAAGCCGGCGACCGCCTCAGCGACGACGAGCTCCGCAACCTCGTGCTGAACATCCTCGTCGGCGGCGTCGACACGAGCCAGAGCCAGCTCGCCCACGCGATCCGGCTGCTGGCGGCCCACCCCGACCAGTGGGAGATCCTCCGCTCCGACCCGCACGGACTCGCATCAAGAGCTGTCGATGAGGCGCTGCGGTTCGAGCCGATCACGCCGTTCACCGCGCGCATCCTGATCGATGAGGTCGAGCATCGCGGCGTCACCTTCCCCGTGGGGTCGATCGTGCTCGTGTCCGCCTGGCACGCCAACCGCGAAGAGATCGAGCCCGACGAGTTCGATCTGCGGGCCGATCGCGGCGGCGCGCGCCTGCTCACGTTCGGGGCGGGGACGCACTACTGCGTGGGCGCGAACCTGGCCCGCGCCGAGATGCAGGAGGGGCTCGCGTTCCTGGCCGAGCACGTCACCGCGATCTCGCTCGACGGCGAGCCGGAGTTCGGCACGCCGTCCGGCATATACGGCCTCGAGACCCTGCCATTGGCGCTCGAACGAGAGGAGTAGTCGACCGTGTCCTACGAGACGATCATCTGGGAGCAGTCCGGCGGGGTCGGGCGGCTGACGCTCAACCGTCCGGACTCGCTCAACGCCTGGACGCCCGAGCTCGGGCTCGAGCTGCGGACGATCATCGAGCGCGACGCCACCGATGAGTCGGTGAGGGCGGTGCTGATCACCGGAACGGGCCGGGGCTTCTCGTCGGGCGCCGATCTGAAGTCAGGGTTCGACCCCGCCGACGACGGGATGCCGAACCTCTACAAGGAGCTGCACGACATTTACCACCCGTCGATTGCCGGCCTGCGCCGTCTCGAGAAGCCCGTGGTGGCTGCCGTCAACGGTCCCGCGGTCGGGATCGGTTGCTCGCTGGCGCTGGCCTGCGATCTGATCATGGCCGGCGAGTCAGCCTTCTTCGGCCTCGCCTTCGTGAACATCGGCCTGATGCCGGACGGCGGCTCGACCGCGTTCGTGCCGCCCGCGGTAGGGCGGGCACGCGCGTTCCAGATGGCGATGCTGGGCGAGCGGGTTCCCGCACCGCAGGCACTCGACTGGGGCCTCGTCAACTGGGTCTACCCCGACGACCGCCTGATGGAAGAGGCCGAGGCGCTCGCGCAGAAGCTCGCCGCCGGCCCGACCCGCTCCTACGCCGCGAGCAAGCGCGCGCTCAATCAGTTCATCTACGGCGACCTCGAGACCCAGCTCGATCTCGAGGCCGAGCTCCAGCATGCGCTCGGGCGGACCAAGGACTTCATCGAGGGCACGGTGGCGTTCGTCGAGAAGCGGCCGCCGGCGTTCACCGGTTCCTAATGGCCGACTGGGCCACGATCTCGTCGCTCGCCACCGCCGGCGGGACGCTCGTGCTCGCGGTGGCGACGTTCGCTGCGGTCCGCTCGTCCAACCGCTCGGCGCGGATCGCCGAGATCGCGCTCCAGGAGCAGCGCCGGCCTCTGCTCGCCGGGTCGCGCATCAACATCGACCCCGAGCAGAAGATCATGTTCGTCGACGAGCACTGGGTTCGGGTCGACGGCGGCTACGCGGCGGCCGAGAACGTGGACGGAAACATCTACCTCGTGATGAGCCTGCGCAACTTCGGCTCGGGGATCGGCGTATGCCAGGGCTGGGGCGTCCGCCCCGGCCTGCAGGCTCGCACCGTCGACCACGTGCCAGAGCGCGAGCTCCGGGCCCAGTCGCGTGACCTGTACATCCCGCCCGGCGACGTCGGCGTGTGGCAGGGAGCGATCCGCGAGCGAAGCGATCCCGCCCATGACGATGTCGCGCGGGCGATCTCCCAGCACGAGCCGATCACCGTCGAGCTTCTCTACTCAGACCAAGTCGGCGCGCAGCGCACGATCACGCGCTACACGCTGGTGCCGATCCGCCGCGACGGCGCCGACGAGACGAGCCGGCTGATCAGCACCGCCCGCCACTGGTACCTCGATCGCGTAGGGCCGCGCTGACGCGATCGAGGACCGCGCGCGCCTCGGCCGCCATCTCGCGCACGATCCTGCCCGCCGGCCGGGCCTGCGCGAGCTCATGGGCCTGCCCCGCCCACAGGTTGAATGCGTCGGCGTCCCCGTGGCGGCGGGCCGCCGCGCGCAGCGGGCTCGTGACGTGATGGATCTCGGGGTAGGCGACGGGCGCAGCGTCGTGATGCTCGGTCATGAACCGGTTGACAATCCCCCGCGCCGGCCGCCCCGTGAACGCTCGGGTCACCCGCGTGGGCCGCCGCTCGGCCAGCAGGGCGCGCTGGGTGTCGGCCGTTCCCGCCTCCGGCGCGAGCATCAGCGCGGTCCCGATCTGGCCGGCACTCGCACCGGCGCACAGGACGGCAGCCAGTGCGGCGCCGTCGCCGATCCCCCCGGTGGCGACCAGCGGCAGCGACGTCGCGGCGGCGATCGTGCGCAGCAACGCGAGCAGCCCGATCCCGCCCTCATCCGACCCGTCGGAGATGAACCCGCCCCGGTGTCCACCCGCCTCGGTTCCCTGGACGACGACCCCGTCCGCGCCGGCCTGGTCCGCCGCAAGCGCCTCGGGCACGTTCGTGACCGTGACCCACACGGAGACGTCGACCCCGTGCAGGCGGTTGACCACGGATTCGTCCGGGCAGCCGAACGTGAACGACGCCACCGCCGGCCGCTGCTCGTACAGCACCTCGAGCTTCGCCGCCCAGTCGTCGTCGTCGAACCGGGGCTCGCCGAGCTCGGCGCCCTGACGCTCGGCCTCGGGCCCCAGCCGCTCGAGGTACCGGCGCACGCCATCCCGGTCGGCGGGCACTGCCGAAGGCACGAACAGGTTGACCCCGAACGGCGCCGGCGTGGCCGCGCGCACGGCGTCGAACTCGTCGCGCACCGCGTCCGCGCGCTTGTACCCGGCGGCGAGGAATCCGAGCGCGCCGGCCTCGCAGACCGCGATCGCGAGCTCGGGCGTCGACGGCCCGCCGGCCATCGGCGCCTGGACGATCGGCAGCTCGAGTGTGCTCAGGTCGAACGTGGTGGCGAGTCTACGTGCCGGAGATTGGGCCTCGCTGCGCTCGGCATCCGTGGGGCCGCCCACCCCGTCCGGACGGGGTCGCATGGTCCCAAGGACGCCGCCGCAGGCGGCCCCTGATGCAATCAGCCGACCGCGAGCGCGTGGGTCGCGGCGAACACCATCGGTTCGGTCGCGGCGGCCGACTGCCACACGGCGTCGTTGCCGAGCGGATAGCGGGCCGCGTCGCCGGCGGCGACGAGCCCGAGCAGCGCAGCCTCGGCCGCGGCGCGATCCGGCGCTTCGTTGTTGCCCGCCAGCAACGCCGCAACCTCCTGGGTGGTCAGGCCGTCGTTGAAGCGATCGAGCAGCGGCGCCGGAGTCTCGGGCGGCGGCTCGCGATGAACCGTCGGATCGATGTTCGCGACCAGGATGTCGTAGGCCTCGACCGGCTGGAAGCCGCCGGCCACGAGCCTCGTCCCGTCCTGCTCGAACACGATCGAGGGCGCCGTGAACCGGACGGGTCCGTCGGTGGTCGCGGTCTTGCCCTGGAGCTCGGCCGCCGACCCCGCCGCCTTGCGGGTCTCGTCCTTGTCGGCGCGGTAGGCCTCGATGACCTCGGGGGTGTCGATCATCGCGACCAGCTGGTCGGCGTCGATGCCGGGTATGCGGCGCAGCGCGTCGGCCAGGTCCGCGTCGTCGTCGAGGATCAGCGGGGTGTTGAAGTTCGCCAGCTGGATCGCCCGGAACACGCGCCATTCGCTCCCAGGTTGGGTCATACGTGCGGCCACGACCGCGCGGCACGCGCGCGAGGTCGCGCTCAGCCGGGCCTTGGGCGCGGGCGAGAACGGCATCCCGTAGCGGCTGCGAAACCGGGCCTGCCCGAGTGCGCCGCGGATCGGCGAGTAGCCCCGACGCTCGTACTGCGAGGCCTCCTCGGTCAGCCCGACGAGCACCAGGCGCCAGTCGAGCTGATCGCCGTAACGCCACTCGATCACCCGGAGTGCCGGGCTCTCGGAGTAGGCCCAAGGACAAGCGGGATCGCTGTACAGGGTCGCGGAAATCATGTCGTTGACGCCTCCGGGGGTAAGGTGATTGACGCCTCAAGGATGTTAGCGAGTCGACTTCCCCGGTCTGGATCGGCGCCCCCATCGTCGATGGCAGGCCCGACGCGAGCCGAGGCGAAACCCGCTGACGCCAGCGCGGCCTCGGCCTCACGCGCGCCGGAGAAGTGCAGGTACACGCGGCCACGCACGAACGCGGACAGCAGCAGGCAGAACGCGCGCACCTGCGGGGTCACGGATCCTCCCAGGTGCAGGTCGGAGATGTAGCGCCCGTCGGGAAAGCGGCTCAGCGTGCGCGCGAACCGGCGCCATATCCCGTCGACGGCGTCGGTCGGGAGATAGCCGAGCAGTCCCTCGGTGATGATCGCGAGGCCGCGGTTGGGATCGAACTCGGCGGCGATCGCGGCCAGATCATCATCTCTGAGGGCGTCGACCTCGCTCACGCGGTGATGCTCGCTCAGCGACCCCATCCGCTCGAGAGCCCGCCGCTTGAGCGCCGCCATCTCGGGCAGGTCGGCCTCGACGTACACGATGCGGTCGCCGTAGCGCCGGGCGAACCGCCAGCCCCGCGGCGACAGCCCGCACGCCACCTCGATCACCTGGCTGACCTCGCCGCGCTCGAGCGCTGAGTCGAGCAGGGCGTCGATCGCCCGATGGCGCGCGAGCAGGTAGGCCTCCAGCGTCGGCCCCCCGGCTAAACGGCTGGCGATCATCGCCGGCTGGAGCGCGTCGAACAGGATCCGGCCCTCGAGGGTCTCGAGCTCCGGGTGCGAGAGCCCGTTGCGCGCCCACACATACCCGGTGTAGTGGGCGGTCGGCCCGATCCGGTCGCCGAAGAAGATCACCCGGGGGTGCTACCCAGCAACTCCTCGAGGCGATCGAGCAGCGGCACCTGACCGGGGTTGATCTTCTCGCGCGCGGCGTCGAGCCCAAACCACTCCGCCCGGTCGACCTCGGGGATCTCGATCATGCGACCGGAGCGGGGCGGCCACTCGAACGGGAACGTGTTGCTGATGACGGCGCCGGCGTCGAGGTCGCCCGCGATCGCCCAGGCGTGCACGCGCTTTCCGCTGCGCTGGCGGATCTCGCCGAGGTCCTCGGCCTCAGCCACGGGGGGTGCGCTCCCGAGCTCCTCCTCGAACTCGCGGCGGGCGGCAGCGAGCGGATCCTCGTCGTCGGCGTACTCGCCCTTGGGGATCGACCACGCTCCGAGGTCGCGCTTGGACCAGGCCGGACCGCCGGGGTGCACGAGGAGCACCTCGAGGGCGTCGCCGCCCCCGCGATGCAGGACAATGCCGGCGCTTCGCTGCACGATCTAGCTCCGGCGGGTCGTCAACGCCAGGCCGAAGCCGAGCGCGATCAGCGTCGCGCCACCGGCGCCCGTCATCAGCTCGAGACGGCGTGAGGACCGGCCGAGCCATGCCCGCGCCGTCCCCGAGACCATCGCCCACGTGCCGTCGGACAGGAGCGCGATCGCGATGCAGATCGCTCCCAGCGTCAGCAGCTGAAGCGTGACGTAGCCGCTCGAGCGGTCGATGAACTGCGGCAGCACAGCGGTGAAGATGATCACGCCCTTGGGATTGGTCGCGCCGACGAAGAAGCCCTCGCGGACGATCCGGCGCAGTGGCTTGGGTTCAGCCGCCACAGCCGGCGCGAACAGCGCCGCCAGCTGCTTGCGGTCGCGAATGTTCCGGATCCCCAGGAACACGAGATAGGCGGCGCCGATCAGCTTCAGCGCAGTGAACACCGCGTCCGAGCGCGCCACCAGCGAGCCCACCCCGATCGCCACCAGCACGAGCTGGAGCGCGAAGCCACTCGCGTTGCCAACGACCGTCACGAGCGCCGCCCGCCGCCCCAGCGCCACCCCACGGCTGATCACGAACAGCACGCTCGGGCCCGGGATCAGGATCAGGACGTAGACCGTCAGCAGAAACGCGACCAGGTGATGAGTCGGAAGCACGAGCGACGCCCATCCTAAACGGGCCACGCACCTCCACAACGGTCACCGGCCGGCGGGTCACGTCAAGCAGCCAGCGCCTCATGCTCAACCTCCTCGGTCGTCGTCGTCTCCAGGCGCACCACGTCGGTATCGGCGGGGTCGCGCAGCAGGAACGCGGCGATCGCGGCACCGGTAAGCGCGAACGCGGTGGCGACGTGGTACGCGAGTCCGAAGCCGTTGGTCAGCGCGTTCGCGGCCCCGGCCGATCCGACCGCGACGGTCGTCTGCGAGGCCGCGATCGTCGACAGGACAGCCAGGCCAAGCGCGCCGCCAACCAGCCGCGAGGTGTTGAGCAGCCCCGAGGCGACACCACTCTCGGAGCGCTCGACGCCGGACATCGCGACGATCGTCGCGGGAACGAGCGTGAAGCCCATTCCGAGCGACGAGAACAGAGCTCCGAGGAGGACCGTATTCAGGTAGGTCCCGCCCGGCGCGACGCCGCTCAGGAAGGTGAAGCCGACGGCCGAGGACAGCATGCCCGCGGTGATCACCCGGCGCGGCCCTAACCGCCCGACGACCCGCGGTGCGAGCGTCGACGCCGCGAAGATCGACAGCGTCATCGGCAGGAAGCCGAGCCCGGCCTCGATCGCGTTGTAGTGCAGCACCTGCTGGAGGTACAGCGTCAGGAAGAACCAGCCCGGGAACTGCGCGGCGTATAGCAACAGAACCACGGAGTTCGCAGCCCGGAGCTGTCCGACGCGGAAGATCGAGAGCGGCACAAGCGGCTGGCTCGCGAACCGGGCCTCGACGAGCACGAACGCCGCCATCAGGGCGACCCCGGCGATCAGCGGGATGAGCACGCCCGACGCACCCCACCCGAGCGTGTCGGTGCGGACGATTCCGAACGTAAGGCTGACCAGGCTGGCGGTGACGAGCACGGCGCCGGTGAGGTCGAAGTGGCGAGTTCCCTCGGCCGCCGGCGACGCCGGGATCAGGCGGGAGCCGAGCGCGACCACGATGATTCCGAGTGGCACGTTCACGGCGAAGATCGCCTCCCACCCGAACGCCTGGGTAAGCACGCCGCCGAGCAGCGCGCCCGATGATGCGCCCAGACCGCCGACGGCGCCCCAAGCGGCCAGCCCGCGGTTGCGCTCGCGGCCTTCGGCGAACGACGCGGTGATGATCGACAGCGTGGCCGGCGACAGCACGGCACCGCTGATGCCCTGGACCGAGCGGGCGGCGATCAGCAGGCCGCGCGAATCGGCCAGCGCACACCCGAGCGAGGACAGCGCGAACAGGGCGGTGCCGACCAGGAAGACACGCTTGCGTCCGAGGAGGTCGGCAGAGCGACCACCTAGCATCAGGAAGCCGGCGAACGTGAGGGTGTAGGCGTTGACGACCCATTGCAGGCCGGTGGTCGAGAAGTGCAGCCCGGACCGCATCGATGGCAACGCGACGTTGACGATCGCGACATCGAGGATGACCATGAACTGGGCCAGGCAGACGACGGCGAGAAGCGCATTCTGAGAACGCGCGGATTCAGTTTTCACGGGGGCGGTGGCGTTCACGAAAGACACTGTGCGATAATTCCTATCCAGGTACAAGAGAGGGGTTTATCCTGGTAGTAGACGTGACACCCAGGCCGTCGGAAAACGGTGACGGCGCGCTCCCTGTGAGAACGAAGACGGCTAACGGCGAGCGCCGGCGCGAGGAGCTCGCTGACTTCCTGCGGACCAAGCGCTCGAGCCTCCAACCCGAGGACGTCGGGCTTCCGGACGGCGGCCGGCGGCGCACCCCGGGCCTCCGCCGGGAAGAGGTCGCGCTCCTTGCCGGCGTTGGAACGACCTGGTACACGTGGCTCGAGCAGGGCCGCGACGTCCGCGCCTCGCTCGAGGTGCTCGAGGCCGTGGGCCGGGCGCTGCGGCTGACGCCGGCCGAGCGGTCGCACCTGATTCTGCTTGGCCGGGGCGAGCAGGCGTCGCCGTGCAAGGCGCCGGCCGAGAAGATCTCGCCGACGCTGCGCCGGCTGGTCGAGACCGTCGGGCCCGGTCCGACGTACCTGCTGGGTCGCCGGTGGGACTATCTGGCCTGGAACGAGCCGTTCGAGCGCGTGTTCAGCTGGGAGCCCGGCCCCGACCCGCTGTCGCGCAACCACGTGTGGGTGTGGTTCATGGATCCCACACGGCGCAAGCTGTGCTCCGAAGACTGGGCGACGAACGCGCGCCTGCTGGTCGCCAAGTTCCGGGCCGACAGCGCTAGGAACATCGGCGATCCCGCGTTCGAGGAGCTGATCTCGGCCCTGAACTCATCCAGCCCCGAGTTCCGAAAGCTATGGCAGCGTCACGAAGTCGCCGGGAGCGGGGAGGGCCGCAAGGAGCTGATGCATCCCACTGCAGGCCGGCTGACGTTCGACCACGCGGTGTTCCAGCACGGCGATCAGGGCGAGCAGCGCCTGGTCGTGTACTCGCCATCGCCCGAGCACGACACCTGTGCGAAGCTGGCCCGTCTGCTCGGGCATGAGCAGGAACCGGGCCTGATGGCCGTCGCCCGCTGACATCAACCCTGCCGGTCCGCTCGGTGTTACGCCTACGTGACCACTGTCACGTTAACGTCAGCGCAGTCTTCGATAGCTCTTAAGGAGGCTTGACGTTGCCCTGCCGGAGTCTTGATCAGATGGCCCCATGACCACGCGAGCGCCCCTCCATCCCACCGAATACACGGTCGCTCCGCCCCGGAAGGGCGAGACCGCCCCGCTCGAAGCCGGCGCGATCGAACCGATCCTCGACTCGCTCTCGCTGCTCGAGCACCGCACCCGCAGCCGCGCGATCGGCCGGCATCTGGCGCCGTTCGGTCATTACCTCGCGTTCGCGGACAGCGGCACCGAGTGGCTCGTCCCGTTGGACGCCAAGGTCACCCATATCGGCCGGGGGCTGACTTCGGACGTCCGTATCGAGGAGCAGCGCGTGTCGCGCAGCCACGCGATCCTCGTCCGCCACGGCCACACCACGCGTCTGCTCGACAACCGCAGCGCGAACGGCACATTCGTCAACGGCCGCCAGGTCATCGCCACCAACATTGCGGACGGCGACGTCATCCGCCTCGGGCCGGTGGTTATGACCTACGTTCAGGTCGTTTGAGCCCGCACCGCGCGCTCGCCGCAGGCCCTCCCTCCCCGGTCTGCGGCGGCGCGGTGCGAGGCGTTAAGAAGCCTCCTCGGCCGGCCGAGGCCGACGGCGCCGGGCCGCCCCGCCGGCGCGCGCTGCGCCGCTGCGGGCCGCCGAGGTGACGGCGGTCAGCGGCTTGGCGATCGATTCGAGTCCCCGCCGCTCGGCGTCGACACCGAAGACGATCTCGACCACGCCGCCGATGATCATCAGGATTGCGCCGATCGCCAGCGCAAGAAACACGTCCGAGGCGTTCCCGGTCGGCACTAAGCGCCCGAACAACTGCGGTCCGATGATCCCGCCGATCCCAGTGCCGATCGCATAGAAAACCGCGATCGCGAGCGCTCGGGTCTCCATCGGGAAGATCTCGCTGACGGTGAGATAAGCGGCGCTCACGCCGGCCGAGGCAAAGAAGAAGACGACCGACCAGGAGATCGTCAGAGTCGTCGCGTTCAGCTGGTGCTGTTTGAACAGGTACCCAGTGACCAGCAGCAGGACGCCCGACAGGATGTAGGTGCCGGCAATCATCGGCCGGCGCCCGACCGAGTCGAACAGCGGACCGAGGACGATCGGGCCGACCAGGTTGCCGACCGCGAACGCGACCAGGTAGTAAGGGGCGTTCGCCGTGGCCACGTGGAAAAACGTGCTCAGCAGCGTGGCGTAGCCGAACAGGATCGAGTTGTAGAGAAACGCCTGCCCGATGAACAGCGCCAACCCGAGCACGAACCTCTTGGGGTAGTCGCGGACGATCGCGGAGGTGATCTCCCACAGGCCGATGGACCGGCGCTGCTTGACCGCGATCGTCACGTCCGGAATATCCAGGTCGGCGCCGGTGGACTCGACAACCTGGCGCTCGATGTCCCGCGTGACCTGCTCGGCCTCGTCCTCGTGGCCGTGGATGAACAGCCAGCGCGGGCTCTCGGGCACGTGGCGGCGCACGATCAGGATCGCCAGCCCGAGGATGAAGCCAAGTCCGAAGCACACGCGCCAGTTGAGCAGCGGCGAGAAGATGTGCAGAGCGGCCACCGACAGAAGCGCGCCCGCGGCGGCGCCGAGCCAGTAGGTGCCGTTGATGATGATGTCGATCCGGCCGCGGTGCTTGGCCGGGATCAACTCGTCGATGGCCGAGTTGATGGCGCTGTACTCGCCCCCGATGCCCATGCCGGTGACAAACCGGCAGGCAAAGAAGAACAGCGGCGTCCACGCGAACGCCGTCGCGATGGTCGCTGCCAAATACACGCCCAGAGTGACCATGAAGAGGCGCTTGCGGCCAAACGTGTCGGTTAACCGGCCGAACAGCAGCGCCCCGAAGCACGCGCCGGCAACGTACATCGACGCGGCCCAACCCGCGACGTCAGCAGAGGAGATGTTGATGCCGCTTCCCTTCGCGGAGATGGCGCCGGCGATCGATCCGACGATCGTCACCTCGAGCCCGTCGAGGATCCAAAC
>Ga0335081_10017371_pt1 | contig 11647 bp, 6 predicted proteins | sample Lox_Sample_35_FD_206713 | JGI IMG/M metagenome (GOLD analysis project Ga0335081, IMG submission 206713) | Soil microbial communities from Loxahatchee National Wildlife Refuge, Florida, United States - Lox_Sample_3.5 | ecosystem: Environmental > Terrestrial > Soil > Wetlands | place: USA: Florida... | reverse complement strand
CCGTCGGTAGCGCAAAGCGATAGAGCAGCGGCTTGTCGGGCGCAATGGCCGCCGGTTTCTCCAGCGACTCGCGATAGCGGCCGCGGAAGATGTCCGCAGAAATCATCAGCTCATAACCGCCCATGGCCACCTCCGGCACCACTTCATCGGGATAAACGTCAATCAGTTTCACCACCCAGTCCGAATCGGTGCCGCTGGTGGAGGCGATTAAGTTCGCAATCGGCTGGCCGCTGATTTTCACTGGCGAACTCAAGCGTTCACTAATGAAGGTCAGAACGTCGGACCGGCTTGAGGGTTCACGCTGATCATCCACCAGCCATTGCGACCAGGTCATGCCATCGCCGTAACCCATCGCCTGAACGGGACGGGTGCGGTAGGGAACCGGCTTGCCGGGGTCGGAGACATATTCATCGAAGGGCGCGTCGTTTGAGGCTGGCGCGTCGAAATCCAGCTTCAGGCCGGCTTTGAGATAGAGCGGCGTCGGTTTAATGGCACAACCATTCGCGCAACCGGCGGGCCATGAAGGCAGACGCTCCCAGGTGTTCGTTCCGGTTTCAAATGCCGTTACCGGCGCGATGTCAGCTTTGGGCGCGCCATCTTTCAGATATTGATCGAGGAACGGCCGCAGAATGTGCCGACGGAAGTAGAGCGCAGTGTCGCTGTCAAACTTCACCGGTCCCAGCGAGCTGCCGTCTTCGATCTCTTGGCCGTGATGCCACGGCCCCATCACCAGAAAGACTTTGTCGTTGTTCGTGTCCTTCGGTTTGATCGCCTTATACACGGCGATTGCGCCGTAAATATCTTCCTGGTCCCAAAGGCTGTGCACCAGCATGACCGGCACTTTCAGAGGCTGATTGGCGAGGATCTTGTCCACAGCCTGGTCCTGCCAGAAGGCATCGTAGCTTGGGTGCGCCAGCAGTTTGCGCCAGAAGCCGATCTGCTCCATGCCGTGCAATCGCCCGAGCTCGCCCGCGGAGACAGAATCCATATAGACGTCGTAGTCGTCGAAGTGATCGGTCCACCATTTGCTGTCTGACTCGCCCAGCACTCCCGAATCGCGCGTTGCCTCCTGGTCATAGATGTACGTGATGTTCTGCTGGCGGAAGGCGCCGTAGTGAAACCAGTCGTCGCCCATCCACCCATCCACCATAGGATTCATCGGGATGGAGACTTTCAGCGCGGGATGCGGATTGACCAGCGCCATGAGCGGCAGAAAGCCGTCATAGGAAATGCCGAGAATGCCGACCTTGCCGTTGCTTTCAGGAATATTTTTCACCAACCAGTCAATCGTGTCGTAGGTGTCGGTGGCGTGGTCCACAGGCGTGGGGTTTTGCGGGCCATGCAGCGGGCGGTTCATGACGTAGTCACCCTCGGAGCCGTGCTTGCCGCGCACATCCTGCACCACGCGAATGTAGCCGCCTTCCACAATGACTTCGGTCGCGTTGTCATAGCCGTTGAGGATAGGGCCAAGGTGCGAACTGTACGCGTGCCCGGTGAGGTCGTTCGCGTTGTAGGGCGTGCGCGTGAGCAGAATGGGTGCGTTTTTGGCGCCTTTCGGAACCAGGATCACGGTATGCAGCCGCACTCCATCGCGCATGGGGATCATCACTTCGCGCCGGCTGTAGTCGAACGTGGCGGTCGCGGGCTCAACTTTCGCAGGACTCTCGCTAGGGAAATCGGGATATTGGGGTGGCTTCTGTGCGAATGCCGAGGGGACGAACCCACACGTGACCAATAGCAAGGCTGAGAACAATAACCGCGCATGAGCGAACTTCATGAGGCTCCTTGGATTATGGACTGAGGCTGCCTTCGAAAGGCAGAGAAGTATAGTCGAAGCTTGATCACGAGCGGAAGTGCTCGCCGCCCGGCCATGCTATGGCAGCATGGGCGAGCAACACGGCGTCTGCACGGGCTTAGGCTCCATCAGTTCCACACGCGTAAAGTTGGGATCAAACAGGTTGTACTGCCATTTGCCGTCGCGTCCGATCTTGGGTTTTTCACCAGAGGAGTAGCCGCGCTTGGTGGCAACTTCGTATGCCGCTTTCACATCGGGCACGCCCAGGGCCACATGGTTCATCACGCCGACGGTGTGAACGTCGGTACTTTTCACCTTCAGCATATATTCGAGCCAATCGGTGCCTTCAGGGACGCGCATATCCACCCAGTTCGTCTCGGTGTCGGTCATGCCGCCGTGCCAGAATTCCCTGAAGCCGAGAATGTCGCGATAGAAGTGGTCTTCCGCATCTCGATTTTTCACGACGAAACCGACGTGAATGATGTGATTGGAAATGCGGTCCGCCGGAAGAAACTTGCCGAATTGATTTTCATGCAGCGAGCCGGGCAGGTATTGCATGAACTCGATGTCATACCCTTCGGGATCGGTGACATCAAATCCGAGATCATGATCGAGACGCGGCCCCAGCTTGTCCGGGACTTTGACGCCCCTGCTGGCCAGGTATGCGCGGAGCTGCTCGGCGTCGGTCGTCTCGAAAGAAATATGCGACAGGCGCACTTCCTGCGGGTCTTTGAGGGAAGGGAAAACCTCGATGTATTGATGGTCGTTGACCTTGAAGTAAGTGAGAAGCAGGCCGCTGCCATCGGGTTTATCGAGCATGAACGGCTCCTCAAAGCCGAGAATTCCGGTGTAGAACTTGCGCGCTGCGGCCAGGTTGTCGGTCTTCAGGCCGATGTGGGCCACGCCGACGATAGGCGGCCTCTTCGGCGGGCTTGCGGTATCAGCGGCGCGCGCGGAAAGCGATTGAAGAAGAGCGACGAACAGAAGGGAAACGCCGAGCAGCGCAGATTTCATGCTGGCATGGTGCAAGCGAAGCGGCGGCGATGTCAAGCGCGGGGCGACGAACGTTTCTGGCTCAGCGGCCTGGCTTTCCGATGGGCGCAACGACGTACACGTATTCGAGCATATCTTTTCCCGTATTGGTGACGTTGTGACGCGAGCGCGGAGGAATGTAAACGAGCGTGCGCGAGGAAACCGCCATTGCAGCGTGACCTTCTACGTCAACTCTGGCTTTACCGCGCAGGATCACAAGAGCTTCTTCATGCTCATTGGTCGAGTGCGAGCCCACCGATTCTCCCGGCCGCAGGCGGACAAAGCCGCTGCGCACGCCGGCGGTTTGTGGCGCTCCGCGGAGCAGAGGACAGTCACTGCCATCGCAGGCAAGCGGCAAAGAAAACGGTTGTAGCGAAGGTTCTTGCCCTGACGCTGAACTCAGGAGCACGGCGGTGAAGATAGCAAATAGGGCGGACCTCATTCGTCTCCTCTACGGCAGTGCAAAGAGCAAAGATGAAAAGAACCGCGCAAGACCGGCTTATCGCAGCGCCGAAAACAGCGCCTGCTTCCAGCGCGGCACATCAATCGTCCAGCAAACATTGGCGTTTGGCTTGCGCGAAACAAGCTGAGACCAGACAGGCCGATTGCGCTCATCGCCAGCGACGTTCAGTCGGTCCACGACGGTCATGCCGCGCGTCAGCTCGCTTTGGGTTTCGACATCAACATAATGACTGCTCCACTCGTTTCCGACGCTGGGATCGAGCGCAATGCTCATTGCAACCGGATCCGGCAGGGAGATGCCGTTTTCTCCCGTCTGAATTTTGTAAGCCGTGCGGGCGTGGCTGTTGCATTCAACGGCAAAGTGCGCGAGCGGATTATTGAAGCTTTCAATCTGTGCGATGTCACGCTCGTTGAGCACCGCCGCGTCGCGCGAGATTTGCCAGCCCACCAACTCCAGCGGCAGTCCGCTCAACAGGACCATGCGCGCCGCCTCGGGATCAACCCACATGTTATATTCCGCAGCCGGCGTCACGTTGCCTTCGCAGCAGGGCGCGCCACCCATGACAATGCATCGGCTGACTTTCGTGGCAATGGCAGGCTTCTTCGCCAAGGCGAGAGCAATGTTCGTAAGCGGCGCCAGCGTGACCAGAATGATTCCCGGATTCGCTTCGATTACCTGGATCAACGCATCTGCGGCGTGAAGACTTTCGGCAGAGCGTCGCGGCGGCGGGTAATTGTGGTCACCCAGTCCATCGCGACCGTGAAACCAGGTTGCATTCTGGTAGGTGCGCAGAAGAGGTTTCTCCGCGCCCGCATAGACCGGCACATCCGATCCGCAAAGTTCGGCCACGTACAGCGCGTTGCGCGTGGATTGCTCGACTGGCACGTTGCCCGCAACCGTGGTGATGGCGGCTGCGCGAACATCAGGGGCGCGCAACGCCATAATTAGAGCGACGGCGTCGTCGGAAGCGGTGTCGGTATCAATAAGGAAAGTGCGCGCCATGCGCATAGCGGAGCAAACGCAGCACGTTAGGCTGCGTCAGCCTCCGGCCTCGGCGTCGGCAAGGCTCAGCGCTTCATCCAGCACGGCTACACCTTGGTCCACTTCGTCTTTGGTAATGATGAGCGGCGGAGCAATCACCAGGTGGCTAAGCCAGGCCTGCAGAAAAACTCCGTTGCTCATGGTGCGGGCGGCAATGCGGTCCACGATAAGCGGCTTGCCGGAAACCTTGTCGGCGCCGGTATTGAAGGGCGCCTTCGTGGTGCGGTCCTTGACCAGTTCGAGCGCCCAGAACATGCCTACGCCACGGACTTCGCCGATGGATTTGTGGCCCGGCTTCAGTTCATCCAGCTTCGATCCCAGGTAGGCACCCATTTCGACGGCGCGTTCGGCGAGGTTCAGCCGCTTCATTTCATTGATGGAAGCAATGGCGGGCGCAAGCGTGAGCGGGTGGGCCTCGTAAGTGTGGCCGTGCGAGAAGAAGTGATCTTCAAAATAGGACGCGACCTTCGCCGTGGTGGCGCAAAGGCCGAGCGGAATCGCCGCGTTGGTGATTCCTTTGGCTGTCGTCAAAATATCGGGAACTACATTCCACAAATCCATGGCAAACCATTTGCCGGTGCGGCACCACCCCGTCATCACTTCGTCGGCGATGAGCAGTACGCCGCGGGCATCGCAGATGGACCGCAGGCGGGGCATATATTCTTTCGGGGGCACCAGAACGCCATTGGTGCCGACGATCGGCTCCACAATGACGGCGGCAACGTCGCTCTCGTTCTCGATCATGTGCTCGACATATTCGGCGCAGGCTATTCCGCATCCGGGATAGGTATGTCCGATGGGACATCTGTAGCAGTTCACCTCGGGTGCGAAAATCACCCCCGGAATTTTGCCCGCCGGTTCCATGGCCCAGCGGCGCGGGTCGCCAGTGGCGGCAATCGAGCCCATCGTCGAGCCGTGATAGGAGCGATAGCGGGAAATAATTTTGGTTTTCCCGGTTACCATGCGGGCGATCTTGAATGCGGCTTCGTTCGCTTCGGTCCCGGAGGTAGTGAAAAAGAACTTCTCTAATCCTTTTGGTAGAACTTCGAGCAGAAGTTTGCTCAGTTCGGCGCGGACCGTGGTCGCGTTGCCGGGAGCGATGTAGGCCAGCTTTTCCGCCTGGTCGGCAATGGCTTCGGTCACGGCGCGATTCTTGTGGCCGAGCGTGACGCACATGAGTTGTGCGGAGAAATCGAGATAGCGCTTGCCATCAGCATCGGTGAAATAACAATCTTCGGCGTCCACGATGTGCAGCGGCGCCCATCCTTTTTGCCGGCGCCACGTGCCGTAGGTGTAGCGAGAGGTGAATTCTTTGACCTGCGCCGAAGTGAGCGTTTCATTCATTGGCGTGGTTGGCATCTGCTTTTCTCTTGGTGCGGACAACTGATTGTACAAGGCGGGCCAGTCGCGCGGCGAACCCGTTTTATCAGCCGGAAACACAACCAACGCAGGGAACGCGCGCAGCTTGACCGCTTCCAGAAGCGGCTGTTAGATTGCGCTTTGAAACGTGCATTCCCAGAGGTCATCGCGCTGAGTCAGCGAGAGCAGAAAAACGGCCTGGTTCACGCGCGTGGCCCAGCCTCACTCGATAGGATGACCAGCCGCCGCAGTTTTCTCATTCAATGCTGTCAGGGTGTGGTGACTGCGCTGGCGGTTTCCTGGTCGCGCGGTTTCGCATTTGCGGCGCAGCGTGGCTTCAATGCTCCGCCTGCCGGCGGCTCAGACACGGAATTTCATCTCCATCCGAACTATCGCACGCAGAGGCCGCTCGACGCTTTGCTGCTCAAAACCAACGCCGATCTGGACAATTTCGTAACAGAGAAATACGCAGACCAGGTCGCGGCAGTACTGGCACAATGGAGCGCCGGCGTGCGGCGAGTGCCTCAGGATTTAACAGCCATGGAGAGTTCCCTTGGCTTGGACTTCTCCGGCAGTTCGCTACACGCCGCGGATTCGCGCGTGATGCGTACTGACAGCGTGCTGGAAGTGCGACGAAACAAGTTCGACGGGCCGGCCTTGGAGCGCGGCAGGTTTCTTGATCAACTGCGCGCCTCACTCAGTTCGTTCGCGGCCATCGAAACGGCTGAGTTTCAGGTCACGGACATTGAAGTGAATTCTGCTGAGGCCTCGGGCAATTTGGGACTGACCACACGTGTGCGCTACGAATTCGTCGGCTCGGGCAAAGGCTCTCACCGCGAACAGCGCGTGGGTGAGTGGGAACTGCAGTGGGAAGCCGACTCGAGCCAGGAAAACTTCCGTGTGCGCCGGTGGCGTGCTTTCGAAGAAACCCAAAGCCGTGCCGCTGAGCCAGTCTTCGTGGACATCGCCTCGCAGGTTCTCGGTGCAAATGCGTCCTACGCAGGTCAGCTGCTTCACGGCGCCGATTACTGGCGCTCCACGCTCGATGCCGCTTGCGGTATTGACGTTTACGGCCACAACGGCGTTGCGGTTGGAGATATTGATGGCGATGGCTGCGATGACTTGTACGTGTGTCAGCCCGCCGGGCTGCCCAACCGGCTTTACCGCAATCGCGGTGATGGAACATTCGAAGATGTAACGCAAGCCTCTGGCACCGGCGTTCTCGAAAACACGGCGTGCGCGCTCTTCGCCGACATCAACAACGATGGGCAACAGGAGTTGATTGTTGTGCGCACGAGCGGACCGCTGCTTTTCCTGAATGATGGCTCGGGAAAGTTTCGGCCACAGCCCGATGCCTTTCAATTCGCCAACGCGCCGCAGGGGACCTTCACCGGCGCGGCATTGGCCGACTACGATCGCGATGGCTGGCTGGATATTTATTTCTGTCTTTATATCTATTACCAGGGCACCGATCAGTACAACTATCCCGTGCCCTACTATGCGGCGGAAAACGGGCCGCCGAATTTTCTGCTGCGCAACAATCGCGACGGAACTTTTCGCGACGTGACCGCCGAAACGGGCCTGAACCAAAACAACACTCGTTACAGCTTTTGCTGCGGCTGGGACGACTACAACCACGATGGCTGGCCGGATCTTTACGTGGTGAATGATTTCGGCAAGAAGAATCTTTATCGCAACAATGGCGACGGCACATTTACCGACGTTGCCGAACAAGCCGGAGTGGAAGATGTGGGCGCCGGCATGAGCGTTTGCTGGTTTGACTACGACGGCGACGGCACGAGTGATCTTTATGTTGCCGATATGTGGACCGCAGCCGGCGAGCGCATCGCGGCGCAGCCCTCTTTTCAGAAAGATGCATCCCAGGAAGTACGTGCGCTCTATCGCAGGCACGCCATGGGCAACTCTCTTTTTCGCGGCAATGACCGCGGAACTTTCGAAGACACCGTCAACCGGGCAGGGGTGGCCGTGGGTCGCTGGGCGTGGTCGAGCGATGCATGGGATTACGACCATGATGGATTTGCCGATCTCTATGTTGCGAATGGAATGCTCTCGGGTCCGTCGCGCGAAGACTTGAACAGCTTTTTCTGGCGGCAGGTCGTAGCCAATTCCCCGAACGACGCGCGGCCAACTCACAATTACGAGCAGGGGTGGAACGCGCTGAACGAACTCATTCGCGCGGATGCAACCTGGAGCGGCTATGAGCGGAATGTTTTCTACGCCAACAATCGGGACGGAACTTTTTCGGACGTTTCTGGCGCGGTGGGGCTCGACTTTGTGGAAGATGGCCGTTCATTTGCTTTTGCCGATTTCGACCACGACGGGCGCGTGGAAGTTTTCCTGAAGAACCGCAATGGCCCACAGTTGCGCGTCCTGAAGAATACGATGGATAATCTTCCTCCTTCCATCGCATTCCGTTTGCGCGGCACAAAGAGTAATCGCGATGCGATTGGCGCAGTGGTGACGATCGAAGCGTCATTAGGCCGCCAGACGCGCACGCTGCAGGCCGGCTCCGGGTTTCTTTCCCAACACACGAAGGAAATATCCTTTGGTCTCGGTGAAGCGCCCGGCGCCGTGAGCGCGACGATTCGCTGGCCGAGTGGGACAGTGCAGGAACTGCACGAGTTGCCGGGCAACAGCAGAATCTGGGTAGAAGAGGCTTCGAAGCCGGCGCGCATCGAACCCTTCAGCGCTCGCGCGCCCTACTCGGCCAAGGCGGCCGCTCGGGCCTACGCCGATACGACTCCGGATCGAATTGAGACCTGGCTGCTTGCGCCCATCGCAGCGCCAGAGTTTTCTCTCACGGATCTGGCCGGGCGAACGCGCAAGCTACTGGATTTTCGCGGAAAGATCGTGCTCCTCAATTTGTTTGCTGTGCAATCGTCAGCTTGCAAGGAAAACCTCAAGTTCCTGAATCGCGTTCAGTCGCGCTCCGATACTCGCTCTCTGCAGTTGATTGCCCTCGCCTTGAACAGCGCTCCGGATGCGGAACTGCAAGCCCTGGTCCGCGAACTCCGCCTTTCGTTTCCGGTTCTTCACGGTTCCGATGATATGGCGGCGATCTACGACATCCTCTATCGTTATCTGTTCGATCGCCACCGTGATCTCACCCTGCCGACGTCCTTTCTAATTGATGAAAAGGGCGTGATCGTGAAGGTTTACCAGGGGATCATCAACGATGAGCATGTGGAGCAGGACCTGCAGCAGATTCCGCGGACGACCGACGAGCGAATGGCGAGCGCTCTGCCGTTTCCGGGATTGATCGAAGTTACAGAGTTTAGGCGGAATTATCTTTCGCTGGGTTCGGTTTACTTTCAGCGCGGGTATCTCGAGCAAGCCCAAGCCTCGTTTCAAAGCGCTCTGGCCGATGATCCCTCCAGCGCGGAGGCGCTTTATGGCCTGGGCAGCGTCTATTTGCAGCAGCAGAAGAATGCGGAGGCGCAGGCGAATTTTGAACGCGTAGTTAAGCTGCAGGCGCGCTATCCGGAGGTTTTGCCGAACACCTGGAACAATCTCGGTTTGCTCGAGACGCGAAAAGGGCACACGCTGGAGGCAATTCCGTATTTTCAGCAGGCGCTGCAGTTAAGCCCTGATCATTTGGTAGCACTGGAAAACCTGGGTAATGCCTATCGCCGGGAGAAACGCTGGGACGAAGCGCGCCAAACGCTGCAGCGTGCGGTGGAAGTCGGGCCTGAAGATCCGGAAGCGAACTATAGTCTGGGCATGGTTTTTGCGCAAACCAACGACAACGATCAGGCGTACGAATATCTGCAACGGGCGCTTCAGTTTCGGCCCGATTATCCGGAGGCGCTGAATAACCTCGGCGTTCTTTATCTGCGAACGGAGCGGCGAGAGCAGGCGGTTGCCAGCTTTGAAAAGTGCATTCGCGTCGCGCCCGCGTTCGATCAATCCTATTTGAATCTGGCGAGGGTGTATGCGCTCGAGGGCTCTTCCGAAAAAGCGCGGGAAGTATTGCTGGAACTGCTCAAGCGGCATCCCGGACTTCCGCAGGCAGAGCAGGCCCTCGCCGAGTTGCCGCACTGATCATCACGGGAGCACGCTGCACGCCGCCGTGCCTGCTCACTCAAAACCGGAGATTCGTTTCCAGGAACAGCAAATGTCCGTCCGGATCTTTAGGATAGATTTTGGCGATTGTGCTCTTGCCCCAGGCCTGCCCGTAATACAAAGTGGCGCCGAACATGGGCGTGAATTGGTAATCGGTACTCAGGTCCCAAACGTTTGCGAGTCCGCGGTTGCCGTTGCCGGGCGCCGGGCGTCCGGTGAAACCGAAGGTTGAAGACTGGAACGCGCCGCCGCCCGAATACCAGAAGTCCTTGGCGCTGGCCAGGCGCAGCGCGTGCGCTTCGCTGCGGAAGCCCAGCTTGGAGGTCGGTTTCAAGTTCAGCGTTCCGTAGAAGTCTTCATTGTTCATCATGTTGTAGAAGGGAAACCGCGCGTACTGCCGCGGCGTGGTCAGCAGTTGAAAAAAAGTGCCGTGCCGGGTGTCATTGGGATTGCCATCGCCGCTGCCGTACGAATAGCCGACGCTGAACCACGGCTTCACGCTTCTGACCGGCGCCTGCCATCCCGCCTCGCCGACGAATGCGCCGGAATCCTGGCTCAGCACGCCCCAGGAGCCGTTTTGCACCACTCCCCACACCAGGAAATCAAATTTTCCGGCAGTTGGGGTGTTGAAGACGTGAAGATAATCCGCGCCGTATGTGCCGATTTCGATCGTACTCGTATCGGCGAGCTTGGCGGCGTTGGCGCGATTGTCGGTCTTTTCGATCCACACGCGGTGATCAATGTAGCCTACGCCGAAAACCCGAAATTCTCCCGCGCTGCTCCGGCCGCCGACCGGCACCGTGAACGAGCCGTAGTAAGTGTCCACGTCCAGTTCGCCCATGCCCTGCACTTGAAACACGCCTTCCGTGGGGCGTGCGGCGAAAAATGTCAGATTGTCATTTCCGATGTTGGAAGAGAGTTGCACGCCGTCGAAGCTTCGCTGCACAGCGGAAAAGCCGAAATTCGCGAGCAGGCGCTGCGAGATGCGGGTTTGTTCGAGGGTCGCGAGCGTTGGATCTTTGGGCTTTACTTCTGCGCCGTCAAAGTATTCGAAGCGTCCCAACTTGAGGTTGGCCTTGTGCCCAAGATCCTTGAACTGCACGTAGCTCTGCTTGAGGAAGCCGCCAACGTTGTTCACGCTCTTATCATTCGCCACGTAATAATTTGCGCCGAGGCCCAACTGGCCCTGCGGCGCCGGAGCCACTGCGCCGGTGGGAAGCCCCACGATCGCGACCTGCGCCCCTTCCACAAACCAATCGAAATGTTCGCTCTGCTGACCGACGCCGATGCGAAACAGGGAATCGCCAAATGTGTAATTGCCGTGACCAACGGGGCCTTTGAACCAGTCCCAGCCTTCGGCGCGAGCGCGCCAGTTCACGGTGATATCCAGCGGGCCAAGCTTATGCTTGGGTGGCGAAGAGGCGAGTTTCTTCTCAGCCGGCGTAGAGGTTTGTTGCGCGAAAGAAGATGCAAGGCACAGCAGAAGCGCGAGCCCACACCACGCTGCGAATCGCAATCCCATCCAATCCTCCGCTCAGCAAGAACCGATTCCCCGCGAATGTGCAATTGGAGCAGTCTCAGTACGACACGGCTTGTTTCGTCTAAAACCGGCGCAAGCCGCTAAGCTAGGGGGCGATTCTTGCGGAAGGAAGAAAAAGCATCAATAGTGGATTCGTATTAGAACTGCTTTCATCAATGTACGAACAAGATATGTTCTTCTTTCTATCGGCGGGTGCGCGTGAAGGGTTGCCGTACTTCTTGCTTAGCGCCTTGTTAACAGAATTGGCTGCGCCGAGATCACGCCCTTGCCTTCTCGAACCGTGATGCATTGATTGGGCTTCAAATTTGCAGCCGCATCTTTCTGACCGCTCGGC
>Ga0335081_10017370_pt1 | contig 11647 bp, 13 predicted proteins | sample Lox_Sample_35_FD_206713 | JGI IMG/M metagenome (GOLD analysis project Ga0335081, IMG submission 206713) | Soil microbial communities from Loxahatchee National Wildlife Refuge, Florida, United States - Lox_Sample_3.5 | ecosystem: Environmental > Terrestrial > Soil > Wetlands | place: USA... | reverse complement strand
GGCCCGACGGCACCCTCTGGGAGATATCGGCCGAGGACGGGCGCGCGTCGAGAAAGATCCAGGGGATCGGAAAGAGGATCCCCGGTTCCACCGGGGTCTACAGCGGCGGGAGGACGCCTGTCTTCTATCGCGACTCGGTCATCGTCGGCCTCCCGACACAAGGGGCGAGCGAGACAGGGTCGGGCCGGGGCTTCGTGGCATCCTACTCCCTCAAGGGAGGCGACCTCCTCTGGCGCTGGTTCGCCGTCCCCCCAATCAAGAAGGGGCCGAAGCGTTGGCACCGCGACGCACGCAAGGGCAACATCCCGCCCTACCCGAACGACTGGGGGAAGACCAGCAACATAGGCGGGGGCGGCGTCTGGGGGACCATGGCCGTTGACGAGCAGGCCAAGAGGGTCTTCTGCGGTACCGGGAACTCCGACCTGTTCGTCAACGCTGACCTTGACGTCCCCGGCCCCAATTTGTACACGGACTGCATAGTCTCCCTGGACGCGGAGACGGGGAAGATGCGCTGGTACTACCAGGCCACGCCCCACGACCTCCTCGGTTGGGACGTCGGCTGGAACGTAATCGAGGCCGACGTCGACGTCGACGGCAAGAAGACGAGCGCGGTGATCGCCGGATCGAAGAACAACCATGTGTACGTCCTCGACGCCGGCACCGGCAAGCCCCTCTACGCGCCAGTCCGCATCGGCTACAACAAGACGACCCTCAACGCTGGGAAGGACGGCGACGCCGACATGACCTCCTCCCTCACCCCCGGAAGGTACTCGCCGGGGCACCTCGGCGGGATCAACGCCCCGCTAGCGTTCGCGTACAACACGATCTACGTGGCCAGCCAGCGGGTCGACATGGACGCCAAGTACGAGACCTCCAACTACATGGGTAAGCGCGTGAAGGGCATAGTCCTCAAGAACTCCGACGCGCCCCAGTACTCGTCCCTCTACGCCATCGACGCGGGAAGGGGCGAGGTCAGGTGGGTCTACTACATGAAGGAGACCTACCAGAGCGCCTCTATCACCGCCAGCGCGGGGATGGTGTTCGCCACTGACAGGAAGGGGACGCTCCACATCCTCGACGCCCAGCGAGGAACGCCCCTCAGGACGATGGCCCTGGGCGGCTACGGCCGCGCCGGGGTCGCCTTCGGCTCCACCACGGCGGGTACTACGAGGATGTTCCTGCCAATCAGCGGCGCCACAGGAGAGCCCAACAGGGTGCTCTGCCTGGGGACCGCGTAGCCTCGGCAGCGGCCCGCCTCATCTCTGGAACGACTTCCAGGGGGTGAGCTTGCGCTCGAGGACCTTGAGGCCCTCCGATATCGACGCCCCGATGACGGAAAGGACCAGGACCGGGACGAAGTAGTCGTTGAGCTGGAAGGTGTTGCCGTAGTTCACGATCAGGCCCCCGAGCCCCGTGATCGCCGTGAACAGCTCGGCCACCACCACGCCCAGAATCCCCACCGAGGCTCCGAGCCTTATCCCCGTTATGATGTTCGAGAGCGCGGCGCGGAGCATCACCGAGGTGAACAGCTGTGCCTTGGACGCCCCGAAGGAGGAGGCTGCCTCGAGGAGGTCCTTGTCGGTGTTCAAGACCCCGTTGTATGTGTTTATCACTATCGGGAAGAACGCGAGCAGGACGACGATCGCTATCTTCGCCGTCACCCCGAGCCCGAACCAGGCAACCATCAGCGGGATGAGGGCGATTCTCGGCATGGAGTTGAACAGGTTGATGAACGAGTCCACGGCGTCCCCGACGGCCTTGATCCCCCCCATGACGAGCCCGAGGGGTATCCCGATGCCCAGCGAGATGGCGAAGGCCGTCAGGAAGACCGTCATGCTCTGCTCGAGCGCGAGCTCGATGGTCCCGTTCCCGAACAGCGCTACGGTAGCCTTGACCACGGCCAAGGGCAGGGGGAGGAAGAGCGGCCCGAGGCTCATGGCCGCCAACTGCCAGACGACTATGAGGCCAACGAAGATGGCTATCCGCGTAACCCACGCCGTCCTCCTGCTCCTGTTCTTTGCGGCGATCTGTCCGCTCATCGGCGGTCAGCCAGCCTAGGCGTCCACTCTTCCCCCGCGAGGGGCTCTGCGGCAGCCGACTGGACCTTGACCCCGGGGAACGTGCCCGACTTGGAAACCATCTCCCTCAGGCGGGTCCAGAGGTGGCGCCTGAGCACGGGGTACTCCGGCTCCGAGCGGACGTCGTACGTCCACCTCGGCCTGCGGAACGGCACCTTGATCTCCTCCTCGACCCTGCTCGGCCTCGCTCCGATCAGGACGATCCTGTCGGCGAGGAGGAGCGCCTCGTCGAGGTTGTGCGTCACGAAGATGACGGTGTTCCTCTTGAACTGCCAAAGCTTGAGCAGCTCCACCTGGAGGAGCTCGCTGGTCTGGGCGTCGAGCGACCCGAAGGGCTCGTCCATCAGGAGTATCTCTGGCTCCAGGGCCATAGCCCTCGCGAGCCCGACCCTCTGCTGCATACCGCCGGAGAGCTCGGACGGATAGCTGTTCTCGAACCCCGTGAGGCCGACCTGCGAGATGTACTTCACGGCGCGCTCCGAGGCGGTCTGCCTGTCGACGTGGTTTATCTGGAGGGGGAAGAGCACGTTGGCCATCACCGTCCTCCAGGGCATCAGCCTGAACGACTGGAAGACGAAGCCCATCTTCGGGCCCGGCCTTGGATGGTCCGTCCCGTCTATCAGGATCTCCCCAGAGTCCGGCGGTATCAGGCCGTCGATTAGCTTGAGGAGCGTGGTCTTGCCGGACCCCGACGGCCCGATTATGACCACGAACTCGTTCTCCTCGACCCCCATCGATAGGTCCTCTATGACGTTGAGAACGGAGTAGCCCTTCCCCTGCCGGAGCGGGAACGACTTTGAAAGGTCCCGGACCAGCACCTTAGAGGCCAAGGCTCTCCCCGGGGCTATCTCTTCCCTATAATCTGTCCCAGGCTCTCTTCGAAGGAGGAGAGAGGCACGACCGCCATGACGAGCGTCGTGGTGGTGGCCCCTGATATGGTGCGGCCTATCCCGTCGAAGGCCGAGCTCACCCCGAGCTGCCGTAGGACGTTGTCGACAAGGGTCGTGTTGACGAAGCGGGCAGCGCTGATCACCGGCACGTTCTGGGTGACGAACTCGCTCGTCGTGTAGAGGTAGTTCGCCGCCTGCTGGGCCCGGGTCGTGTTGATTCCGCCGTTGATGGCGAACCCGTGCGTGTACCCGTTGTACAGCGCAGTCAGCTGGGTGCTGTTCATGTCGGGCCTCGCCTTCTCGGCCAGGCTGAGCCAGAGGGTCTCGTTCGCAGCGAACGCGCGGTTGGCTGTTATCAGGCCCTTCACCATCTCCTGAAGGAGCGCGGTGTGGCTCTGCAGGAAGCTGGTCTTCACGATGAGCCCAGGAAGCGCGGGCGGCGCTAGCTCCGCGAACTGGGTCGCGTTGACTATGAAGGTCAGGTTGGGTATCGCTGAGAGCGCGGGCAGGTTCTGAGCCGTGGTCACCGTCGCGTCGAGCGACCCCTGCTGCAACCCGGCCACGCGAGCTTGGACCGAGCTCACGGGCACCCAGTTTATCGCCGTGGAGGGGTTGTAGGAGACGCCCAGCGCCGTTAGGACGGCGATCGCCTCCTGCTGGTCCGCACCTCCCACTCCCGAGATCCCGATGTTCTTGCCCGCTAGCTGGGCCGGGCTCGTGATGGAGTTCTTGCCGATTATGAAGAACCCTCCTGAGCAGGTGAAGCAGTCGCTGGCTCCGACGCCCATTATCGCCGTAAAGTTCGCCTGTCCGAGGGCCGTCGTCTTGAACGCCTCGGTCGCAGAGATGTCGGCGACGTTGATCGAGCCAGACTCTAGGGCCTGAAGGATCGTCGCGCTCGACTGGAGGGCGTCGATGGTCACGTTGACGCCTTGCTGCTGGTAGTAGCCGGCTTGGTTCGCCAACCACTCCGCCGACTGGCCGGCGTTCGCCACGTTGGCGGTCGATCCCGTACCGAAGGTCCCCAGGATCAGGCTCCCCTGAACGAGAGTGCTGGTCGAGACCGACGTGGAGGTCTGGGTCGAGACAGATGTTGAGACCGACGTCGAAGTCACGGTCTGGGTCGACACGACGGTCGACGTCGAGGGCGTGGCCCCCGGCGCGAGGAGGACGTATGCTCCGCCCCCGACGATCAGGACCACCACGACTCCCAGAGCGATATAGGCCGAGCGCGAAACACCTCTACGAACGAGCATTTACATCTAGTGAGGGTGCGACGTTATATCAGTCTACCGTAAGAATAATCCTGACAAGAGATGAAGCCTAGGAAGGATAGACTCCCAGCTCCTTCAGCGCGAGCTCCTCGAACCTTGTCGTGACCCACTTTTCGATAGGCAGGTCACCAGCCATGGCTATCCCTCCCTCGCTCCTCAGCTTCTGGAAGATCAGCCGGAACCGCTTGGTGTCGATGTCCCCGTTGACCGGCCAGTCCCTCTGGAAGTACTGCCACTGCCTGCGAATGCTGGCCTTCGGTACATCCGGCCTCCTCTTCGCGGCGGCCTCGACCCAGGCATCGGGGTCCTCGCTGAACATCCGCGCGGCGCTCATGAGCGTCTTGCTGATGGCGGTGAGGGCATCTGGCGACTCCTCGATCAGAGCCTCGCCGGCCACCGCGACCAGGAACTCGCTCCTTATCACGAACTCCTTCATCGCCTCGTCGTCGAGGAGCAGCCGGATCTCGCCCTTGCCCGCGAGCTTGCTGAGGTACGTCTGCATGGTGACGAAGGTCGCGTCGATCCTGCCGTTGAGCAGCATGTCCGCCCTCTCCGACGGGTCGAGGCCCTTGACCCACGTGATCTCTCCCCGCTCTATCCCGTTCGCGCTGAGCATCTTCGAGATTATGGGGTCCCAAAAGTCGCCCTCGGCGCCTATCCCGAACCTCTTCCCTCGGAGTTCGTCCACGCCATAGATCGAGGACGTCGAGACGAGCATCCCCGCCATCTTCCCCATCCTGCTCGCCCAGAAGACCTTCGCGGGCGGTCTTGCCTCGGCGGCCAGCCTGACGGCCTCCGGCAGCTGTAGGTGGGCTATCTGCGCCTCTCCAGCACGGAAGGCGGCAGAGGCGGCCGGGCTCCCGAGGAACTCCCTGATCTTCACCTCGACCCCTGCCTTGGCGAACATGCCCATGTCGCAGGCGAGGGTGGGGACCGACCCCGGGTCGAGGGGCATCGGTTTGATTCTCTCGGCCCACACAAGGCGCGTCCGGGCGCCGCCGGATTTAGACAAGCTCGATTCCCCGCCTCGCGTACCCGTATAAGGTTAGGGTGGCGCTCTCCCCTTGGAGACGAAAGGGTTTCCCCTAACGTAGTATCTCCACAGGTGCTCTCGTCCTCTGCTGATGCCGATCCTCGCAGACGTCCCGACATCGACCGCCCTTTCGCTCGCCATCACGAAGAGCCTCTTCGACTTTGTGAGGTCCTCGCCGTTGAAGGCCTTGTCGATGGAGAGGGCTTCCGTGAGCTTCCCGGGGCCGTTGGTCAAGGCCAGGACGTTTGACATTCTTCTGTTCGTCTCCATCTCTTCTATCCCCTTCACGGGCTCGAGGGCCCTGACGAGGACGGCCCCAGGCTGCCCCTCTCCCTCCGTAGTAAAGTTCAGGCACCAGTGGTTTCCATAGGAGAAGAAGACATAGACGTGCCCAGCCTCGCCGAACATGATGGCGCTCCTCTCGGTAGGGCCCCTGTACGAATGGCTCGCGGGGTCGTCGCTCCCCCTGTAGGCCTCCACCTCGACTATCTTCCCCGTGAGCACCTCGCTCCCGATCTTCCTCACCAGGGTGCACCCGAGTATATCGCGCGCGACATCCGGGGTGTAGCGGGCGAAGAATTCCCGCCCGAGCCTTCCCATGATGAGGGCAGGCTTCGACCCCGCTTATCAGGCCTGCCCGGCCCCGCGAACTCGTTTTCGTCGATTACACATAAATAATGAACCGAGCGACTGTAAAGCGCAAGATTGAGCGCTCCGGCGAAGAAGGACCCAAGACTTGCCGGCATCCTCTCAATACTTCCGGGCCTAGGCCAACTCTACAACGGCGACACGTGGAAGGGCGTAGGACTGCTCGTCCTCGGGATCGCCCTGCTCTACTTCATAGTCACAGCGGCCACCGCAAAGCGTGGAGGAGGCGACCTCGAAGGCATCGAGATAGCCTTCTTCATCCTCGTGTGGATAGTCAATGAGTACGACGCCTACACAACGGCCAAGACCATTGCTGAAGGCGCGACCTGAGCCCCTTCGCCGTCCTTGTTCCTAAGAAGGTCCTTGAACGCGGGCAGCCTCCAAACGAAGCGCATCGAGAAGGCGTAGGTCACAGGGTAGGACACTATCGCCCCGACGATGCTCCCGAGCGCGGGCGAGAGCGATATAGACGCGAAGAGGACGAGCTGCACGACAACGATGATTATGTTCCCGAGGAGCTTCGCGAACTGGTACTTCGCCCACCTCACCGGCCAGCTCGCCGTCGTCCTCGAGTCATGCTTGGTCACCGTGACTCTCTCGTTGACGAGGAAGGCCGCGGTCGAGCCTATCCCCAAGGCTAGCGCGTCCAGCCCCAGGATCGTTGGAGAGTCGGAGATCTCGGGGACCTCGAGGGTCTTGTAGAGCGCGAAGAACCCCAGGATGAGTATCCCCTCGGCGATGAGGAAGCCCAGGCCGGTGGCTATCGCGAACCAGACGATCCTGAGGACTGCGAACCTCTGGAGGCGCCCGAAGCGGGAACCCTCCTTGCTCAATGGTCAACCCGAAGGCGGTGCGGGGATAAGCCTTCGCATGTTGTGGCTTTCGGACCCTCCGGGGTCACGGCCGGAGGTCCGACAATTTCCCCAGCCACGCGGTGCGAGTGAAATGCCAACGTAGGAGGCGCGGTGAACCCTTTATGCACGGCGACACCTGCCACAAGGCTGCGATCCCTGTGACGGCGCCCGGAGTCGGCGAGGCGAGTGCCTTCGGTGGGTGAGCCAGGACTCGTCCGGCTGACAAGCAAGTATCCCTTCGCCGAAACGATCAGCAGGCTGGAATCGGCGATAGCTTCCAAGGGTCTGACCCTCTTCGCCAAGGTAGATTTCAGCGGAGACGCGGCGAGGGCGGGCATGACGATGAATCCGACCCTGCTCCTCGTCTTTGGAAGCCCGAAGGCTGGCACGCCCTTGATCGTGGCGTCCCCGACCCTCGCGATCGACCTCCCTCTCAAGGTCCTCGTCTCCCAGGACACGAAAGGCCAGGTCTGGGCCTCGTACAACTCCCTTGAGTACCTGAGAAGCCGCCACGACGTCCCTGATGACCTGCTGAAGAACATCGCAGGCATCGAGCCATTGGTGCGGTCGGCTGTAGGGGCGTGAGCATGTCCCGGCGCAACCTTTTTGCGCTCGCGCCAGCCTAGAGAACCCGACATGTCCGCCAGGACTGGTTCTCGAGACGTCGTGATGTCGTACATCAACGCTCTCGACGGCCAGCGCTACGACGATGCGCTCGGGCACCTCGACGACCGGGTCCGGATTCGCGGCCCGGCCGGCGAGACCTTCGGGAAGCCCCTCGACTTCATCGATATGCTCCGCAAGTACCGGGGCAAGTACGACGTCAAGAAGGTCTTCGTGGACGGGGACGACGTCTGCGTCCTCTACGACCTGAAGACGACAGGACCCACGGTATTCATGTCCTCGTGGTACCAGGTCAAGGGCGGGAGGATCGTCTCCGTACAGACCGTCTTCGACCCCAGGGCCTTCGGCCCGCCTCCCTGACGCGACCCCGCCTCAGGCTAGATTCTCAGCGCAGGCGCAAGGAGCCCGCTAGGGAGAAAGGGGGCACGAGGGGTGGTGGGGAGGGCCGGATTTGAACCGACGGTCCACAGGTATCGCCGCTCCATTGGGATATCATCCACGCGAGCGTGTCATCAAACTTTTTTCGTTTGACCACTGGAGCCTGTTGCCTTGCCTGGCTGGGCTACCTCCCCACCGGGACGGCGAACCAGAATCGGGGATTAAAAATTCGACGTAGGCCCCCATCGGCGGCCTCGGTTCGCGAACATTCTTCCACAAGGGTTTTTGCCTAACCCGCTCTCAAAGACAAGGTGCCATGGCGAGTTCGAGGACCATCGCGATGGTCGCGGCGATCATAGCGGTAGTGGCGGGCGCCTCTTTCTACGCAGGGCTGGCCAGCGGCGGTGCTAGGACTGCGACCCAGACGACGGTCTCCGTTTCCACGCTCACGGTCACTCCCAGCTCCCAGTCGCAGGCCTCGAGCACGGTCACCAGCACGTCCACTTTGTATTCGACCGAGACGACCACCATGACCTCGACGCTCACATCGACAGAGACAATCGCGCTCAATTCGACCTCGGGTCAACTAGGCCCTTGGGTCTCCACGACCCCCTACCCCGGGACCTACGGCCCGAGCAGTTGCATGGCGACCGCCGACTACCTCTACTGTCTCGGAGACGGCACCAACGCCACGTACTTCGCCCCTATCTCCTTCGGCGGCATCGGTCAGTGGACACGCAGCACCGACTATCCGATCCCGGTCGTTGGCGAGGGATGCGTCGGAAGCTCGAACTACATCTACTGCCTTGGAGGCGTATCCACGGCTCCCGCGGCGATGGCCAACGACCAGTACGGGAGGGTAGCAAGCGCGTACTACGCGACCGTCTCGAGCTCCGGCATCGGGGAATGGAAGGCGACGACGCCGTTCCCCTACGTCCTGGCCTCGACGCACTGCATGGCTTACTCGTCCTCCATCTATTGCATTGCGCCATCATTCGACGGGAAGGGCTACAGTAACCCTGCTCGGACGTTCTTCGCGCCCCTTCTATCTATTGGAATTGGGAACTGGAACGAAGGACCGGGGCCAGTCTCGGAGGGCGCTGGCTGCTCCGGAGTGGGGGGCTATGCCTACTGCTACGGAGGCGCGCCCTGCTCCCCCAACCCTCCCCCGAGCGACTGCTTCAGCCCTTCCTACTCGGCGCCACTGTCTCCGAACGGCGTCGGGATCTGGAACTCCTCGACCCAGCAGCTTCCAACTGCCGTCTTTGACCCATACGGTTCCGCCGAGTCTTTCATCTATTACTTCAGCACTCCAGTCTTCTACGCCCATGTTTCTGGAGATTCGATAGGAGCTTGGGAGACAACCACAAACCTTCCAGACGGTTTCGTTCCCACCACCTGCACCTCGAGCGGTCCGCGATTCTACTGTGTGGGCCCCGGCGACGGCGGAGCCTACTTTGCTCTTCTTGGGGCTCCAAATCCAACCGCCTATGTCCTTGAGAACCCACCGCCGTTCCCCAAGGCGGAGTACATCGTCCGTCCCTCGAACTATGGCTGTACCGGGGATAATGGAGAGACCTGCTTCGGGAACAACATCGACGACGCGGTCGTCTTTGACTGCGCGAGCTCGGCGGCGAGACCTTCGGGCTGCGAGACCTTGGTGGTCAACCCATTGAACAGCATGCTCAGCTACAACATAACCATCTGGTATCCTGCCTACAATCCGCCCCTGCCGAACGCCAACTGCGAAATCCTGCCGGAGTTTGGTGGGTACAACACTCCCGAGAACGCCTGGTGCATCTCGATAAGCCCGACCTCTTTCATCGTCGCGGAGCCCATCCACATGAGCCCGCCCCAGCAGGTATCCTAGCTCAGAGCGGCATCGGGAGGTCCGTTGCGGTGACTTCGCGGAGCTTCCTCCTGAACGACGAGTCCAGGTGCTCCAGGTCGGACGGGTAGAGCGAGACGAACTTGATGTTGTGCCTGTGGTACTGCGCCATCTTGTAGCGCATCTGGTCCCTGTATCTCGTCCTCGTCATCCCGGCGTCCGCGTCTACCAGGCCCCAATACTCCACGAAGACGTTGTATGCTGGGAGGAAGAAGTCGGGCCTGGCGATCTTTTTGAACGACAGGAACCTCCTCGACCTCGCGACCTTCTCATACTCGTACTCGATGCGGTTCCGCGTGAAGTAGTCGGCGACCTGCTTCTCGGCGTAGCTCCTCACCGTGACGCCGGTCACCGTAACTGACTCGCGGCCGTACTCTCCTCTCTTCCGAGTCCCGAAGAGGGTCCGTAAGAGGCCCAATTCGAGCCCGCCCGACGGGCAGAGGAGATATGCTTTGTGAAGCCTGTTTCTGGCACCGTCGCTAGGGCGCCCGAGTCAAGAAACGCGTAAATCCTCTCGCCGGGACCTACCCCACCGATGGCCAAGAAGCGAGCGAAGAAGGCGCCCAAGAAGACGATGACGGCCAAGCCCAGGATCCTGATACACGAGAAGTAACGCTCTGGCGGGTCATATGAGCCCGGAACCGCAGTTAGGGCAGACCCGCCCGAAGCGCGCTGTGCACGAGGGGCAGTAGTGGAGCCTGCAACCCTCGCAGGTGCTGAACCCGACACCGAGCCTATGACACCCCGCGCACCCCGCGGGGACGTTGACCATCCCCATGAGCGGATGGAAAGACCCCGCCCGAGAAAACGCTTTCGCTCGCCTAGTGGACTTCGGCCGAGAGCATGTCGATCTTGGTGATGATGCCCTCGACCTTGTCGCCGGTCGCCACAAGGACCGCCGGGACGAACTTGAACAGAGAGAACAGAGCCTCGATCGGGGTGTCAGTGCTCACGATTGGGAAGCTCGGCTGCATGACGCTAGAGACTGGCTTGGTGAGCAGCGAGCGCGGGTCCTCGAGCCCGCTGAGGAGCGCCACAATCTGGTTCTCGGTTATCGAGCCCGCGAGCTTCCCTCCGGAGTAGACCGGTATCTGGGAGATACTGCTCTTCCTCATCATGTTGATGCTGTCGGAGAGCGACATGTTCGCCTGGACCGAGACCACCGGCGAGGACATGACGTCAGAGGCCTTCTTCCCCTCCATCCTGATGTGCGACCTCAGCGCCTCGGAGATTGCCTTCATGGTGCTGAACGACGGGTCGACCAGGCCGGACTCGAGCTTCGCGATGAGCGACTGGCTTACGCCCGCGGCCTTCGCCAGCTCTGACTGGGTGATCCCGAGCTGCACCCGGATCTTCTTGAGCTGCTTGGGGTCTATGGTGGAGACGGACATACAGAAGACCCGTGCAGTTATTCATATATGAATTTTTGGGGTGCCGAATTTAGGATAGGTTTACTGGCTTGCCCGCCGTCACCGTCTCCTTGGGGAGGCGGTCCTTCCACTTGGACAGGAACTCCATGTCCTCCTTCTTGTTGCGGAGCTCGTCGGGGAGCATGACAGGTATCTCGTCGATTATCGGGTAGAACCTCCCGCACTCGTCGCAGAGGAGCGCCCCGTCCACCACCACGTCGGGGTCTTTGGACGAGAACTCGAGCATCTTGAGCGGGTAGTGCTTGTCGATGGGGCAGGCCAGGATATCGAGGAGCTTCCGTCGCATCGGCCAAGAGCTATGCTCAGTTTGTTATAACGGTTCTTTCGCTCAGGCGCCGAATATCGTCTTGAACGTGTCGCTCCACCCGCCGGTGTTCTGGAACAATGCGGTCTGCTGGTACGTGGAGTACGCGTCCCTCAGGACATAGTCGGACGGCAGGTACGAAAGGACGTCCGCCCCGAGCGAGGTCTGGTATGGGAGGTGGTTGGTCTGGGCGATGGCTTTCTGCCCCGCGCTAGAGATGAACCACGCCTCGACCAGCTTTGCCAT
>Ga0335081_10017369_pt1 | contig 11648 bp, 8 predicted proteins | sample Lox_Sample_35_FD_206713 | JGI IMG/M metagenome (GOLD analysis project Ga0335081, IMG submission 206713) | Soil microbial communities from Loxahatchee National Wildlife Refuge, Florida, United States - Lox_Sample_3.5 | ecosystem: Environmental > Terrestrial > Soil > Wetlands | place: USA: Florida... | reverse complement strand
TCTGGTTGAACGTTTCGTCGTGGTCGATGCGGAACACGCCTCCGGTGCCGGAAGGGGTGGCGCCCGCGCCGCCAAGCTGTGGTTCGAAAAACCGTGCGGCCACGCTGGAAAAGACCATCAGGGCTGAAAAGCCGTGGTAGTTAGGAACGCTCACTCGCCCGGCGAATCCAGGAATCTTCGACCTCTCCCATTCGATAGGGAAGGTAATGGGAGTCGATCCCAGCACGCTGAAATCGTATGCGCCATGAGTGTACTTCCAGATATACTCCCCGGACACCACAACGTATTTCCCGAAAGCCTGCTGAATGCCGGCATGAAATTCGTTTCGCCATCCGGGAGTCAAGGGATTGATTCCGGCGGAGGCGCAACCAAGCATGGGGTTCAACACGGCATCGGAGCATCCCAAGCTGGCGAGAACCAAATTCTCGTTGAAGGGTGTCTCCAGCACGCGTGCGTAGGAGACTCGCAGCACGGTATTGCTCGGCTTGATGTTGTAGGCGACTCCGAGGCGCGGCTCGGCTTCCTGGTGAGTGACCAGGCCATTGTAAAAATCGCCGCGCAGTCCCAGGTTGAAAGACCAGTTGCCCTTGGTAATCGTGTCCTGGAGATAAAGCGCAAGCTCTTTGACGTCGGTGTGTCCGTTGAACGGGAAAAGAACTCCGCCGCGCGTCAGGTCGAAGGGAGCAAGTGTTGTGCATGGTGCACTGACAGGAGTGCCGCCGGCATCGACGCAGGGATTGCCGTTGTTGTCGGTAAGGAAACCAAGGAATGTAGGATCGACAATGCCAATGCGATCGTGCTCGTCCAGGAATGTTTGTTCATAGGTGATGCCCGCCTTGAGATTGTGAATTCCTTTAACGTAAGAGACGTTGGTGCGAAGTCCCGCATTGAGCAGGGTCCGATCCTGGCCGACACTTTGCGCCTGAAGGTTGGGCGCGAGATCGGCAAAGGGGTTGCCGCTCGGATAGTAGTTGTAGGCGTCCCGGCGCACGAAGGCGCCAAGTGTGAGGACCGTAGTCGGGTTCAGCACACGGGTCCAGGAAGGTGCGATATTGAAAGTCTTGATTTGTGATCGTTGATCGGCTGGCCCTACGACGTTGCCGTTGGGATCGAGTCCTCCGCTGGTGATCAGACCATTCCACGCGGTTGCATTCTGCATGTCGAACGAATTTGGAGTCTGGAACCAGGAGCGGGTGAACCCAAGATTCAGGTGAAGCGAATCCGCGTCCGAAAATTGATAGTCCACGCGGTCAAAAATGTTCTGCTGATTTCCTTTGTCGTGCATTACCTCAAACTCCGGAGGATCAAGAAAGCGGCCGCTGTTCAGGCCGCTCAGGGAAATGAAATTGCCCCAGTTCTTGCCTCCATAGCCGAGGTTGAAGCCCAGGTTGGAAGTTCCGAATGAGCCATAGGAAGCCGTGATGCTGCCGTGCGGCGTGGTCATTTCCTGACCGGACCGGGTTGTGACATTGATAACGACGCTTGTCTTGTCGCCATATTCCGCCGGCGGAGCACCTGCGATGACTTCCATCGATTCAATCGAGTCCAACGGAATCTGATTGGAAAATACTTTGCTCTGCTGATCCGTGATGGGCTGCCCGTCGACGGAAAACGAGTTCTCGGCGTGATCTCCCAGGCCGTGAAACAACCCGTTGGAATCGGCGGCGATTCCGGGGGAAGCGAGAGTGACCAAAGAGCTGACCGATGAGGACTGGCTCTCCAAGGGCAATTTGTCGAATAACCCGCGGTCCACGTCGGTATGAAAGCTGGAGGTGTTCTCCAGTAGGTCTTCGGCTCCGGCTTCCACCGTCACAGTTTCGCTCCCGCCACTTACGCTAAGGGGGATCTTGAGGTTCAGTGGAACCAGAGAACGAACGTCGATGTCCTGTGCATATGACGTGAAACCCTTCTTGGTGACAGTCAGGTGATAAGGGTTAAATGGAATGTTGGGAATGGCGAAGCTGCCAGCGCTGTCGGTGGTGGTGTTTCGCTGAAAGCCGCTGACCGGGTTGCGAATTTGCACCATCGCATTGGGAATCACGGCGCCGGTGGAATCTGAGACGATGCCACTCACCGAACTCGAACTTCCACCCGACTGGGCGTCGGCGTTTAGAACCAGAGCAAAAAGCGAGAAAAGAACATAAAAGCATGAGTACTTCCGTAAAGCAGAGATCATGAAATTCTCCTCGGGAATAGGTCGACAGATGTGTATCCGCGAACGGACTTAGGTCGAACCTATGCCCGCGGAGGGGGGCGAATATGAAGGGAGAAAACTGGATCGGAAGAGTGCGCAGAATCTGACAACGTGCTGGGAGCAGAAGCCCGGAGAACCAGAGGTGCAGGTCGGTAGACGCTGCTACTTACGACTCCTGCATGCGCCACCGAGCAGAGTGAACAATCGTGATTCGCTGTGCCGGAATTATCTGTGTGGACGTGGACAGCCTGCACCATGCCGGTGAAGGCGATCAACAAGACACACACCAGCGAGAAAATCTTCAGCTGGCGGGCGGTTGATTTCTGTCCTAATTGTTCCAAGCAGAGAACCCTTACCCCTTATTCTTCTGATATTAGCAGTGCGATGCCGGAAAGCAATCCCCAGTTGCCAGAAACCTACAAACCAAAGAGCTCGCGCAGGCGTTTGGTCTGGGCGCGGCTGACGGGAATTTCTGTCTGCTTTTTGTCATCCATGCGGAGTTGGTAGGAGCTTTTGAACCAAGGGACGACTTCACGGATGTGATTGATATTCACCAGATAAGAACGATGGGCACGCCAGAAAAGGTTGGCATCGAGAGTATCGAGCAGTTCCTCCAAAGTGCGGCAGTTGGATTGGCCTTCCATGCCGCTGACGCCGCCGGTTACGACGGTAATGATCCCGTCTTCGATGGACGCAAAACAGATGTCTTTCTGGTTCACCAGGAACATGCGTCCGGCGGCCTTCAACAAAATCTTGGAAGTTTGCGGTTTTTGTGACTCCAGCATCCGCACCAGAGTTTCCAGTTTTTCCGATGCCGGGGCAGCACTTTGCATCTTGTCACGCGCTTTTTGCACGGACTGGGCAACACGTTTCTTGTCGAAAGGCTTTAGCAAGTAGTCAACGGCGTTGACCTCGAACGCTTTGACCGCGTACTGATCGAAAGCGGTAGCAAAGACAATCTTGGGGAGCGGCAGTTTGCGGTCGAGAAGCTTCTTAATGACGCCGAAGCCATCCAGTCCGGGCATCTGCACGTCGAGGAAAACCAGATCCGGGTTGTGCTCGCGGATGAGGTTCACCGCATCGAGACCGTTCTTGCCCTGAGCGACGACTTCGACGTCGCCTACGTTCTTGAGAAGGAAGGCGAGTTCGTCGCGAGCGAGTTGCTCGTCGTCTATGATGACGGCGGATAATGTCGCGGTTTCAGTAGCAGGTGCCAATGTCTAAGTATAACGAGGCGGTTGGAACATGGGCAATTGGCGAAGTCGCGCACCCGACGGCGTTACGCGACATTTTCAATGGCTAACGCCATACCCATGCCGCCGCTCACACACAGGGTAGCTACGCCGCGCTTCGCTTTGCGTTTCAACATTTCGTGCAACAGCGTGACGGTGATGCGCGCGCCCGTGCAGCCAATGGGATGACCCAGGGCGATGGCTCCGCCGTTGACGTTTAGCCGAGAGCGATCAAAACGCAGTTCGCGGTCGCAAGCCAACACTTGCGCGGCAAAGGCTTCGTTCAGTTCGACCAGGTCGAAATCGGCAACACGAAGCTGGTGCTTCTGTTCCATCTTGTGGAGCGCGGGCACCGGGCCAATACCCATGATTTTCGGGTCGACTCCGGACGAAGTCACCGCCATGATTCTCGCCAGCGGCTTGAGGTTGTTCTTCTTGACGAAGGCTTCACTCGCCAACACCAGGGCTGCCGCGCCGTCGGTGATTCCTGACGAATTGCCGGCAGTGATAGTGCCGGTCTTGGAAAACACCGGGGCAAGCTTCGCCATCTTTTCTAAGGTTGCGCCGATAAAGGGATGCTCGTCACGGCTGAAAGTCTGAGGGCCTTTCTTGCTTTCAAGCGTCACCGGAGCAAGTTCTTCGTTGAAGCGACCTGCGTCCAACGAGGCCGCGGCACGGGTCTGCGAGCACAACGCAAATTGATCCTGCTCTTCGCGCGTGATCTTGTATTGCTCGGCCAAGACCTCGGCAGTCTCGCCCATGACCATTTTCGCCATCGGACAGAAGAATCCGTCACGGTACATGCCGTCGACGAGCTCCTGGTTGCCGAGGCGGAATCCCCAGCGCGCCTCGAGATAATAAGGAAGGCGAGACATCGATTCCGTGCCGCCTGTGAGCACGCACTCGAGATTCCCGACGGCGATTTCCTGAAATCCGAGAGCGATGGACTTCATGCCCGAGGCGCAAGCTTTATTGACCGTGTACGCGGGAACCTCCTTGGGAACGCCGCTGCGAATAGAGATCTGGCGCGCAGGATTCGGGCCGCTGCCGGCCTGGCGCGCGTTGCCAAAGATCGATTCCTCCACTTGATCGGGGCGAACACCAGCGCGGTCGACCGCGGCCTTGGCAGCAACCACGCCCATGTCCACAGCGGTCATCGAAGCCAGCGAGCCACCGAACTTGCCGATAGGGGTGCGCACGGCGGAAAGTATGTAGACGTCGGGCAAATGATTCCTCCGAGAAAAGTCTAGCACTGATAGATGCGGCCCGATATGGTCGCGCTTCACCTCGGATTGTGCTGCGACATGGGAAGGGATGACAGCACGGTAGGCTTGTTACACTGAGATCTCATGAACTACATCTACGGAATCAATTCTGTAGCCGAGGCTTTGAAAGCCCGCGGACGCGCGTTCGCCTGGGTAGGCGTTGCCAAGGAGCGGCATGATCTCCGGCTGCAGCGATTGGTAGAAGACTGCCGCAAGCAAGGGATTGCGGTGCGATTTGTCGGGCGCGCGGAACTGGATCGCCTGGCGGGAAACAACGCGCATCAAGGCGTGGTCGCCGTCACCTCGGCGAAGCAGTACAACGATTTGGATGATGTTCTGGCGGCGAAGCACGGACAGTATTCGTTGCTGGTGGTGCTGGATGGAGTGGAGGATCCGCACAATTTAGGCGCGATCCTGCGCACTGCGGACGCCGTGGGCGCGAATGGCGTGGTCATCCCCGAGCGGCGAGCGGCAGGTGTCACGGGCACAGTCGCCAAAGCGTCGGCCGGTGCAAGCGAACACTTGCCAATCGCTAAGGTCACGAACATTTCACGCACGCTCGAAGATCTAAAAGAAAAAAACGTGTGGACTGTAGGCCTGGACGAGCGAGGCAAACAAACTTACGATTCGATCGATTACAACGTGGATTGCGCCATCGTGCTGGGGGCCGAAGGCAAAGGCCTGCACGACCTGGTCGCCCGCAAGTGCGACTTCCTGGTTTCGATTCCGATGCTCGGTAAAGTTTCGTCACTAAATGTGTCGGTTGCGGCGGGCGTAGTCCTCTACGAGGTTGTTCGTCAGCGGGGAAAGCACGCCTGATGAAGTTCCTGTGCGTCGTCTGTGCTCTCTGTGGGTTGGCTTCTTCGTCACTTGGCCTGGATCGCGGAGCTTTCACCTTTACTCGTTACGATCTGAACGTTCGCGTCGAACCGGAGCAACAGCGCCTTGCAGTACGAGGAAAGATAATCCTGCGCAACGATTCGAATTCCCCACAAAAGAATTTCGTCCTGCAAATTTCTTCCACCTTGAACTGGCAGTCAATTCAGGCGGACGGAAAGCCAGTTCAGTTTGAGACCCATCAATACATCTCCGACATCGACCACACGGGAGCGCTGACCGAGGCAGTTGTGAGTTTGCCACAAGCCGTCATGCCTCAAGCCACAATCGAGTTGCAAGTCGGATACGAGGGTGTGATTCCGTTCGATACCACCCGGCTCACTCGCATTGGAGTTCCGAACGATAAAGCCAGACATTTGGACTGGGACCAGATCAGCCGATCGTTCACGGCAGTGCGCGGAATTGGTTACGTCGTGTGGTATCCGATTGCGACCGAAGCGGCGAACTTGTCAGAAGACAACACCGTAGAAGAGGTTACAGCGCGGTGGAAGAGTCGTGAGTCCGATGCTCAGATGTCTGTGGTGTTTGAATCGACTTCTGACAAGCCCGTGTTCTTTAGCGGATCGGCGAGCGCTGCTCCGTCCAGAAAGTCCTTAAGCATTGGCAGAATCGATGCGTTCTCGCTGACTCGGCCCGGAATCGACGTGCCCACACTCGTAATCGCAGATTACAGTCAGGTAACGGCCCCGAACCAGATCACGATCCAGTACTTGTCAAACCAGAATGAGGCGGCCAAGGACTACGCTGAGATCGCGGGGCAAATCGAAACAGTGATTCCCAAGGAGGGAGCACTGCAGGTTCTCAGTCTGCCGGATCCGGAAGCGAGCAGTTTTGTAAGCCGGGGTATGCTGCTAATGCCGCTCAAAAGTGAAATGACGAATGAAGCGGAGTTGGCGATGGTGTACGCCAAAGCGCGGCAATCGCTCTTATCCTCGCGGCCCTGGATCGAAGACGGTTTTGCCCACTACGCTCAAGCGGCATTCGTAGAGAAAGTGAAGGGACGACAAGCTGCGGTCAGTTATCTGAGTGCGCATGCTAGCGCGTTGATAGAGGCCGAGAAAGCGAAATCGGCGGACTCCCGCGCTCTCATCGACGGCAGCGACGACGTCGTTCTGCAGACAAAATCCATGTACGTCTGGTGGATGCTCAAAGATATGATAGGCACCCTTTTTTCCGATGCGCTGGCGCAATACGACACTTCGAAGGACGGTGATCCCAAATATATGCAGGCCCTGATCGACAAAGCGACGGGCAAGAATCTGCAATGGTTCTTCGACGACTGGGTCTATCACGATCACGGTCTGCCCGATTTTCGGGTTGACCAGGTCTTTTCCAGTGCGCTCGATCGAGGTGGATTTCTGGTGACGGTTACTATCGAAAATTTAGGGAACGCAGGCGCGGAAGTCCCGGTCATTTTGAAGGCCGGTGACGACGAAATTCGCCAGCGTCTGGAGGTCCGGGCGCGGGCGAAAGCTTCGGTTCGAATCGAAGCCCCTTCCGCGCCAACCGAAGTTACGGTCAACGATGGCAGTGTGCCGGAAAGTGACATCAGTAACAATCAATTCAAGATTCCGTCACCCAGTCCGAGCCCGGCTGTCCGATGATTTAAGGGGAGGAGTTTCTTGGCCTATATCCAATTCCTCGGTGCCGCAGGTACGGTCACCGGTTCCAAACACCTCATCAATACTAGCGACAACGGCAGCAAAGACGGCTTTCAGGTGCTGATCGATTGCGGGCTTTTTCAGGGACCCAAGGAGTGGCGCGAGCGCAACTGGCAGAATCTGCCAATCCCGGCCCATGAGATTGACGCAGTTGTTCTGACGCACGCCCATCTCGATCATTGCGGATGGATTCCCCGGCTGGTGAAAGAAGGGTATCAGGGGCCGATTTACGCCACCTCGGCGACGATCGATCTATGCGGAATTCTGTTGCCGGATTCAGGCCACCTGCAGGAAGAAGACGCGGAGTTCTATAACAAACACAAGAAGTCCAAGCACAGCCCTGCATTGCCGCTCTACACCCTAGAAGAGGCGCAGGAATGCCTGCAGTATTTTCGGACGGTTTCCACGTTAGAGAGCAAGCAGTTGTCATCGGAATTATCGTTTCGCTTCGTTCCTTCGGCGCACATTTTAGGCGCGTGCATGGTGGAAGTGAATCTAAAGGTCAAAGGCCAGGTTCGCCGTTTGTTGTTCACAGGTGACATTGGCCGGGTAAGGAACCGCAACATCGCGCCCGGCAAGGTGGTGCACTCGGGGCCCACGGAAGGCGAAGCTGCCGACCTGCTGGTGATGGAATCTACCTACGGTAATCGCGAGCATCCGACGGATGATCCGCGTCCGGCGCTGGCGGCGCTGATCCGCCAGACCATGCAGCGCGGCGGCAGCGTAGTGGTCCCAGCTTTTGCCGTCGAACGCACGCAGAAGTTCCTTTTCATGCTGAAAGAATTGATGGAGTCTGGAGCGATTCCCCAACTGCCGGTGTTCTGCGACAGCCCCATGGCGATCAAGGCGGTCGAAATCTTCATGAAGCACACGGAAGAATATAGCGACGAAACACGCCGGCTGGTGAAGCAATATGGATCGCCCATCGACTGGCCAGGGTTCCAGTTTGCGCTGACACCGGAGCAGTCGAAGAGGATCAATGAGTCGAAGTACCCGTCGATTATCGTGTCGTCGAGCGGCATGGTGACGGGCGGGCGCATTCAGCATCATCTGGCACAGAGATTGCCGGACCCACGAAACACCGTGATTTTTATTGGATTCCAGGCGCAGGGGACGCGCGGGTTCAGCATCAAGAGCGGCGCGCCGGAAGTCAAGATATTCGGAGAGATTATTCCGATTCGCGCCCAGATTGCCGCGTTAGAGCAATTCAGCGATCACGCGGATACTCCTGAATTGCTGCAGTGGCTGCATACGTTTCCCAAGAAGCCACGGAACACCTACCTGGTACACGGCGATCCGGACGCGTCTTCCCAACTGCGCGAAGCGATGGCAAAAGAATTAGGATGGAACGTGCAAGTAGCGCAGTGGATGGAGAAGATCCGAATTGGGTGATTGTTAAATCCGGTATCACCTTTCTTGAGATCTAGGTTTTGCATACCAAGAGTGTCACTCACAATTGGCTTATTAGGACGGCGTTGCGGCCGGTCGGGATCACTTGGGCGGATTGTGTGTTTCTTATTCCCCTCGGTTCTTGGGCCCTGTACTGGTTGATGTTTCCGCCAAGTCCGGGATACGCCATGGGGTTGTTGGCGGTGGTGGCGATCTTCATGGCCGTTAAAGATATGAGCAAGCCAGAGAAGGCGTTTTGGCTTGTGATAGCAACGGTTCTTTTTCTGGCTGAGTTGAAGTCCATTAGGAGGGATCGCGCAGAGTATGAGGAGTTGGCACACTATGCGAGATTTCAGGAGGGACTTAACTTCAAGGCTATATTAACTCAGAATCAGAGGGATTTTGACAACGCCCTTGGGAAGATGGGGGACCTTGCTATCCTGAGTCGGAAAGCAGTCAAGCTGTCGTACGAGACCGTAAAGCAGATCACTGGCGCTGGTCAGTATTGTTATCTTGTGGATGTTTATCATGGCGAGAAATCGGTTTCGATCGCAGTGGTTAATTCTGGTTCAGTGCCTTTGGAACTCTGTCGAGTGGTAGTTTATGAGGCTGATGGGCCATGGCGAGTTAAAAGCGCTCCTGTCTCGTCTCCTATTACGTCCTCGCGAGATGTTTTTCAGCCGACGAAGCCCATCGCAGATGCCGAACTCGGGCCGCTTCAGCCGTCTAAGGGGATTCTGGAGGGCGCTACTACCCCCTTAGAGCTTCCCTACGGGTCGTATTTGATAAGAATCTACACCCGTAATGACCAATTTACTGAGATGTTGGATTTGAAAGAACACGGGCGAGCCTTCAATCTCGAAGTCCGGGACGCTAACGGGCGAACTGTCCATTTTGGCAGCCCTAAGTTGCCCTAGTCAGAGCGTTCTGCTCGGGATCCGGGTTTGTCGGGTTTGCAACGCGAATGTAATTTGTGAAATTGTGGCAATCCCATGACTGAAGCTGAACTCAAATCTCATCTCGACGCGGCGGAAAAAAGCCCGAAGCAGATCGCGGCTGCAGTTTCTGGTCTCTCGGACAAGGTTCTGTGCTACAAGCCTGCGCCGGACAAGTGGTGCATCCTGGAAATTTTGGCGCACCTGTCGGACATGGAATATCTGTATGCGTATCGCATGCGGCAGATGCTGGCGGATAAGGATCCGGTGATCGCGCCTATCGATCAGGACGCGTGGGCGAAGAATCTCGGCTACCTGGAGTCTTCTCCGGCGGAATTGGTGGCGTTGTACGGCTTGAACCGTCATGCCACGCTGCAACTCCTGCGGCGGATCAAGGTTGGCGACCTGCAGAAATCGGCGCGCCATCCGGAGAAGGCGCAGCCGGTCACGGTCGCAGATTACGTGCACATGATGTCCAAGCACGGGCCCAATCATCTGGAGCAGATTGAAAAGCTGAAGAAGGCGGCGAAATAGGGCTTGTCCGGGGGCGTTGGTCGTGTTGGCGGGTAGGGATCCTTCGATTTCGCTAGGCGACTCGCAAGCGAATCGCTTGGCTTCGCTCAGGATGACAACGTTGACTAGCCGTTCGTGAAGCGTACCAGGGCCTCGAGCTTTCGCGCGGCGGCTCCGGAGTCAATGGCTTGAGTGGCGAGCGGTACCGCATCCGCCAGATGCCGTGCCCGGCCTGCTACTACCAAGGTTGCCGCCGCATTCAGGATCACGACATCGCGACAGGCCGATTTCTTTCCCGCCAGCAAGTCACGAATGATTTCCGCGTTGGCTGCTGCATCCCCGCCTGCAATGTCAGCCAGGCTGGCGCGAGTCATGCCGAACTCTTCCGGCGTGACCTCGAAGGTATGGACCGCTCCGTCGCGTACTTCGGCGACACGGGTTGACCCAGTAATTGTGACCTCGTCCAAGCCATCCGACCCGTGCACCACCATGGCGCGTCTTAAGCCCAACATGCTGAGGGCTTCCGCGAGTTTCTCAACCAATTCAGCCGAATAAACTCCAACCACCTGGGCGGAGGCGTGCGCCGGGTTGGTAAGCGGGCCGAGCAAATTGAACACAGTTCGCAGGCGAAGGTCGCGGCGGGCCGGCTGGACGTACTTCATCGCGGAATGCATCGCGGGGGCATAGAGAAAGGCGATGCCGACTTCTTCGAGGCAGGCTGCGATTCGCTCCGGAGGAAGATCGACGCGAACGCCAAGCGCTTCCATCACGTCGGCCGAGCCGCACTTGGAGCTGATGCTGCGATTGCCGTGCTTGGCGACGCGCACGCCCGCGCCCGCGGCAACAAACCCGGTTGCGGTGGAAATATTAAAAGTCCCGCTGGTGTCGCCGCCGGTGCCGCAGGTGTCGACCAGGGCGTCCCGCTCGGTGCCGCTGACATCGACGGTAGAATTCTGGCGCAAAGGCAGGGCGGTCGCGGCGGCGCGGATCGCCTCAGCAAACCCCACAATTTCCTCGACCGTTTCACCCTTCATGTGCAGCGCAACCAGCAGTGCGGCGATCTGTGCATCGCTGCATTTCCCCGATAAAACCTCGGCCATCACCGCGCGGGCTTCTTCTCGTGAAAGAGATTGGCGGTGGTTGGCAAGACGGTGAAGAACGTCGAGAATCACGCCCCGAATAGTAACACTGCGGGCAAAGTGGCTGCGGGCCGGCAAAAAAGAGAACTGCCAGGGACCCCAAGTATCACGGACGAGTTTGCGATGATACCCGTAGGTCTTTTTCCCGAAACGAACCTTTCAGTGTGATCTGCGTCGTTTGCCCTGAGAGATGGCCTTCTATAGAATCAAATGTTTGCCGCTGGCAGTCTGAGAGCCGCAAGCAAAGTCCTTCCGATCAGAAGAAATCATAGGAACCAGAATTTTTATGAAAATTCATGAGTACCAGGCGAAAGCTATCTTAAAAAAGTACGGGGTTGCCGTTCCGCGCGGACAAATGGCAACCACTCGCGAAGAGGCGCAAGCCGCCGCGAAGAGCCTGTTTGACGCGGGCGCGAGCGGAGT
>Ga0335081_10017368_pt1 | contig 11648 bp, 10 predicted proteins | sample Lox_Sample_35_FD_206713 | JGI IMG/M metagenome (GOLD analysis project Ga0335081, IMG submission 206713) | Soil microbial communities from Loxahatchee National Wildlife Refuge, Florida, United States - Lox_Sample_3.5 | ecosystem: Environmental > Terrestrial > Soil > Wetlands | place: USA... | reverse complement strand
CCAGTCGCTCCCCGATTGCGTTGATATGCTCCTTGGCGGAGGTCAATGCACTGGCATGGCCCTCGCGGCTCACTCCCGAGCGCTGATAGGATTTCAGCGTTTCGGCGTGATCCGTTAGCTTGGCCGCGTTGGACTGGATTTCCTTGAGAAGTTGTGAGGCTTCACCAGGGAAGTTCCAGTCTTGCGATTGGACGGTGCACTCGCAGGTTTCAATAGCTGGCGACGCGCCAAAAAGCGATCCGCCTGCCATTGAGGCTGCCGCCAGCAGACACGTAACTTTCGACAAATTTCCGAGTTTCATTTTAGTATTCTCCTTAAGCAAATGTGAGTTTGATTTCAAAGGCGCACGGCCTCCGAAGTCCGCAAGGCACACTGGTGCGCCGGGAAAAAAATACAACTTCCGGAAATCTTGGAGAGGCCTATGATGCCGGCGGCGGGCGAATGGAGAAAGGACGCGTCCCGGGGACACTGCCTGCAGAGACCGTGGCGTAAGAAACTGATTCCGCAAGACGCCGCAACTGTATCGGCACGGCTGACGCCGCCGCTGCCAGTGCGTTGCCCGAGTGGCGCTGATCCGCGAGAGAGCTCAGTCTGCGCTTTCCCGCCGGCAGGCGGTTCAGCGTCATGTGGACGTTTACCGCGCCGGCTCGCAGTGAGGAGCCAGTTGCTCTTTCTCTATGAATCGCGCCTGGATCCGAATGAAGTTCAATGCAAATCGCAAAGAGAAGAAGGCATGCGGTGGCAAGAACTGCTCTCGAATTTGTCATCAAGTTCCGCATCCTATTTCCTCAGACGTTGGAGCATCCTAAACGTTTCGTCGAGCCGAAAGGATTCTGGTCCGCTTCGGAACATCTACGCTTCCACTTCCATCTTCGCCAGCGCGGATTTCCCACTTTGCCATTTGACCACGGCCACGCCGGTGAAGACGGAGAACCCAAGCAAAGGTGGCGACTCCGGGATGGCTGGAGCATAACCCCCGAGCGGCGCGTAATGCACGACCATTCCGGACGGAGCACATGTACGACATGGGGGCTTCTCACCCAAGTAGATCGCTGCAAGATTAGTGCGACCTGGCTGGAGGAGCCAGACACTCCGGCCTGATTCCTCGATCCAGACTTCCTGGTACACTTACTCCAGGTTCTTGTGGGGCCAGAGGCAGGCGATGTCCAACCGGCTCATGAACACCCATCAGTTGGCGGCAGCGCGAGAGATTCTTGCCGAAGTCCGGCGGCGCATTGCGGATGCGGCGGATGGTGACCAACAATTCACCTTTACCCTGAGGCGCTACGTCTTTAAAAACCTCAGCTATGACGAGCGGGGCACCCCAAAACAGCGGACCAAGCTGAAGCTCCAGAAGCTTGTTGACCAGGACGGGATCTGCGGATACGAAAAATGCCCTACTCCCCACCTGAAGATGACCAAGGAAGAAGAGCCTGAGCTGGATCGGTTGGATGCGATTAAGAGCTACACCCCCGAAAACACAGTACTGATGCACCATGGTTGTCACCGCCTTAGCCAAAAAGAGAAGGGTTTTGCATAGAAGTGCCTATTTGGGCGCATCGAGTCTTCCAGCGTTGGAGTGTGCTTAATGAAGGTTTCGCTATACGTTGACGGGCTAAACTTCTACGAGAGTAGCAAGCGCTACCGGTGGTATCCATACGGCTGGTGCAACTGGAGGAAGACCATTGAGAACTACTGTCCCGGAGCGGAAGTGCAGGTGAAGTATTTCACTTCGGAGCGGTCGGGAAGAGACCAGGAAGCCATGGAACGCCAACGACTACATCTAAAAGCAATGGAGGACATTGCCCATGCCAAGATCATCAAGGGCGAGACTCGTAGGAGAAGCGTTCAATGCCAAAGATGTGGTGGCACTATGCGGTGCCCGCAATGCGGCAGCAACGAAAGATTCACGGAAAAAATGACCGATGTCAAAATCGCACTTCACATTTTCGAGGATGCTATCGACGAAGCTTTCGACAGGGCTTATGTCGTCAGCGGTGATCTGGACCTGTTGCCTGCGCTTGAAGCGGCCCTGCGCCGAAACGACCGTGCTCAAATCGTGGTCCTCTTTCCGCCTGACGGAATAATCGTTGAGGAGTTTATGGACCTGGAGAGAAAGCACGAAAAACACGTCCGCTGCCTACGTCTGGACACAAGGCTGATGCAGCGGTTTCCGGATGACCTTCCAAAACGATGGCACATGGAGCTTCCAGAACATTGGAGAGTCGATGCTGGCCCTCGCCCCAAAATTATTCCTAAGAATCGAGCTAGACAGATCCCAGCGAGCCGGGCCTCGTGGAGCGAGAGTTGAAAGCCGAGATCCGCGTCGAAATTCAATCAACGACGGGCAAATCTGGCGCACCTACTTGTCGGAAAACACCCTATCCGGGCAGGCGGTCCCGGGCAGATCACCCTTTGGTCGCGGCACGGTTACGGCTGCCAATGAGAGCGGACACCGCCCCCTACGCTTCCACTTCCATCTTCGCCAGCGCGGATTTCCCACTTTGCCATTTGACCACTGCCACGCCGGTGAAGATCACGAGCATGGCCGCCGCCTCGCGTACGCCAAAAGGCTCGCGATAAAACAGCCAGCCGAGTGCGACGGCCACCACGGAGTTCACGTATGGATAAATCGAAACCACCGCCACCGGCAGGCGGTCGAGCGCGTAGGCATAAGCGCTATAGCCGACGATGGAACCGAATGTCACCAGGTAGAACAGCGCCGAGACGCCGCGCACGCTCCAGGCGATGTGGTGGCTGCTCGCAAACAACGCGAAAGGGAGAACGGCGAGGCCGGCCGCCACCTGCTGGACTGCGCCGATCACGATGGGGTGCGACTCCACCTGCTGCCGGCGCTGATAAATCGACCCGGCCGACCATGAAATCATCCCCACCTGCAGCAGCAGGAACCCGCCCAGCGCCGCGCTGCTGAAGCCTCCAGCGCCAATTCCGCCGGAAACCAGCAGCGCCGCGCCCGCGAAGCCCATGATCATTCCGAAAACGGTGGGGAGATGCAGGCGCTCGCCGCCGGGCGCCATGGCCTCGATGCCCACCAGCCAGAACGGAGAAAGCGTGATGATCAAACTCGCCAATCCGCTGGCAATGCGAAGCTCGGCAAAAGTGAGGCAGCCGTTGCCCACGCTCAGAATGAGGATGCCGCTCAGGCCCGCCTTCCACAGATCTTTGCCGCGAGGCAGACGCGCTCCTCGCGCCAGCGCGCCCGCAATCATGATCGAGCCGGAAAGGATGAAGCGCGTCGAAATCAGAATGTGCGCGGGGAAGGTCTCCAGGCTCATCCGTATGCCAAGATACGTTGTGCCCCAGAAAAAGCAGACGGCGAGCAGCGCGAGGTAAGCTCTGGCTCCGGACTGTTGGCGCAAATTTCAGGGTAACATCGCGGTACTCCGGTAGAATGAAATCTTGATCATCACGCTTACCGTAAATCCCGCCATCGATCGAACCATAAGTGTGGAACGGCTGGTGTTCGAGGACCGGGCGTATATCACCTCCAGCCATGATTCTCCCGGCGGGCGCGGTATCAACGCGGCCTGCGTGATCCATTCTTTCGGCGGCGAAGCCATGGCGATCGTGCCGGCCGGCGGCAAGTCCGGGACGTGCTTCAAAGGTCTTTTGACCAACTGTGGATACAAGTTGGTGGTGGTTCCCGTCCGCCACGGCGTGCGGCACAACCTGATCATCACGGACCGGCAAGGCCTGACGCTCAAGTTGAATGAGCTTGGCGGGAGGCTGGATAAGACGGAACTGGCCAGCATCGAGAAAGTGATTCGCTCCAAGCTCGGCCAGGCGAGCTGGTTCATGCTCTGCGGCAGCCTGCCGCCCGGTGTGCCAGCCAGTTTCTATGCGAGACTGATCACCCTGGCACGCAAGCGCGGCGTGAATACTCTGCTCGATGCCGATGGCGAAGCGCTTGAAGCCGGGGTCGAGGCCAAGCCGACCGTGGTGACCCCCAACCAGCAGGAAGCCGAGCGCCTGCTGAAGACCGCACTGCTGACGCAAACGCATTTCGTGGAAGCCGCCGTGCGCATTCAGAGAATGGGCGCTGAAGGAGTCATCCTTTCGCTTGGCAGCCGCGGCGCCATCGGCGCGTTCGACCACGAGGTGCTGGAAGCAGTTCCGCCGCGAGTCAATGCCATCGCTCCCATTGGCGCCGGCGATGCCTTGGCTGCCGCCTATACCTGGGCCATGGAGCGGAACAACGACTTCCGCGATGCTCTGCGCTGGGGGGTTGCCGCGGGCACCGCTTCCGCCCAGCTTCCAGGCATGCGCTTCGCGAATCTTGAGCAGACAGAGGAGATTCACAAACTAGTTGAAGTGCGGCATGTGGACTGAACCATGAGTCCGGTTGAGCCAGTTTCCAAAATCACCGAGTCGAAACACGAGAGCGTGGTGCGCTCGGCCGGAGTGGTTTCCGCCGCCATCTTCCTGAGCCGCATCACCGGCTTGGTTCGCGAAATTGCCATGGCGCGCCTATTCGGCGCCGGCCAGGTTTATGACGCCTTTCTGCTCGGGTTTCGCATTCCGAATCTGACTCGTGATTTGTTCGCCGAGGGAGCGCTCTCCTCCGCCTTCGTTCCCATCTTTACCAAGTACCTGACAACCAAGGGAAAACGAGAAGCCGCCGAGTTGTCCAACCTGGTGGCCACGGCGCTCATCGTCGTGGTTGGGTTGATGTGCGTGCTGGGTATGATTTTCAGCCCCCAGTTGGTCAATTTGCTCGCGCCTGGTTTCGCGGATGTGCCTGGAAAGTTTCCGTTGTCCGTCAAGCTCACCCGGATGATGTTTCCTTTCTTGCTGCTGGTGGCGCTGGCGGCGCAGGCGATGGGAATTCTGAATTCCTGTAATCAGTTCGGAGTACCAGCGCTCTCGTCGACCTTCTTCAACATCGGCTCGCTTGGCTTTGGTCTCGCGCTCGGATTTCTGGTGGGCCCGCGTGTGGGCTTCAGCCCGATCGAGGGCATGGCCTACGGCGTGGTGATCGGCGGCGCGTGGCAGTTGTTCTGGCAGGTTCCCAGCCTGATTCGAGCGGGTTTCGCGTTCCGGCCGCGCTTTAACCTGGCTCATCCAGGGCTGCGCAACATCATGGAACTGATGGGTCCGGCCATCGTCGGCAATGCATCCGTTCAAGTGAACGTCATGGTGAACACGAACTTCGCCTCCAGCATCACCGACGCCGCCGGACATGTCATCAATGGCCCGGTAAGCTGGCTGGGGTACGCATTCCGTTTCATGCAGTTGCCGCTGGGGCTTTTCGGCGTGGCGATTGCCTCGGCCACTTTGCCTTCCATCTCCCGCAGCGCCGCGGTGGGCGACATGAAAGAGTTCCGCAGCACGCTGGCCAAATCGGTCGGCATGATTTTTTTCCTGACCATCCCTTCCTCGGTGGGTCTGGCGGTGCTGGGCGACAGCATGATCGCCGCGGTGTATCAGGGCGGGCGATTCCGCGCTTACGATACTCACCAGACGGCGCTCGCGTTGGCCTTCTACTCCATCGGGTTGGCGGGATATGGCGCCATTAAGGTCCTGGCGCCCGCGTTGTACGCGCTCAATGACGCGCGCACGCCCATGCTGGTGAGCCTGGCTTCCATTGTGATTAACGCCGCCGCCGCTTCCACGATGGTGAAACTGGCCGGGTTAGGGCACGCGGGCCTGGCTCTCTCTACGTCGCTGGTGGCGCTGTTCAGTTCGGTGGTGCTGTTTGAGGTGATTCGCCGGCGAATCCGGGGGATCCAGGGCCGGAGGCTTGCGGAAAGTTTTTTCAAGATCAGCGCGGCTTCCGTGCTGATGGGTGTGGCGTGCGCGCTCTCCAGCCACTGGATCGGACATTGGGCTGGTTTTTCGCGGCTGGCGCGAGTGGTGGATCTCGCGGTTTCGGTTCCCCTGGGGCTACTTGTGTTTTACGGGACGGCGAAGTTGTTCCATTTGCCCGAGATCGAGTCAGCAAATCGCGCATTAATCGCTCCTTTGGCGCGGCGGCTTGGATTATCCATGCTAAGATCTGAGTAAGGATGCTGCCCGATTTAAAGTTGGCGGTCCGGTTGCAAGATCTTGATAACCGGGTCGCCGAGCTGACAAAAGAAGTTTCCTCCCTTCCCAAGCACATTGCTGAAATCGAAAAGAAGTTGGAGGCGCATGAGCGCAAGCTGGAAGCCGATCGCGCCGCGCTGACCGCTAATCAGAAGGATCGGAAGCGCTTTGAGGCAGAGATTCAGGTGCAGCAGCAGAAGATCTCCAAGCTCAAAGATCAGATGCTGGAAGCCAAGACCAATGACCAGTACCGGGCGTTTCAGCACGAGATCGAGTACTGCGAAACGGAGATCCGCCGCGCCGAAGACGGCATCCTGGACCTGATGACCGAGTCCGAACCCCTGGAGCGCAACGTGAAGACGGCCGAAGGCGCGCTGAAGCAGGAGAAAACTCAGGTCGAAGGGGAAAAAACTCTGGCGCGGGAGCGTACGGCGAAGGATCAACGGGAGTTGGACGAACTAAACGCCGAACGCAAGTCGATCGCGGCCCAAATTACCCCCAACGTGTTGGGGGCGTATGAAAGGGTCCGCAAGATGCGGAGGGGTATCGGCGTGGCGGAAGCCGTGGACGGCCGGTGCTCGCAATGCCACATGGCGCTGCGGCTGCAGTTTTTTCAGGACCTCAAGCGCGGCGAGCGCGTCATGCAGTGTGAAAGCTGCAACCGCATTCTGTTTTACAATCCCCCGGAGACTCTTGAACACCTGGCGGGCGAGACGGCGCCGGCCGCGCGCGGCTAGCGATAGGGCGAGACCGTCGCCGGGTTGGCGTCGGGCTGCACCAACCAGACGCGGCGATCCTTGAAGTATCGGATCAGCGCGCGATTGCCGGCATCGTCCAGTTCCCGGGCCCACACCACATCCGCGCCGTCGATGGACGCCTGGTTGTAAACCCACTCTTCGAAGAAATCATGGCTGGGCGCATAACGGACAATTGCCAACTGCCGCCCTGGTTGCTGTTTTAACTGCGCGGCGATTCGAGCCCGTTCGGTGTTGCCGGGCCGCGTGTAATACCAGGTCATGGGCCAGTCGGGCGGCATATAGAAGGCGAGCGGCTGGGCACAGGCGCGAAGCAGCGCCATCGCCAAACAAACCACCGGAACCGATCGCGCCAGCAGCAATCCGGTTGCACGTCCGTGCCATCGCCAGATGCGCAGATGGCGCAGCCCCTGCAGCACAATAGCGTAGATGAGCCCGGTAATGGGCGCGGCGTAGTGCGCGTAGAACCAGGTGTTCAAGCTCAAGCCCACCAGGAAAATGCCGCCGATGATCATCAGTAACCGGACGCGCCGGTCCTTCAAAATGCATGGCAGGAACAGCAGCGGCAGAGTCAGTGCGGGTCCGAGGAAAAACATCCAGAACGCACCGGCTTTTCCGATGGTGTTTTTCGCTAGTCCCAGTGGTGTTTTGGCGTCCATGAACTTGGATAGTTCCCAGCCGACATAAAAGTCGCGCATCTGCTGGTTGCGGTACACCGGAACGGGGTTGGGCCGCTCCCACAGAAAGATACGCGCCGCTGCATACTGGTCCCGTGCAACCTGATACGGCATACGGAACGGACTGCCGGTGACGCGCCAGTAGTAGTAGCCCATTCCGGCGCCGGCTAGCGCCAGAACCAGCAGAGCCGGCAGCACGGCCCGAAGCACAGCGATCTGCAGCTCACGGCCGCGTTTCTTCACGATCCAAGCCAGCAGGAAAATGCACGCGGCGAGACTGAGCAGGAATCCTTCGTACGGCCGGCTGTTCGCCAACACGACCATGCCGCCCGCCATGAGCAGGGCATCGCGGACCAACGTCCTGCGCATGATGCGCGGCAGAGCGCCCAAGACCAGCAACCCGCCGATGGCCGGGACCGCGCCTCCCCAATAACTGTTCACCCAGTAGCCGAACAGGCCGAGGCGCATGACCGCCAGCATGCCGCCCAGCAGGGCCCACTGCGGCGGCAGCCAGCCCTGCAGCATCCAGCAGATCAGCGCGCACATCAAGCTCACGCTGGCATAGACCCCGGCCCACTCGTGTCCGGCCATCACCTTGCCCGCCGCCAGAATCATCCCTTGCCCCACGTGGTACATCGAGGCGTAAGTCGGATGCTGGAGGATGTGCATGCTTTCGAAGTGAACCCACATGGGATGGGTGGGGTTGGTCAGCCGGCCTGACGCGAAAGTGTCGGCCGCCAGAAGATAGCTGAACTCATCGGTGATGACGGGCGCGCGGATGGGAAGGACAGGCAACAGTGCCGCGCGCGCGGCCAGAGCGGCCAACCCCGTAAACACAACGGCCAGCCGGCGCCTGCGAGCCAGTTTGTGGAAGGCCAGTTCCACCGCGCGGAACCATCCTTGACCGGAACCCGCCGCGGAGAACGCGAGCTTTGCCACGATCAGCAGAGCCAACAGCTCAATGAGATATATCGAGTACCGGATTGTGGCGGCGAGCAGCCAGGCTAACACTTGGGCCATCGGAACGGACAGAGATCTAGTGTAACTGGCGCTTGATTCCGGAGGCCGGTCAGCGCAGGCTGAGGGCAGCGGCGTCGCCGGCGCCGGCGGTCTCCAGCAAGGCCGCCCGGATAACGGATTGCTCCTGCGAAAGCTGCAAGAGCGATTTCAGCAAGGGTTGCGGTTTCACCCTCATGAAGATCTGATAAGAGAACAGGCCGCGGGAAATCCGGATGAGAAACTGATTGACCGCCAGCAGAGCCCGGCTCAGGAAATTGTCTCCAATCGCCAGCGGAAAAGGCCCCGGCACGCCTTTGGTCTCGAGCACGGTGAAGCCGGTCTGCTCCAGCGCCCGGCGCAGGGACGCAAAGGTGAATAAGCGGGTGTGCGTTACGTCGAGGATGCCGCGCTTTCCGTAATTAAACTGGCCGAGCATGAGCATCAGGCGCGTGATGAAACAGGCCACGTTTCCGGTGCTGATGAGAAGCTCGGTGGAGGTGCTGCGCGCCAGTTCCTGCCGCAGCTGCTCGAGAAAGGTCTCGGGCCGGGTGAGGTGCTCGATCACGTCCAACATCAGGACAACGTCATACGCGTCGGTGGGGATGTGAGGAACTCCGATATTCAAATCGTGAACCTGGAACTCGTCCAGGCCGCGAATGGAAATCTCGTTGATATCGACGGCGGAAACGAAGCACTGCTTCTGCTCCTTGAGCACCGCTCCCATATAGCCGCCTGCGCACCCCAGGTCAAGAACGCGCGACCCTGGGGGAACACGCTCCAGCGCCAGTGTGTGAGGGCTGGCATAGTCGAGCTTGAGCGTATAGGGAGAGGCCGTTTCGGGTGGCGCGCAGTCAAAGCGACGGTCGTAGAACAGGCTCAATTCCTGCAGCCGTGCTTTGAGAGCAGCGGCCACAACATCCCACGCGTACTTCAGCCCGTTCACGTGACAGATCTCGTCGCCGTAGTAGGTGGGAATCGGCAGCTCCTTGATCACCTGGCGGGCAATTAACAGTTGGATGATGATTTCGGTGTCGAAGTGGAAGCCGTTGGAATTCCGGTCGAAGGGAATGGCCTGCAGCGCCTGAATGGAGTAGATGCGGTATCCGGAATGAAACTCGCTCAACTCCGCGCGAAGCAGCTTGTTCTCAATCCACGTCAGAATTTTGTTGCCAACGAATTTGTACGCCGGCATTCCGCCGCGCAAAGCGCCCATGCGCGTGAGCATGCGGGAGCCGAACACGGCGCCTGCTTCGCCACGCCGCAGCGGTTCGATCAGCATGGGAAGGCATTCGGGAGCGTACTGCCCGTCGCCATGCACCAGGGCCACGAAGTCAAAACCATTTTCGATGGCGTACTGGAATCCGAGCTTCTGGTTGCCGCCGTATCCCTGATTGACGGGATTGAACAGCACGTGCAGGGGGAACGGGGTATCTTCTTCTTTCTTTACGCCGAGACTGCGCGAGAAGGTAGCGTCCTGAGAGGCATCGTCAATGATGAGCACTTCGACGTGGTACAGGCCGGAGAGCTCCGCGGGGATGCGGCGCACCACGCTGCTGATAGTCTTCTCGGCGTTGTACGCGACAATGAAAATAAGAAGGCGCGGTTTGTGACGATCCAGCAAAATCCTGCCTTTGCGATACGTGCCAGCGGCTGAAAGGACGGCGTCCGCGTCGCTCGGCGAGCAACGGAAGCTCTCCCCATACTAGTCAAGGCTCGCTGCGGGGCTCAATGCTGAATATGGTTGACAATCGCGCGCTAACGATGGTTAATTCACGAAATGCGCCCGTCCGCCCCCAGATAAACCTGCCGGTGCTGATGAAACGCGAGGTTAGCCAGATGCGGTCCGGCCACGGCGTTGGCTCCCACCTCGACCGGGGCGTTGGGTTCTTTTCGCGACTTGACGCAATCGAGAAAATTCTGAATGTGCGACTCGATGGGGATGGCGGCGTCGAGCTTCTCAACCGGCTCGCGGTTATCTTTCCAGGGTTCTTTCCAAACGCGGAACCCGGCCTCGTCCACAATCATGGTCCCCTTGTCGCCCTGGAACTGGATAGACCATCCGTTCTCGTATGAATTCGAATAGTTCAGAGTCCAGGTGGCCATGAAATCGGGATACTCGAAAACGGCGCAGAACACGTCGGGCGTTTCCGCGCCGGTCATCTTGGCGACCTGGCCGTAGGAAATCGCCGAACGCGGCGGGCCTGAATTCGTGAACCACTGCACCACGTCCATCAAGTGAGTGCCCTGATCGGTCATGTTGCCGCCCGAGTAATCCCAGAAGTAGCGCCAATAGCGAAAGCGCTTGGGTTCCATTTCATGGTCGCGCGCGCCGCCGAGAAAACGCTGCCAATCCAGCTTTCCTGGAAGAGGCGAGTTGTCGAGCTCCTTGGCGATGTTCCAGTTCCACTGCGGTTTGACCATGGTAATTTTGCCCAGAATGCCGCCGTCCACGAGCTGCTTGCCCTTAATGACGAGCTCCGCGCTACGCCGCTGCATGCCCACCTGCACGATCTGCCTGGTGCGCCGCACGGCTTGCACGATCTTGGCGCTCTCTTCGAGCGAATGCGACATCGGTTTTTCCAGATAGACGTCTTTCTTGGCGTCGAGGGCAGCCTGCAGGCAGGGATAGTGCTGGTGGTCGGGCGTGGCGATGACGACGGCGTCTATGCCGTCCTGGCGCAGCAGTTCGCGGTAGTCGAGATACTTCTTGGCGGCAGGAGCGTCGGCGAGCGCCTTCTCTACGTTGGGCTCATAAACATCGCACACGGCTACGCACTCGGCACCGAGCTTTTGAAAATTCTGACTCAGATACCGGCCGCGCCCGCCGGTTCCAATCACGCCATAAGCGAGACGGCCGTTGGCGCCCCATGCCGAGCGCGGCGCGAACATTGGAGAAGCTGCCAATCCGAGTGAGGTTGCGAGGAACTTGCGGCGATCCTGTTTCACGGGAGGATCTCCCTTCTTCGGGCTCTACTATATCGCAAGAATGCGGCGGAGCAGGGAAGACGGCGCCAAGCGGATGGGTTTACTTGCCCGGCTCTTGCGCGGGGGCATTGGGCGCCGCAGGAGCGTTGAAGAACTGATCGTTTTCGTATTTGATGTCCAGCCCCTTCGTGGTGGATTCGATCCATTGTCTGAGGTGGGCGTTCTTCAGCTCGGTCACGATGTCGGC
>Ga0335081_10017367_pt1 | contig 11649 bp, 8 predicted proteins | sample Lox_Sample_35_FD_206713 | JGI IMG/M metagenome (GOLD analysis project Ga0335081, IMG submission 206713) | Soil microbial communities from Loxahatchee National Wildlife Refuge, Florida, United States - Lox_Sample_3.5 | ecosystem: Environmental > Terrestrial > Soil > Wetlands | place: USA: Florida... | reverse complement strand
CTGAGTACCACGCCGCCCTGGCTCTTGGTGGTCACGTCCTGGGGCTGCACGACCGCCGGGAACCCCGCCGCGCCGAGAGTCGCCTCGGCCTTCCCCCGCTTGCTGCCGACGACGTTCGGCACCGCGATCGTCGGCGGAGCCTTGGCGACTACGAGATTGATCGTCGCGCCCGGCTTCTCCGACGTACCGCCCACCGGGCTCTGGCTGATCACGGTGTTTGGCGCCTGGCTGGTGGTGACCTCGTCGGTGGTCGTGACATTGAAGTTGCCAGGCGAACCCTCGAGCTGGGCTTTGGCCTGGCTGACGGTCTCGCTGGTGACGTCCGGGACTCGCACCGGCGGAGGACCGGTCGAGACGAAGATCGTCACCTGCGAGTTCACCGCCGGATTCTCTCCCGCGGCCGGGGTCGTCTGGATCACTCGACCGGACGCGATCGTCGTGCTCGGCTGCTGGATCACCCGTCCGACCTTGAGGTTCGCGATCTCGATCGCGGACTTGGCCTGTGACAGCGTTTCTCCGAGCACCTGGGGAACCTGCGTGTTTCCGGGTCCGCTGGACACCTCGAGCGTCACCGTCGTCTGCTCCTTGACCTTGGCGCCCGCCTTCGGATCCTGGCCGATGACCGTCCCGGCCTTCTGCTGGCTCGTGACCTGGACCTGGCCGACGTTGAAGCCGGCGTTCTGCAGCTGGGCCTGTGCGACGCTGAACGGCTCGCCGGTCACGCTCGGGACCACGGCCTTCGTCGGGCTCGGGCGCGTGAGCAGATAGGCGGCGACTCCACCGCCGGCGAGGCACAGCAGCGCAAGCACGAGCAGCACCCACGGCCACCTCCGGCGATGCTCGGGTGGGTACTGATCCTCGGGGAACGGACCGACGATCACGCCGCCCAGCGTGTCGCCGCGGGCCGGCGGAGCCGGCGCCCGCGGCGCGGTGAGCGCGGCCGCGGCGACATACCTCCCCGCGGCCACGCCGGCAAGCGCCGGCAGGCTCGCCGTGCGCTCTCCGCGCTCGCCGGACTGGATCGCGGTCTTGGCCTGCTCGAGTGCGGTGATGAACTGATCGGCGTTCGCCGGACGGTCGACGGGATTCTTGTTCAGCCCCCACATGACAACCTGCTCGAGCTCGGAGGGGACGCTCGGGTTGATGGAGGTGGGGGGTGGGGGCGCCTCGGAGACGTGCTTGAGCGCGATCGTGACCGCCGACTCGGCGTCGAACGGCACGCGCCCGGTGAGCATCTCGTACAGGACGACGGCGACCGAGTACAGATCAGACCCAGCGCTGACGGCGTGGCCCTGCGCCTGCTCGGGCGAGAGGTATTGGGCGGTCCCCATGATCGAACCGGTCTCGGTCATGTCCGAGGCGCCCGCCCGGGCGATACCGAAGTCGGTGACCTTGGCGTTGTCGGCCTCGTCGATGATCACGTTATGGGGTTTGAGATCGCGATGGATGACGCCGCGCCGGTGGGCGAACCGGGCCGCCTTGAGGATCTGAATCGTGATGTCGATCGCGCGGATCGGATCGAGCGGCGCCTCCTCGCGGATCAGCTGCTTGAGCGAGCGCCCGGGCAGGTACTCCATCGCGATGTAGTAGGTCCCGTCGAACGACCCGCGGTCGTACACGCTCACGACGTTCGGGTGCTGGAGTCCGGCAGCCGCCTGCGCTTCCCGGCGGAACCGCTCGACAAAGCCCGGATCCTCGGCGAACCGCTGGTAGAGCAGCTTCAGGGCGACCTTGCGACCAAGCTGCTCATCCTCGACCAGGAAGACGTCCGCCATCCCGCCGGCGCCCAGGCGCGACACGATCCTGTAGCGGTCGTCAACGATCGTGCCGGGGGCGAGACCTGCCATTAGTCGTCGTCTTCGTAGGTGCGGAGCGTATTTGCGGAGGCGGCCACTTACCCACCGTTCGAGAGGAGCGCTTGGAGCACGGTCTTGGCGATGGGCGCGGCGACCGAGCCGCCGAAGCCCCCATTCGACTGGTCGATCATCACCGCGATCGCGATCTTCGGGTGGTCGGCCGGCGCGAACGCAACGAACGCCGGCTGGGTCAAGTTCGATCCGTTCGGACCGATCTGCGCCGTGCCCGTCTTGCCGGCAACGCTGATCCCCCCGAGCTGAACAGCGGTACCGGTCCCTTCCTCGACCACCTTCTCCATCATCTTCGTCACTTCCGCCGCGGTCGAGGACTTCATCACGTGGCTGTAGACGGTCGGGTTGGTCGTCGTGACCGTGCGACCGTCCTGGTCGACCACGCGGTCGACCAGGTGCGGCGTCATCAGCGTGCCTCCGTCGGCCACCGCGGACGCCACCATTGCCATCTGGAGCGGCGTTACGAGCATTCCACCCTCGCCGATCCCGATCCGGCCGATGTCCTCGTCCGGGCTCCCCGGCGTAAACGGCTTGGTGGGGGTCGCGTACGGCTGGCTGACCGCGAGCTGGAACGATGGGAAGTCGAGCGGGGGCTTCGAATAGAAGCCGAACCGCTTCATGTAGTCGGTCATCGTCTTGCGCCCGACGTGCTCGGCGACCTGGGCGAAGATCGTGTTGATCGAGTACGTCATCGCGGTGGTGAGCGTCTGCGGACCCCAGCTCTTCCCGCCGTCGTTGGCCAGCGGCACGCCCGAGACCGTGAGCGGCGAGTTGCCGTTGATCACGGAGGTCGGGGTGTACATGCCGGAGTCGATCGCCGCCGTCGCAGTCACGATCTTGAACGTGGAACCCGGAGCGTAATGCCCCTGCGTCACCCGGTTGAAAGTAGTGTCGGTCGTGCTGCTGCTTGCCGGCGGATGGTTGTTGTCGTAGCCGGGGTTGGCGTACATGACCTTGACCGCGCCGGTGCTCGGGTCGAGCGCGACCACCGACCCGTGCATACCCGCGAGCGCCTGGACGGCGGCCCGCTGGCCCTTGGGATCGAGCGTCGTGTACACGTCGTCGCCTACCGGGCGTGGGCTGAGCTGGCCGAAGATCGAGCTCAGGCCAGTCTGAACACCGCGCAGGTCCGCACCGGCGGACTGCTCGAGGCCATTCGCCTCGCCCTTGGCGGCGATTGAGAACCCAACCGGCTGGGAGAACAGACGGCCGGTCGGATACGTACGGCTCCAGGTGTTTCCGGGCGCCGGCACCGACTTCGCGAGCACGGTGCCGTCCGCGGCCAGGATCCGCCCGCGCTTGATCTTGAGCTCGTCGAGCAGGGTCCGCACATTGAGCGTGTTGTTGTTGAGCGAAGACGCCTGGAACACGGTCCAGCGCGAGGTGAAGACGACCAGCAGCGCGAACAGGAGGATGACCACGCCGAACAGCCGCGCGATGGGACCGTTCATCCGGGCCTCCGCGCGCGGTCGGACACGAGCAGGAGCAGTGCCAACAGCACGAGGTTGGCGACGATCGACGATCCTCCGTACGAGATGAACGGCAGAGTCACCCCGGTAAGCGGGATCACTCTGGTGACGCCGCCGACGATCACGAACACCTGGAGCGCGAACATCGCGCTCAGGCCCACGGCGAGCAGCGTCGAGAACGAGTCGCGCGCCAACAGCGCGGTCTTGAAGCCTCGCGCCACGAACAGGAGATAGGTGATGAGCACGGCCACCGCTCCGAACAGGCCGAGCTCATCGGTGATGACCGCATAGATCATGTCCGTCTGCGGAAACGGCAGCAGCGTTCCGCCGCCCGGGAGGGTTAGCGCAGCCTGCCCGAAGCCCTGGCCGAACAGCCCGCCCGCGGCCTGGGCGAACACCGAGTTCGCCACCTGATAGCTGCCGAGCGGCGCGTGGTACAGCCGGGGGTTCAGCGGATGCAGCCAGGTCTCGACCCGGGCGTGGATATGTGGGATGTGGGTGCCCAGATACCAGAAGCCGATCGCCGCAGCGATCAGCCCGATCACCACGAACGACAGCCGGTTGGTCGCGACATACAGCATTGCCAGCAGCCCGCCGTAGAACATGATCGAGGAGCCGGTGTCGCTGAGCACGACCAGCGTCGCCATCGCCAGCCCCCAGATGACCACCACGGGCCCGAACTGCTTCAGCGGCGGAAACGTGATCCCAAGGAATCGCCGCCCGCCCTGCACGAGCACCTGGCGTGTGTCGCGCAGGTAACTCGCCAGAAAGATGACCAGCCCGATCTTGGCGAACTCCGCAGGCTGGAACACGAACAGCCCCGGGATGCGGACGCCCAGATACGCCCCGTTGGCCGAGTAGCCGATGCCGGGCAGGCGCGGCAACACGAGCAGCCCGAGGGAGATCAACACGATGATGTAGCGGTATCGCTCGAGCTTGCGGTAGTCGCGGAGCAGGATGATCGTCGCCGCGAACAGGATCAGCCCGAGCACGAACCACTGTGCCTGCTGGCGGGCCAGCGTCGGGTTGATGCGGTAGACCATCACGAGCCCGAAGCTCGCGAGCACGGCCACCAGCGGGAACATGTAGGGGTCGGCCCGGGGGAGGGTGAGCCGGATGAAGATGTGCGCCGCGATGCAGAGCCCAAGGAACAGCGCGCCGTAGGTCAACGATACGTTTGACAGCGCGTTCGAGCGCTGGATGAAAACGCCGGCGAAGCCGGCGGTCACGAGCAACGATGCCGGAATCAAGCCGAGGAGCTCTCGGTTCCGGGCGCTCACTGCGACGCCTCCCCTCGGGCGCTCACCGCCCAGGCAGGCGGACCCCCAATCTGCCACCTCACGGAGAGATCCTTCCCTGTTCGAGGTCCATCACCAGCGAGGTCGCATCGGACTGCGACCGCAGGTTGTTGTTCAGAAGCTGGCCGCGGCGCGCGGCGGGAACGACCTGGGCGGGAACGCCCGACACGTAGTACGTCTCATACAGCGGCACGCCGAACGGCAGGCTGTACGGCAGTCCGCGGTAGACCGTCACGATCCCCTGGGCGTTGGTCCCGAGGAAGTACAGCTGGCGGCTGGCCAGGTAGCCGCCAGCGCCGATCAGGCCGACGACGATCACGATGGACAGCAGCGCCGCAAGCGGAGTGACGAAGCGCCGCTCACGGCGAACCGTCTTTGGCGGACGGGGCTGAAGGCGCCGCGTCCCCGGCGCAGCCGGCTCCATCCGCCGGGGACCGGAGAACGTTGGCGGCGGGGCGATGGCGACGGCGGTTGCGCCGGCGCGGCCCTCCTCGGTCGGCGCGGGGGCGCCGTCGCGCGGCACGGCCACCCCAACCATGGTGTCCTCGCCGGCGGCGTCGTCCGCGCCCACCTCCTCGAGGCGGAAGAGCACGACCGTGATGTTGTCCCGGCCACCCGCCTCGTTGGCCTCCCGGATCAGGGCGTCGCCAGCCTCGTCGAGATTCTCGTGCTCGGCGAGGGTCTCCCGGACTCGCTCTTCGGAGATCATCGAGGTCAGACCGTCGCTGCACAGCAGGATGACGTCCCCCGCGCGCGCGGGGTACGTCCAGGTGTCGACCTCGACGTCTGGCTCGGGACCGAGGGCGCGGGTGATGATTGACCGCTGGGGATGCTCGGCGGCCTGCTCCTCGGTCAGCTTGCCGCGCCGCACGAGTTCGTCGACCAGCGAGTGGTCCTGGGTCAAGCGCTGGAGCGTCCCGTCCCGGAACAGGTAGGCACGGCTGTCGCCGACATGGGCGATCGCCACATGGGTGTCGTCGACATAGGCCGCGGTCAGGGTCGTGCCCATTCCGGCCCGCCCGCGGTCCGCGCGCGAGCGCTCGTAGATCTGCTGGTTCGCTTCACGGACCCGGGCGGCCAAGCGCTCCTCAGGACTTCCCGAATCGGGGAGGCCCTGCTCGAACGCCTCGACTGCGATCCGCGAGGCAACCTCGCCGGCCTGGGCGCCGCCCATCCCGTCCGCGACCACGAACACCGGAGCTCGCGCGAACGCGCTGTCCTCGTTGTCCCGCCGCTGACGGCCGGTGTCGGTCTTACAGGTGGTATCGGCTGCGCGCAGCATGATCAGGGTGTGCGGATAGCAGGCTTCTTCGTCATTGTTGGTAAGAGAACTCGGAGTCGCCGATCCTGATCCGATCGCCGGGATGCAGCGGCTGGGGGCCGTTGAGGGGCTCCTCGTTCAGGTAGGTCCCATTGGTGGATCCGAGGTCCTCGATCACGACGACGAAGCCCTCCCGCGAGATGCGGGCGTGGTGCGCTGATGCGAATGGATCGTCGAGCCTGATCTCGACGTCTCCGCGGCCGAGAGTAGCGCCATGGTTAGGAATTTCATACGAGCTACCGGCCTCGTGCCCGGAGGCGCGTTCGACCGTGAGGCGCGGGTCGAAGTCGTCGCGGGCGTGGTCGCCGAGACTGTCGGCCGCCTCGTACATGCCGGTGGCGTCGTAGCTCGCGGCCTCGTCGTTCCGGACCACGCCGCCTCGACCGCGGCGCAGATCGCGCATCGCGCTCCACGCCACCCACATCAGGAACAGGTAGAGCACAATCAGGAAGCCGAACTTGAGACCTACCGAGACGGGCGCGAGCATTAGGCGCTACTCCAGCGTGAACGTCATCACGGACTCGCCGAGTTCGATCTCGTCGCCGTCTCGCAGCACCTCGGAGCCTTCGATCTGGCGTCCGTTGAGCTTTGAGCCGTTCGTCGAGCCGAGGTCGGCGAGGACCCACGACCCGCCCCGGGGGCGGATCTCGGCGTGCTGTCGCGACACGTTCGGATCGTTCAGCACGACGTCTGCCTGTCGGCCGCGGCCGATCGTCGCCCCCGACGGACCGACCACGACCCGCTTGCCATCGACCAGGAGCAGGGCCTTTTGCGCGTGCACGCGACCCCGTTGCTCGAGCGGCTCCGCCACGCGCTCGGCGTTGCTATAGACCATCGTCCGTCCGGACTGCGCCTCGGCCGGCGCGCTGACGGGATCGTCCTCGGGCTGGGCGACCCGCGTCTGTATGCCGAACTCGCCCAGGCCAAGGCGGTCGTCGGTCTCGAACTCGATCACGGGCCGTGAAAGCAATGTCAGGCGCTCTCTGCGGGCATGCTCGAGCAGATACCCCGCCAGCTCGGCCGTCAGCGCCGCCTCGTAGCCCGCGAACCGCTCGCGGTCGCGCGGAGAGAGAAATACGCGGTACTCGTTCGGCGCGTACGTCCGGGACACCGAGAACGACTTGTGCTCCTCCATCTCCCGCGCGAGCTTGCGGGCGATCTCGACCGGGCGGACCTCGGACCGGAAGGCACGGCTGAACGTGCCCTCGACGAGGCCAGCAATCTTGTTCTCCAGATTCTTCAGGACGCTCATGACTGGGGGGCGAGATCCCGTTGGCGGCAGGGTTTCGCGGGAATTGCCGAAGTTCCATGCTACGCGGTTGGCGTGCAATCTTTCGCCCACCGCGCGCTCGCGAGCCGGCGGCCGCTTTGCCTGATCACGAGCGCCACGATGGCACCGGCGAATGCGCCCCCAAGCGCCGCGGCTGCGGAGATATGCGGGCCGGAGCCGATGCTCCCGGCAGCGGTCGTGGCCAGCCCGAGAGCGACCGCCCAGCCGGTGAGAAGCACGGCCTCGAGCACCGGCGAACGGCGGACCTGGGCCCAGGGCAGCACCACCGCCGCGGCCGCCCAGATTGCGCATCCGGCGAGCGTGCCGGTTGTGAGAATTGGCGCAAGGACGTGACGGGTCGTACCCGAGAGCGAATCCGTCCAGTGCGCAGAGGCGAGAGCGAGCCACAGCCAGCCCGTGAGCGCTAATACCGCGCGCCGCCAGGCACGGCCGGCGAGCCCCGCAGCTGCCGGCCAGGCGCTGGCGAGACCGATTGCGCCGAGTGCCGGAGCTGCCGCGGGCAGGGGCCAGGCCGGCCCGTCGCGAGGTGCCAGGATCACCGGGACGACCGCGCCGGCGACGAGCAGGAGGGCCGCGCCGGCGTAGGCGTGCGTCAGGAGGCTGGTCGCCATAAATGCCGTGAGCGCGACCCATCCGGCGCGCGGAAACGCGGCCACGAGGACGCCGGCGACGCAAGCGGTGGCCGCGGCCGGGACCGGCGAGGAACCGGGCGCGTGCCGGGCCAGCCAGACGGTGAGAGCCGCCGCCGCCGCGCCGGCGAGGGCACGTCGTGGCCAGGGAATGTGCGTTTTCTCACGTTCTCGCGCCGGTTCGTCGCCATGCACCGGCGGGCGTCGCCGACGCTCGACAGTCTTCGGCCGGCGGTCTTCGAGATGTACGTCGTCCTCATCGGTCGCGCGGCGGATCCCCGTGCGCGGACGCCACGGCTCCGCGACGACCCCGGGTTCGTCCTCTACCCGGCCGGCGGCGGCGGTCAGCGACGCCCGGAGCTCATCGAGCCGGCCACGCTCCCCGGGGCGCGGGCGGAGCGCCAGGTCGATCGCCTGGCCGAGCTCGCGCGGGAGGTCACGTCGCTGACGGCGCAGCGGCGGCAGGTGCATGCCCAGTCGCCGTCCTGACGCGCCGCCTGCCCCGCTTCGGACCGGGTTCACGCCGGTGAGGCCCTCGTAGAGGACGAGCGCGAGCGAGAACAGGTCAGCCGACACGCCGGCGGGCAGGCCCTGAGCCTGTTCGGGGGCCATGTACGCGGCGGTCCCGATCACATCTCCGGTCATGGTCAGCGAGTCGCCCCCAAGGACGCGAGCCACACCGAAGTCGGTCAGCCTGGCCACGCCGGCGGAGCTCGTGGGCCGGTTCGGGACAAGCACGTTCGAGGGCTTGACATCGCGATGGATGACGCCGTGGGCGTGGGCGTGGGATAGGGCGTCGCACAGCGCGATCCCGATCTGGACCACGTCGCGGTCCGATAGGCGCCCGTCGGCCAGTAGCCGGTCGAGCGTCGTCCCGTGGACGAGCTCGGAGACGAGATAGGCGCCTTCGTCGTCGACCGCGGCCTCGTACAGCGTGACGATCCCGGGGTGGGCGAGCCGGGCCGCGGCGCGGGCCTCGCGCTCGAACCGCCCCCCGACGACGCGCTCGCGCGGGAGGATCTTGATCGCGACGTCGCGGTCGAGCCGCTCGTCGCGCGCGCGCCACACGGTGGCGAAGCCGCCCGTCCCCAAGCGGCGGCGGAGGTGGTAGCGCTCGAGGACGATCGGCCCGTCAGGCCGCGTCCGCTGCGTGATCGCGGTCTGATTCCGTGGCGTCCCTGGGGTCTGGGCATCCGGATCGCGCGGTCCTCCCGCGATCCGCTCAGCCTGGCCGAGCGGCACCCCCGCGATCCGGTCACCCCGCCGGCGGACCTCCCCGACCCGCGTCGGGGCCTGCGATTCGGAAGGATCGCCCGTGTGCACGGGCATGTTTTCGCGACGACGGGCGCCTTCCCCTTTGCCTGCAAATGTTCGGAAACGCCTTACCGCCGTCCAGGCGTTCATACTGACGGCTTCCAGATTTCCGCAAGGAGCGAGCAGCGTGTCGTTCTTCGACGAGCCTGAGGAGACTCGTACCGCGCCACGCGCGGCACCTCGGCGACGCCGCCCGGCCGGCGGTGGTCGCCGACCGCCGGCCGCGGACCGTCAGGCATTCATGATCCGCCGCGTCGGGCTGGCGGCGATGGTCATCATCGCGATCATCCTGATCGCGGTCCTCGTTAACAGCTGCGAGACCAGCGCGCGCAACAGCGCCCTCAAGGACTACAACAACAGCGTTGCTTCGTTGAACGCCCGGTCTGTCCAGACCGGCGCGAACTTCTTCAAGGTGCTGTCGGGCGGCACCAGCGACCCGACCAGCCTTCAGCAGGGCCTTGCGCAGGCCGCCGGCGACGCTAACACCGAGCTGAGCAACGCCAAGGGCCTGAGCACGCCGGACGAGGTCAAGGGCGCGCAGCAACACTTCGTCGACGCGATGCAGATGCGCAAGGACGGAATGACCAATATCGCCAACGAGGTCCAGCCGGCGCTCCAGTCGCAGACCAGTCAGAACGCGATCAACACGATCGCAGCCGAGATGGCCCGCTTCTACGCCTCCGACGTTCTCTACAAGGATTACACCGTTCCGCAGATCGTCGGCGCCCTCCGCGCGGCCGGGATCACTGTCGGCGGCCTCGGCGGCCAGCAACTCAACTCGAGCCAGTTCCTGCCGTCGATCCAGTGGCTCGATCCCACTCACGTCGCGTCGGTGCTGCACGTCACGCTGCCGTCGTCGTCCCCGACGACCCAGAACATCGCGCCGGGCCTTCACGGACACGAGCTCAACTCGGTCAGCGTCGGCGGCAGCACGCTCCAGACCGGCTCGACGAACGCGATTCCCGCCAGCCCTCCGCCCACATTCACGTTGAATTTCGCGAACACGGGCCAGAACACCGAGAACAACGTGAAATGCAAGGTGACGATCTCCGGCTCGAGCGTAAGCGGGCAGACGATCGTCCCCCAGACGACTGCCGGCGAGACGACCAGCTGCCAGGTGACGCTGTCCTCTGCGCCCTCCAAGGGGTCCTTCCAGGTCACCGCGCAGATCGTCCCCGTCCCGGGCGAGAAGAACACCAAGAACAACTCCCTGACGTTCCCGGTCACGTTCCAGTGAGGTCTGGCGTGACCGTATGCTGTCGGCAGTGCACAACCTGACCAGCACGGCTGGGATCGTGGCGATCGCCGCCGGCGCCGCTGCCCTCCTGGCGCTTCTCTTCTGCGCGATTCTCGGAGTCAAGCTGCGCCGGCTCCGAGCTGCCCAGCGGACCATCCTCGGTGGCCACGACCAGGACCTGATCGCGCACGCCGCGTCGCTCCAGCAGCAGTTCGAGGCGCTGTACGACTACGTCCAGGAGGCCTCCGAGCAGATGGACAGCCGGATGGCGACGGCCGAGCGGAGGATCGACCAGTCGGTCGCGTACCGAGCCCTGATCCGCTACGACGCCTCCGGCGAGATGTCAGGCCGACAGTCGACCTCGATCGCGTTGCTCGACGCCAACCGGTCAGGGCTCGTGCTGTCCTCGATCCACCATCGCGACCAGGCACGGCTGTATGCCAAGGAGGTGCGCGAGGGCAAGCCAGAGCTCGAGCTCTCGCCCGAGGAGGACGAGGCGATTCGCCGCGCGCTCGAGGCGGACGTGCGACAGCGCTCCGGGTAGCGGCGCTCTCCTCCGGAGCGGAGCTGAGCGGATGCGCGTCGCGTACTTCGGTCCCGAGGGGACCTTCACCCAGGAGGCCCTGATCAGCGCCACGGCCGGGCAGCAGCTCGACCTGGTTCCGTACGCGACGATCTACGACACCGTGATGGCGGTTCACTTTGGCGCCGTCCAGCGTGCCCTGGTGCCGATCGAGAACTCGCTCGAGGGCTCGGTCAACGCCACCCTCGATGCACTGGCGATGGAGACCGAGGACGTCGCGATCCTCGGCGAAGTCGTTCACCCCATCCGCCACTGCCTGATCGCGCGCACGCCACTCGAGCTGGCGGAGATCGAGACGGTCGTGTCCCATCCGCAGGCGACCGCGCAGTGCGCGCGTTTCATCCGCACGCGACTGCCGGGCGCGCAGGTCCTCGCCGGCAGCTCCACCGCCGAGGCCGTGCGGACCGTCGCCGAGCACCGTGGACCATGGGCGGCGCTTGGTAACCGCGTCGCCGCCGAGCGCTACGGCTGCGAGGTGCTTCGGGCCGGCGTCGAGGACGTGGCCGGCAACGAGACCCGGTTCGTGTGGCTCGGGCCTGTCGGAGCGCCGCCCGGCGGGGTGGGCGAGCGCACGTCAACCGATCCGCCGCTCGGCCCGTGGAAGACGGCGGTGGTGTTCTGGGGCGTGGGCTCCGAGGC
>Ga0335081_10017366_pt1 | contig 11649 bp, 6 predicted proteins | sample Lox_Sample_35_FD_206713 | JGI IMG/M metagenome (GOLD analysis project Ga0335081, IMG submission 206713) | Soil microbial communities from Loxahatchee National Wildlife Refuge, Florida, United States - Lox_Sample_3.5 | ecosystem: Environmental > Terrestrial > Soil > Wetlands | place: USA: Florida... | reverse complement strand
TTGTCGGGATCGACGCAGGAGGGAATCACCTCGACCCTGCTGCAGTGCCGGCGAGCGTGCTCTGCGAGATACGAGTTACCGGCGAGGACAACCTGAGCGCGCTGCATATAGGAGGTACAGCGAGCGGCCTCCATCTTCAGCCGGGCGAAGCGACGGTTGGTCGACGACACCGATCCGATGAACAGCGCGTCGTCGAAGTCGTACACGGCCAGGCGCCGGGGCGGATCGATGCCGGGGATTGGGACGGGGCACCTCAGACGGTGAACGAGCAGCGCGTCGCCGTCACGCTGGCGCGCCAGCAGCCGGGTGGACGCCGCGACGGCGGTCTTGACCTTCGCCGCCGTCCCGGCGCCCGATGTGATGAGCGCGTATTCGCGTTCGGACAGCGCTGGGCGGTAGTGGAGCGCGACTCCCAGCGGCGCGAGGTGGGGTGCGAACGCCTCGATCCTCACTCGCGCCGCCGCCACCGACCTGGGGTATGCCGTCTCCGCGATCACTGCTCGTCCGTCTTGCATCCCCATCGTTGCTCGCCGTCCCCAACCCGGTCGTCTTCGATCGCCTGTCCCTCCGTCGGGGCCCGCCTCAGCTCAAGAACAGCCCCGAGAGGACGGCGTTCGCGCCCGCTACGCGGTCGACCGTGACCGTGACCGTGCCGCCCGCGGCGACGCTGATCGGGAACACGGCCCATGCGCCCTGACTGAAGTCGGAGTACAGGTCCGCGGATTGGTCGCCGACGGTGATCGTCTCTCGCCGAGCGGTGGAGTCCCAGTCGACCGCATACAGCTCGAGGTTGCCGGTGAACGCGTTGGGGAACGTCAGTGTCAGCTTGATCTGGTTGGGGTCATACCAGGTGGCCGCCGTGCGTGACGCCCCGGTCGGGTCCGCGAGCGCCTGTGTGTCGCTGGTGATCGGCTGATCTGCCGCCCACAGGTAGCTGCTGCCCTGAACGAGGCTCACCGAGGCGTTGGGCATCGAGGCGAGGTCGCTGCCGCCATTGAACGCCGCCAGGTCATAGCCCGAGGATCCGTACGTCCCGACCCAATTGCCCTGCGGTGACTGCGAGGGATTGACCGGTGCCACCGGTGGTGTGCCGGCGTCACCGAAAAAGATCCCCGACAGCACCGCGTTGGGGCCTCCCACGTTGTCGACCGTAATCGTCACGCCGCTGTTGGCGGCGACGTTGATCGGGAACGCGACCCAGGCGCCCTGACTGAAGTCGCCCGACAGGTTCGCCGTCACGCCGTTGACGGTGATCGTCTCTCTGCGCCCGGCGCTGTCCCAGTCGACCGCATACAGGTGCAGGTTCCCCGTCCATGCCGTGCTGAAGGTCAACTGGACCACGATCTGGTTCGCGTCGTAGTACGTCGCAGCGTTGCGCACCGTCCCCGCCGGGTTGGCGAGGGCGCGCGCGTCGCTGGTGTTGGACGCCCATACGTAAGTGCTTCCCTGCGCGAGCGTCTCGGTTACGCCTGGCGTCGCCGTCAGGTCGTAGCCGTTGTTCCATCCCGCCAGCGCGTACCCGGCGGCGCCGTATGTTCCGACCCAGTTGCCTTGCGGCGACTGGGTGGGAACGGGTGGGCCGGCGGGCGGGGCACCCGCACCGCCGATGAAGATCCCCGACAGCACCGCGTTGGGCCCGGCGACCCGGTCGACGGTGATCGTCACGGTGCCGTTGGCGCCAACCACGATCGGGAACGTCAGCCACGCTCCATTGGTGAAGCTGGTGCCCACGCTCGCCGTCACGCCGTTGACGGTGGCGGTCTCCTGACGCCCGGCATTGTCCCAGTCGACCGCGTACAGCTCGAGGTTGCCGTTGAAGGCATTGGTGAACGTCAGCTGGATGCTGATCTCGTTTGGGTCGTAGTAGGTCGCGGCATCACGAGCCGTTCCGGCCGCGTTGGCGAGCGCGCGGACATCGGTGGTGTTCGCCGCCCACTGGTACCGGCTTCCCTGCGTCACCGTCTCGGTCACGCCGGGAGTCGAAGCGGAGTCCAGCCCGTTGTCCCACCCTGCGAGGACGTATCCGGCGACGCCATAGGTTCCAACCCAGCTGCCTTGGGGCGACTGCACCGCGTCAGGGGGCGCCGACGGCGGGGCGCCGGCACCACCGAGGAAGATCCCCGACAGGACCGCGTTCCCACCGGCTGTCCGGTCGACGGTGATCGTCACCGTCGCGCCGGCTGCTGCCGTGATCGGGAACGACACCCAAGCTCCCTGGCTGAAGTCGGCCGACAGGCTGTCGGTCTGCCCGTTGACCGTGATCAGCTCGCGGCGTCCGCCGGCGTCCCAATCGACGCCGTACAGGCTCAGCTGTCCGGTGTAGGCCGCGCTGAAGGTCAGCTGCAGCTCGATCTGGTTGGGGTCGTAGTACGTCGCCGAGTTGCGCACCGTCTGCGCTGAGTTTGAGAGCGCCCGTGCGTCAGTGGTGTCCGCCGCCCACACATACCGGCTGCCGTGCACCACGGTCACCGATGCGCTCGGGATCGCCGTCAGGTCACTGGATCCGTACCACGCCGCCAAGTCGTAACCGGCCGAGCCCAGGCTGCCGACCCAGCCGCCCTGAGACAGCTGCTGCCCGCCCGTCGCCGGTGGCGCGCCGGCACCGCCGAGCATGATCGCGGAGAGCTCGGCGTCGGTCCCGCCGGTCTTCGTCGCGGTGATCGTGACCGTGGCGCCCGCGACGACGTTCGCAGGGAAGGTCACCCAGTCTCCATTGCTGAAGCCCGAGGTCAGCGAGACCGTCTTCGGGCCCGAGCCGTCGTCGACGCTGATCGACTCCTGGTCGCCCTCGTTGTTCCAGTCCAGCGCGTAGACGCTGATCGTGCCGCTGTAGGCGTTCGTGAAGCCGAGCTTGACGCTGACCGCGGTGGGATCGGTGTAGGCGGCGGCGTTGCGGACGGTGCTGCCGTCCGGCGCCTGCAACGCGCGCACGTCGCTGGTGCCCTGCGCCCATTGCGTGGGGCTGCCCTGCGAGAGCGTCGCGCTAACGGTCGGCAGATCGGACACGTCCTGCGCCCCGTCCCAGCCGGCGAGCAGGTAGCCGCCGGAGCCCAGCGTGTTGATCCAGCTGCCCTGCGGCGCCTGGTTGACCTGGATGCCGGCCGTCGGCCAGGTGGTCGACGACGTGTACGTGCTCGTCCCCGCCGGCGCGCTCGTCCAGCCCGACGTCGTGCCGCCGTAGGCCGAGCCTACGGTCGTGATCCCCGTCAGCGGGATCTCGGCGGCCGCCGTGGCGCCGTTGGTGACGGTCACCTGGTTGCCCTCGATGTAGCCGCTGACGCTCGCGTTCTGGGCCCACGCCGACTGCTGTGCCAGCAGGTCTGCGATCTGCATCGTCGTGGGCTGCTCGAGCGGTACGTTGAAGTACTGGTTGTACTCGTACAGAAGCGGGTCCATCGTCGAGTAGTAGAGCCCGTCGCCGGTCGCCGGCGCGGTGGCGGGCGGAGTCCAGGTCGCCGGTGGCATGTCGCCGGGCCCGGCCTCAGAGCCCGCCGGCGGCGTGCCCATCATGTTGCTCTGGTGGAAGTAGTCGGGCCGCGGGTCGTTGCCCATGATGTGCGCGAACATGTTCTGATCGACGCTTGCGATCACCTGCGCGAACGTCGCGGGCGAGCTCTCGCAGGTCGTCGTCGAGCTGTTCTGGCAGATGCCGCTGGGCGCTGACTGATAGAGCGTGTTGTACTCGTCGAGCTCCTGGGCCTCGGTCGAGACGTTGTAGTAGATGTTCGTCGGGTAGCGACCTTCGGCCTGTGCGCCGCCGTCGGTGAACGTCTGTCCAGCCGCAAACTGCGTGCTCGGCGGCGAGCCCGTCGTGAAGGTGGAGGTCGCAGGGTTCGGGTAGGGCTTTGAGGAGTCCGAGCCGAACGCCTTCAGCCCGATCGCCGAGAACGCCGTCGCGAGGTCGGTGTTCTGCTGATACGCGCTCTCGGTCGCGTTGTTGGCCGTCGTCGACGGGGCCGAGGCCGACGTGCCGGCCGCACCGGTGTCGGTGTAGCTCAGCTGCTGCGCGCCGCCGTTGCCGACGAGCGTGGTGGATGTCGGATCGGCGAACCAGCTGTTCGCGGTTCCGTTCCAGGCCGGAGCGTCGATCGTCGTCAGCAGCGTCCAGCCGGTCGGCGCCGTCTCGGGCCCGGTCGCCCGATAGATCTTGAAGTCCGCGGCGTGGCAGACCGCCTGCCAGCTGAGTGCGACCGAGCCGGGAGCGCTGAGCGTCACCTGCGTCTCGGAGGCGCTGGACTCGCCCCCGCCACTCGAGAACTGGTCGGTGATCGCGTACGTGTAGGTGCCGGCCGCCAGCGTGCCACCGGTCGTGCTGACAGTCGCGTCGTCCCACGCGGGTGGGTCGACGATGCCCGGGTTACCCGGCAGCAGGTTCGCCAGCCCCGAGTGCTCACCTGTCACAAGCACACCGGGATTCTGGGCGCCGAGCGCGGTCGCGCCGGTCGAATCCTCGGTCAGCCCCAGGCCGCCGCTGGTCGCCGTCGGCAGGCCGAGCGTCGTGCCGGGAGCGCTTGCGGCCCAGTTGGTGTTGTTCTGGATCTGGGCCTCGATGTAGTTCGTGGTCGCACAGCCCTCGTCGAGGTTGGGGTGATCCCAGGTGTGGTTGACCCAGCCGAACGAACCCGCATAGGTCTTGCCGGCGCCGGCATTCGCCGGCCCGCAGTTGGACGTGCACGTCGTCTGCAGCTGCGCCAGCAGTGGGTCGGTGCCGGGTGCCGTCGGGTTACAGCCCTCACTCGTACCCGAGCCGCCGCCCGATGCGATCGTGCACCCGGAGGCGAACGCGACGCTGCCGCCACCGTTGAACAGCTCATCGATGCGGAAGTTGTTCGCGTCCTCCCACTTGGCCGCGTTGACGATGTCGCTCCCCTGCTCGCGGATCGCCGCGCTGGGGTCGTAGTCGGTCGTGTGGGCCGTGGTGTCCCAGCTGTCGTCGGCGAGCAAGTTGTCGTCGATGTTGGTCTCGAGATAGTTGCGCTGATCGCCGAAGTAGACGCCCCGGGTGACCCAGTTGGTCGCGCCGTGCTGTAGCAGCTCGGCCTGCATCAGCGTCGAGTTCTGAGCGTAGGTCTCGATCATGCGCTGGACGCCGTTCGGATCGGTGTAGATGCCGACCAGCGCGGAGCTGTTCGGTCCGGTGACGAGCGTGTCGAAGCTTGTCGTGCTGACCGGCGTCGCCTCATAGCCGTAGGTGGTGTTGCCGGTGCTGTCGGCTGGGTAGTTGCCGAGCAGCACCGAGCCCTTCAGGTATGAAAACGTGGTTGCGCCGTCGGCAGTCAGCGTGCCCGTCGTACCGTCCAGCGTTCCCGAGGTCGTCGGCGCGTTCAACCCATACGTGGCGCTGGGAAACGCGTCACCGTCGATCTCGCGGATCGCGAACGTCTGCTCGTAACCTTCGAGCGCATTCCACTCCGATTGCGCCAACCCCGACACGCACGTGGTGGTGCAGATCGGCAGGCCGGCGATCGAGACGATCACCGCCTCATACTTGGCCTCCTGCGTCCCGTCGCTCGAGGTGCCAGACAGCGTCGCCGAGGTGATCGGGGTGTGGCCCGTGGAGGCGATCAGCGTGTCGAACGGCACCCCCTCGCGCTGGAGCGCCGCCTGCCAGGACAAGAAGTTCGGGTCGGTCGGCGAGATCCCCAACAGCAGCACCTTCATGTCGATCCTGGTGGCCGCGGCGGCCGGCGACGGCGCCCAGGCCGCGCCGATCAGCGCGATCGCAGATAGCAGCAGCGTCAGAGCGCGCGCGCGTTTGCTTCGCCACCTGTTAGTGAGGAGGATCGTCCGGATCCGACTCGAGTCAATCACTGATACGTCCTTGTCCGAGGGAGAACTAACGCCGCGCCTTCACCTGTGGCGTTCGCGACGTGTGCGAGATAGATGCAGAGACTGGAAGAAGTGTGAAGCGCGTGACCCGCGCAGCCAATGGGCTCGCCCGCCGGTGACGCGTTCACAGCTGAACGCTGAAAGCGTGGCCGGCTCGCCTTGGTGATCTGAAGCCTTCACGAGCGAGTCAAGCTTCGACGCGTCGATCACCATGCGGAGCCGGCCGCCGGAGGCAGGGCGGAAGACCATATCTCGGGATTCGGGCATGACCATATCTCGGGATTCGGGCATGGATGCCCGAATCCCGATGATCCTTCCCGAGTAGTGCTCGTAGTGCATAGGGCCTGGGCCTGGTGGGCCCTTACTCGACCGCTCGCAACTCGATCGTCCACGGCCCCTTGGTGGCGATCCGCACGCCTCGATACTCGCCGGGGGTCAGCTTGACACGGCCACTCGACGCCGCGCTCGACACCAGGCGAAAGCCCTGAGCGGTGAAGATCTCGACGGGCGAACCCGACCCGTTCCACTGCAGCACGGTCGCTGTCTTCTCCGTCAGCTTCCCAAGCGCTGCATTCCCGGTCCCCGACAGCGTCCTCAGGACCACCCCGGCCGCTATCTGCGGCGGGCTGGGATGAGTCTTGGCGCTCGGATGATTGGTCGTGCTCGAGTGCGATTGTGTGCGGCGCGCGGCGATGCCCGCCGACGCCGCCTTCGCGGCGCTGCGAGCAGCGCTCGAGCTTGCGCTCGGCAACGGCGCCTTGACGGCGCCCCGAGTGCCGTCGGCGTGCGCGTGCGTCGAGGTTGCCTTGCCTACCCGGGCAGCGCCCGCGCCCGGCCGATCTTGCTGCGCGGCGGTGGTGCGCGCGGCCGTGGTGTGCGCGGCCGTGGTGCGCGCGGCCGTGGTGGCGGGACCGAGCGCCCGATGGGCGGCCGCCGTCGACGTGTGGCCGCCACCACCGCAACCGGCGATGGCAAGGGCCGCGAGCGTGACAGCAATCCCGCCGCAAGCAGTCAGGTGTGCACGTGAGGGGTGGTTAATCGATCGCATTGGTCGGAGGAAGCTTCCTGTGTTGGATGAAAGGTGAGCGTCAGGCGAGCGCACGTCCGCTGCCTGGCGCAGGAGACGTGGTGACCGAGACGTTGTTTTGCGCCCGTGCGTTCAAAAGTCTGAACGGAGCGGAATCACGCGCATATGGGGCCGGGCGCCTCTTCTGCGTTCACGCCCTGAACACGGTCGCACCCGGGCGGGCCCTGGGATGCTACTGTCGGATTGGTAGCTTGCGGGGCCATTGAGACGAGGGCCAAGTGAGCCAAGGACACGGAGGTTACGTTGAGCGGGGACAGCAACACATCAAGGGGGCCGGCGGTTGTGCTCGCCGACAATGAAATCCCTACGCGTGCCGGCGTGCGCCGGTCACTCGAGTCAGACGGGTTTCGAGTCGTCGCCGAGACGTCCACGGCGCGTGACGCAGTCGCGTCCGCGCTCGCGCACCGCCCGGATGTGTGCCTGCTCGCGGTTGACATGGAGGGCAACGGAATCGCCGCGGCCGAGCGCATCAGCACCGCGCTGCCGGAGACCAAGATCGTCATGCTGACCGCGTCGGACCGCGATGAGGACCTGTTCGCCGCATTGCGCGCGGGCGCACAGGGGTACCTGCTCAAGAGCACCTCGCCCGAGCGCCTTCCGCATGCGGTTCGCGGCGTACTCGACGGTGAGGCGGCGCTGCCGCGAGGCTTGACCGCAAGGCTGATCCGCGAGTACCGCGACCGCGGACGGCGACGCCAGTTGCCGTTTCTGGTCGATGGCGCGAGCGTCGAGCTGACAACGCGCGAGTTCGAGGTCCTGGACCGCCTGCGCAGAGGACAGCCAACCGCCGCGATCGCCGACCAGTTGCGCATCACGGAGGTGACGGTGCGTCGGCACGTGTCGGCGATCCTGCGCAAGCTCGGGGCCCCCGACCGCCGTACGGCGCTCGAGCTGCTCGCGCGCGCGGAGGACGCCGGGCTCGAGAACCTCTGCTCGGCCTAGTGTCACACACCGACACGCAAGTAGCTTTACCGGCAAATGTCACAGCGCCGATGAGCACGAACAGCCAAGTCGTGATCACGCTTGCGCGCGCCGCGCGCCGCGCGCAGTCGTCGCCCGAGTCGCTCACGCCACCGGAGGGCGGGGCGGTCCGGCGGCCGGGCGCTCGCAGGCAGGGTTCACGCGTGCTGATGATCACCGAGGGCACGTACCCGTATGCGGTCGGCGGCGTCAGCTCCTGGTGTGACGCCGTGATCGGCGGCTTGTCGACGATCGAGTGGGACATCCTGCCGATCGTCGCCGGAGGGAAGCGGATGCGCCAGAACTTCACGCTGCCGTCCAACGCCCGCCTGCTGCGACCGATCGCCTTGTGGTCCGAGGATCGCCCGCCGCGCCGCATGCCGCGGCCTCGCGCGGAGTCCCGGACCTCGATCCCGTCCCAGCTGCTGCGCGGCCTCATGCCCTGGGAGGGCGACATCGAGGCGCTCACGACCGCGCTCGTGCGATGCCGCGAGCGACCGCAGACCGTGCGTCGCGAGTTTCGCAGCCGCGAGACCTGGGAGGAGTACCTCGATGCCCTCCACGATGTCCTGCACGAGACCCATCAGGAGTCCGAGCCGGCGCCGATCTACGACGCGATCGAGGCTGCGCGGCTCTACCAGACGCTTTACTGGGTCGCGCGCACCGCCGCGGTGCCAACGCCGCCGTGTGCACTGTTGCACGTCACCGCCGCCGGCTGGGCGGCGATCCCAGCGCTTGTGCACAAGGCGCTGTACGACCGGCCGATGCTGCTGACCGAGCACGGAATCTACGTCCGCGAGGCGTACCTCGCATCTGTGCGAGACGCGTCGGCCTCACTCGGCCAGCGTCACATCTCCACACGGCTCGCGCTCGGGTTGACCCGCGCGGCATACGCAGCGGCGGACATGATCGCCCCCGTCACCGAAGCCAACGGCGAATGGGAGCGCGGCCTCGGCGTCGATCCCACGAGGATCCGCGTGATACCGAACGGACTGCACACGTCGGGTAAGCGAACCAACCCGCCGAACGTCGGCAAGGTGATCGCGATGGGGCGGATCGATCCACTGAAGGACGTGCAAACGATGTTGCTCGTCGCTCAGGAGGTCACGCGCCGGATGCCCGAGGCACGGTTTGAATATTGGGGACCGCCAACCGCGGGACAGGAGAGCTACGCGGAGGCGTGCAAGCGGATGCACGAACGGCTGGGGCTCGGCGAGCGCTTTCGCTTCATGGGACGGACGACCGATCCCCACGGCGTGATCAGCGGCGGTGACATGGTCCTGATGACCAGCATCTCTGAAGCGATGCCGATGACCTTGCTCGAGGCGATGGCTCAAGGCCGGCCGACCGTCGCGACCAGCGTCGGCGGCGTTCCCGGCGTGTTGCGCGGCTGCGGACTCGTCGCTCCACCCGGCGACGTCCACATGATCGCCACCGCGGTCGTCACGCTGCTGCGCAACCCGGAGCTGGCCGCGAGGCTCGGGGAGCGGGGGTACGAGCGGCTGCACCGGCGCTACACGCTGAAACGGTGTGTCGAGGCGTATCGGGACCTCATCGATGAGCTAATCGATGCCAGGTCGCAGGGCCATGGCGCGAGGGATGCCCGCGACGCTCAGTAACGCCGACGTTCACAGATTGAACGGCGCGTGCGCAGCCCGGCCCATGTGCGTGTACGGGGGATCCTGCCAAGCTTCACCTCGGTTGGTCAAGGACGCCGACCGCTCCGAGCGGCTCATCCTGACGATCTTCAGGATGAGCCATCGGAGGGGCGGGCGTCAGGGCAATGAACACGACAAAGGCTCGGATGGGACCATCAATGCACATCGTGGCTGAGCCACCGGCGCCGATCGCGGCGCCTGGCGCGGGCGAACCTGGCGATGATGTCGCGGCCTCGCAAGGCGTCGCGACATCGGCGCAAGTCGCTACTGGCGAGCGGTCGCGCGAACCACTCGCACGGTTTCGCCGCCGCATCGGGCAGCTGCGCGGAGACGCGGATGAGCTCGGCGGCGATGCCGCCCCGAGCGAGGATGCCGACCTCAAGCTCGAGATCATGCTGCTGCGCGAGGAGAACGCGCGGCTGAAAGCGCAGCGCCACCGCCCCTCGGATATCGACACGCTGATCGAGCACATGCGGCGCCTCAGCGCAGACAAGGGCGACGCGGAGATGGTCGACGAGGCCTGGACGCTGCTGAGCGAATGCCTCGTGATCCGGGAAGGGCTCGAGCAGGCATGCGAGGAGATCCAGAGCGCGATCGGCGCCGTCCACGGACGGTTGCGCAACCTCGCCGCGAGGCTGGATGACGCCGTACCCGAGGGCTCCTCGCCTGCCGTCGCGTCGGCCGAGCGCCTTCGCGCCGGAATTGCTCATTGAGAGTCGCCCGCGCTCGTGTCGGCGCGGCGTCGTCGCACCCCAGCACTACGGGTGACCGCAACCGGCCAATGGGTGACTGCAACCGGCCGACGGGTGACTGCAACCCGCCAATCGGTGACTGCAACCCCACGCGGGTGACTGCAACGGGCTAAGCGCCCGTAAGGCCCTAAGGGCTGGCTTCGGCGCGCTACACGAGCCCCGTGCGCACGGCTCTGACGGCGGCCTGGATACGGTTGGCAACCTGCAGTTTGACGAGGATGTTGGACACGTGGTTTTTGACCGTGTGCTGACTCAGGTGCAGTGCCTGCGCGATCTCCGGGTTGTCCATCCCACGCGCGAGCAGCTCCACGACCTCGAGCTCCCGTGGCGTCAAGTCGGCGCGGTTGATCGCCGGCTCGATCTCCTCCGGCTCGCGTAGGCGTCGCATCAGCTGGCTCGCGATCCTGGGCGAGATCAACGACTCGCCGCGCGCGGCCGCCTGGATGCCTTCGACGATCTGATCGATCGGCGCGTCCTTCAGCAGGTAGCCGCAGGCTCCCGCGAGGATTGCGTCCATCACACGGCGCTCATCGGCGACCACGGTCAACACGAGCACCTGGACATGCGGCGCCGAAGCGGTCAGCCGCTGCGTCGCCTCGGCCCCGGACATTCCGGGCATGTTGAGATCCATCAGGACGACGTCGGGGCTCAGCTCGTCCACCATGCGAATCGCGTTGGCAGCAAGCCTGGCCTCGCCGACCACATCGACCCCGCGTTGCTCGAGCAGGCCAACGAGACCGCCGCGAAAGAGGTCGTGATCGTCGACCACCATCACTTTGACGCCGTCTCGCTTCACAGCCCCGTTGATCGTCCAACCGCAGAGATCTCTTGAGGCACACTTCCGGCTGTCAGGCGGATCTCCGATCACTGCTTGAACGACGGATAGCGCCGCGACCCCATTGGCGCACACGACTCACCCACCTGTAATTGCGTGGAAACTGCGGGGCACGTCAGAAGGGAGCTCGCCTGTGTGCGGAATTATCGGCTATATCGGATATCGCGATTGCCAGGACGTTTTGATCAACGGATTGAGGCGCCTCGAGTACCGAGGTTATGACTCTGCCGGGATCGCGTGGCGCGAGGACACTCGCATCGAGTGCGTCCGCGCCGTCGGCAACCTGGACTCATTGGACGCCGCCGTGGCGGCGCACGCAGGAGGCCAAGGCCCCCTCGCTGCGACGCAGACCGCGACGACGGCGTCCGGCATCGGACACACGCGCTGGGCCACACACGGCGGCGTCACCGAGCTCAACGCTCATCCGCACGCGGACGCCACCGGGCGTGTGCGGATCGTGCTGAACGGGATCATCGAAAACCACCTCGAGCTGCGCGACCGACTTGCCCGAGCCGGACTCGAGTGCGC
>Ga0335081_10017365_pt1 | contig 11649 bp, 10 predicted proteins | sample Lox_Sample_35_FD_206713 | JGI IMG/M metagenome (GOLD analysis project Ga0335081, IMG submission 206713) | Soil microbial communities from Loxahatchee National Wildlife Refuge, Florida, United States - Lox_Sample_3.5 | ecosystem: Environmental > Terrestrial > Soil > Wetlands | place: USA... | reverse complement strand
CCCTCCTTGCGAATCACGACGCGCTTGATGCCCTCCACTCCTTTGAGGGAGAGCTTCTTGATCTTCTCCACCAGCTGCAGAAGCTCGCGGTAGGAGGGCTCCTCGGGAGCCATCACCAGCGTGGTCCCCTTCAGGTCCACGCTCAAGCCCATCTCCTCCTTTAGCCTCTCCGCGACCTCCTCGACAGTGATCTTGCGCTGCTCCATCGCTCCGGGGTTCAGCTCTATGATCACATTCATCTCGGCCAGGTCAGTGGCTATCGAGCCAAGATGAAGGATGGATGTGGACTCGATAGCCCAGGCCACCTCTCTTGCCAGGTCTCGGTCGTGGGCATAATCCTGGTTAAGCCTTATGGTCATCGTCGGAGTGGATGGAATCTTCCTCGCGTCCACGATCTCGATCAGCCGCGGTAAACCTAAGGTTACGTTGATCTCCGCCACTCCTGCATAGTGGAATGTACGCATGGTCATCTGTGTGCCAGGCTCGCCTATGGACTGCGCCGCAACGACACCGACGGCCTCGCAGGGCTCAACCCTGGAGTGCTCATAATCGGCTTTCACTTGGGAGAAGATTTCATCGAGCTGCTCATCAGTCGGCTCCGTTCCCTCCAGCCCCGCGGCGAGAGCCTCCTTGATGCTATTCGGAAGGTCAAAGCTCTCCATCTTCTCTTGAAGATCCTTCTCGGAGATGCTCATGCCTCCTCCTTCTTCAGCACATTCCTGATGATGCGCCTGACGTTCTCGGTGCTGGCGTAGTCCCTTCGGGAGGCGTCGACGCCGTCCTCTCCGTACTGGAACTGCACAATCATGCCCCGGGTCTCCTTGACTGTGCCGTCGTACTTGACCTCTAAATCCTGCAACGCGTTCACCAGCCTGCGCTGGAGGTAGCCGCTCTGAGATGTTCTGATGGCCGTATCGACGAGGCCCTCGCGTCCACCGATAGCATGGAAGAAGAACTCCGTGGGGTTAAGGCCGTCCTTGTAGCTCGACTCCACAAAACCGTGCGCCTCGGCTCCGAGATCGCCCCGCCTGAAGTGAGGCAGTGTCCTGCCAGCATAGCCGCGCTTAATGCGCTCGCCTCTGACAGATTGCTGGCCGACGCACGCAGCCATCTGCGTCAGGTTTAGCATGGAGCCTCGGGCTCCAGAGACCGCCATGACCACTCCGGAGTTGTCCAGGCCCAGATGGCGGCCTGCGATCTTGCCTGCAGTATCCCTGGCCTTGCCAAGCGTCTGCATGATCCTCATCTCAAGGGTCTCGTCCAGCGTTCGTCCAGGTAGCGGCTCAAGCTCGCCGGCATTGTAAGCCTCGATCAGCTGCTGTACCTTTTCGCGCGCAGTCCCGGTGGTCTCATCGATCTGCTCCGCAGCCTCGCGCGGGATATCCTCATCGTCTATGCCGAAGCTAAATCCGGCGTGCATGATCCCCCGCAGAGCGAGGCGGGTCATCCTGTCCAGGAACTCGCTCGCGACCGTTGGGCTGAACTCCTTTATTATCCTGTCAGTGATCTTGCCCTTGAAGGCACCGACGGCCTCAGCATCGATGGTGCCTTTCTTCAATTCGCCATCCCTGATGACCACGTAGGCATCGTTCTCGCAATCCTCGCCTTTGCACACATCGCAGTTCAGGCAGAAGTCCGCCTTGAAGTTCAAATTGAGCCCTTTCGGAAGGATAAGGGAGAAGACCTGCTTTCCCGTCCAGTAAGGTTTCCCATCTGCCTCGCCCGCAGGCGCTGGCAGCTCCGATACGTCGAACTTCTTCAAGAGCTCCATGACACCCCTGCGGTCGATGGGCTTGTAGCCGTGCGTTAGCAAGAAGGAGCCCGTCACGTAATCGTGAATTCCTCCGATGATCGGGCCGCCAAAGCGGGGAGAGAGGATGTTCTCCTGCACGCGCATGAGGATCTCGGCCTCGGCGCGTGCCTCCTCAGTCTGGGGGACGTGCAGATTCATCTCGTCGCCGTCGAAGTCCGCGTTATACGGAGGACATACTGCAGGATTGAGCCTGAAGGTCTTGTAGGGCATCACCTTGACGCGATGGGCCATGATGGACATCCTGTGCAGCGAGGGCTGCCGGTTGAAGAGGACGATGTCGTTGTCCATGAGCTGCCTGTCTATTTTCCAGCCGACATCGATCTGCTCTGCTACCTCCTCGCAGTTCTTCTCTGTGACCTTAATCCTTCTCTCGTCCGGCCTCGTGGCATAGTTCACTCCTGGATGCCTGTCAGGTCCCCGCCTCACAAAGGTCTTGATCTGCTCCTTGTTCCTGGCGTTGACCATCATGGGCGCTGAAAGCTCTATCGCGATGTCCATCGGGACGCCCACCTCTCCGATGCTGAGGTTTGGGTCCGGGGAGATAACGGTCCTCGCGCTGAAGTTGACGCGCTTGCCTGATAGCGAGCCGCGGAAGCGGCCCTCTTTGCCCTTCAGCCTCTGCGAGAGCGTCTTGAGAGGTCTGCCGCTGCGATGACGAGCGGGCGGCACGCCAGATACGGTATTGTCGAGAAAGGTGGTGACATGGTACTGCAACAGCTCCCAGAGATCCTCGATGATGAGCTGGGGAGCGCCCGCCTCCCTGTTCTCCTGGAACCTCTGGTTGATCCGGATGATGTCCACCAATTTGTGAGTGAGGTCGTCCTCACTGCGCTGGCCCGATTCCAGCGTGATGGAGGGGCGCATTGTGACGGGTGGAACGGGCAAAACTGTGAGGATCATCCATTCCGGGCGCGCTGTCGCGGGGTTCATCCCCATGACCTGGATGTCGTCATCCGGGATCTCCTCGAACCTGTCACGGATGTCGGTCGCTGTGAGCTTGTGGCCCTCTTCGATGTAGGAGAGCGGCCGTTCAAACTTGATCTCCTGCTGGGGCGCACCGCAGTACGGGCAGTTTTTGTTCTTGCGCGCCTCGGAGAAGACCTTGTTGACAATGTCATCCGTCGGCTGTCCCAGCCTCTCCAGAGTCTGGATCTGCTCCAGATACAGCTTCTTCTCATTATCCTTCAGCATCAGGCGGGAGCAATCCCTGCAGATAGCTCTCAGGACCTTTCTTATCAATTTCGCGAAACCCACATGAATTACGGGAGCGATCAGGTCAATGTGGCCGAAGTGGCCGGGACACTCGCCCGGTCTCCCTCCGCAGGATCTGCACCGCAGGCCCGGATCGATGACGCCCAAACGGGGGTCCATCAACCCCATCTCAATGGGAAAGCCGTCATCGTCGTAGGTGTCAGCGGTGATTATCTTGACCACGCTCATCTTCCTGAACTCCTGAGGTGAGATGAGGCCGAACTTTATTTTGCCGATCTTTTTAGGAATCGTCATGTTTCCACCTAAACCGAGTCCTCCAGGATCAGCCTTGGGGCAACTCCCAAGGATTTAATCTCATCCAGCAGGAGCTTGAAAGCATAGCTCATCTCCACCTTATAGATTTCAGTGTCAGCTCCGCAAGTCGGGCAGAAGTCCGCATTCCTTCTGCGGTCATGGATGGCAATCATTCCGCAGTGGCTGCAGACCAGCTCATCCACCCTGTCAGACTCATCCACCAATCGCTCTTTCAGCGCCAGGGCCGCTCCGTGGGCTATCAGGACATCGCGCTCCATCTCACCGAACCGCAGACCGCCCTCACGGGCGCGGCCCTCCGTCGGCTGGCGCGTCAAGACCTGAACAGGTCCGCGGGAGCGTGCGTGCATCTTGCCCGTAACCATGTGGTAGAGCTTCTGGTAGAGAATGACGCCGACGAAGACATCGGCCATGACCTGTTCGCCCGTGGCCCCGTTGTAGAGGATCTCGCGGCCAGTGTGGGAGAAGCCGAACTTCGTAAGCGCAGATCGCAGGTCGGGCTCGTTCTCTCCCAAAAAAGCAGTCGCGTCCACGAACCTGCCCTCCAGGGACCCTACCTTGCCGCCGATCATCTCCAGGACGTGTCCGACTGTCATGCGGGAGGGAATGGCGTGGGGGTTGAGCAGCAGGTCAGGCACTATGCCCGACTCGGTGAAGGGCATGTCCTCCTGTGGCACTATCAGGCCGACTACACCCTTTTGCCCGTGCCGGGAGGCGAACTTGTCGCCCAGCTCAGGCACGCGCTGGTCACGGGTCTTGACCTTAGCTAATCTGTTTCCGTCCTTAGACTCGGATATGATCACAAGATCGACGATGCCTTTCTCGTTGGACCGCATCCTGACGGATGTTTCTCTCCTCTGCTGAGGGGTGATCCCGAACTCGCTCGGCTCCTCCAGGAACCTGGGGGGGCTGGTCTTGCCGATGAGGACGTCCGTCGGTCCCACGGTGCATCCCGGGTTGACGAGGCCATCGGAGTCGAGCTGAGAGTAGGACTCTGCGCCCGTGGCGCCGCGCACGTCCACGTCGGGTATCTCGAACTTATCCTCCTGGCCGCCAGGGTACTTTCTCTCCTCGGCTTCCGAGACCCTGAAGAAGTGGCTGCGCGCTAACCCTCGCTGAATAGAGCCCCGGTTCATCACCAGGGCATCCTCGATGTTGTACCCCTCGTAGGCCAGGACTGCCACGACGAAATTCTGGCCGGCAGGCCTCTCATCGAAGCCGACGGACTTCGAGGTCTTTGTCCTGACTATAGCCCGCTGCGGGCTGTTAAGGTAGTGGCCGCGGGTGTCGGGTCGAAGCCTCATATTGGCCATGGACATCCCCAAGCACTGCTTGATCATCCCAGCACCCATGGTATTCCTTGGGCTGGCGTTGTGCTCAGGGTAGGGGACGAGGCCAGCGGCTATTCCGAGAATGAGTGAGGGGTCTAGCTCCAGGTGGGTATGCTCCGGTGTTATATCCTCCTCCCAGATGGCTATCAGGCTGTTCTCCTCCTCCTCGGCATCCAGGTACTCGACCAGGCCCGAGCGCACGAGATCCTCGAAGGTCATCTCGCCACGGGCCACGCGCGCCACATGCTCCTCGGTGATGAGGGCTCGGCCATTCTCCACCACTATCAGCGGCCTGCGAGCACGCCCGGAGTCTGTGTTCATAAAGATGTCGTTGGTATCCTCGAAGTAGGCCACATTCACTTGATTGCTTATGCTGCCAGCGCGCCTGAGGCGGCGCAGGTTCTCGACCAACGCCTTCGGGTCCTCGCTATGTCCCACTATCTCGCCATTAACATAAACCCTGGCACCATTGCTTGCTGCCTCAGCCAACGTTACCACCCACTGCAACCACGCCCAAATCGATTAAGATCTTCTTGATATTCTCATAATCATCCACGCCCTTGCTGAGCTCCACAGCCTGGGCGAAGTTCTTCACAAGACCGCAGTTGGGACCCTCAGGCGTCTCGCTGGGACAGATGCGCCCCCACTGAGTGGCATGCAGGTCCCTCGCCTCGAAATGAGGCTGGGATCTGGAGAGGGGCGATATCACCCTGCGCAGGTGTGAAAGGGTGGCCATGTAGTCCGTTCTGTCCAGAAGCTGGGAGACGCCGGTCCTGCCACCCACCCAGTTCCCTGTGGCCAGGGGGTGGATCATGCGCTCGGTCAAGACGTCTGCCCGAACAGTGGTCACCACATTCAGCTCTCTGTTCCTCATGCTCGCCCTCTCCAGCTGGTATTTGATGTCCCTGGTCAAGCGGTTGAATGCGACGCGGAAAAGATCCTCCATGAGGTCTCCCGAGAGCTTCAGCCTCTTGTTGGAATAATGGTCCTTGTCGTCCTCGCCCCGACGCGCTAGCGCCAGCTCAAAGCACGCCTCAGCCATGCGGGAGAGGAACAGGGCTTTAGCGTACCGATCCTTCTCGTCAACGCCGATGTGAGGCAAAAGGTATCTATCCAGGACATAGGCAGCTCTCTTCTTCTGATACTCCTTGGCCTGACCAGCGGCCACACGCGTGCCTATCTTCTCCAGGGCCTCCTCGGTGGTCGAGACCTCGGCCTCCTCCAGGTTCTCCAGCATGAACTTGATGATCTCAGAGTTATCTGATACGGATTTCACTATGTCCATGTCCGTCTCCATCCCGAGAGAGCGCAGCAGCGTCACGAAGTTCAGGCGGCCCGAGACCGATGGGAAGGAGACCTCAAGGATGGAGCGCCTGCCACGCTCGACGATGACCAGGGAGCGGTAGCCCTGCCTCTGGGAGAAAACCTTTGCCACTTCGATATTCTCGTCGTAGCGCTGGTTGTACTCCACAAGGATCTTGTTCGGAGCCAGATCTTCGAGCGTCATTATCACGCGCTCAGAGCCGTTGACGACGAAATACCCGCCAGGGTCGGTGGGGTCCTCTCCAAAGGAGATCATCTCGTCCGGGGTGAGGCTAAAGAGGTTGCAAACTTTGGAGTTGAGCATTATGGGCAGCTCTCCTATCTTTGCCTCTATCGGGTCCTTCTCAGTCTCTCCCTCTACGATCGTCATCTCCAGATTGATGGGAGACGAGTAGGTGAGGTTTCTCAGGCGGGCGTCATTGGGAAAGAGCCTCTCGATAGAACCATCAGCCTCGCGTGCCACCGGTTTCTCCACGCGGATCTTGCCGAGGCGGACATACGTGTTTTCTATATTCGTTTCGATGATGCCGACCTCGTCAATGACCTTCTGAAGGCCTCTATCGATGAAATCGTTGAAGGAGTTGATGTGATGATGCACCAGCTTGTCTCTGGTAAAATAGGCGCTGTAAAGAACATTCCTGTCGAGCAATGGATCACCTTAATCGATTACTAGCCTGTAAAAGATCGACTGCTTAGCCGTCGGGCTCTTTCGGACTACCTTTATAATGTCGCCCACCCCTGCGCCGATCTCTTTCGCAGCGGGATCATTGACATGGATCTTGGGCAGCTGAGGGGCCTCGATGCCAAATCTCCTGAGGACCTCCTCGCTCTCTTCCGGGGCAAGGAGAACGTGCTCCGGAACCGATTCATGATCTTTCACGGCAAACTTGGCCACTCCAACCACCTTCTTTAGAAGAGCAGCAAACAGGCTCAAGGAAACACCAAACGGGCTTGAAGGGATTTGAACCCTCGACCACCTGGTATCTTCATACAAAAGTTTAAAAGCCAGACGCTCTGCCTAACTGAGCTACAAGCCCCCACGGCCTGGCATGCCTCGAGCCACTCTAACTGCACCAAATGAGAAATGAAAGCCTCCCACATAAAACTTTTTCCCTTGACGGCCCTAGACAAGATACACTAGCCGGGATATCTCAGTGCCAACCTCAGAGGTGGTTGAGCTTCCTCCCATATCATAGGTCTTTATCCTGCCTTCAAATAGGTTCCGCTCAATGGCAGCAACTACGTCCTTCGCGGCAGCAGCCTCGCCGAGATGCTCCAGCAGCATCGCGCCCGCCCAGATGGTGGCGATGGGGTTTACCTTGTCCTGGCCTCTATACTTGGGAGCGGAGCCGTGGATGGGCTCGAACATGCTTGTGCCCTCAGGATTAAGGTTCGCGCCCGGCGCGAGGCCGAGGCCTCCCTGGATCATGGCCCCGAGGTCAGTGATGATGTCACCGAACATGTTGGGGGCGACTACCACGTCGAACCACTCGGGGTTCTTGACGAACCACATGGTGATGGCATCTACGAAATTGAAATCGTGCTTGACCTGCGGGTATCCTGCTGCCACATCGAGAAATACCTCCCTCCAGAAGCCGTAGATGTCGGAGAGGACGTTGGCCTTGTCAACGCTGGATATCTTTCGGCCGCGCTTCATCGCCAGGTCGAAGGCGTATTTTATCACCCTGCGGCAGCCTTCTCTGCTCACCTCGCCGATCTGGTAGCCAATCTCCTCGCTGTCCGAGTCGATGTCCAGGCCAAACTTGATGTTGTAGAGGCTGCGCTTGACCTCGAAATCGGCATGGCTCCTGCCTCGGCGCGCGCGGCTGCCGATGCCGATGTAGAAGTCCTCCGTGTTCTCGCGGACGACCACAAAGTCGATCTCCTTCGGAGTCTTGTCTTTCAAAGGCGTCCAGACGCCCTCCAGGAGCTTGACAGGGCGCAGGTTCACATACTGGTCAAGGTAAAAGCGCATGGTGAGAAGGATGCCCTTCTCCAGAATGCCCGGCTTCACGCGTGGATCTCCGATGGCTCCAAGGTAGATGGCGCGATAGCTCTTCAGCTCCCTCAGGATCTCCTCTTCAATGACGGGCCCTTTGCTGACATAGAGCTCCCCGCTCTTGACGAGCCTTCCCTCCCTGATCAGGGTTTCAGCGTCCAGCGGGTATTCTGTCCAATCGAGGGAAAAGCCGTGCTTGTCAGCTGCAGCTTCCATGACCTTCTTGCCCTCGGCTATTATTTCAGGGCCTATGCCGTCACCTGGGATAACTGGTACTTTATAATTCATGCCAACACCCTGGCCACCTGTTGTCTGGCCACAGTCCGTCTGGTATACTCTACAAGGCCGCCAGCTTCGACGATCTCCTTCAGGAAATCCGGAAGGGGCGTAGTTTTATAATATTCATCGCTGGAGAGGTTGTGTATGATCCCCCTATCCATGTCGATCTCCAGGGGATCTCCGTCCCTGATCCTGTCCGTCTCGGAGCAGACGAAGAGGGGCAGACCGATGTTGATGGCGTTTCTGAAAAAGATCCTGGCGAAGGACTTGGCCACAACAGCGGCTACGCCTGCGCCTTTGAGCGCCAGCGGCGCGTGCTCCCTGGATGAGCCGCAGCCGAAGTTCTCCCCTGCTACGACGAAGTCGCCAGGACGCACCTGGACCGACATCTCCTGTCTGATGCCCTCGAAGAGATGCCCTGCCAGCTCGCCGGGATCATTTATCACCAGATAGCGTCCAGGGATGATGGCATCTGTGTCAATGTCATCTCCAAACTTCCATGCTCTGCTTGCCAAAACGCTCAACTCCAAGGGTGGACTATTCTCCAATGAAGAAGGAATATATTAAAGTAATCCACAAAGGAGCGGCTGAAGGCCATCTCAGTCTTTTGACCGCTCACTTTTTAGCGGCGGAGGAGTAAGGCTGAGAGTTGATGAGGTGGTTTCTCCGTTGAAGGTGATCTTGATCTTGGGTCGAAAGTTGGCGCAGGCTGCAGGGCGAGAAGTGGGGCATGCGGGAGAGGATATCGAGATCGGTGGAAGTGCAGGGATCTACTTGGGGAGGACATATGCTTAGGGAACATTCGCTTCGCAGGCGATGCATGGATTTTCCGCCAAGCCAACCAGAGGCACGATCTTCTTGGGAAACAGCACCTGCCTGCTGGGCGCTGAGATGACCAAAGGGACTATAACCATGAAAGAGAAGGCAAAGACTCCTGCCAGGCTACCAAAAGATGGAGATTGCATCGATGGAAGGATTGAAGTCTCAGATGCAGGTCGGGGCCTGGCGGAGAATGGTAAGGGCAAGTTCTTTTTCGTGGAAGGGTCATCTTGATAAATTAGGATGGAAATATGTGGGACCAATGCAATTATTTTGAGGTGCTTTGACTTGATAGATCGCAGCAAGGTTCGGGAGATTCTGGAGGGGTATGACCTCGACGACCTGCGAATCGGGATGATAGCATCCCATTCTGCCCTGGACACGGCGGACGGCGCAGCGGAAGAGGGTTTCAGGACCCTGGCGGTTTGCCAGGAGGGCAGGGAGAAGCCTTACGTCAAATACTTCCGGGCTCAGCGGTCTGGTGGCAGGATTGTCACGGGCATGATCGACGAGGTCCTGATGCTGAAGAGGTTCCCCGAGATCATGGAGCAGGAGAACCAGGATTATCTAAAGGAAAAGAGCACCCTCTTCGTGCCCAACAGGTCCTTCACATCCTACTGCGGCATAGAAGCAGTCGAGGATCAGTTCCTCGTTCCCCTCATCGGCTCCAGGAACCTGCTGAGGTCTGAGGAGCGGGGCGACAAGAAGGATTACTACTGGCTTCTGGAGAAGGCGGGACTGCCGTACCCCGAGCCGATGGACGCAGAGGAGATAGACCAGCTCGTCATGGTCAAGCTGCCGCACGCCGTCAAGACGCTGGAGCGCGGATTCTTCACAGCGGCCTCGTACGATGAGTACTGCCAGAAGGCAGACCTGCTGCTGCGGCAGAACGTGATCGACCAGGACGGCCTGGAGCTCGCGCGAATCGAGCGCTACGTCATCGGGCCGGTCTTCAACCTGGACTACTTCTACTCGCCGATCACGGAGCGAATAGAGCTGATCGGCATCGACTGGCGGTTTGAGACCTCCCTGGACGGCCACTGCCGCCTGCCAGCGCCGCAGCAGCTGGCCCTGAACGAGCGGCAGATCAATCCGGAGTACACTGTCTGCGGCCACAACTCGGCGACGCTGCGCGAGTCGCTACTGGAGAAGGCCTTCGAGCTGGCGGAGAGCTACGTCGCGGCGACGAAGGAGCACTACGATCCTGGAATCATCGGGCCCTTCTGCCTGCAGACCTGCGTGGACAAGGATCTGAACTTCTACATCTACGACGTCGCGCCGCGCATCGGCGGAGGGACGAATGTGCACATGGCTGTGGGGCATCCGTACGGAAACGCCCTGTGGCGCACTAACATGTCCACGGGCCGCCGCCTCGCGCGCGAGGTCAGGATCGCTCTCGAGAACGACTGCCTTGACAAGATCATTACCTGAAGCGCGATGACGGAAGAAGGCAGCAACCCTGACGTGCCAAAGAAGCTGCAGCGAACTGTGAAGAAGCTGGCTGCAGCGGGCGAGGTCCCAGTGCAGATCGCGCCTGCGATCCTGAAGAGCCAGGCTACAGACCAGATGCTTGCCATCGCCCGGATGGGCATGATGGACAAGGTGCTGGGATATCTGGTCACTACTAATAGGAGCGTTCACTTCGTTCGGCCCGGCATTGCCTGGGACAGGGTGCAGACGGTGCCCCTGGAGAAGATCGATGACGTCGAGTACGTGGGCGAGTTTCACACCAATACCCTGAAGCTGAAGGTGGGCGAGAGGGCGGAGAGCCTCACCTTCTACGACGATAAAGACGGCATAAGGTTTTATCAATACATCAAGAACCGGCAATGGCAGAACTGAGAGATACCGAGATCAAGGTCGTGGCCCACTGCCTGCTGAACCCTTTTACGAGAGTCAAGGGGCTGGAGCCTCTGGCCTTCAGGCCCGAGGGCCCGGTCGTGCAGCTGCCCTGCCCGGAGGCGCTCTACATGGGCCTTGACCGCTGGGCTGTGACGAAGAACCAGCTGGACGTGCCGGAGTTCAGGCGCTTCTGCCGCTCGCTGATCACCAGCGTCGCAGACCTGCTGGAGATGCTGGACCGCGGGGGCGCGCGGATCAGGATCGTGGGCGTTGCTAGAAGCCCGAGCTGCGGGGTTACTACTACGAGCAGCGGCTATGCGGGTGGCTTGGTGGGCGAAGCCCTGCACGAGCACGTTAGCGGGCGGGGAGTGTTCATGGAGGAGCTGATGGCGGAGCTGGAGAGGCGCGGGGTGCCTTTCCAGGCGTCGGAGGCGGGGGCAGATAACCAATAACTTGAGCTTATGAATCTCGCCTTCACTTCGCGTTCTTAGCGGCTTCGTGTGGAATGGGAGGGCTCACGCGAAGGCGCGAAGCCGCGAAATGGTCCTTTTGTGTTTCATCAAGGTGAGCTTTGCAGACTGGCGAATCTGGCGGGAATGAGGGGAGCAGAGAGCGATTCATGAGGGTCCGGGCGCGCCGGTCCCACGAATACCGTTAAATACTACTACGGCTAGAGAAAGCCTGCCTCTTTTGCGGGGGTTGCCAAGCCAGGTCAAAGG
>Ga0335081_10017362_pt1 | contig 11650 bp, 6 predicted proteins | sample Lox_Sample_35_FD_206713 | JGI IMG/M metagenome (GOLD analysis project Ga0335081, IMG submission 206713) | Soil microbial communities from Loxahatchee National Wildlife Refuge, Florida, United States - Lox_Sample_3.5 | ecosystem: Environmental > Terrestrial > Soil > Wetlands | place: USA: Florida... | reverse complement strand
AAGGAAGTCCAGATCAAGACCGGCGGCTTCGAGCCCCAGTATGGGCACGTGAGCGGCGGTGTCGTTCAGTTGGTCACCAAGTCCGGCGGTACGAAGTTCTTCGGCACCATCGGCGGCTATTTCAACGCTCGTTGGATGCAGGACACCTACCAGAACGCGGACGATCCGAAGTTCAACAACACCAACCTGGTCGGCAGCCGTTTGGAAAATTCCAATCGCGAAGGCGACTTCGAATTCGGAGGCTACGTTCCGGTGGGAGGACTTAAGGACCGCCTCTTCTTCTTCGGCACCTTCAACCCCTCCTGGAACAACGCGTATTACCAGCCGGCTCTCAATTCCGGCCTGTACGCCATTGATCCAACGGTTGATCGCGACACCACCCGTTACGACTATGCAGCCAAGCTGACCTTCAAGATCAACAACTCACAGACGGTTGAGTCCACGATTTCCGGCGACCCGTCGCACACCAATCCCGCTCCCTATAGCACACTGAACATCGACAACACTTCCGCAAACTCCAAGTGGAACTACGGTACCCGCAACTGGGCCACCCGTTATGACGGTGCCTTCGGCAGCTCTTTGCTGGTGGACGCCGCCTTCACTTGGGGCTGGAACGAGTTCCGCGAGACCCCGGCGACCAACGCGTACAACATCTTCGATGTGACGCAGATCAATCCCGGGCAGCGCGGTGCGTTCACCGCTCAGGGCATCTCGGTGCTCGAGCCTTACGACGGGAACACCCGCGGGCTCAGCGGTGACATCACCAAGACGGTCCATCTCTGGGGAACGCAAAGCTTCAACTTCGGCTACACTTGGCAGTTCCCTCAGTATAACGACCACACTTACTATCCTGGCGACAAGTACGTCATTCCTGGTCTGAACGCGAGCGGCACCCCGGCAGGTAAGTCTCAATTTGAGAGCTTCGCTGCTGGCAAAATGACCGACTCCGCCTTCTATTTGACCCTGGCCGATAACATCAGCGGCCTGACCACGGGCGCTTGCACTCTCTGCCCCTATGATGCGATTTCACAGCCGGACGGCTCGGTGGCCTACCAACAAGTCGCCCTTCAGCAAGTGCGTGGCCGCTTCGACGGCGGCGTCACTACCAGCTCCGGCAAGTATCACGCCGCGTATATCAACGATGCCTGGCAGATAAGCAAGTACGTCACGCTCAACGTTGGCGTCCGCTGGGAACAGCAGCGCCTCGTCGGCAACATCGAAGAGCACACCTTCACCAACATGTGGTCGCCGCGCGTCGGCATCATTGTGGACCCGAAGGGCGATCGTAAGCAGAAGTTCTATGCCAACTTCGGCCGTTACGCCTACGTCCTTCCCTTGGACGCCGCGCTGCGTTCCCTCAGCAACGAGGACGACCTCCAGAACACCTACTGGGCTCCCGATAGCACGGCGTGCCCGGGCGGTGCTCTCGACCCGAACGGCAATCCTCTCCCCGGAACTGCGTCCTGCGTCACGCTCAACTCCCTCGGCACAGTTAACTTCGTTGGTAACCAGGACCACCTGCTCAACCAGGCCACCGGCGGCGTTCCGAAAAACGCCGGTTTCTTCAGCAGCGGCCAATACAACGAAGCCTTTGCAACGGGTACCCGCATGGAATTCACCGATGAATTCCTCGTCGGCTACGACCGCGAGTTCAAGGGCAACGTCGTCGCCAGCGTCCGCTACATTGATCGCCGCCTGAAGCGCGTGATCGAAGACGAAGGCGGTATCTCCGTCGAACAGTACAACTCCGGCCTCCCGCTGACTTACATCATCGGCAACCCGGATGCCAAGCAGGACATCTTCGTCAACCCGAATGAAGTCCTGTTCAGCCAGGGTGCTCTGTTCACGCCCCCGACCGATGCTTCCGGCAACGTCCTGCCGCTCACCCCGGCGAACGAGCAGGCTTACCTCAACGCGGGTATGCCTTCGGCTTGCTTCGACACCGCGGGCTTTGGCACGCCCTACGTCGCCTTCAACCAGTTCACTGGTTACAGTGCGCTCCAGGTGGGTGCGGCTCCGGCTGGCAGCGCTTGCTTCCCGGCCACCAACACCAACAGCTGGACCGACGCCAGCGGCAACCTGCTCCCCGACTGCACCAGTTTGGCGCAGAGCAAGACCGGCAGCTGCGCCGCGTTTGGCGCTGAAAACTACGCCGACGGCAAACCGGACACCTACAAGGACCCCAAGCGTGAATACGAAGCGGTTGAGTTCGAAGTCCGCAAGGCCTTCTCGCACAACTGGGCCCTCAACGTCAACTACCGCGTCGCGCAGTTGCGAGGCAATTATGAAGGCGCCTTCCGCAACGACAACGGCCAGGCCGACCCCGGCATCAGCTCCCTCTTCGACTTCACCGAGGGCAACCTGGGCCTGCTCGCCAACCAGCAGAGCATCGGCTTCCTGAGCACAGACCGCAAGCACACCTTCAACGCTCACTCCACCTACGTGGTTCCTGGTGGCAAGCTCAAGGGCTTCACGGTCGGCGCGGGCGTGACGGTGCTTTCCGGCAATCCGTTGACCGGTCTGTATGCCCAAGAGGCTTACCAGAACGCCGGCGAAGTGCCTATCTTCGGCCGCGGCAACCTGGGCCGCTCTCCGGTCACGGGCAGTGTGGACGCGCACCTTGAATATCCGTTCAGGCTTTCCGAACGGATGCAGCTCAAGGTGGCATTCGACATGTTCAACATCGTCGACTCAACCCGTCAGACGACCGTCAACCAATTCGGTGACCTTGGTTTCGGACAGAACAATGCTGACTTCCAGCATCCAATTACCACGTTCGTGAACCAGGGCTTCGTCGATCCGTTCAACTCGCGGCTCTCCCTGTTGCTTACTTTCTAAATCCACTTTTCCTTGAAGAGGGCGCCTTGCGGCGCCCTCTTTTTTATTTGGGCGCTCGAAAATCCCGGACGGGAATTCTGTTCGAAGCGGGAAATAAATCGCAATCTCTCGAAGCCGTGCTATCTTTTTGGGGCCGCGCAGTTGGGGGTCCAGTATGCCGCGATCCTACTCTCGCTTCTTCGTGCCTTTCTACTTCCTCTGCCTCGTTGCTGCCCCGTTGCATGCACAGATGGCCCGCTCCGGAAATGGACGCACCGCTGGCGGCATTATTGATGTTCGAGTCCGGTATATTGACGGAAGACCCGCTCCTCGCGGAATTCACGTCCGGCTGGAGGCCGCCGAGGGCGGCGCGGAATCCGATCAAGAGACGATTGAGGGTGGAAAGTGCGAATTTCGCGAGCCAAATAATGGCGTCTTTACCGTTCGCATCGCCGAGCACGACTTTAAGGAGGTCACCGCCCGCGTCGAGTTGATTGGTGACCCGATGGCCTATGTCGTCCTGGATCTGATTCCACTTAAGAAAGAAGAACCGGCTCCCCTCTCGGTGCCCACAGCCGGAGAGGATAATTCCGTTTCTGTGAAGGATCTCGCTGTGCCCGAAGAAGCGCGCAAGGAATTCTCCCACGGGGAAGAATCTCTCGGCGCAGGCAATCCCGACGAAAGCCTGAAACATCTTCAAAAAGCCATCAAACTCTACCCCGAATATCCCCAGGCCTATCGTTTGATCGGCGAAGCCTACCTACAGAAACAGGATTGGGCGCAGGCAGAAACCGCGCTGAAAAAGAGCATCGAGCTCGAACCCAAGCTCACGGCTTCTTATCTCGATCTCGGCGGTCTCCGCAATCAAACCAAGGACTACACCGGCGCCGAAGACTCTCTCAAGAAATGTCTGGAACTCAGCCCCAACACCCCGGCCGCGCAGTACGAACTCGCCAAAACCTATTTCGCCACCGGCCGCTGGCAGGAAGCCGCTCCCCTCGCCGAATCCGCCGTCAAGGCTGCTCCGGACCTCGCCTCCGCCCACGTGCTTCTGGCCAACATCCGCCTCAAGCAGCGCAACGCCCAGGGCGCCCTCCACGAATATCAGGAATATCTGCGGCTGGAGCCTGACGGCCCCATGGCCCCGCAAGTGCGCGACATGGTTGCAAAACTGCAAAAGGCGCTCGCCTCGTAGCAATCCTGTCGAGGCCCTTCTCTGTGAAATGTAACAGGTGAAATGCCGGGGGACTCTAGCTTGCGGCTTTTGCCGGCGAGCCGGCCGCGGCCAATTCGCGCAACGTTTCCGTATACGGCGCCTTCGCCACGCCGCGCTCCGTAAATATCGCCGCGATATATCGGTTCGGCGTCACGTCGAACGCCGGATGCGCCGCCGGGACGTCCGGCGCAATTCGCACGCCCTGAATGTGCGTCACTTCCCCCGAGCTTCTCTCTTCGATCGGAATCTGCTCGCCCGAAGCAATGGACAGGTCGAACGTCGAGATCGGCGCCGCAATGTAAAACGGCACGTTGTTCTCCTTTGCCAGCACGGCAATCTGGTAGGTCCCGATCTTGTTCGCCGTGTCCCCGTTTGCCGCGATGCGGTCCGCTCCGGTAACGATTGCTCCCACTTTCCCGGTTTTCAAAAAATGTCCCACCATGTTATCGGTAATCAGCGTCAGCGGAATTCCGCCGCGGTATAACTCCCATGCCGTCAGCCGCGCCCCTTGCAGGTAAGGCCGCGTCTCTGGCACCAGCACGTGAATCTTCCGTCCTTGTTCGAATGCTACGCGGATCACGCCCAGCGCCGTGCCGATTCCCGCCGTCGCCAGCGCCCCCGCGTTGCACTGCGTCATCACCTGGCCTTCTTTCGGCATGTATTCCGCGCCAAATCGCCCGATGGCTTCGTCCGTGGCCTTTTTCTCCGCGTGCACTTCCTTCGCTTCCTGCACCATCGCTCCGCGAATCTTGCCCAAATCGTTCGTGCTCCGCGCCAGTTCCGCGAACCGTCCCTTCATTCGCTCCAGCGCCCAGAAAAGGTCCACCGCCGTCGGCCGTGTCTTTGCCAGTGTTTCGCAAATCTCGCTCAGTTCGGTTTGCAATTCCGCAATCGTCCGCGCCGGCGATTTCTGCACGCCCAGCGCCACGCCCATGGCCGCTGCCACTCCGATCGCCGGCGCTCCACGCACCACCATGTCCCGGATTGCCTTCGCCACCTCGCGATAATCCGTATACGTGTAGTGGATCTCGTCGGCTGGCAGGCGCCGCTGGTCCAGCATCATCACGCCCTGCTCGGTCCATTCAATCGGTTGCGCAACGTACATGTCCGTGCGTGTCCTCTCCTTCTATTTTACCGAACGCCTCATGTTCTGCGAATCCGTCACTGCGCCGGCGGCATCTGCGTAAAGCCGTGCGTCGCCAACAACAGGCTCACTCCAATTAAAGAGTTGTAGCCCAGATGCATCAGGTAGCTGGCAAAAACGCTCCCGGTTCTCGCCCGAACCAGTGTGAACACGACTCCCACAAACGACATGATGGCGATGAGGCTCTTCGCATCGCCCAACTGCGGGCCGTGCATCAGCCCGAACAGAACACCCGTCAGCACCACGCTTGGCCCTACGCCAAACCACCGCGCGAACATGGGATACAAATACCCGCGGAATACGGTTTCTTCCACCAGCGGGGCCACCAGCATCGCCATGGCCACGAACATCACCGCTGTTTGCCGGTGCTTGAATACTTCATCGATCGGAAGCTTCTCCGGCCGCTGGATGAAATTCGTCACCCCCAGCACGAAAATCGATAACCCGGCGCCCGTCAGCGCAAAAACCAGCGGGTGCACGGAAATCCCCCCCGCGACGGGCCGGATTTTCCGCCAGCCAACCGTGCTCCAAAAAGGCATTCCCCGCAGCATCGCCAAGCTCACATAGAGAAAGAAAAGGACGAGGCCGTAAATCAGCAGTGTGCCGCCGATGGAGATCTCCGGCCTCGAAATCATGAACTGCTCCAGTTGATCTTTGGTCATCGCCCGGTGAGGGCCGTAGATTCCCAACAAAGCCGCGGGCACGGATACGAGCAGGCAGATGACGAAGACGCCGAACACCAGAAAATGCGGCCAGGACCAGCTGATCTGCAAATCCTCGGGATAAGCCTTTTCGGGCGGCGGATACACCAACGTGCCGGCTGCGTTCGTGATCGAGTAGCCCTGGCCGGTCCCTTCCCCGGGCGTGCCTCCACCTTCTGGCGGCACTTCGCTCGAAACATTTTGGGATTCCGCGCTGACCTTCATTTCCTGGGGAGGCCGGGGATCGTCGTTGTAGGAGTTCATGATTTTCCGCGTTTCGCCCCGCCCGGCCAGCCGGACGCCAGCGCCGCCGCCACCAGTGGCATCAGCAGTTCGTGGTGTCCCGTAATCGCGTAGCCCTTCGACGCTTCCTCGGCCTTTGCGTTTTTTCCCGCCGTCGGCCGCTTCACCACGTTTTGCAGCGGCCGGTAGTGCTGAATAAAATCGAAATTCGCCGTCGTGATCGGCTTCATGCGCACATTCATGTTCCGCGCCACGGAGACGGCCTTCAAAAATACCTCCGGCAAAATCACCGCTGAGCCCCAGTTCAGAAACACTCCGCCTTCATCCATCCTCTGCACGAGCGCGCAGAACAGCAGAAAGTCCCAGTAACTCGCCGCCCCCAGCGCCGTGCCGTCCGCCGAAGGATGCATGTGCGGAATATCCGTGCCGATGGCCAGATGTACCGTCACGGGAATTCGCCGTTTGTAGGCGGTGGCTAGAACGCTTTCGCCGAGATGCTTGGCCGGCAAAATTCCGCTGTGCAGATATTGTCCTGCCGCTTCCCCGTATCCGATGCGGATGCGCTGCGCCAGCTTCGCAATTTCGTTGATCCCGCAGCCCGTCTCTTCCGCCATCCCAAACTTCCCATCGTCCAGCGCAGCGTCCACGTCCTCGGAAGTGTGACCCGCCAGTGCGATCTCAAAATCATGAATCAACGCCGCGCCGTTCATCGCGATCCCGCTCACGAACCCCGCGCGCATCAACTCAATCAGCACCGGCCCCAGCCCCACCTTGATCACATGCCCACCGATGCCCCAAAGTACAGCCCTTTTCCGCGCCTTCGCCCGGTGAATCGCGGAAAGCACTTCTCTCAAATCGTCCCCTGCCAAAATCCTCGGCAATCCGTCCAGAAATTTCTTGAGAGAAGGATTCTTCCCCGCCGGCCGGGCAAACTCCCGCACGCTCACTTTGCTGCGCCGGCTGGCAATCGCGTACGTCCTCACGCCGCCAAGCGCCACTGGCTGGATTTCGTATATGCTCATCCGAGTCTCATCACTCTACGAAGAACCGCCTACCCGCGCAAGCAAAAGCCGCCTGCGTTTCATCTCCATTCACTTTACTCACGATGCCTTGTGATTCCCGTTGCTCGATGTGCCGCCCGCCCCGTTCATTCCCAAATGCCGCGCCAGCGCCTGTCCCGTGTAGGACTTCTTCGTCTTCGCCACCAGTTCCGGTGTGCCCTGGGCCACGATCCGCCCGCCGCCCGCTCCGCCTTCCGGCCCAAGGTCAATGATCCAATCCGCTTGCTTGATTACGTCCAGATTGTGCTCGATGATCAGCACGGTGTTCCCCAGATCCACCAACCGCTGCAAAACATCCAGCAATTTCCGCACGTCGTCGAAATGCAAGCCCGTCGTCGGCTCGTCCAGGATGTACATCGTCCTGCCGGTCTGCCGTTTCGAAAGCTCGCGCGCCAACTTGATGCGCTGCGCCTCGCCTCCCGAAAGCGTCGTCGCGGATTGTCCCAGCTGCACGTAACCCAATCCCACTTCCACAATCGTCGCCAGTTTCTGCTGAATCTGCGGGATATTCTCCAGCAACTTCAGCGCATCGCTCGCCGGAAGGTTCAGCACGTCGTTAATGCTATGTCCCTTGTAGCGCACTGCCAGCGTCTCCGCGTTATACCGCCGCCCGCGGCACACCTCGCACGTCACATACACGTCCGGCAGAAAATTCATCTCGATCCGCCGCAACCCTTCGCCCTGGCACGCTTCGCACCGCCCGCCCTTCACGTTGAAGCTGAACCTTCCCGGCTTGTAACCCCGCTCCCGCGATTCCGGCAGCATCGCAAACAACTCGCGAATCGGTGCGAATACGCCCGTGTACGTCGCCGGATTTGATCGGGGCGTTCGGCCAATCGGCGCCTGGTCGATTTCAATCACCTTATCAATGTGCTCGACCCCCAGCAGCATCCGGTGCGCTCCGGGTTGCTCCATCGAACGGTACAACTTCTGCGCCAGCACCCGGTATAAAATGTCGTTCACCAGTGTCGATTTCCCCGAACCGGAAACTCCGGTCACTACCGTGAGCAACCCCAGCGGCACCGAGACATCCACGTCCTTCAGATTGTTCGCGTGCGCCCCCAAAATTTGAATCGCTTTCCCATTGGGACTCCGCCGCTTCGCCGGAACCGGAATCTGCGTTGTTCCCGCCAGATACCTTCCGGTCAACGATTCCGCGGAAGCCGCGATCTCCGCCGGCTTCCCCTGCGCCACCAGATATCCGCCGGCATTCCCCGCTCCCGGCCCCAGGTCCACCACGAAATCCGCGCGCCGTATGGTGTCCTCATCGTGCTCCACCACGAGCACCGTATTCCCCAAATTGCGCAATTGTTCCAGCGAATGCAGCAACCGGTCGTTGTCCCGTGCGTGCAATCCAATCGAAGGCTCATCGAGCACGTACAAGACGCCGCGCAGCCTCGATCCAATCTGCGTTGCCAGCCGGATCCGTTGCGCCTCGCCTCCCGAAAGTGTTGCCGCGGACCGGTCCAGGCTCAAGTAACCCAGTCCGACCGCCAGCAGAAAATCCAAACGTTCCGCAATCTCCCCCAGCGGCCGCCCGGCCACTTCTTTCTGGCGAGGCGTCAATTCACTTAAGATTTTGTCTACGGCCGGCCGCGCATCGCTAATCGCCAGCGCCGTAAAGTCCGCGATCGACCACCCCGCCAGCTTCACCGCCAGCGATTCCGGCCGCAGCCGCTTGCCGTGGCAGGCGCTGCACGTGGTTGCCGACATATATTGCGTCATCCACTCGCGGTAGGAATCCGAGTTGGACTCCTCGAAATTCCGCTCCAGAAATTTCAAAATCCCCTGAAACCGGAATCCTTTCTCGCTTGCGCTTGCCTTCCCGCTGCCCGCTCGCTTCGTATCCTGATTTGGATACCCGTACAACAGCAGGTTCTGTACCCGCGCGGGATATTTTTCGAACGGTGTGTCCAGGTGAAATCCGTGCGCATACGCCGCCAGTTCCAACGTCCGCTTCAAAATCGCCGAGCCCGACCCCGGCCCGAGCCCTCCATCAAACAACGGCCGCGTCCAATCCGCGATCACTTTCGCCGGATCGAAGTCGTACTTGGATCCCAGCCCATTGCACGCCGGGCAAGCGCCATATGGCGAATTGAAACTGAACGACCGCGGCTCCAGTTGCGGCACCGACAACCCGCAGTCCGGGCACGCCAACTTCTCCGAAAACACGTGCTCCTTCCCGCCCACCACCGCCACCGTCACCAATCCCTGTGCCAGCTTCAGCGCCATGGCAATCGACTGCTCCAGCCGCGATGCCACTCCCTGTTTCACCAGCAGCCGGTCGATCACCACTTCAATCGTGTGATTCTTCCGCTTGTCCAGCACCGGAATTTCGTCCAGCGGCAGCAACTCCCCGTTGATTCGCACGCGAACAAATCCATCCTGCGCCAGCTTTTCTAATTCCTTCCGGTACGCGCCCTTCCGCCCCCGCACGATCGGCGCCAGGATCATGATGCGGTCGTCGGGCTTGCACAGCTCGCCGTTCAGAATCGCATGCACGATCTGTTCGCTCGATTGCCGCGTGATCGGTTTTCCGCAGTTCGGACAGTGCGGCACGCCCACCGCGCTGTAGACCACGCGCAAGTAATCGTAAATTTCGGTGATCGTCCCGACGGTCGAGCGCGGCGAACGCGTGGTCGTCTTCTGCTCGATCGCAATCGAAGGTGACAGTCCTTCGATCACGTCCACTTCCGGCCGCTCCATCTGATCCAGAAATTGCCGCGCGTACGCGGACAGCGATTCCACGTAGCGCCGTTGCCCCTCCGCATAAATCGTGTCGAAGGCCAGCGAAGACTTCCCGGAGCCGGAAAGCCCGGTGATAACCGTCAGCGTATTGCGCGGAATCTCGAGGCTGATGTTCTTCAGGTTATGCTGGCGCGCGCCCCGCACGACCAATTTTGTTAGTCCCATAAATCCAAAGCGCTCCCTCCACAGGAGCCCTGGCGCCCAGTGGGTAGACTGAGCCCAGCATAGTCTTTCAACATAGCAACACGCGCCTTGGCTGGTCAAGCGAACGCGCTCCGCCGCACTTCGTCGACGAGAAAAACTTTTCCGCACTATTTTTCGCAAGGGTTTCAGAGTAAAAATTTCCCCGGGGGTAGTTCCTTTTTACCCGGCGGGAGACTTTAATGCATTGATTATAAATGGTTTAACTGTGGCTAACGGTTTGCACCCTAGTAAGGCCGTGGGGGAGGCGAGCCGAGGATCCCTTTAGGGGATTGAGGGCTGGGCCGGTTCGTTCTTCCCCTCACTTCTGCCGTTCGTTGCTTTTCTCTCTGCCGCGCAAGCGGCCACTCCCTAACACCCCAAGAAGCACCTGACCATTCGGCAGAGGTGCGTGTCCGCATCTTTCCCGGAAGTTCCGCCGTACCAAACAAAAAAAGGAGGCCACAAAGGGCCTCCTTCCGTACTCATCTTATCGCTGCAACCTCAGGTGCGAAGCTCCAGACTTTGCTCGACATTCTGCGATATCGGGTACCGGATGTTCCGGTAATCCACGCGCGAAAAATAATCGCTCAGCGTCATGAACAGCAGCAAGGCCAACCAGAAAATCCCCGCCATAATCACCAGCTTGGTCCGCCGCGGCACGTATTTCGCGTGCATGAAAAACAGCACCACCAGCGTGGCCTTGATCGTCGCGATCGCCAACGCCACCACAATGTTGAATCGTCCCAGGTCCACACGGGCTGCAGCCACCGTAATGATTGTCAGCGCCAGCAGCGTCAAGATGATCGCCGCATAAACTCCCGGCGGGACTATGTGCTCGCTGTGTTCGTGTTCAGACACGGATCTCTCCCTACTTACTTGTGCAGGTCAATCAGATATAACAGCGGGAAAAGATAAATCCACACAATATCGACGAAGTGCCAGTACAATCCGACAATGTCCACCGGGTTGTTCCACGTCGCGTCATACTGTCCCGCTAGCGAATTCTTCAACAACCAGAACAGCAGTCCGGCGCCAATCACCATGTGCAGTGCGTGCAACCCGGTCATCCCAAAATAAGCAGAGAAATATAGCTGTGCGTGCGCCTGCAGATCGGGGTCGGCTCGTTCCGCACTCTCTAGCCGTTCGGCTTCCTCCTGCAACTCCTGGGCGCTCACGTCCGAACACATGCTCGAATTGTGCACGCAATAGCCAATATCGAAATTCTTGCCAGGAACCAGGTGGTGATGGAACTTCTGCGCGTATTCGATGTACTTAATGCCAAAAAAAACGAAGCCCAGAATAATTGTCAAACTGAGAAAAATAGTCAGCAACTGTTTCCGGCTCGTTTGCGCGCACCATACGCCCATGGCCATCGTGAAACTGCTCGCCAGCAGTACCAGCGTGTTCGTGGCGCCCAATTTCCAGTTGAGCGTGTTGCTGCCCATCGCGAACGCGTGGAAGTAGGTGTGCCGGTTGATCGTATACGCCAGCATGATCCCGCCGAAGAACATCACTTCGGTCACCAGGAAAATCCACA
>Ga0335081_10017360_pt1 | contig 11651 bp, 11 predicted proteins | sample Lox_Sample_35_FD_206713 | JGI IMG/M metagenome (GOLD analysis project Ga0335081, IMG submission 206713) | Soil microbial communities from Loxahatchee National Wildlife Refuge, Florida, United States - Lox_Sample_3.5 | ecosystem: Environmental > Terrestrial > Soil > Wetlands | place: USA... | reverse complement strand
GCTACGAAGCAGCCCACCGCTGGATCCGCGACCATCGATACCGCGTCGCCGGGCCCAACCGCGAGCTGTACCTCGCCGCATCCCTGACCGAGATCCAATTCCCCATCCACTGACAGAAGGAGGGCACATGAACGGAACTTCGCACGTCAAACTGCACAATCCCGCGGAGCTGCACAAGCCATTCGGCTACTCCCACGTGGCCGAGGTCACCAGCGGGAAGCTGATCTATATCGCGGGACAGGTGGCGCTGGACGCCGCCGGCAACCTGGTGGGCAAGGACGATTTCGCGGCCCAGGCGCGACAGGTCTTCGCCAACCTGCAATCCGCGCTTGCGGCCGCAGGCGCGAGTTTCCATGACGTGATCAAGCTGAACTACTATTGCGCCGACTCGGTCGATCCCGCGGTCCATCTCCCGATGGTTCGGGAGATCCGCGACACCTATATCAACACCGCCGCGCCGCCGGCGAGCACCTTCGTGGTGGTCCACAGGCTGGTGCGGCCGGAATGGCTCCTCGAAGTGGAAGCGGTGGCAGCGCTCTGAACTGTTACCGCGGCCCGGCCGGGGAGCCAGCCCGGAGTGAGAACACCGCCCGCGTCCCACCATCGGACTGACTGCCGCGCGCGAAGCTTTCAATCCTCCAGAATGACGTGTGCCATGCCCAGTTCCGCGGTGTGTGTGAGGGACAGAGAAACGTGGCGCACGCCCAGCTTGGCGGCAATCTCACCCGCGACGCCATGGAGGCGCAGAGTCGGCTTCCCGGTAGGCAGGTTGGCGACCTCGAAATCGTGCCAGGTTACGCCGCGCTTCCACCCGGTGCCAATCGCTTTCATGCCTGCTTCCTTGGCGGCAAACCGCGCCGCATAGCGCTCATACCGGTTGGCTTTCCGCTCCACATAGGCGATCTCCGCGGCGGTGAAGATCCGGTCGACAAATCGCGCTCCAAAGCGCTCGATCGAGGCACGGATTCGAGGGACCTCGGCCAGATCTATGCCGGTGCCGACAATCATTTCAGCTCTACTCCCGAGGTAGTGATGGTCAGGCGTCCGTGTTTCACACCTTTGGTACTAATGAGAGTGTCGGCTACTCTTCTTACCTCACCCGACTTTCCCCGAACTACCAGTACCTCCAGGCAATGATCGTGATCGAGATGCACATGCAACGTGGAAAGTATGGAGCGATGGAAGTCATGTTGGATATCTGTGAGCCGCTCGCTGAGCATGCGAACATGATGGTCGTAGACGAGAGTGACCGTTCCGACTACGGGGCTGTCGGGTGACTCCCAGTTCTTCTCCACCAGTTCATCACGGATGAGATCGCGAAAGGCCTCGGACCGGTTGGTGTAGCCGCGCTGCTCGATCAGGCGGTCGAATTTTTCCAGCAGGTCGCTGTCAATCGCAACGCCGATCCGGCTCAACTCGCCCATGCGTTAACATCTTAGCACCGCCCAACACGGAAACTACCCGATGGATCCGAGGGGAAGAATCGCGCGGCGCATGAGTTCCCGAACTCCGGGTGGATTGCGGTAAGGTGGCCTAGGTAGGATGCACGAATGCCGCGTAGTGAGAAGGGTTCCGCTTACGACTCCCTGGCCGCTTTCGCCTTTAGTTTGCGATGCTCGGCCCAACGCTTGCGTTGCGCCGCCGCGATTCGTTCGCGGGCCTCTTCGCTCATGAAGCGCTTGACTGGAGCCTTCCCGCTGTGGTCGGGAGAGGTTAGAGAGGAGGGCCGTTTTCCCTTGAGTAAGAGTCGAATTTCATGGATTCTCTTATCAATCTTCTCCATCTCGACCTGATAACCGACCAGCGCCATCTCTAAAATGGTGGTATCCCCGATGCTTCTGGCTCGTGCCATTTGTATTCACCTTCCGAGACACTATAACATAGGCATTTCATCGTGAATAGATACTTCGAGTAGAAAAGTAATGAGATTGGTTCTGCAGCGGGTGACAAGAGCATCGGTTCGGGTAGATGGGGTGTCTGTAGGTGAAATCGAAACGGGCCTGGTGGTATTCGTGGGTATATCGAAGTCGGACACTCCATCGGAAGCGGACTATGTTCTGGACAAGCTACTCGGACTCCGTATTTTTCCGGACGAAGAGGGGAAGATGAATCGGAGCGTCAAGGAGGCTGAAGGGGGGTTGTTGATAGTCTCGCAGTTTACCCTCTATGCGGACTGCCGCAAGGGCCGCCGCCCGAGTTTCGACCAGGCAGCGCCCCCCGAGCAGGCCAAAGCGCTCTACAATTACCTGGTAGACGCCGCGCGCCGCGGACCTGTCCCGGTGCGGACGGGAGTTTTCCAGGCGATGATGGAGGTGGAACTCGTGAACAGCGGCCCGGTGACTATCGTGATTGACTCGGCGGATCGAAACCGGAAATGATCGAAACTTACGGTTATGCGCGTGCCGGCCTGCTGGGCAATCCGAGCGATGGTTACTACGGCAAAACCATCTCGTTCGCCATGTCGAACTTCCGCGCGCGCGTTCTGCTCTATCCCAGCGGGCGGCTCGAGATCAAGCCATCCAAGGCGGATCTGCCCATTTTTGAGAACCTGGATGACCTCTACCGGATCACCCGGTGGCGGGGCTATTACGGAGGCATCCGCATCATCCAGGCGTTGATCGTCCGGTTCGTCGATTACTGCCGGCAGAACCATATCGAAATCGAGGACCGCAATTTTACGCTGGAGTATGAGTCGAACATTCCCCAGCGGCTGGGGTTAGGAGGATCCAGCGCAATCATTACCGCTTCGCTGCGAGCTTTGTGTCAATATTACGGCCTCGACATACCGCTTCCCGTACAAGCCAACCTGGTCCTGGAAACCGAGACGCTGGAGTTGAACGTTCCGGCGGGGCTGCAGGACCGTGTGATTCAGGCTTATCAGGGGTTGGTCTACATGGACTTCTCCCGTGAACTGATGACCGCGCGAGGCTACGGGGAATACGAGCGTTTGGATCCGTCCTTGCTGCCCAAGGTTTATGTAGCTTGCCGGACTTCGCTGAGTGAAGGCACGGAAGTCTTTCATGGCAACCTCCGGGAGCGCTGGCGGCGCGGCGATGCCGACGTGGTGGAAGCTATGAGGACCTGGGCAAGTTACGCCGAGCAGGGCCGGGATTGCCTGTTGCGCCGCGACTATCAGAGGCTGGGAGAGTTGATTGACGCCAACTTCGATCTGCGGGCCGGCATTTACCAGATCGACCGCGGAAACCTGGAGATGGTGCGCACGGCCCGGGAAGCTGGAGCCACGGCCAATTTTGCCGGTTCCGGGGGCGCGATCGTGGGGACTTACGCGGACGAGGGGATGCTGGCACAGCTTCGGGAACGAATGAAACGGATCGGAGTAGAAGTGATCATTCCGAAGATTGTGGCGTAAGGTTCGTCAGAGCGGCAGCGAAACCGCCTGCACCACCATGGCAATTCCGAGAAGCCCTGGACTTAGAAGGGCAATTACTCCGTGAGCCCTACTGCCGGCTCATGTACTTCTCGTAAAGGCGCGTCTGTTTGTTGGTTAACGCGATTTCCTTACCTTTGATGTACAGGTATTTTACCTGCGTCTGGATCTCGAGAGGGTCGCCGTCGGTGACCATCAGGTCCGCTACCTTACCCTTCTCCACCGAACCGACCCGATCACTAACCCCCCAGATTTCCGCGGGGTTGATGGTGACCGCCTTCAATGCCTCTTCGTACGGCAACCCAAAGCCCACCGCCGTGGCGGCCTGATACGGAAGGTTACGGACAAACTCGTTATTGAAGGTGCCGAACGCGAACTTCACTCCTGCCTTGTAAGCTTCCGCGGGTAGAGTGAATGCCTCATCGTAAGCGCCGTCCTCCGTTTCCGGCAAGGCCAGTACGCGTCCCAGAATTACGGGGATGTTCTTCTCCTTCAACTCGGCGGCTGCCTTTCCCAACTCGCGGGGCTGCAGAATTACGATCTTGATGTTCTGCTTGTCCGCGAAGGCGATGGCGTCGTGGATGGTGCTGGCGCGGCTCGCCGAGACGGCCACCGGCATCTTGCGCTCGAGCACCGGGATCATGGCTTCGAATTTCAGGTCGCGCTGGAAACCGGGCGCATTGGCCGCTTTCGCCTTCATATACTTGCGCGCATCGTCGAAGAAGTCGTTGATTTTCGCGATCTGCTGTTCATAAGCGCGGCGCGCCGCCGTGTAACTGCCCGCGCCCGCGCCGCCGAACAGCTCCAGCACGGTGCTGTCCGGCGCGGGCCCTCCGCCGCCCCGCCCGCCACGGCCCGCGATGCTCGGAAAGATCAGGTGCATCGCCGCCGAACGGTTGATCTCCATGTCCTCCCAAGTCCAGCCGTCGGTGTGAATCAGGGCTGCCTGACCCGAGATCATCTGTTGCTCGCCGCCTCCGAAACGGCCGCCACCGCCCCCTCTGCCGCCGGAAGACGGGAAGGTCATGACGCTGGTAATTCCGTTCACCCGGACCACCGGAAAGTGCTCACTCTCGGGATTCACGGCGATCAGCGCGCGCAGTTGCGGCATGAACTCGCCCAACTCGCCGGTATCGACCGTCTCGCGCACCGCGCCGATTTCCGAAAGCCCCAGCTCCGTCCCGGAATCGAGCATCCCCGGATACACCCGCAGCCCCTTCGCCTCCACCACATGGACACCCTTGGCGGCCACGATCTTCGGGCCGATGTCGGCGATCTTGCCGTCCTGCACCAGCACCGAGACGCCCTTCATGGGCGCTCCGGTCACCGGGTAAACATCGGCGTTATGGATCAGCACGGTGTCGTTGGAGGCTGCCAGAGCGGCTACCGCACAGCCGACCAGTATTCCGAGTAGTTTCATTCGCCTTGTCCCCCCTGGGTGGCGCGCCCGCCGCGCGGCTGCTGGCGCTGCTGATTCTGTTTTTCCTTATCGATGAGCTTCTGTTTCTCGGCCTGCTTCGCGGGACGTCCACTCACTTCCTTGTCCCGGTCGAAATACACGGTGCCATCGATCAATACCTTCTGTACCTTCGCGTAATCCGAGAGCGGGAACTTATCGTAAAGCACCAGGTCGGCATCCTTACCGACCTCGATCGAACCTACGCGATTGTCGATTCCCAACTGCTTGGCGGGATTCAGCGTCACCATGGCGAGGGCTTCGGTCTCACTCATTCCGCCGTACTTCATGGCCTTGCCGGCCTCGCTGTTGAGATGGCGCATCAACTCTGCGTCGTCGCTGTTGAGGCTTACGACCACGCCCTTTTTCGTCATGAGGGCGGCGTTGTACGGAATCGCATCGAAAGCCTCCGCCTTGTAAGACCACCAGTCGCTGAATGTGGAGGCGCCTGCGCCGTGCGCGGCGATCTCTTTGGCCACCTTATAGCCCTCCAGGACGTGCTGCAGCGTGCGAATCTTGAAACCGTAGTCGTCCGCCACGCGCAGGAGCATCAGAATCTCGTCGGCGCGGTAACAGTGCGCATGGACGAACCGCTTGCCCTCGAGCACTTCCTTGAGCGGCTCGAGCTTGAGGTCCTTGCGCGGGGGAATGGGGTGCTCGCCGCGCGCGACTTTGGCGTTGTACTCATCCCAATCCGCCTTGTAGGCCTTGGCTTCATTGAAGGCTTCGCGGATGGTGTCTTCCACGCCCATGCGGGTTGCGGGATAGCGCGCCTGAACCGTGGCCGCCCCGCCGCGGCCGCCCTGCGGATTGCCCGCGCGCTTGGGATTCTCACCCAGCGCAAACTTGATCCCCGGAGTTGCGCCTTCGAAGATCATGCCTTGAGCGTCCTTGCCCCAGCGCATCTTGAGCGGCAAGGTGCAACCGCCGATCGCATTCGCCGAGCCGTGCAGGATGTTCGCGGTGGTGACGCCGCCGGCCAGCGCCCGATAGATGGCGATGTCCTCCGGGTTGATAACGTCGCGGATATCCACCATCGACGATACGGAGACGCTGCCTTCGTTGATCCCGCCATCGGCCGCGATGTGCGAGTGGCAATCGATGATGCCGGGAATCAGATACTGGCCGGTGCCGTCGATCACGGTCGCGCCGGCCGGAGTGGCCACGGTCTCGCCCATGTCGGCGATCTTGCCGTCTTTCACCACCACCGATCCCTTGAAGGTGCCCCTGGTCACCGTCATGACGGTGGCGTTCTTGATGACGAACGTTTCGGCGCCGAGAGGCGCGATGGCGATCAGTGCCGCCCAGAGTAGCTTCGCTTTGGTCATCGGTCCCCTCCCGGGCCGTCGGTTGCCGGTCCGCGGCCGGCCGGCGCGGCCTCGGCCGCCGGAGTGTACTTCCGGCCATCCACAAACACCATTTCGATCTTCGTGCGATCGTCAAACAGCTCGCCATTGGTGACCACGAGGTTCGCGATCTTCCCCTTCTCGATGCTTCCCACCCGGTCGGCCACGCCGTAGATCTGCGCCGGCGCCAGCGTCAGCGCGCGAATCGCGTCTTCGCGGGAGAGGCCCGCGTCGATGGCCTTCTTCACGGCACGCTGCAAATCGCGCGGCTGGTCGAGGCCATCCGAATAGAGCGCGTACTTCACGCCCGCCTTCTGCAGCAGCGCCGGCGCGGAGGGGGCCTTGTCACGGGTTTCGAGCGTTCGAAGACTGTCCACGTCTTCGGGGTTGGCATCGCGCGGCGGCTCGGGCCAACGCAGGCTCACCAGCACCGGAACGCCGTACTTTTTCAAAAGCTCCGTGGCCTCCGGCCGATAGCTTTCGTGCGCGCCATAGAGGATCGTGGACTGTTTCAGTTCCGCGGCGAAGCGCAGCATCCGGTCCATCTCCACCAGACGAGTGGCCGGCAGCAGGATGCGCTTGGACTCGATGACGCCTTCGAGTGCGCGGTCGTATTCGGGGCGCGCCATGCCCCGCGGATCTTTGGCGTACGCGTCTTTGACCAACTGGTAATGCGCGGCATCCAGGTAGATCTGGCGGATGTACGAGATGGTGCCCATCAGCGCGCTGGGGAACCCGCCGCCGAAGCCTCCGCCGCGCGAGAGCGAGATGTATTGCCCCACCGACGGCACCAGCACCATCTCCCCGGGCTTCTCGCCCGACAGGAGGTCGATGATGGAGCCTTGCCCGCCGAAAATCCCGCGAGTCGGGAAGGTGACGGCGGTGGTGAATCCTGCGGCTCGCACGGTCTCAATGCGGCGGTCGGAGGTCTGGATCTCGTCGGCGGCGATCAGCCAGCAGGTGGTGGCGGGCCGATCCTCGGGACCGCGGGCACGCTCCGTGGCGGCCGGGGTTTGGGTCGCGGGAGTGGCCGGTGTGGCCGCGCCTCGTCCCCCGCGTCCGGTGGTCGTCGCGGCTGCCGGAGCGGCGCCGGGGATCCCCACCGTGCTCAGCGGGTCGATGAGGCCCGGATACACGGTCTTCCCCTCGCCATCGATGACCCATGCTTCGGGTGGGATCGCGACGTTCTCGCCTACCGCATCAATCAGGCCATGCTTTACGACGACCGTTCCCTTGGCGATGATCGGGCCGCTGATCGTCACAATCCTGGCGTTGCGGATCGCGAACGTCGAGGGAGCCTCGGCGGAAGCGTATGCGCACACCACGAGCAGCGCAGTTGCGAGTTTCTTCATAGTGATTTGCCGTATTATATACCCCGCGATCCTGGCGGCGTAATTGGATATATGGCGATTCCGCCCGCGGTCAGGTTACGGACGCCCGGGTATACTGAGATTTGCCTACCCGCAAACAGGTTCGATACCGCGATGCCGGTGTCGATATCGATGAAGCCAGCCGCGCCGTGTCGTCCATCCGAAGACTCGCGCGCGGGACGTTCACCAAGGGCGTTCTGACCGACATCGGCTCGTTCGGCGCCGCCTTTCAGCTATCCCGCTTTCGCCAGCCGGTGCTGATCAGTTCGGCCGACGGTGTCGGCACCAAACTCAAGGTCGCTTTTCTGACGGGACGGCACGATACCGTCGGGGAAGACCTGGTGAACCACTGCGTCAATGACATCGCGGTGCAAGGAGCGGTCCCGCTCTTCTTTCTGGATTATTTCGCGGTCGGCAAGTTGGACGCCGCGGTGGCCAGTGCGGTGGTATCGGGGATCGCGCGAGGTTGCCGCCAGAATGGCTGTGCTCTCATTGGCGGGGAAACCGCCGAAATGCCCGGCATGTATGCCGAATCGGAGTACGACCTCGCCGGATTTATCGTCGGTGCGGCGGAACGCGCGGAGTTGCTCACCGGCACGACGATCCGCGCGGGCGATGCGCTGCTGGCGCTGCCCTCGAGCGGCCTGCACACCAACGGATATTCACTCGCGCGGAAGCTGCTGTTCGAGGTAGCGGGTTATTCGCCCAAAACGCTCCTTCCCGAGATCGGTTCGGCAGTCGGCGATGTCCTGCTGGCGCCTCACCGCAGCTACCTGAAACCGATCCGCGCCCTGGTGGCGGCAAAACTCTTGCGCGGCGCAGCGCACATCACCGGGGGCGGGATCACGGACAACACCCCGCGTATGCTGCCGAAAGGCCTGGCGGCCGCCATCGACACGACGTCGTGGCGCATTCCGCCCATTTTCGAGGTGCTGCGGAGGATCGGCAACATTCCCGAGGACGATTTCCGCCGAACCTTCAACCTCGGAGCCGGGATGATCCTCGCCGTGCCGGCACGGGGCACGGCGCGGGCCGAAGCGGTTCTGAGCCGATTGGGCGAGACTCCCTTCCGGATCGGGTCGGTGATCGCCCACAAGCGTGGACGCCCGCTGGTGGAGTACCGGTGAAGCGGCTCGGTATCCTGATTTCGGGCCGCGGCTCGAATTTCGAAGCCATTGCCAACGCCGTCGCTCGCGGAGAGATCGACGCCGAGATCGCCGTGGTGATCTCCAGCCGCCCCGAAGCGCGCGGCCTGGAGATCGCCCGTCAACGCGGGCTGACCGCTGTCTCGATCCCCTCGAAAGGCCTCGACCGCGAAATCTATGACCGTATGCTGGTCGAGGAATTACATCGGCAGCGGGTGGACCTGGTGCTGCTCGCCGGGTTCATGCGACTTCTCAGCGGTTTCTTCATCCGCCAGTTTCCCAACCGGATTCTCAACATCCATCCTTCGCTCCTCCCCGCCTTTCCAGGGCTCGATGCGCAGCATCAGGCACTGGAACACGGCGTCAAGATCACGGGATGCACGGTCCATTTCGTCGATGAACAACTGGACGCCGGCCCGATTATCGTGCAATCCGCCGTCCCGGTCCGGGACGACGACACCGTGGACTCGCTTTCCGCCCGGATCCTGGCCGAAGAGCACCGGATCTATTCCGAAGCGATCCGCATCGTCCTGGGCGGCAATTACTCGATCGAGGGGCGCCGCGTCATTTTGAGCTGAAGGTACTCGGACAGTCTCATCGGCGGCCCGGGACCGGTCTCCAACTGCCGGGTTACGGCCTTCTCATACCGCCGGAGGATTTCGACGCGTTTGCGGGGATCGAGGCTGCACCCTTCGATGTCCAACAGAAGGTCCACTTCCCACGGTTGAAACAAATTCCGCGCGATGGCTCCCCGCACCAGTTCGGCAATGAGCCGGTGGAAACGGTTGAGCATCAATTCCAAGTCAATCACTTCGTCTGCCGTCACGCAGGATTGATCGGCGGAATGACGGCCGAACTTTAGGATTCTCTGGGAATAACTGCGCCCGCTCCCTGAGTCTGAGAGAGCGGAGTTATCTCCAGACAAGTCCTTAGAGGCGGCGTTGGCGCTAACATGGTCGGCATGAGCGACTTCCGTTATGCCGCCCGGATGCTGGCGAAGAAGCCCGGATTTACGGTGGTGACGGCCGGCCTGCTGGCCATCGGTATCGGCGCCAGCTCGCTCATGTTCAGCGCCTTCGAATCCGTGTGGATGCGATCCTTGCCGGTCAGCCACCCGGAAGAACTGGTCCGCCTGGTGCAGAAGATCCCGCAGCTCGGCACGCGCAGCTACTTCTTTTACAACTACTACCGCGCGCTCGCCGAGCGCTCTACGACTCTGTCCGGCGTTTTCGGCGAGTACGAGATGCTGGTGGCCATGAACGAGCCCCTGCCGCCGGAACAGGTCCGGGTGCACCTGGCTACTCCCGAATTCTTCCGGCAACTGGGCGTGGATGCCCTCTTCGGCCGCGCTCTGTCGCCGGAAGACGGCAAGGACGTCCCCGGATCGATGCCGGCCGTTCTCAGCTACGGATTCTGGCAGCGACGCTTCCACTCGGACCGCGCCGCCATCGGCGGTACCCTCGCCCTGCACGGACACCAGTTCACGATCGTCGGCGTGATGCCCCGCGAGTTTAACGGCATCACGGTGGACAGCGCTCCCGATATTCGCGTGCCGCTGCGAGCGCTGCCCTTGCTCGCCAACTCCCAGAACGAAGCCAAGGTCGAGAATGTCACGCTGGATCTCGGCGGGCGGCTGCGCCGGGGTGTGACGCGCGAGCGCGCCCACGCGGAGTGCCTGGCCATTTTCCGGGCCGCGGTCGAAGACTGGTACGGGCGCGACCCGCAATACGGCGCGCGGGACGCTCAGCTCGAGCTCAGCCGCGGGATGGAGATCGATCCGCTGGAGCGCGGCGTCTCGGTCCTGCGGGACAAGTTCGGAGGAGCCCTCGAACTCCTGACCGTTTCCGTCGGGCTCCTGCTGTTGATGGTCTGCGCGAATGTGGCCGGACTGCTGCTGGCGGGGGCCGCGGCGCGGCGCGGCGAGGTGGCGGTGCGGCTGGCACTGGGAGCCACGCGATCGCGCCTGGTGCGCCAAATGCTGATGGAAAGCCTGTTGCTGGCGGCAATCGGGGCCGGATGCGGATGGATGCTGGCGTGGATCGCGGCGCCGCTGCTGGTGCACGCGCTCCCGCCGATTCGCGATCTCGCTACCGCGCAGATGACCCTGGCGCTCGACCTCACGCCGGATGGCCGCGTCATCCTGGTTTCGCTGGCCGCCGCTGTGCTGACCGCGGTGCTGTTCGGGCTGGCGCCTGCCCTGTCTGCCTCGCGTATCGGCCTGGACACCGTCCTGCGGGGAGTCCGCTCCAGCCGCGGATGGACGGGCCGGAGAGCGCTGGTGGTGTTTCAGGTGGCCCTGTGCACCCTGTTGCTGGCGGGAGCGGGCCTGCTGGTTCGCACTTTGCAGCAGCTTCGCGGCCTCGACCCGGGCTTCGATCGCGAACATGTTGTGACCTTCACGGTCTACCCCAACCTCTCGGCGTACACCGACGCGCAGGCAAAATCGTTTTGGCAGGCCCTGACTTCGCGCGCTCGTGAGATTCCCGGCGTGGTTTCGGTGGCGGCGGCCTCGCGCCCGCTCATGCGCGGCAGCGGCGTCAAGAGCACCATCGCACCCGCGGGACAGAAGGTAACACGAGCCGACTTTCTCAACTCGAGCCTGAACTGGGTCTCGCCGGAGTACTTCGACGCGCTGGGAATCCGGGTATTGGAGGGCCGGGGCTTCACGACGAGCGATATCAGGGCGCCGAAGCCCGCGCCGGCGGTGGTGAATGAGGCATTCGCCCGCCGCTTCTTTCCCGATCAGGATCCGCTCGGCCGCCGTTTCGGCAACGGCATGGAAGTCGCCGCGCCTGCGGATTTCGTGATCGTGGGAGTGGCGAAAGACGCCAAATATCGTTCGCTGCGCGAGCCCATGACGCCGACCTACTACGTCGCGACCGACACCAGCCTCTCGGTGCTTTGCGTGCGCACCCGGATCGCGCCCGAGGCTGCCATCCAGCCGGT
>Ga0335081_10017359_pt1 | contig 11652 bp, 11 predicted proteins | sample Lox_Sample_35_FD_206713 | JGI IMG/M metagenome (GOLD analysis project Ga0335081, IMG submission 206713) | Soil microbial communities from Loxahatchee National Wildlife Refuge, Florida, United States - Lox_Sample_3.5 | ecosystem: Environmental > Terrestrial > Soil > Wetlands | place: USA... | reverse complement strand
GCGCGTGCGGCTGGTCGGAGAAGCGCGCATAGGCGAGATAGAGCAACGGCTCCCAGTCGAGCGGACCGCCCTTGCGCACGGCCGCGGCCGGATCGCTCGCGAGACGGCGCGCGATCTCGGCGGCGTCGCCGGTCGCCGCGGCGGCAAAGATGTTCGCCGTGGCGATCTCGGGCCAGCGCGCGAGGATGCGCGCGGCGCTCGCCCGGTCGCCCTGCCACATCGCGGCGCACAGCACCATCTCGAGGCGCTGCTCATGCGCGCGCCGTGCCGGCGCCAGCTCGTCGAGCGCCTGCCGCAGCGCCGTCCAGCCCGCGAATCCGTGCTCGCGCGCCAACGCGAGCTGCACGTCGCGCAACCCGGGATCGGCCGGCGCGCCGGGCAGCGCGGCGAGAAGCCGGCGCCGCGCATCGGCGTCGCCGGCGCGGAGCGCGTTGCGCCAGCGCTTGGCTTCTTTTCTGAGGGACTCGAGCGAGGACTCGCGTGTGAGCGAACGGCTCATGGACAACCTTCCTTCCGTTTCGCCTGGCGTCCGCTGAAACAGGCCGGAAGAAGGGCCAATAGTGATGAGAGCATTCAATGGGTGGGAGCGCGCTCCCTTGCCGCGGACCGGTGGCACCCCAAACGTGCGCTCCGATTATTTTCGGTCATCGCGCCGCGCCCTGTCAACGATCCCCGCGTCCGACCGGGAAGAATGCGCGATCGTTGCGCCGGCGCGGAACAAGACGCCGGCGTCGATCGGCGGGCAATGACGCAGCTCGCAGCGGCGCAATACGCTGCGCCATTGCGCCCTACTGGAACGCCACCTCGGCAAAGCTGCGCAGCTTGCGCGAATGCAGCCGCTCGGGCTCCTGCAGCTTCAGCTTGTCGAGCGCCAAGAGGCCGATCTCGAGGTGCTGATCGACGCGCTGGCGATAGAATTCGCCGGCCATGCCGGCGAGCTTGATCTCGCCATGCAGCGGCTTGTCGGACACGCACAGCAGCGTGCCGTAGGGCACGCGGAAGCGAAAACCGTTGGCCGCGATCGCGGCCGACTCCATGTCGAGGGCGACCGCGCGGGACTGGGAGAGGCGCCGGATGATCGCCCCGTGATCGCCGATCTCCCAGTTGCGGTTGTCGACGCTCGCCACCGTGCCGGTGCGCATGACGCGCTTGAGCGCAAAACCGGTCGCGCCCGTGACCTCGCTCACCGCCTGCTCGAGCGCCACCTGGATCTCGGCGAGCGCCGGGATCGGCACCCAGAGCGGCAGCTCCTCGTCGAGCACATGGTCCTCGCGCACATAGCCGTGCGCCAAAACATAGTCGCCGAGCTTCTGCGTGTTTCTCAAGCCCGCGCAATGGCCGAGCATCAGCCACGCATAGGGCCGCATCACCGCGACATGGTCGGTGATGTTGCGCGCATTCGACGGCCCGGTGCCGATATTGATCATGGTGATGCCGTTGTGGTCCGGCTCGACCAGGTGAAAGGCCGGCATCTGCGGCGCCCGCTCGGGCGGCGCTCCGGTGGTCTTGCCGCCGAGCCGGGCGTTCGGCGTCACCACCTCGCCCGGCGCAACGAACGCCGTGCCGCGCGCGTCCCCCGCCGCCATGCGGGCGCGGCAGATGCGGGCGAAGGCGTCGACATAGAACTGGTAGTTGGTGAAGATCACGAAGTTCTGGAAATGCTCGGGGCCGGTGCCGGTGTAATGCGCGAGCCGGTGCAGCGAGTAGTCGACCCGGGCGGCGCGAAACAGGGCGAGCGGCGCCGGCGCGTCGGGCGCCCGCTGCAGCGTGCCGTTGACGATGGCATCGTCCATGGCGGCGAGATCGGGCACGTCGAACACGTCGCGCAGCAGGCGCTCGGGCCGCACCGGCGCAAAGCTCGCCGCCGTGGCGATGCCGCCCGGATAGGCGAAGTGGATCGGGATCGGCTCGGCGGATTCGCCGATCTCGACCGCAACGCCGTGATTGGCGATGAGCAGCCCGATCTGCTCGACGAAATAGCCGCGAAACAGATCGGGCCGCGTCACCGTGGTCTCGTGCACGCCCGGCCCGGAGACGAAGCCATAGGCGAGGCGCGAATCGACCCGCGCATGGGTCGCGGTGGCGATGCGGACGAACGGATAGGTGGCCCTGGCCCGCGCGGCGATCGGCTCGCCGCGGGCCCAGCGCTCGAACTGCACGCGCAGGAAGGCGGTATTGCGCGCATAGATCTCCTCGAGCCGCGCCACCGCCGCGGCCGCATCGGAAAACGCCGCCGTCGCGATCGGCGGTGGAGTCAGCACCGCAGGGGCGTTGGGCCCGGTCATCGTCATCTCGCCCGGCACACTGTGCCGACCATCATATCGGCTCGGCCGCGCGGTGCGTAGGGCGGATCGGCGAAGCGTCATCCGCCGACCGACCTCGCAGTGGGACCGCAGGGCGCTCCGTTGCGGCGCTTCGCGTCACGGCGCTTCGCGCTGATGACTCCGGGCGAGAGCGCCAACGCGCCAATCGTTGTCCGGCCCCCGCGCTTTCGGCGCCGAGGTCGAACGAAGCCGTGCCGCCATTCTGACGAGATCCGGCAGCGAGGCCGCGCCCATCTTTCGCTTCGCGCCTGCGCGGTGGATCTTCACCGTGATCTCGGAGATTCCGAGCTCGCCGGCCACCTCCTTGTTGAGCAGACCCGACGTCACCAACGTCATGACTTCCCGCTCGCGCGGGCTCAGCGAGGCGTAACGTTCCTGCAGGGCCCGCATGTTGTCCTGATCGCGGTGCGCATCGATGCTGCGCGCGATCGCCTGACGGACCGCGTCCAGCAGGGTTTCGTTGTGGACCGGCTTGATCAGGAATTCGACGGCGCCGGCCTTCATGGCCCGCACCGTCATCGGCACATCGCCGAACCCCGTGATGAAGATCACCGGCATGGCAAGCTGCTCCGCCGCCAGGCGCCGTTGCAGATCGAGGCCGCCGAGATCCGGAAGACGGACGTCCAGGACGAGACAGGCCGGGCGGGCATCGCGCGGACGCGCCAGGAACGCCGCGGCGCAGTCGAACGTGTGCGACCGCCATCCCATGCTCAGGAACAGCAACTGCAGCGCTTCGCGCACCGAAACGTCGTCGTCCACGACGTAGACGGTCGGGGTTGCTTGGGTCATGGGCGTCATCCTTGACGAGGATCGGGGGTTCGAATCCGCTCGGCGCTTTCCGGCCCCCGGCAACTATCCCGGATGAGCCGACGGGCCATGGCGGCCGGATTGGATGCGGGAACGCGGTGCGCGCGGCAGCGAGAACGAGAACGTCGCCCCCGGTCCGTCGTTTTGCCGGGCGTGCAGCGAGCCGCGGTGATTTTCGATGATGGCGCGGCTGACGAACAGGCCGATCCCCATGCCGGCGCGCTTGGTCGTGAACCACGGCCGAAAAAGCCGATCGAGGATTTCGGCGTCCAGGCCGGCGCCCGCGTCCTCGACGCTCAGCGTCACGCCGTCGCCGCCGCCGCACGCGGTCCTGACCACCACCCGCCGCGACCCCGGCGCGACGCCGGCCGTCGCGTCCCGCGCATTGCGCAGCAGGTTCAGGATCACCTGCTCGAGCTGGACGCGGCTGCCCGCGACGGGCGGCAGGTCGTCCTCGAGCTCCATCTGCACCGGAACGCAACTGCGCGCAGGCTCGCCGCGCGACGCGGCGACGACCTCCCTCGCCGCATCATTGAGATCGACCAATTCCGCCGCGGGCGGCTCCTCGGCGAACAGCGCGCGGAGACATCCGATGACCTCGGCGGCGCGCCGGCCGTCGCGCAGCGCGCGCCGCGCGGCTTCGCGCGCACCCGCGGCATCGGGCGGATCGGCATCCAGCATCCTGAGACAGGTGCCCGCGTTGGTGACGATCCCGGTCAGCGGCTGATTGACCTCGTGCGCGATCGATGCCGCCAGGACGTCGAAGCGCGACGCCGCCCATTGGAGTTCTTGCGGAGACTTCTGCTCGTCGAGGCCGCGTACCGTCATCTGCAACGTCCCCTTGATGACAGGCCGCCGCGCCGGCCGGCGCCCCGCGGAACGGCGCTCCGCCGCATCCGTGGCGGAGTCCGCGGATCGTCCTGCCGGCCACCGGCGAGACCGCACCGGCGCACCGGCTCGGCCCCCTCCGACGGCCCTTCCCGCCCCCGGCCGCGCCCGTGTCGGCGTGGTCGGGTCGGCGGTCGCCCCTTATTGACGCTTTCATCTATCATAATAGTTAAAAGCGGTCAACGATTGTGTTTTGGTGTCGCGCGGAGTTTCGACGGACGGCGGCGCCCTCCTCACACCAAAGAATTATGTTGCTTCCCGCCAAATCGTGCTGATATCACCCGGAGTGACAGGTTTGACACAAGAAATAGGCAAAAGCCCAAGCACCAGGCTCCGGCACCGCCGCCGGAGACGACGAGCAGCATGATGCCCCCCACCGCGAACAGCCGGCAGGAAATCATGAACCAGCTGCTGGAACGCCGGGCCGGCGCGACCCTCGACGAGCTGGTCGCGGCCGTCGGTCTCAGCCGGACCGCCGTCAATCAGCATCTGGCGACGCTCGAGAGCGAAGGCTGCGTCCGCAAGACGACGCCGCGCAAGACGGGCGGCCGGCCGCAGCACGTCTATGTCCTGACCGAGGAAGGCGCCAACCGCTTTCCCAAGCAATATTCCTGGTTCTCGAAGCTGTTGATCCGGACCCTGCGCGAGCAGATGGGCGAAGAGCAGGCGTCGCAATACATGTACGACCTCGGCGTCAAGCTGTCCGCCGACCTGATACCGCGTCTCGTCGGCAAGAACCGCGCCGAGCGCATCGCCGAGATCGTGAAGATCATGAACGAGACGGGTTTCGTGGCGAGGACGCTTCCGCCCGGCGAGGCCGAGAAGCTGCCGCGCGTCGAATGCAAGAACTGCGTCTATCACGACCTGTCGAAGGATTATCCGGAGGTGTGTCGCTTCGATATCGGCTTTCTGTCCGGCCTCACCGGCGCCGACATCGATCATGAGGCGTGCATGCAGCGCGGCGGCGACGCCTGCCGGTTCCGCTTCCGATTTCCATGAGTCTCGGCTGAGCCGCGTGCGGCCGACGTGCAGATGGATGGGGTAGCCATGCCGATCGACTTCACGCTGACCAGCGCGCAACAGCGGCTGCAACGCAACGCGCGGGAATTCGCCGTCGAGATCCTGCAGCCGCTGGTGCGGACGGCCGACGCGGAGCCCGACACCCAGAAGGCCTTTGCGATCCTCAAGGGCGCCTACAAGGAGTGCTACAAGCTCGGCTTCGCGATGGGGTTCATCCCGAAGCGGTACGGCGGCGGCGGCGTCAGCAACCTCGATCTGCAGATCGTCGCCGAGGAGATCACCGCGGTCGATCCCGGCTTCGCGACCGTGCTGCTGGTGAACGGCCTCGCGCTCATGCCGGTCGCGTGGTTCGCCTCGGAAGCGCAGAAGCAGAAGTGGCTCGGCGAGGCCACCGGCGATCCGCGCGGCGAATACATCGCCGGCTGGACCGTGAGCGAGGCCGCGGGCACGCCGGGCGGAACCGCCAATTTCGACCACCCGGGCCCGGCGCCGGCCGGCATCGGCCTCGTCGCCCGCCATGACAAGGGCCGCGGCGAGTATGTCCTCAACGGCGCCAAGCACTGGCCGTGCAATGCCGGCGGCTGGGACCTCAAGGGCGCCAACGTCAACGTCTGCATCGTGCGCACCGATCCCGAAGCGGGCGGCAAGACCGGCCTCAGCGCGATCATCGTGCCGCGGGGGGCGGCCGGGGTCGTCTACCAGCAGCCGATCTCGAAGCTCGGGCACCGGCTGTGTCAGAACAATTCCATCGTGTTCGAGGATTGCCGTGTTCCGGAGGAGAACGTGTTCGCGGTCGGCGACGGCGATCTGGTGATCAGCAAGGCCTTCACCTGGTCCGGCCCCGTCGCGGCGATCGCCGCCGTCGGCGTCGCCCGCTCCGCCTACGAGTATGTGCTGAAATGGGCGAAGACCTATACGGCGGGCGGCGACGCGCCGATCCTCCATCACCAGGCGGTCGGCTACCTGATGGCCGAGGTCGCGATGAAGATCGAGGCCTGCCGGGCCTTCTCGTGGAAGGCGGCGCATTATCTCGACCAATGCGATTCCGAGGGTCACGCCGTCGGCGCGATGGCCAAGGTGTTCTGCGGCGAGACGCTCTTCAATGCCGTTTTTCGCACCATGCAGGTGATGGGCGTCAATGCGCTCGACCGAGCCCATCCGGTCGAGAAATTCCTGCGCGAGGCCGCGGTATTTCCCCTCTACGACGCCGGGAACATCGGCATGCAGATGCGCAAGATCTGGGGCGTCATGCTGGACGAGGATTTCGATCCGCGCGCGATCGCGGATTCGCGGCCGATCGCATTCAAGAAGTCCATGGAAGGCGTCGGAACGCTCGTCGCCGGGGGGCGCCCTGCGCCGGCACGCGCTGCCGGCGGCAAGCGAAAGAAGAACGGCGCAACGCAGAGGAACGCCCAGCCTCGGTTCGGCTGAAAGCGCGCGCCGAGAAGCGGCGATCCGGCAGGCGCCGAGCCGCCTTACCCGAAAGCGTCGAGCCGATCGTCTTGCGGCTCCTCGGCCGAAGCGGTCGCGTCGCGACCTCGCGCCGCGATCATGAAGCGCGACAGATCGTCGATGTTCTGCTTCTCCACGAACTTGATCGCGAATCCCGTATCGAACACCCGCACGACCCGGCCGACGCAGGACCCGACCGCGAGCGGGGTGCCGACGGCCGGCTGCACGCGCGCCGAGACGGCCGTGCTCGACGGCGACATGTCGATGATGGAGCAGCTGTGGGTGCTGCCGTCGGCGAGGACCAGTCGCGACTGCGACGGCGGCGGGATGATGCGGGCCTCCTCCCGGGCGTCGTGAACGGTCGCGTCGCCGAGCTTCTTCTCGATCCAGGCGAGCTTTTCCGCCAGCTGCACGCGGCGCGCTTCCGCCATCTCCATCTTGAACAGAAAGCGGTCCTGCGTGGCATCGCTGATCGTGCCCTCGAACTCGCCGAACGCGCTGAAATAGGCGGTCAGCTGCTCGCCGATCTGGCCGATCGCCGGCGCTTCCACCATCATGCGGAACGGAGAAACGCGCGTCGTGCGACACGGGAAGGTCCGCAGTTTTCCTTCCGGGTCGTACCAGCGCTTTTGCAGCGTGTAGCTTCCATTGACGGCGATGTTGACCGCGCGCTGGGTCAGAAATTTCAGGACGGACACGACGGCACCTCAGGGGACAGGTACGCGGCATGCTTTACACCGAGAAGCCCTAACGGCCGGTGAAGGACGGCGCAGAATCGCTCGAATAGCGCAACGTTTGTAATTGGTTAAGAGCGTCGCAAAACGGCGGCCGCGGCGCAAGCTTCGCGAAACCTCGCGGCGCGATGGCGGCGCCAAGACGTGTGCGAAGCGAGCGTCCCGCCCGTGGAGCATGGATATGATCGATCGGCGCCGTCACAGACCCTCGACACAAGCATCCGCGAGCGGCGCCGCATACTTTCGGTAGATGTTCCCATGGCCGGCGCCGGAAATGACGACCGGCTCGACACCCAGGACCCGACGCGCCGCCGACTGCGCCCACGCGGGCCGGATCTGGTCGTCGGCCGAACCCGAAACGTACACGTTGTCGACCTTCGGCAGCGCCTTGAGCGGACAGACTTCGTAGAAGCCGACCATGATATGAGCGGATCGCGAGCCGTCGATCCGGTCCCGCATGGCTTTGAGCTGCGCTTTGGTCGCGTTGGGATCGTGCATGAGTGCGATGAAATCATCCGTGATGCCTTGAGATGCCTTGAGGAGCTTGTCGAGATAGCTTCCCGGGACGGCGACCTGCTCGGTTTGGCAGACCTCGATGAACGCCTTCCCGGGACGCGGAAGGACCGCGTTGACATAGACGAGCCGCCTGATGGGCCGTGCCGCCGCCACCAACGGCAGGAAGTTCCCCTCGTTGGATATTCCAACGAGCACGACGGGATCCGTGACGTTCTCCAGCGCTTTGACGACCGCCGAAGCGCGATCCTCATTGGGCGTGTCGGAGCCGCTCACGGAGCTGTGCACGAGCATCGACGGAAAGCCGCGTTTCTCCAGTTCGGCCGTGATGGAGGCATAGAGCCGATCTTTCAACCAATCCAGCCAACCGCCTGCGGCGCTGGATACGTGGAAGACGAACCTTGTTCCAGTATTGGGCTCGGCCGCGAGACCGCGCATTGCCGTCCACGCCATGCCGGTCAGTCCAGCCGCCAGAAGAGTCCGTCGCTGAATTCTCATTTGCTTCCCGCTGACCCGCGGTCGCCGGTGCGGCGAACTGACGTTGCGGCTCGGCACAACAGCAATATCAAATCGCATGCGATCTGGCCGGGCTGCCTCGACGCGATCTGCTTGAGCTCGCCCAATGCGGTTTCGAACGCCTCCGCATTGGCCATCGGCACGCGGCGCGAGACGACGACGCCGATAGCCTGATCGCCGAGCGCCGTCACGGCGGCTCGGGCAGCAGCGTTTGCCCGTCTTCCTCGACGTTCAATCGCAACAGCTTCGCATCCTGGATCGCGTCCCTATATGGATAGCGAAGACCGCCCGTCGTCGTCACGTAGAGCGCCCGGCGATCCTCCGCGCCACGTCCGAATGCGCAAGCGGTGCTGCCGACGGCGCCTTGGTGCGGTCCGGCGATCGTCTCGCGCCGGCCATCCGGATCGAGTCGCACGACAGCCTGCGCGGGATGCGTCGCGATATAGGCGGCGCCGGATGCGCCGAAAGCGAAATCATCCGCGCGCAGATTTTCCGCGACCACGTCCATCGGTCCAGCGCCGCCGTCGGCGGCAATCTTCGCGCGGACGACCAGGTTCTGATCCGTGATGGAAATCCAAGCCCAGCCGTCGTGCAGCTTGATTCCGTTGGCACCCGGCGTTTGCGGCGCCTTCGGGCGCAGGCGATCGTCCTGAAGCCACACGCCCCAGCGCTTCTCCTGCTGATCGATCGCGAGAATGCGTCCCGTGACGCTCTCGCAAACCAGCAAGGTGCGGCCGTCGCGGTGCGGCGTGCAGCCGTTCATGAATACCGCGTCGGGTATCTCGACCCAAGGCTCGGGCTGACCCGAGCGGATTCGCCAAATGTATCCGGGCACGTGCCCCACGGCTCCGCCGGTGACCCAGAGCGACCCGGCAGCATCGAGGGCGAGCCCCGCCGCCGGCGCCGTCAGCCGGGCATATTCCTCGACCTTCCTGGTCTTCGGGTCGAAGCGGTCGATGCGGTTATGGCTGTGCAGACTGACGTAAACAGCTCCCGCGGGGTCCACCGCCAAGTTCTCGGCAAAATGCCCTTGCGGCCAGGAGGCCACGACTTCGCTCACGACGGGCGCCCAGCGGCCTCCATCGTGCCCGGGAAACCGGTCTGGCGGATTTGTCGCGCTGTTCATTGGAGTCGCTCCCCATTTCGCTTGTTGTCTGTGGTGCCATGTCAGCGTCCTGCTTCAGTGATCCACCGTCTCGGCAGGAGGCGTCACGGTGGCCCAGCGCTCGGCGATCTTGTCGCCCTCGAAGCGCCACAGCACGAAGCCGCGAAACTGCATTCGCTTTTTCGTTCCGGGATCGGTCCAACGCCAGATGTTGCGGCACATGACCTTGTCGCCCTCGGCGATCATGTCCTCGATGGTCACGTGAAGGTCGGGCATTTTCTCGTACATCGCGAGCATCATCTGGCGATCGCCCTCGACGCCGGTCGGTTTCCCGCCCGGCCCGTCGTGATCGTAGAAATCGGCGGTCAGCGTCTCGCGGATCACGTCGGCGTTTCGCTTGTTGACGAATTCCTCGAATTGACGGCGCACGAATTGCTTCATCGCCTCCAAGCTCAGGCTGGATGCCATCACGGTCTCCTCGCGTGTGCGCGTTCAGGCTGTCGTTTTGCCGCGAGGCGGGCATGACCCGCCAAGCAGGACCCGCGTCGACGTCTTGCCCATCAGACCCGCATGGCCATGCTTGATCGGTCGCGATTTTAACAACACTGTGTCGCCGCCTTCACCCAGGGCTAGAATGTTTGAATCCATATCGGCGGCATCAGCCTCACGGCAACTTGCAACAGCGGAGGTGCAGCATGGATATGGCGTATCGAGAGCGGTGGCGGGCTGAGATTGCCGAACCGCAAAGGATATTGTCCGGGTTCACTTCGCCGGCGCGAAGCAGTCCGGCACGCGAACCGCGCGGATCGAGAAGGCGATGCCTGCGATCTTCGCAGGACGCGGGTTCCTGGAGCGGCGATAGATCGCGAAACCGTGGATGCGTTACCCGAGCGATCGTCGTCTTGACGGCCGACCCGAGCTGCGGTGCCGTCGAGCGGTCGGCACCCTCAAGCCGCCGCCGTGACCGTACTTCCGGCCTTTCGGAGCGCGGCAAGGATCCCGTCGCCGCCCAGAAGCGCATCGAGCGGCAGCAGGACAAAGGCGCTGTCGGCTTCGTTGGCTTTGAGCGCGGCTTCGAGGCGGCCCGTCAGGATCACCTTGATCGCGTCGCCGTTGATCACCTGCGCCGGGCTGAAGGCGCCGCGCCCCGAGAGGTCACCCGCCAGGCGATGCATGTCGCCGCCGCGGCGCGCCGCGTAGAGTTGCTCGAACTGGCGGCCGATCGGGCGGATTGCTGATCGCCTCGTCCGTCTTCGCCTGCTTTATCGTCCCCATCCTGAACACGATCGGGACTTATGACATAGGTTCGATTCCCGCTGCGGGCCTCGCGCGACTGATAGTCTTTGGCTTCATCTACGTCGCATTCCCGCTGCCTTATTCCATTGTTTTATGTGTTGTTTTCTGCGCGCCTGCATGGAAGGCCGCCTTTGCGAAAGGGCGGACCAGCGACCCGCCTTCGCTCGCTTAGCAAGCTATGGCGGGCGCGAGTCCGCCGAAGCGTTCGCACCCTTGAATCCGCCCCTGAAGCGCCAAGCCGGCGCTGCAGCAGCTGCAGTCCGCGTTCGGCATGATGCCGAACATCGTGGGCGCGATGGCGACCTCGCCGGTTCTGATCAACAGCCTCGTCGGTCTGTTCGGAAATGTGCATGGCGGCAGCTTTACCGAAGCGCAGGTGCAGATCGTTCTGCTCACCGACGCGGTGACCAACGCCAGCCCATGGGCCGTCGCGGTCCATACGGCGCTGGCGCTCCGGGAGGGCATCGATCCGGCGGATGTCCAGGCCATCATCACGCTTTAGGACCCAGCCGGCCGATCTGGACAGCGCCGGCCGGCTGCGCGCATCGACAGGCGCGTGTCGCTCACGGACGAACGCGAATGATCGTCTTCCCGGCGCGTCGCTCGGTCGGGTTGAAGGCGGCGACGGCATCGTCGAGGGTCGAGACGTTGCCGATGTTCGTCCGCAGTCGTCCGTCCCGCACCCGCTGGACGATCTCACTCAGCTGGGCACGATCGGACTCGACAACGAAGTCGACCGCCAGGCCGTCGGCGGGCCGCGCCTCGGCCGGCCCGACGATGGACACCAGTGTTCCCCCGGCTCGAATCAGGCCTGCGGACCGCTTCCCGATGTCGCCGCCGATGACATCGAACACCAGATCGACTTCGCCGACGTCCTCCAGCGCGTCGTTGTCGAGGTCGACGAACTCCTGCGCGCCGAAGTCGAGCGCCTTCTGACGGTCGGCGGCGCGCCCGGTGCCGATGACGTAGGCGCCGAACTCACGTGCGAGCTGCGTCA
>Ga0335081_10017358_pt1 | contig 11652 bp, 10 predicted proteins | sample Lox_Sample_35_FD_206713 | JGI IMG/M metagenome (GOLD analysis project Ga0335081, IMG submission 206713) | Soil microbial communities from Loxahatchee National Wildlife Refuge, Florida, United States - Lox_Sample_3.5 | ecosystem: Environmental > Terrestrial > Soil > Wetlands | place: USA... | reverse complement strand
TTCATCTGCCGCTTCACGTGCACATAAAGGCGCAGCGCCACCGACACGACCACGGCGATACTGACCGCGAAGATCAGAAACCACCAGAGCATCCGCACAGCAGGTTAGGATAACAGGAATTCGGCTTTCGGCTGTAGGCTCTAGGCTTTCGGCTTTCGGCGCTGCGCTTTGGCTTCGACATCGCGGTTTGAACTTTAGCTTCGGCGAGCTTGATTTCGAGATTCGATGAAACGTTGAATGACTAGCCTAAAGCCTAGAGCCTGTTTCTCAGGCCTTCGCGGACTTGGCCAGGGCTTTGCGCCGCATCTCGACGGTCTTCAGGAAGCGGTCCAGCGTCTTGCGCGCGGTCTTTGAGCGCGTGGCCACCTGCTCGATATTCTTCCACGCATTTGGATTGCCCATCTTTTCGCGCAGTTCTTTCAGGAAGGGATATACCTTGGCAAAGGCAAAGAACATCTCGCCGCTGATGCCCGGCTCGAGAAAAAGATCTTCATTCACCGCGCCGTGAAGCACCAGCGCAGCCGCCATGTCCCAATAACCCCCGACTTGGCGCAGCCACGCATTTTCCTGGCTGGGGAAAGAATTGGCGACCTTCATAATGTCGTCAACGCTGGTGGGCCAGAATTCCGCCGTAAACCAGCCGCGCGCCTTGCGCATCTCCGCCTCGCGGCGCAGATCGTAGAGTTGCATCACCACCTGTGCATCCTGGGCTGTCGCTTTTTTTGCCATGATTCTCGCTCCTTGTTACATCAGGTGACAGGTCACAGGTGTTAGGTTTCAGGAAAACCTTTCGTTCCCGAGGAATCAAAGACCGACATTTGTTTGCAACGTGACTTGTGCCCGTCTCAGCTTCACAATCATACAGGGCTGCCGGAATTCCGACTCGACGTGCGTGGCCTATCCTGTTTTCTGGGGCTCCGGCATGGCCCGCTCATAATCGCACTCTTTATTCGGACAGGCAATGACCGGCCCGTCTTTGCGAATTCTTTCCACGAGGTATTCGCTGCCGCAAGTTGGACACTTCTCCGCAATCGGTTTCGCCGCCGAAGTAAATTTGCACTTCGGATAACGCGAGCACCCGTAAAATGTGTTTCCTTTGCGCGCGCGCTTCTCGACGAGTTCGCCTTCTTTGCAATCCGGACACTTCACGCCGATGAAGTTCTGTTTGACGTACTTGCAGTCGGGATATCCGCTGCATGACACAAACTCGCCATAACGCCCATGCCGGAGAATCATATTGCGGCCGCATTGCGGGCAAGTTTCGTCGAGCGGAATGTCTGGGACCTTTTTTCCTTGATCGAGACGGCGGGTGGTTTTGCAATCCGGATATCCGGTGCACGCCATGAACTGGCCGAAGCGCCCCCGCTTCAGGACCATCACGCGGCCGCAGTTCTCGCAGTATTCTTCCTGGGTAGTCTCCTGCACGTCGGCTGAGTCGAGGTCGGGGAGATTGATTGGATTCTCTTTCGTGAACGTGCACGTATTTGGATCGTCTTTGTCGTAGGTGCTGCAGGCGTAGAAAGATCCGTGCTTGCCCCACTTGATGACCAGGGGTGCGCCGCAGCGCTCGCACTTTTCCTCCGTAGGCTTCTCCATACGCTTGATGTTTTCCATGTGCTTCTCGGCGTATCGGAGATCCTTGGCGAACTTCTTGTAAAACTCGGCGAGAGCGTCAGTCCACTTCTCTTTTCCCTCTTCGATCTCGTCGAGCTCTTCTTCGAGCCGGGCCGTGTACTGCACGTCGAAGATATCTTTGAAGTTTTCGACGAGTAGATCGGTGACGACCATTCCGATCTCGGTGGGCACGAACTTGCCGCCGAGCTTCTGGGCGTACTGGCGTTCCTGAATGGTGCCAAGAATGGTGGCATAAGTGGAAGGCCGGCCGATGCCGCGCTCCTCGAGTTCTTTCACCAGCGAAGCTTCGTTGTAGCGCGGAGGCGGTTCGGTGAAGTGCTGCTCGGGCTTGAGTGCTTTGAGCGTCAACTTCTGGCCCGCTTCGAGGGCGGGCAGCTTGTGCTTCAGTTCCTCGTCCTCTTCGTCTTTGCCTTCCTTCGCCTCTTCATAGACCTTGAGGAAGCCATCGAATTTCATGACCGATCCGGTCACGCGGAACCAGAACGTGTCGGCGCCGGATTTCGCGTCAATATCAACGGTGGTCTGATCGAATACGGCCGGGTTCATCTGCGAAGCGATAAAACGCTGCCAGATCAGCTTGTAAACCTTGAACTCGTCTTCGTGCAGGTATTGTTTGACCTGGTCAGGATGGCGCATCGCCGAGGTTGGACGGATCGCTTCGTGCGCGCCCTGGGCTTCTTTCTTCTCCTTATATGTGTTCGGAGATTCAGGAAGGTAGGGGGCCCCATATTCCTGTCCGATGTAGTCGCGAACTTCCTTGATCGCCTCGGGCGCAACACGCGTCGAATCGGTACGCATGTAGGTGATCAGGCCGACGGAGCCTTCTTCGCCCAACTCGATTCCTTCATAGAGGCGCTGCGCGATCATCATGGTGCGCTTGACGCTGAAGCGGAGCTTGCGCGAGGAATCCTGCTGCAGCTTACTGGTGGTGAATGGCGCGGCCGCATTGCGGCGACGTTCTTTTTTGTCGACGGAGCGAACCAGCCAGTCAGCTTTTTCGAGCGCCAGCCGGATCTTCTCGGCTTCCTCGCCGTTCGGGATCTCGATCTTCTCTTCGCCCTTGCCCAGGAACCGGGCATCGAAGGCTGGAGGTTTCGAGGCGGCCAGATGCGCGTCGATGGTCCAGTATTCTTTTTTCTCGAACGCCTTGATTTCGCGCTCGCGTTCGACGATCAGGCGGAGAGCCACCGTCTGCACGCGTCCGGCGGAAAGCCCGCGCCGCACCTTATCCCAAAGTAGCGGCGAAACCTGGTAGCCCACCAGGCGGTCAAGAACGCGACGAGCTTGCTGTGCGTCGACGAGGTGGCGATCAATCGATCGGGGATGTTCGAACGCCTCGCGCACCGCACGCTGCGTGATCTCGTTGAAGGTCACGCGACGGATGCGGTCGCCATCCTCCTCTTCTTTTTTCTTTTTCTTTTTCCTGGAGCCGTCGCCGAGTTCGTCGGCCAGGTGGGCGGCGATGGCTTCGCCTTCACGGTCCGGGTCAGGCGCGAGATAGATCGTGTCCGCCGATTGCGCCAGCTTCTTCAGCTTGACGAGAACTTTTTCTTTGCCGGGGATGACAATGTATTCGGTTTCAAAATCGTTGTCGACATCGACACCGAGATTGCTCTTGGGCAGGTCTTTGACGTGGCCGAGAGAGGCCTCGACGGTGTATCCCTTGCCCAGATATTTCTGGATCGTTTTCGCCTTGGCGGGCGATTCTACAATAACGAGACCTTTTGACAAATGATTCCTCAGTTCGGAAGTATGAATTAGAAGCTAGCACGAACACGGCAGGAGCAACAAATGCCAGGCTCTTGGCTTTTGGCTTTTGGCTCTTGGCTTTTGGCCACTTCATTGCTCGACTCTCACCGGCTGTGTCCTGGAAGAACGCAGTTTCTGGGAAAAAGAGGATAGCATCCGCAAGATTCTGCTGACCTCTGAGTCGGCCGCAACATAATCGGCTGATGTCAATAGTCCGAGGTCCTTAGCAAGCAACAGGTGATAGGAGAGCTCAGATCCTGATCCCATTGCGATCTGGACATAACGCGCCATTTCGCCATCGGCCCTCCTACCACAACCCTCGGCGAGGTTTGCTGGGATTGAGGCCGCTGATCGGCGCATCTGGCTCGTCAGGCCGTATCGTTCTTCTGCGGGAAAATGCTGCGTGAGTTTGTAGATTACGACTGTTAGATTGTGCCCTCTCTGCCAGACCTGCAGATCTCGATAATTTCTCATTACTTTTAACCTCCTTCACAAATTCGGAAGAGCTAACAGCCAAGAGCCAATAGCTAGTAGCTAGAAGCTTTTGACAAAATTCTTCCCCGGCAGCTGCTTAACTTTGCCGCTGAGTTCCAGCTCGAACAGCGCGGCGAAGATTTCCGAGGAAGAGAGCTCCGGCTCCAGGCGCTCCACCAACTCATCGATGTGGGTGGCCTCGTCCGCTTTCAGCAACGAGAGGATGCGTCGTTCGTGAGGCGAGGTTTGGTCATCAGGAAATAGAGATGCGGTTTCGGGGCCCGACGATTCAAGGCCGGCCGGCTGCAGCGCGAGCTGAACATCGGTGGACATTTCTTCCCAGATGTCTTCCCAGGTGGCCACCAGCTTGGCGCCCTGCTTGATCAAGGTGTTCGGTCCCCAGGAATTTTTGTTGGTCACGTTACCGGGCACAGCGAAAACGTCGCGACCCTGCTCGAGCGCGCAGCGGGCAGTGATTCTGGTGCCGCTATATTCGGCGGCTTCCACCACCAGAACCCCCAGTGACATGCCGCTGATAATGCGGTTCCGGATAGGAAAATTCTGCGGCGCCGCGAACGTACCCAGGGGAAATTCGGAAATGATCGATCCCCCGAGCGCGAGAATCTGATCGGCGAGCCGGGTGTTCTCCTTCGGGTAAATGACGTCGATACCGGTTCCGAACACGGCAACGGTTTTGCCCTTGGCTGCCACGGCTCCGCGATGCGCTGCCGAATCTACGCCGCGCGCCATGCCGCTGATGATGACAAAGCCGCGATTGGCGAGATCGGCTGCCAGTCTCTCGGCCATGCCGATGCCATAGGGCGTGGGGTGGCGCGTCCCTACGACTGCGATGCCAGGCTGCGACAGGATCTCGACGTTTCCTCGCACAAACAGCACAATCGGCGGATCGTAAATTTCTTTCAGACGCGGCGGAAACTCCGGCGCATCCAGGGCGACGACGGTTGCGCCGCTTTCCGCGGCCTTCATCGTCTCCTGGTGGGCCAATTCCAGCGACTTGCCCATGGCAATCGACTGCGCGGAAACTGCCGGCATTCCCGTCGCCTCCAGCTCGGTCAGACTCGCCTCGAGAACACGCTTCGCATTCCCGAACTGTTCGATCAGCTTCTTTATGCGGGTGGGCCCGAGGCCGGGAGTGAGAGCGAGCGCGAGCCATTCCAAGGAGGCGCGCGCGGTGGTGCGGTCAGCCGGAATTGCAGCAGAAGTGGGCATGATTTCGACACTATTCGCCCCGGAAAATAGCTGTCAATGATGCCGCGCACACTCCTTTTGTTACAATTCGCAACGTGATGAGCCGACTGAGGATCTCGGCCATTTCCTATCTCAACACCGCCCCGCTGCTGTGGGATTTCGAGCGCGGAGATGCCGGTCAAGACTTCGACATTTCCTACACGATTCCGTCGGCCTGCGCTCGCGCTTTGCGCGAAGGAACGGCGGATATCGGGATCATTCCGGCAGCCGCCTACGCGACCATTCCCGATCTCGCCATTATTCCCGGGGTGGCGATTGCGTCGCGGCGCCCGGTGCGATCCATTCTCCTGGTGAGCCACAAGCCGATCAAAGAAGTCCGCACCGTCGCCCTCGATACTTCTTCGATGACTTCGGTGACGCTAGCCAAGGTGCTGTTCGCCAAGTGGCTCGGCGGAGCGCGGGAGTATCTGGCGATGGATCCCGACCTGGATAAAATGCTGGCGAACTGCGATGCAGCGCTGCTGATCGGAGATCCGGCGCTGCAGGTCGATCGAACCCGCTATCGCACGCTCGATCTTGCCGAAGAGTGGATTGCGCGCACCGGCAAGTCATTCGTGTTCGCATTCTGGGCAATTCGGCAGGCGGCGCTGACAGGTCGAGATGCTGTCGAAATCTCCGGCATCTTTAATCAGTCGCGAGATCACGGAGTGCGCGCGCTCAACCTCGAAACCATTGCCGAGCAATGGTCAGTTCGGCTGAATCTGCCCGTATCTTCGCTGCGCACCTACCTCTCGCAAAACATTCACTACTACCTGGATCCACCCTGTCTCGAGGGGCTGATGCTTTTCTACCGCTATGCCGCAGAAATTGGAGCGTTGCCGCAGGCGCCGGAACTCGATTTTGCCGGGGAGCCCGCAGAAAATGGCGACGCAGAGGCGCCGGTCGCCTCTCCGGGCGCGAGCGAGTAATCCGTTTTCGGGATGACCCAACCATTTGCGGCCTCGGCGCAGTGCTTTGCAAACTTTTCAGAACCTTAACCGCAAAGGAAGTGCAGAGTGCAATTGACATTTGTTGACTGCGCGCCTGCCATCTAAGTGCAGGAATTCGGCTTCTAAGCGGCAGGAGAACTGAATGCGCGCACTGGCCACCATTGTGCTGGCTTCGCGAAAGCACAGCTTGCGATGGCTGATTCATTTGGGCGGTCCGGGGCTGATCCTGCTCGGGCTGGCCGACAACTCGGTGATTCCTTTGCCGGGCAGCATGGACGTGCTCACCATTTGGCTGGCGGCTTACCATCGCGACATCTGGTTCTATTACGCGATCATGGCCACGGCGGGGGCGGTAATCGGCGGATATGTTACCTATCGCCTTGCGTATAAGAGTGGCAAACGGGCGCTGGAAAGGAGGTTTAGCCCGAAGAAAGTGGAAAAGGTGTTCTCAAAATTCGAGCACTGGGGCTTTTGGGCGGTGGCGATTCCCGCACTATTGCCGCCGCCATTTCCGATCGTGCCCGCGCTTTTGGCGGCTGGAGCCATGGAGTTTCCCCGGAAAAAGTTTCTGGTCTCGCTGGCATTGGGCCGCGGCGTGCGATACACCATTCTGGCCTTTCTAGGCGAGCATTACGGCACGCACATCGTGCGTTTCTTTTCCAGGTACTACCAACCCGCGCTCGTCACCTTGATCGGGCTAGCGGTAATCGCCGGAATCGCCGGCTTGGTCGAGTACAAGCGAGTTCAGAAACACTCCCGTCATGTGCGGACGGGCCCGGAAACTTCCCCCAGACCGCGCGCCGCGTAGGGCGAACCGCCGTTCAAAGTTTTTACTGCTTCACGCTTTCGAGCAGCTTCTTCTCGGCTTCCGTCGGAGGCTCGTAACGCCCGCCCAGGTACTTGGCCAGGAACTCCTCGGCAGCAGCGTTAAACGCCACACGGTTTTCCGGACGCGCAAAACCATGACCTTCGTCGGGGAAGACATAGTACTCGACCGGCTTGCCGTTCTTGCGCATGGCGGCAACGATCTGATCACTCTCAGCCTTGTTGACACGAGGATCGTTGGCACCTTGTCCGATCAGCAGCGGAACCTTGATCTGGTCGGCCTTGAACAAGGGGGACTGTGATTTGAGAAATGCTTGGTCGTCGCCCATCCGCTTGTGCATGACTGCCAGAAACGTCGACCAGTAAGGCGGAATGGACTTCAGCAGCGTGTTGAGGTTCGAGGGTCCGACGATGTCCACACCACATGCGAATGCGTCTGGAGAGAAGGCCACTCCTGCCAGAGTGGCGTACCCGCCATAACTACCGCCCATGATGCAGACTTTCTTCTCATCGGCGATGCCCTGCTTCACCACCCAGTTTTTGCCATCCAGGAGGTCGGTATGCATGGTGCCCGCCCACTGGCGATCGCCCGCGTTTAGATACTGTTTGCCGTAGCCAGTGGAGGCGCGGAAGTTGGGCTGGAGGACCGCATATCCACGATTGGCGAGCCATTGCGCATAGGGATCGTATCCCCAGAGATCGCGGCCCCACGGTCCGCCGTGCGGAAACACCACCATCGGAAGGTTCTTTGCCTCCACTCCGGCCGGGGTCGTCAGGTAACCGTAAATCGTCATACCATCGCGAGCCTTGTATTGAATCGGCTTCATCTTCGCGAGCTTGTACTTCTCCAGCACCGGGCGATTGCTGAACAATAGGGTCGCCGATTTCGAGGCGCGATCGTAAAGGTAGTAGTAAATCGGCGCGTCATCGCCTTCGAACGTCACCACCCACTTGTCGTCGGCCAAATCGCGGCTGATATCGCTGATATCGGCGTCGCGAACTTTCTTGAGGGCGGCAAAATCCGGCTCCAAACTTTTGTCGAGAATCTGGAAATCTCGCCGCTCGCGCAGAAAGACCACTGCTTCCAGCTTGTTTGTTTTGGGATGCGTGACCACAAACGAGACATCGAACTGGGGATCGTCGGCGATCACGTTGCGCTTGCCGCTCGCAATGTCGACCGAGAGCAGCCGGGCCGCATTCGCATCGAGCGAGGTGATCACCCATAGGGCCTTGTTGTCGGGTGAAAACCCGGCAATTTGGCCCATCGTCTCTTCGGGACCCCATTTCATCAGCTCGCGCCAGGGGGATTTTGTGTTGTCGCGAACCCGAATCACGGTCCCGCCATCCGGAGTCACTATCTGCGCTGCGCGCACCTGCAGGTCGTGATCGGCCTGGAACGCATTGACGTCGCCAGGATTTTCCGTGTCCAGCGTGACTTCACCGTTCTTCAAGTCGATCCGCTCGATGTCGAACAGCTTTGGATCGCGCTTGTTCATTTGCACCAGTACAGTGTCGGGATGTGACGGCTCCAAAGCAACGATATCGGCGCGCACCTTGTCGTACGGGGTCAGGTCGCGGGTTTGCTTGCTTTCAACGTTGGTTTGATAAACACGCCAGTTCTCGTCTCCGTTCTGGTCCTGCGTGTAGAGGATGTTCTTGGAGTCGTATTGCCACGAGAAATTGCGGATCCCACGCTTGCGGTCGTTGGTGATAACGCGGTCGTCGGTCTTGCCGAGCGTGCGCACCCACACGTTCAGCACGCCCTGATCGGGAGCGAGATACCCCAGCATGGTGCCGTCCGGAGAAATCTGCGGCGAGGCGCGCTCAGGATTGCCGAACAGCACGTCACGCGGGATGAGCGGAGTCTGCGACTGGGCGACGGCGGAGAGGGTGAGAACGAAGGCAAGAACAATCAGGATGAATAAAGTGCGACGGGTCATCGGGTCTCCAAATGAAAGCGAAATTGTAGCTCTTGGTAGATACGGAAGATAGGTCGATGCGGTTCAAACAGAGTTGTAGATTCGGAGTATGGCTCGCGTGACGGCGGACGCTTGTGCCATCATGTCTGGATTAGTCGCCGATCTAGAGGTGCGCAATGACAAGCACAGCGATAGCAAAAAGAATCAGCCCGATGCTGGCGACCGACAACATGGATGCGACCATTCACTTCTACCAAGACGTGTTGGGATTCAAGGCAACCATGAAATCGCCGGAGTACTCGATCCTGGAGCGGGATGGTCAAACCATCCATTTCCAAAAAGCGGCGTCGGAAAAGGTGATGGCGGCGATGCGGGAACATGGCGAAATGTACATCGAAGTCTCCGGTATTGCCGCTTTGTGGGAGCACGTAAAAGCTTTCAAGAACCGCTACCGAATGCGCGATCTGTTTGATCGGGAGTATGGGATGACGGAATTCCACATATCTGATCCGAACGGATGCTTGATCTTTGTCGGGGAACCCATCTGCCGTCGAGGGTGACGCTGGGCGACAAGAGAAGGCTGCATTTCCTGTTTTGACCCGTCTACAATAGAGTTTGCCGGGGTGAGCGGATGTCGCTGAGCAAACAACAAGCCTTAGAGCTGTTCCAGTGCGACGACCTGATTGGGATCGGTATGGAGGCCGACGCGGTGCGCCGGAAACTGCATCCCGAGGGCGTCGTCACCTACATCATCGACCGCAATATCAATTACACAAATTTCTGCACGGAATACTGCACCTTCTGCGCATTCTATCGTCCGCTGAAGGGCGCGCGCGCCAAGGAAGGCTATATTCTCGACTTCGACACGATCTACGAAAAGATTCGCGAGACCGTCGAACTCGGCGGCACCGGCGTGCTGATGCAGGGCGGGCTTCATCCTGACTTGAAGATCGACTGGCACGAAAAGATGCTGCGCGGGATCAAGCAACGGTTTCCCAAGGTGCACATGCACTGCTATTCGGCATCGGAAATTCTGGCGATCGCCGAATACAGCAACCTGAGCGTCCGCGACACGATTGCGCGGCTGCGCGACGCTGGCCTGGATTCTATTCCCGGGGGCGGGGCGGAAATTCTTGACGACGAAGTCCGCTACCGCATCGCCCGCCTGAAATGCCTGACCGAGGATTGGCTGCTGGTGCATCGCACGGCGCATCAGCTCGGCATGCGCACGACCGCCACCATGATGTTTGGCGTGGGCGAATCGTATGAGCACCGCATCAACCATCTCGAAGCGATTTACCGTTTGCAGGAAGAGACCGGCGGGTTCACCGCGTTCATTCCCTGGAGTTTCCAGCCTGCCAATACGGCGCTCGGTGGACGTCATTGGGATGAAGCCACGGCCGTGGAGTACTTGAAAGTGCTGGCCATCTCGCGGGTTTATCTTTCGAATTTTCTGAACGTGCAATCTAGCTGGGTGACGCAAGGGCTCAAAGTCTGCCAGATGGGCTTGCGCTTCGGCGGAAATGACGTGGGCTCGGTGATGCTCGAGGAAAATGTGGTGCGCGCCGCCGGGGTCACGAACTGCACGACGGAAGAGGAGTTGCGCCGCATCATTCGCGATGCGGGATTCCGTCCCGCGCAGCGCGATACGCTCTACCGAACCTACTTCCTGAGTTGACCGTAGCCAGAGAGAGAAAGTCAAAAGGCAAAAGTCAAATTGAAGAAGTAAAACCGAACGGATTTACGGTAACTCGCACGGCGCACAGTAAACTTCGCGCTTTCACTTCTGCAATTTGACTTTTGACTTTTGCCTTGGTCGTCTCTGTGTCTCTGTGACTCTGTGGTGAAAGACGGAGGTCAACGTCGTCCTTCTCGCCTCTGCGCCACCACCAGCCCGCGCGGAGTCGGCAGCAGCACGACGGAGATTAATCCTTCCCGCTCCAGCTTCAGTGCCGCTTCGCGCACGATCTTCAGGTGCGAACTGGCGTCGTGCATCAGAATGACCCCGTGCGCGCCGATCTGCGGCAGAAAGCGCCGGATTTCCTGTTCGCGAATCGGCATGTCGCTGTCGCTGTAAAAAAGATCAATCGTCCCCTCGACTTTCATTTCCAGGCTGGATTCATTGCGCAGCTCGATCCATTCGGCCAACCCCGATCCGCCGATCCGCGCCTTGGCATTCTCATACACCTTGGGATCGAATTCGCAGGTGATCACGCGACCGCAGCCGTTCGCCTTCAGACCCTCGGCAATCCAGAGCGTGCTGATGCCGCTGAAGGTGCCCGTCTCGACGACCAACTCGGGCTTGATGGTGGTGACCAGCGTACGCAGGAACTCGAGGACCTCGACTTCGGCGGTCATGGAATCGAGCATGCTCCAGCGCTGCGGGTGCGGACATTCCGGCGTGGGCCGGTGATACTCCGGCTGTAGTTGATCGCCCCGCTTTTCGATCTGCCGCAGGATGCGGTGTTCCTGTTTTTCTTTTTTGAAGAGGCGTTTCAGGTCCAGAGCCATGCAAGGAGAGTGTAACGGAGTTTCCAGTTGCGAGTTGCGAGTTTCGAGTTTGCTGTTTCTAGTATCTGAAATGAGGCTCCAACAATAAGCGCTTGCAGTGAAAAACGAGAAACTAGAAACCAGAAACCGAGAAACTAACGGCGGTAATTTTTCTTCCAGTCTGCGCTGTCGCGTCCGCCCCGTACCGCAATCTGCGTCTGCAGCAACTCCGCTACTAGCCGGCGTTTCTTCAGGTGCGCGGTAATCCTCTGCTTGGCGCGCTTCACCGGCACTTTCGGATCCAAGAACACCAGCACCGACGGTCCCGCCCCGCTCAGTGCCACGCCCAGAATGCCAGCCTC
>Ga0335081_10017357_pt1 | contig 11652 bp, 22 predicted proteins | sample Lox_Sample_35_FD_206713 | JGI IMG/M metagenome (GOLD analysis project Ga0335081, IMG submission 206713) | Soil microbial communities from Loxahatchee National Wildlife Refuge, Florida, United States - Lox_Sample_3.5 | ecosystem: Environmental > Terrestrial > Soil > Wetlands | place: USA... | reverse complement strand
TCGAGCTGATCACGCCGATCGCGATGGAGAAGGGGTTGAGATTCGCCATCCGGGAAGGCGGCCACACGGTGGGCGCCGGCACGGTGACGGAAGTGATTCAGTAGGCGGGGGCCGATGCTACACGAAAAGATTCGAATTCGACTGAAGGCTTACGACCACCGCGTCCTTGACCAGGCGGCGGCGGAGATCGTCTCCACCGCCAAGCGCAACGGCGCGGAAGTGGCGGGTCCGGTTCCTCTGCCCACCGTCAAGAACAAATACACGGTGCTGCGCTCGCCGCACACGGACAAGAAGTCGCGCGAGCAATTCGAAATCCGGACGCACAAGCGGTTGGTGGACATTCTCGAGCCCACCCCGGACACCATCACCGCACTCACCAAGCTGGATTTGCCGTCCGGCGTGGACATTGAGATCAAGGCGTTCGGCAAGGAACACGCGGCGAAGTAACGAGGGCTGGACGGCCGCTTAGGACTGATATGGTCAGCGCTATTCTCGGCAAGAAGCTCGGTATGACGCAGGTGTTTGAGTCCAACGGCGACGTGGTGCCGGCCACGGTGTTGAAGGCGGGGCCGTGCATCGTGATTCAGCGCAAGACGGCGGCCCGGGACGGTTACGAAGCGGCGCAGTTGGGACTGGTCGAGGTGCCGGGGCCGAGGCGGGTGAAAGGTGCGATGGCCGGACACTTCAAAAAGACCGGCGCGGCCGCCAATCCCACCCGCTTCTTGCGTGAAGTGCGGCTCGGCAATGAGGCGGGCGAAGTGAAGGTGGGCGACAAGGTGCTGGTGGACCAGTTCGCCGTAGACGAGTACGTCGACGTGACGGGGATTTCAAAAGGACGAGGCTTTGCCGGCGTCCACAAGCGCCACCACTTCGGCGGAGGCGGCGGAAGCCACGGCTCGATGTTCCACCGCGCTCCGGGCTCCATCGGAGCGTCCGCCTTTCCGTCGCGCGTCTTGAAGGGGATGCTGGCCGCGGGTCATATGGGTGTGGATCGGGTGACCACGAGAAATCTGCGGGTGGTGAAAGTGATGCCTGAGGAACACGCGCTCGTGGTGGAAGGCTCCGTACCGGGGCCGCCCGGCGGTTACGTGCTGGTACGCAAGGCCAAGGCGCCCCATCGGAAGTCAGCGCGGGGCGAACAGCAGCCTGAGGGCAAGAAAAAGAAGTAGGGCGAAGGACAAGGGTTTGAGAGCGGTGAATCGGGCGGCGCGCGGGCGGCGGCCCGTCACGGGCGACAATCATGGCAAAGGTCGAAGTCAGGAATCTGGAAGGCGAGACGGTGCGGGAGTTGGATCTGGCCGATGAGGTCTTTGCGGCGCCTCCCAATCAGAATCTGATGTGGGAGGCGGTGCAGTCTTATCGGGCCAGCCAGCGCCGGGGAACCCATAAGACGAAGAGCCGCGGGGAAGTGCGCGGGGGCGGCAAGAAGCCCTGGCGGCAGAAAGGGACCGGACGGGCGCGGGTGGGCAGTCTGCGCAGTTCCCTCTGGCGCCACGGCTCGATCGCTCATGGGCCGGTGCCGCGCGACTATTCCTACGAAATCCCCAAGAAAATGCTGCGCGGCGCGCTGCGATCGGCGCTGGCCGCCAAGTACCAGGACCGGAAGCTGACCGTGATCGACGCGCTCAATCCGGCCGAGCCCAAGACGAAAGTCTTCAGCGAAGCGCTGAAGAAGCTGGCCGCCGGAAAGTCCGTGCTGTTGGTGAATGACGCGGCCAATCGAAACCTCGAGCTCTCCTCCCGCAACATCCCGCGCTGTGACCTGATGCGCCATCACACGGTTCATCCTTACGACATCCTGAGCCACGAGGGCCTGGTGATTTCCGAAGGCGCTCTGGTGCGGCTCCAGGAGGCTGTGCGATGATCAAGAGCCCCTACGAGATTATCGAAAAGGCGATCATCACCGAGAAGGGCCTGGATGTGAAAGAGCGGGCGCGGACCCTGGTCTTCAGGGTCAACTCGCACGCCAACAAGGTGGAGATCAGGACGGCGGTGGAGAGCGTTTTCAAGGTGAAAGTGGAGTCCGTGCACACGGCGAGGTTTCACGGCAAGGTGCGCCGGCGGGGCAAGACGATGGGCCAGCGCGCGGACTGGAAGAAGGCTTACGTTAAGCTCGAGGCCGGCCAAAAAATGCCGGAGTACGGGGAGACCGCTTAGGCCTGGAACGACGATCGGTTGGTGAGAAGCGTGGCGCGGCCGGAGCGAAGGCGGCGCTCGACATTCCAACCTTATCAGGTCTTGGACTGAAGGCAAGAAATGGGCATCAAGACATATCGTCCCTACACCGAGACGCGGCGGTTCCAAACCGGGCTCACCTTCGAAGAGCTCACCACGGACCGGCCTTACAAGCCGTTGGTGCAGCCCAAGCAGCGGATTTCGGGGCGCAACAACCAGGGCCAGCTCACGATCTGGCGCCGCGGCGGAGGCCATAAGCGCCAGTACCGCGTGATCGACTATAGGCGCGACAAGACCGGGGTCCCGGCTCGCGTGGCCACGGTTGAATATGACCCGAACCGTTCGGCATTTATTTCGCTGCTTCATTATGCTGATGGCGAGAAGCGCTACATTCTTTACCCGAACGGGCTCAAGGTGGGCGATCATGTGGTTTCAGGGCCGGAAGCGGACATCGTGGTGGGCAACGCGCTTCCGCTGCGCAATATCCCGGCCGGCACCCAGATTCATAATCTGGAGTTGCGTTTGGGGAAGGGTGGCCAGCTCGTCCGGAGCGCGGGCGGAGCGGCGCAGTTGCTCTCCAAAGAGGGCGACTACGCTCAGGTGCGGCTGCCTTCGGGCGAGGTCCGCAAAATCCACATGGATTGCATGGCCTCCATTGGGCAGGTGGGCAACCTGGATCACGAGAACCTTTCCTTTGGGAAGGCCGGCCGCAGGCGCTGGATGGGGATCCGGCCCACGGTCCGCGGCGTCGCCATGAATCCTGTCGATCACCCGCTGGGCGGTGGAGAGGGCCGGACGTCCGGCGGTCGGCACCCCACCACGCCTTGGGGCAAGCCGACCCGCGGCTACAAGACGCGCAACAACAAGCAGACCGACCGCTTCATCGTCAAGCGCCGCGAGAAGAAGTGAAGCCGCCAGGCATGAGGAGCTCCACCGGGCAGGAAGGGCAGCAGGATTAGGAGGCAAATTTGGGCCGCTCGCTCAAAAAAGGGCCGTTCGTCGACATTCACTTGATGAAGAAAATCGAGCTCCTCAATCGCAGGTTCGAGAAGAAGGTGGTGCGGACCTGGTCGCGGCGCTCGACGATCTTTCCCGAGATGGTCGGCCACACGATTGCGGTGCACAACGGCAAGAAGTTTATCCCGGTCTACGTCACCGAGAACATGGTAGGTCACAAGCTGGGAGAATTTTCGCCGACGCGGACGTTCAAGGGGCACGGCATGAAGGCGGCTGCGGAAAAGACGGCTACGGCGGCGCCGCTGCCTCGGGCGGCCGCAGCGCCGCCGGCTTCTTAGCGGCGGACGCGATCTTGATGTGATCCCCCGGGCCGTGAACTCCGGGAGCAGGGTGGGGTTATGGAAGCGAGAGCGTCGTCAAAATACTTGCGGATGTCGCCGCAAAAGGTCCGTCTGGTGGTGGACCTGATCCGAGGCCGCGATGCGGGCGAGGCCCTGAGTATTCTTCGCTTCACCAAGAAACGGGCTACGCGCGAAATCGAAAAGGTGCTTCGCTCGGCGATTTCGAACGCCGAGCAGAAGTCCGAACACGTCGATGTCGACCGCTTGGTGGTGGCGCAGGCCTTTGTGGACGACGGACCCCGCGTGAAGCGGATTCGCCCGGCCCCGATGGGCCGCGCCTACCGTTACCAGCGGCGGATGAGCCACATCACCGTGGTGGTTGAGGAGCGGGTCAGGGCCTGAGGCTCCGAGCCGCGGGAAGAGGAGACTGGCGTGGGTCAAAAAGTTCATCCTTACGGACTGAGACTGGGGTACACCAAGACGTGGAAGTCCCGCTGGTTTGCGAAGAAGGACTACGCCAGCTTGCTCCATGAGGATCTCAAGATCAAGAAGCGGCTCAAGGAAGAACTGAAGAGCGCGGGCGTGGCCTCTATTGAGATAGACCGGCCGGGCAACAAGCTCAAAATCACCATCTACACGGCCCGGCCCGGAATTATTATCGGGCGCAAGGGTGCGGAGATTGACCGCCTGCGCCAGCAGGTGCAGAAGCAGACCGGGCGGGAAGTGCTGCCCATCAATATTCAGGAAGTGCGCCGTCCGGAGTTAAACGCCCAGCTTGTGGCGGAGTCCATCGCGATGCAACTCGAGAAGCGGGTGGCGTTCCGCCGCGCCATGCGGAAGGCGGTGGATTCGGCACAGCGCTTCGGGTGCAAGGGTATTAAGGTCCGGTGTGGCGGTCGCCTCAACGGTGCTGAGATTGCGCGGACGGAATGGTACCTGCAGGGCCGTTTGCCGCTACACACGCTGCGGGCAGACATCGACTACGGTCTGGCGGAAGCCCGCACTACGTACGGCGTGATCGGCGTGAAGTGCTGGATTTACAACGGCGAGATTCTCGAACAAAAGCGCCGAAAGGAGCGCGCGGCCGAGCCTGAGGTGGCCGCCGTCGCCTGACGGAACGCGGGTGGACGTTTCGGAGCTGGCGACTGGGAGCTGAGAACCTTTTATGTTGATGCCGAGCAAGATCAAGTTTCGCAAACAGCAGCGCGGCCGGCGCCGGGGCAAGGCTTGGCGGGGCTCAGACCTCTCCTTCGGCGATTACGGACTTAAGGTGCTCGAGACGGGTTGGATTACGGCGCGTCAAATCGAGGCCAGCCGCGTGGCCATCACGCGTTTCATCAAGCGCGGGGGTAAGCTTTGGATCCGGGTGTTTCCGGACAAGCCCGTTACCAAGAAGCCGGCCGAGACGCGCATGGGTAAGGGAAAGGGGGCGCCCGAATTCTGGGTGGCGGTGGTGAAGCCGGGACGGATTCTATTCGAGATGGAGGGCGTGAGCGAGGTGGATGCCCGCGCCGCCCTGCGTCTGGCCAGCCACAAGCTGCCGCTGCCCACGCAGTTCGTGGCCCGGCCGGGCGCGACGTTGTAGCGCGGAGGAGAACAATGGCAGGGCCCAAACGGCGCGGTGTTTTGGTTAAAGAACTTAAGGAGAAGTTGCGCGAGGAGGCGAAAGACGAGGTTCGCATCCACGAACGTGAGTATCGGGAGCAGCTTTTCCGCCTGAAATTCCAGCTTGCCAGCGGGCAGGTGGATGTGCTCGAGAAGATGCGCCGGCTGCGGCGGGATATCGCGCGGGCCAAGACCATCTTGGCGGAGCGCGCGGGCGAAACCCAGGGCTAGGGGCGGGTGCGGAACGAAGTTACGGTGGCGGGGAGTTTCTAAGCATGGAGACGAAACGGCAGCAAAAAGTGGGCAAGGTTACCGCCAACAAGATGCAGAAGACGGTGGTGGTGACGGTGGAACGCCAGATTATGCACCCTCTCTATCACAGGGTGGTGCGGCGGTCGGCGAAGTTTCTCGCTCACGACGAAGCGGGGAAGTGCCGGATGGGCGACACCGTGCGCATCGAGCAGACGCGCCCGCTCTCGGCGCGCAAGCGCTGGCGCGTGGTTGACGTGATCAGCCGCGTCGAGCAACTGGCTCCCATTCCGGAGGTCGCGATATGATCGGGATGAGAACCGTGCTCCGGGTGGCGGATAATTCCGGCGCCCGGAAGCTCTCCTGCATTCTGCCGCTGGGCAACGATGTGGGCCTGCAGGCAGGCCTGGGCGATGTGGTCACCGCGGCCGTCAAAGAGGCGGCTCCCGACAGCGCCGTGCGTAAGGGCACGGTGGTAAAGGCCGTCATCGTCCGCATGCGCAAGGAGCAGCGGCGCCGGGACGGCAGCTACATCCGCTTTGACGAGAATGCCGCCGTGCTCATCAACGACGCGGGTGAGCCGGTGGGGACGCGCGTCTTCGGCCCGGTGGCGCGAGAGTTGAGGGAGAAGAAGTTTCTCAAGATTGTATCCCTGGCCCCGGAGGTTCTTTGATGGGCGCGAAGCTGGATATTCGCAAGAACGACGAGGTTCGCGTGATGGCGGGGCGCGACAGGGGCAAGACCGGCCGGGTGCTGGAAGTGGAGCCGGCGCGGCGGCGGGTCTACGTCGAGCACGCCGGTCTTATCAAGCGTCACACGCGGCCCAACCCTGCCAAGCAGATTCGCGGCGGGATCCTCGAGAAGGAAGGGCCGATTCACATCTCCAACGTGGCCCTGGTCTGCCCGGACTGCGGCCCCACGCGGATTCAACACCGCCAGAAGGCGGAGGGCGGCAAGGTCCGCGTCTGCGTGAAGTGCGGAAAGGTGCTCGACAAGTAACTGTCCGCCGAAGGAAGAAACCCTAGCGATGACGCCGCGACTCAAAGAACGGTACCAGAAAGAAATTGTTCCCGCTTTGGTGAACGAGTTCCACTACCCGAACCCGATGGCCGTGCCAAGGGTGCGCAAAGTGGTGGTCAACATGGGCCTGGGCGAAGCCATCCAAAATGCCAAGCTCCTCGACTCGGCCGGACTGGAACTCGGTCTCATCACCGGCCAGAAGGCCGTGATCACTCGGGCGCGAAAGTCGATCGCGAATTTTAAATTGCGGAAGAACATGCCGATCGGCGCCATGGTGACGCTGCGCGGGGACCGTATGTATGAGTTCCTGGACCGGCTGATGAACGTGGCCCTGCCGCGCGTGCGCGACTTTCGCGGCCTGTCCACGCGGGCCTTCGACGGCCGCGGCAACTACACGCTCGGGCTGCGCGATCAACTTGTGTTTCCGGAAGTGGACTACTCCAAGGTGGACAAGATCAAAGGCATGAACATCTCGATTGTCACCGATGCCGGGAGCGACGCTGAGGCGTTGGCGCTGTTGCGCCACTTCGGCATGCCCTTCCGGCAGGAGGGCCGCCGAGGGGCGGCAGGGCCGGGCGAACCGAAGGCAGGAGGATAAGCTGTGGCGCGCACGTCGCAAATGGCGAAGCTGGTGAAGAAGCCGAAGTTCAAAATCCGCCATCGGAACCGCTGCGGCCGCTGTGGCAGGCCGCGAGGTTATCTGCGGAAGTTCGATCTCTGCCGGCTCTGCTTCCGGCAACTGGCCCTGCAGGGCGACGTCCCTGGGGTCATCAAATCGAGCTGGTGAAATAATCGGGCGATTGAGCGCCGCGGCCGGTGCGGGAGCCGAAGCGTGACGGCGTCAAGCCGCCTGATGGCGTCGGACGCGCCGCATCGACGAGTGAGGGGATTGAATTATGGCAGCCTTAACGGACCCTGTGGCCGACATGCTGACGCGCATCCGTAACGGGATTCGCGCGCGGCATTCGCGGGTGGAGATGCCCTCGTCGAAGCTCAAAGTGGAAATCGCCCGAATTCTGAAGGACGAGGGATACATCGGCGGCTACAAGGTTGCTGAAGAGGGCAAGAAAAAGGTGCTGCGCATCGTTCTGCGTTACGACACCGGTGGGGTCAGCGTCATCTCGACCATCGAACGCGCCTCGAAGCCTGGCCGGCGAGTGTACAAAGGCAACCGGGAGATCGCGCGGGTGCTGGGCGGTCTTGGAGTTTCGATCTTCACCACTCCGAGGGGTGTGATGACCGGGAAAGCGGCGCGGCAGGCGGGTGTGGGCGGCGAACTGATCTGCAACGTTTATTAATCCGATCGTCGGGCGCGGGCGGAGTCCTGAGCGCCGCGCCGCCGGACCCAGGAATGGCTTATGTCACGGATAGGAAACAAACCGGTCGAGGTGCCTTCGGGCGCGTCGGTTGAAGTTCAGGGTGGGGCAGCGTTGGTGAAGGGCCCCAAGGGGAGTCTGCGGGTGCCGCTTCCCGCCGGAATCCGCCTCGAGCGCAAAGACGGCCACGTGGTTCTCGGCCGCGAAGCCGACCACCAGGCCGCCCTGCACGGACTGAGCCGCAGTCTGCTGGCTAACGCCGTAAAGGGCGTGACCCAGGGATTTGAGAAGCATCTCGACATCGTGGGCATCGGCTACCGTGCCGAGCGTAAGGGCGAGGCGCTGGTGATGACGCTGGGTTACTCGCACCCTATTGAGTTTCCCCTGCCCCAGGGGATCGACGTCGCGGTCGAAAAGCAGACCCACATGGTGGTGAAGGGTGCGGATAAGCAACAGGTGGGTCAGGTGGCGGCGGAACTGCGCGCGTTGAGGCCGCCCGATCCCTACAAGAACAAGGGGGTCCGTTACACCGGCGAGCGTCTCAAGAAGAAGGTCGGCAAGGCGGCGGCCGGAGCGGGCGCGGCCAAGCAGTAAGCGGTGGGGAGAGGTTAGGGCATGATCAAGCAGCTTGCAAGGAATTCGGCGCGGCGGCGCGTTCACCGGCGGCTGCGCAGCAGGGTGAGCGGGCAGGGGGCGCGGCCGCGCCTCAACGTCTTTCGCTCGTTAAACCACATCTACGCCCAGATCGTCGACGATGGCACGGGCCGGACGTTGGCGGCGGCCTCGACGCTCGACAAGGAAGTGCGCGCCGCCCTCAAGAACGGCGGCAACGTGGCGGCGGCGAAGAGTGTGGGCCAGGCGCTCGCCAAGCGCGCCCGGGCGGCGGGAATCTCGAAAGTGGTGTTTGACCGGGGCGGCTACGCTTACCACGGTCGCGTTAAGGCTCTGGCCGACACGGCTCGCGAAGCAGGTCTCGAGTTCTGAGGCCCTTGGTTTTGAGGGAGGAATCGTTTGAATCGGATTGACGCGGGCGCGCTCACACTGAAGGATCAGGTGGTCTCCATCAACCGGGTCACCAAGGTTGTGAAGGGCGGCAAGAACCTGAGTTTTTCCGCTCTGGTGGTGGTGGGTGACGGCGGCGGCCATGTGGGGTTCGGCTCGGGCAAGGCCCGGGAAGTGCCCATGGCCATTCGCAAAGGGATCGAAGCCGCCAAGAAGGCCGTGGTGAGGGTCAATATTACCTCGACCTCGATTCCACACGCCGTCCTCGGCCGTTTCGGCGCGGGCCGGGTGCTGCTGAAGCCTGCCGCGGAGGGCACCGGCGTGATCGCCGGCGGAGCGGTGCGTGCGGTGGTTGAAGCCGTAGGGATTCAGAACGTGCTCACGAAATCGCTCGGCACCACCAACCCGCACAACGTCGTTAAGGCGACCATGGATGCGCTGCTGCAGCTTCGCAACGCCCAGGACGTGGCCGAGGCTCGCGGCAGGACCGTGGAGGAGCTCTGAGGTATGGCCGGGAAAACGCAGGCGCGGATCAGAGTCCGATGGATACGCAGCGGTATTGCCTTTAATCGCAATCAGAGGGAGGCCATCCGGGGCCTCGGGCTCCGCCGGCTGCACCAGGTCGTAGAGTGCGACGACTCCCCGGTGGTGCGCGGTTTGATCGCGAAGGTGGCGCATCTGGTTGAAGTCCTCGCCCTCGCCGGCTCCAAACCCCGGACAGCCGGGCCCGAGTATACGATCCTTCCCGCGAGCGCCGGCCCGGAAACCGCCCAAGCCACGAAGGTGGATGACGCCGGAGCGGCGTCGGCCGAAGCGATAGAGCCGACGGCGGATGTTACCGTAGCGTCTGAAAGCACCGCGCAGGCGGAAGAAGCCGCATCCGGGCCCAAGCGCCGCGCCAGCCGCAAAGCGGTGACGCAAACCCCCGAGGAGCCGGAACCAGTTGCCGGCCAGCCTGCGGAGAACACCGGGAGTTAGCCTATGACGACGCATGTGGGATCCCTGCGGCCGCCGAAGGGCGCCCGGCATCGGCGCAAGCGCATCGGCACGGGCATGGGCTCGGGCCACGGCAAAACGTCTACGCGCGGCGAAAAGGGCCAGCGCTCGCGCGCCGGCTCGCGGATCCGTTCGGGGTTTGAGGGCGGACAAATGCCGCTTCACCGCCGCCTGCCCAAACGCGGTTTCACGAACATCTTCAAGAAACGGTATTCCATCGTGAACCTGGGTGATCTCAGGGAATTCGCGGCCGGTGACAGGATCACGCCCGAAGTACTGAAAGCGAAAGGGCTTGTCAAGCGCCTTTGGGACGGCTTGAAGATCCTGGGCGGCGGCGAACTCACGACGCCCTTGCACATCGCGGCGCACGTTTTTTCAAAGTCGGCGCTGGCGAAGATCGAGAAGGCCGGCGGCGCGGCTGAGGTAATCCCGGCATGATCGAGTCGCTCAAAAGCATCACGGAGATTCCGGACTTAAGGAAGCGGATCTCGTTTACCCTCCTGATGCTGGCCGTCTACCGGTTGGGTGCGTTCATCCCCACCCCCGGCATCAACGCCACGGTTTTCGAGCAATACTTCAATCAACTGGGCGGAAGCCTGTTCGGCCTCCTCTCCATGTTTTCGGGCGGGAGCTTGCGCCGCCTGACCGTTTTTGCGCTGGGGATCATGCCGTACATCACGGCTTCGATCATTCTTCAGCTTCTCACCGTGGTCTCTCCCCAACTCGAAAAGCTTCAAAAGGAAGGCGATCTCGGCCGGCGCAAAATCACCGAGTATACACGCTGGATGACCGTGGGCTTGGCGGCGTTCCAGGCCTTCGGGATTTCCTTCGCCCTCGAGCACCAGACGGCGACCGGTATTCCGCTGGTGACCAATCCCGGGCCGTTGTTCATTTTCAGCACCGTGCTCACCCTGACGGCGGGAGCGGTGTTCATCATGTGGCTCGGCGAACAGATCACGGCGCGGGGCATTGGCAACGGCATGTCGCTCCTGATCTTCGCCGGTATCGTCGTGGGTCTGCCACGGGCGATCAGCGATCTCTACACCAAGGTTTTTGTCACCCGGGTCTGGAGCATCCCGGTGATGGTCCTCCTGCTCGCCTTCATGCTGGCGATTGTGGCCTTCATCGTCCTGGTCGAGCGCGGCGAGCGACGCATCCCCATCCAGTACGCGAAGCGCATCGTGGGCCGGCGGGTGGTGGGCGGCGTCTCCACCCACCTTCCCCTCAAGGTCAACAGCGGCGGGGTGATGCCGATCATCTTTGCGGTTTCCCTGCTGACCTTTCCTCAGACCATCAGCCTATTCTGGAAGACGGGACTGATTGCGAAGTTTGTCAATGCGTTTCTGGCGCTGTTCGCTTATGGCGAACCGCTCTACACCCTCTCGTATGTGCTCCTGATCATCTTTTTCTCTCACTTCTATCTCTCGATCATTTACAACCCGGACGACGTGGCCGACAACGTTCGCAAGCAGGGCGGCTTCATTCCCGGCATCCGGCCCGGCAAACGAACCGCGGACCACCTCGACGACGTGCTTACCAAGATCACCTGGGTGGGCGGCATCTACCTCGCCATCGTGGCGCTGATCCCGGAGATTATGCTGGCCGGTCTGAGACTGAATCACTTGCCGACGGTGCTGGGGGGCAATTGGTTCGACACCCACATGCCGAGCTGGCTGCTCCACGGCCTGGGCGTGAACTTTTACTTCGGAGGCACGTCGCTCCTGATCGTGGTGGGGGTGGCGATGGACACCGTGCAGCAGGTGGAGTCTCAGCTCATCATGCGGCACTACGAAGGTTTCCTGAAGAAGGGCCGGGTGCGCGGGCGCCGGGCGTCGTGAGCGAACGTGCAGAAGAGTCTGAAGGCGCAGGCGCTCATTTTCTTCGGGCCTCCGGGCGCCGGGAAGGGCACCCAGGCCCGCGCCGTGGCGGGGGAGTTTGGCGTTCCTCAGATCTCAACGGGCGACATGCTGCGGGACGCGGTGCGAAATCAG
>Ga0335081_10017356_pt1 | contig 11653 bp, 11 predicted proteins | sample Lox_Sample_35_FD_206713 | JGI IMG/M metagenome (GOLD analysis project Ga0335081, IMG submission 206713) | Soil microbial communities from Loxahatchee National Wildlife Refuge, Florida, United States - Lox_Sample_3.5 | ecosystem: Environmental > Terrestrial > Soil > Wetlands | place: USA... | reverse complement strand
GTGGCAATCCGCGCAGGTCGCCGTGTCGGTGAAGCCCATGGCGGCGACCTGGCCGTGATAGGTCTCCGTATAGCTGCGCATCGCCTCGCCATGGCAATTGGCGCAGGTCCGGTTCATCTCGAGACGCTGCTGGGCGCGCGCGGCGGGCGTCGCCGGCAGGTTTTTGTGCGGCGTCTCGGTGATCGATGCGTGACAATCGACGCAGCTCAGGCCCGCGATGCCGTGCACGCTGTTGGCGAATTGGCTCTCCGGCACGAACAGCGCGCGCGCCTGGCCGTCGGCCGTCGGCGCCGAGAAGCCCTCGGCGCCATGGCAGCCGAGGCACTCGGCATTGGCGAGCTGTGCCGCATCTTGCGCGCTTGCGCTTCGCGCGCAGATCAGGAGTGCGGCGAACAGAACCGCGCGCAACACGACGGGCATCAGCCGGCAATCACTCTGCACAGCGAACCTCATGGTGAGTTGAGTGCGTGGACATAGGCCACCACGTTCCATATCTGGTCGTCGCTGAGCGTCGGCCATGACGGCATCGCCGTGCCGGGCACGCCGTCCCGGATCGCGAGATACAGTTTGCCGGCGCTCGCCGGGTCGGACCACGGCGGCAGCGTCAGGTCCGCCGGTGCCGGATCCATCGCCGCACGACGCGGCCCGCGGCCATCGCCGTTGGCGCCATGGCAGAGCGCACAATGGGCCGCGAACATTGCGCCGCCGGCGTCCCGGGCCGCGTGCGAGGTCAGCAGTCCGGCCGGCATCTGCGGCGCTCCCCGTTCACAGCCCGCAACGGTCGCCGCAATCGAGACCAACAGCGTGACCTTGCGGCCCGCATGGCGGATGCATCGGATAGCCAAGGCCTTCCACCTCCCGCGCGACGGCCGCGACCAGCCTGTCGAGATTGGCCGCGACCGCGTCCGACCGCTCGGTATTCAGATCGAGCGTGTGCGGCACGAGTCCCAGGAGCGTCACGGCGTTCGGATAGCGATCGATCAGGCGTGCGGCATCGAGAACGTCGGCGACCCCAACCTGATGCGGCGAGAGCCGGTCGCGCACGGCGTCCATCACGTCGTCGCCGGCGATGCGGACCAGGCTGCCCGGGAGTCCGTCGGCGCGGACCGCGTCGACCAGGATCACCCGATCCGATTCCGCCAGCAGGCCGAGCAGAGACAGGCCGAGCGTGCCGCCGTCCGCGAGCCGCACGCCGGCCGGGATGGAATAGTCGCGCGCGAGGCGCGCGACCGCGTCGACGCCGAGACCGTCGTCGCCCAGCAGGACGTTGCCGAGCCCGAGAACCAGGACCGCGATGGTCCTGTCTTGTGATCGATGCGGCGACGGATCGCTCATCGCACGTCCGCCTTGCGCCGCGACACGAACTTGTAGCCGGAGATCATCGAATCGAACGTCCCGATGCGCTCCGCGATCGACGCGAGGATCACGAAATAGATGTGCAGCACCGCAAAGATCATGATGACCCACATGCCGACATGATGGATGAGCCGCGCGATCTGCAGACCGCCGAGCAGCGGGACCAGGAATCCGAAGATCCGGAATGGCGAGGTCGGCGCCGCGATGACCGTGTAGAGCGCGAGGCCGGTCACGATCATGACGAAATAGACGCAATAGATCATGCCGTAGCTGGATCCCGCGAGCCCGTTATGGCCGGCGTATTCCTCGGGATCGCGCCGGAGGAACCAGTAGAACGCCATCGCCTCCCACAGGCTGCGAATCCGCTCGCGGCCGAACGGCGTGAGCTGGATGAACCGGGAATACTTGTTGCCGGCGAACATCCAATAGAATCGGACGAACAGCGCCAGCGCGAACACGATCGCCGCATAGAGATGCACCACGCGCGCGTACCCCATGACGAAATGATCGCGCGCCGGTCCGGGTACGGTGATGAAGGGATGGCCGATGTAGTAGCCGGTCCCGGCCAGGATGAAGAACGACAGGAAGATCAGCCAATGCGTCACCCGGACCGGCAGCTCCCAGATATAGACCCGGTCGCGGAGATGCTCCTTTCGGCGTGTCGTTGCCATGGCACTCACGTGATCCTGACCCGCGCCAGCTCGCGCTTGGTCGCATCGACGACGTGGACGCCGCACGCCATGCAGGGATCGAATGAATGCAGCGTGCGGAGGATCTCCAGCGGCTCCTCCGGCTTGGCCACCGGCGTTCCGACCAGGGCGGCCTCGTAGGGGCCGGGCGTGCCCTGCGCGTCGCGCGGCCCGGCATTCCACGTGCTCGGAACGACGCACTGGTAGTTCACGATCGCGCCGTTGCGGATGTGGACCCAATGGCCGAGCGCGCCGCGCGGCGCCTCATGGAAGCCGGCGCCGTAGCACTCCTGCGGCCAGCTGCTCGGATCCCATTTGGAATTGTCCTGGATGCGGTAGTCGCGCCGCCCCATGCTCTCGGCCAAGTCGTGCACCCAACGGCCGATCGACTCGACCAGCAGCTGGGTCTCGACCGCGCGCGCCGCGATCCGGCCGAGCGTCGAGAACAGCGCCTCGGGTCCGACGCGCAGGGTCGTCAACACCTTGTCGATCAGCGCCTTCGCGCGGGGCGGATCGCCTTTGGCGTAGGCGACCAGCATGCGGGCGAGCGGGCCCACCTCCATCGGCGCGTCGTCGTAGCGCGGCGATTTGAGCCAGCTGTATTTCTTGGTGACGTCGAGCCGTTCGTAGGGCGGTTTCGGCCCGGTATAATGCGGCGATGTCTCGCCGCGGAACGGATTGAGCGCTCGCTCGTCGCCGACCGAGTAGTCGTACCAGGAATGGGCGATCTGCTCGCTGATCTTGGCATGATCGACCGTATCGATCTTGCCGAGGTCGCGGCCGTGGATCACGCCGGTCGGCAGGAAGCGCTTGGGGAACGCGTTGTCGTCCTCGGGATAGTCGCCATAGGCCATGTAGTTGCCGACGCCGCGGCCGATCGCTGCCCAATCCTTGTAGGCGGCGGCGATCGCCAGCACGTCGGGGATGTAGACGCGGGTCACGAACGAGAGACCATCGGCCACCAGCTTCTGCAGGGCCGCGATCGTCTCCATGTTGAGCGCGGCTTGCGAATCCGGATCGACCGGGGTCGCCATGCCGCCGACCAGGAAGCTCTGCAGGTGCGGATTCTTGCCGCCGAGCAGCGCATGGATCTTGATGAAGCGGCGCTGGAAATCGAGCGCTTCGAGATAGTGGGCGGCCGCCATCAGATTGGCTTCCGGCGGCAAGCGATAGGCGGGATGTCCCCAATAGCCGTTGGCGAAGATGCCGAGCTGGCCGCGCGCGACGAACGCCTTGATGCGGTCGCGCACGCCGGAGAAATAGCTCGTGCTCGACAGCGGCCAATCCGAGATCGACTGGGCGAGGCTCGACGTCTTGGCCGGATCGGCGCCGGTCGCGCTCACGATGTCGACCCAGTCGAGCGCGTGCAGATGGTAGAAATGCACGACGTGATCGTGCACCACCTGCGCCGCCATGATGATGTTGCGCAGCAGCCGCGCGTTCGGCGGCGGCACCGCGCCGATCGCGTTCTCGACCGCGCGGATCGACGCGATGGCGTGCACCGTGGTGCACACGCCGCAGATGCGCTGCGCGAACGCCCAGGCGTCGCGCGGATCGCGCCCGCGCAGGATCAGCTCGATCCCGCGAAACATCGTCGAGGACGACCACGCCTCCTTGACGGCGCCGCCGTCGACTTCGGCTTCGACGCGCAGATGCCCTTCAATCCGCGTGACGGGATCGACAACAATGTGTGGCATTACGCGTCCTCGTCGTCCTCGCCCGGTTTGGTCCGGAACCGCCGCAGCGCGACCTCGCCGACACCGTGCAGCGCCGTCGCGGCCGCGACCAGGCCGGTCAGGCCGAGGCCGACCGGATCGATCCAGCGGCCGACGTCAAACCCCACCACGTTGGGCAGGCGCCCGTAGAACGGCGTCATCGTGTCCCAGAAGTTCGGCTCGGCGCAGCCGATGCAGGGGTGGCCGCAGCCGATCGGCCAGTTGGTGCCTTCGTTCCAGCGCACCACCGGGCAGTTCTGCGAGGTCGCCGGTCCCTTGCAGCCCATCTTGTAGAGGCAGGCGCCCTGGCGATGCGCCTCGTCGCCCCACGCCTCGACGTATTGGCCGGCATCATAGTGCGCCCGCCGCTCGCAACTGTCGTGGATCGTCTTGCCGTAGGCGAACAGCGGGCGGTGCAGCCGGTCGAGCGGCGGCCACCGCTTCAGCGTCATGTAGTAGATGATCAGCGCCGTGAGATTCTCGGCATTGGCCGGACAGGCCGACATGTTGATGAGCGTCTTGATGCCGGGAACCGCGTCGGCGACCGACAGCGCCCCGGTGGGATTGGGCCGCGCCGCCGGGATGCCGCCGAACGCCGCGCAGGTGCCGACCGCAATGGTCGCCGCGGCGCCGCCGCATACATCGCGCGCGATCTGCAGGGCCGATTTGCCGCCGATCGTGCAATACGCGCCGTCGGCGCCGCTCGGAATCGAGCCCTCGACCAGCGCAATGTATTGCCCCGCATGCTCGCGCACCGTCTGCGCCAGGGCATCCTCCGCCTGCCGTCCGGCGGCGGCCATCAGCACCTCATGGTAGTTCAGCGAGATGGAATCGAGGATCAGATCCGCAACCGTCGGATGGCTGGCGCGCAGCAGCGACTCGGTGTTGCCGGCGCAGTCCTGGAACTCGAGCCAGACCAGCACGGGTCGCGCTTCGGTCTCGACCGCCCCGGCAATCGCCGCGGCAGCCTCCTCCGGCAGTCCCAGCACGGCCGCCATCGACCCGCAGAAGATCATGAAATCGCGGCGGGATATGCCGCGTTGCTCGAGTTCCTCTCTCAGGCCCGTAGCGGTCATGATGTGAGCCCTCGTATGATATGGGCGAGAGGATCCGCAAAACGTTTGCCATTATCGTCCCGCTGAATGTCCGCAGTTTGATCCAAATCAATATCGGACGCGTCAGCCGTCCCCACTATGCGGGACACCGGGAGGACAGCGATGTGCCTTGGAATTCCCATGCAGGTCATGGCGATCGGCGGTGCCATCGCGCGCTGCTCGGCCCAGGGCGTCGAGCGCGAGGTCAGCCTGTTTCTGCTCGAGGACGAGACGATCGCGGTCGGCGACTTCGTCATGGTGCATGTCGGCTATGCGATCCAGAAGATGACGCCGCACGAGGCGCGCTCCGCCTGGGAGCTGCTCGACCAAGCCATGGCAGCCGAAGGCGCCGAAGCCGATGCATGAGCTCGCCATCGCTCGGGCGTTGATCGCTCAGGCGGGCGAGGTCGCAAGCCGCCCTGCGGCGGACGTGCGGCACGGTTCGCAAGGGACGGTGGGCGATTGTTTCGAGGCGCATTCTCATGGCCAGCACCACACGGCAGTGGCTTGACCGCCTTCATGCGTTGAAGTTGCCGCGCCGCTTCAAGGTGATGAATGTCTGCGGCGGGCATGAGCGGTCGATCGCGATGACCGGCTTGCGCAAGGTCCTGCCGCAGAACGTCGAGCTGGTGCCGGGCCCGGGCTGCCCGGTGTGCATTTGCCCGGAGGAGGCCATCTACCAGGCGATCCAGCTCGCGCTGTCCGAGAAGGTCACCCTGGTTGCCTTCGGCGACATGCTGCGCGTGCCGGTCAATGTGCGCAAGAACGAGATACGCTCGCTCGAGCAGGCGCGCGGCGCCGGCGCCGACGTCGTTCCGATTGCGTCGCCGCTCGAAGCGGTGCGGCTCGCGCGCGAGAGCCCCGACCGACGCATCGTCTTCTTTGCCGCCGGATTCGAGACCACGACCGCGCCGGTCGCGGCCATGCTCGCCGAGGGCGTGCCCGACAATCTGTCGGTCCTGCTGGCGGGACGGCGGACGTGGCCGGCGGTCGCCATGCTGCTCGACAGCGAAAGTCCCGGTTTCGATGCGCTGGTCGCGCCCGGCCACGTGTCGACCGTGATGGGTCCCGAGGAATGGGCCTTCGTGCCGGAGCGCCACGGCCTGCCTGCGGCGGTTGCCGGATTCACCGCCGAGAGCCTGTTGGCCGCGCTCTACTCGGTGCTTCGTCAGCGCGTGGAAGGCCACTGTTTCCTCGACAACTGCTATCCGGAAGTGGTGCGGCCGGGCGGCAATCCGGCGGCCCGCCGCTGTCTCGAGGCCACCATGCAGATCGTCGATGCCAACTGGCGCGGCATCGGCGTCATTCCGGCCTCCGGCTACGGGTTGCGGCCGGAATTCGCCGCGCACGACGCGACCCGGATCTATCCGTCGTTCGATGACGTCTTGCGCAAGCGCGCCGGCGAGATGCCGCCCGGCTGCGACTGCGCGCGCGTGGTGCTCGGACGAATCTATCCCGATCAATGCAGGCTCTACGGCCGCGCCTGCACGCCGCGCACGCCGATCGGCCCCTGCATGGTGTCCGACGAAGGGGCTTGCCGCATCTGGTGGGCAAGCGGCGTGCGCACGCGGCGCGAGGCGGCGCATGCTCAGTAGCGTCGAGAGGAGCCGCGCGACTCCGCTGGTCGCGCGCAGGCTGATCCTGGGCGGCCGCGTCCAAGGCGTCGGATTTCGCCCCTTCGTCTACCGCACGGCGTGCCGGCACGGCATATGCGGCTGGGTGCGCAATGATGCCGGCACGGTCGAGATCGTCGCCCAGGGCGCGCCCGAGCAGGTCGAGCGCTTCCGCCGCGCGCTCATTGCCGAAGCGCCGCCGCTGGCCCGGCCGATGCTGGTGTCGGAATCATCCGCCGCGCGGGTCGGCCACGATGGGTTTGAAATCCACGCCAGCGCGGCGACGCGCGCCGACCACGTCCACGTGCCGCCCGACCATTTTGCCTGCGACGACTGCCTGGCCGAGCTCGACGATCCGCACGATCGCCGGTTCCGCTATCCGTTCATCAACTGCACGCAATGCGGGCCGCGCTACACGCTGATCGAGCGCCTGCCTTACGATCGCGCCCGCACCTCGATGGCAGGCTTTTCGCTCTGCCGCGAATGCGCGACCGAATACGCCGACCCGCGCGATCGGCGATTTCACGCCGAGCCGATCGCCTGCCCACGCTGCGGACCGCGCCTGGAATTCCGCGCCGCCACCGATGTCCGTTTCGGCCCCGACGCGCTCGCCGCCGCGGTCGCGGCGCTGAGCGCCGGCAAGGTCGTCGCCGTCAAGGGAATCGGCGGATACCATCTCATGTGCGACGCCGCGAGTTCGGCGGCCGTCTCTGCCCTGCGCGCGCGCAAGCAGCGGCCGCACAAGCCGCTCGCCGTGATGTTCCCGCTGCGGGACGACCTTGCGGGGCTTCGTCGCGCCGTGTCGCTCGATCCGACGCATGAAGCGATCCTGCGCGATCCGATCCGGCCCGTCGTGCTGGTGCCGAAAGCCGGCGCCGCGGACCTGGCGCCCGAGATCGCTCCCGCCGTTGCCGACATCGGCGCCATGCTCCCCTACAGCCCGTTGCATCATCTGCTGCTGTCCGACTTCGGCGCCCCGTTGGTCGCGACCTCGGGCAATATCAGCGGCGAGCCGGTGCTCACCGACAACACGATGGCCGAAGATCGGCTCGCCGGCATTGCCGACGCCTTTCTCCATCACGACCGCCCCATCGTCCGGCCCGCCGATGATCCGGTCTATCGCGTCATCGCGGGAAAACCACGGCCGATCCGCCTGGGACGCGGCAACGCGCCGCTCGAGATCGACCTGCCGTTCGGGCTCGACCGGCCGCTTCTGGCGCTGGGCGGCCAGCTCAAGAACACTGTGGCGCTCGGCTGGGGCCGCCGGGCCGTCATATCGCCGCATCTCGGCGACATGGCGACGCCGCGCGGGCTGCGCCTGCTCGAGCAGGTCGCGGGCGCTCTGCAGCGCCTGTATGGTGTCTCGGCCGAATGCGTTCTGTGCGATGCGCACCCCGGATACGCAACGACCCGATTGGCGCGGCAGATGGGCTTGCCGGTGAAAGCCGTGTTTCATCACGAGGCGCACGCGTCCTCGCTCGCCGGAGAGCGCCGTCAGGACCGCGACTGGCTCGTCTTTGCCTGGGACGGCGCCGGCTACGGCCGTGACGGCACGATCTGGGGCGGCGAGGCGCTGCTCGGGCGCCCCGGCCGCTGGCGCCGCGTCGCGACCGTGCGGCCCTTCGCGCTGCTTGGCGGAGACCGCGCGGCCCGCGCGCCGTGGCGCAGCGCGCTCTCGCTGTGCTGGGAGGCCGGCCTCGCCTGGGAGAATTGCGACCGCGACACCCGCATCCTGCGCCACGCCTGGGAGCGTGGCCTCAATTGCCCGCGCACGACGTCGGTCGGCCGGCTGTTCGACGCCGCCGCCGCCCTGCTTGGCCTGCTGATGGATGCGAGCCATGAGGGCGAGGCGCCGTCCCGCCTCGAATCCGTCGCCGCCGGCGATGCGGCGCCGGTTTCCCTGCCGCTGTGCCGTCGGGCCGACGGCGTCCTCGAAACCGACTGGCGCCCGCTGCTCGATCGCCTGCGCGACGAGCGCGTCTCGGTGCCGGCGCGCGCCGCCCTGTTTCACGCGACGCTCGCCGAATTGCTGCTCGCGCAGGCGCGCGCCGCCCGCGCCGCCCATGGCGTGTCCGATCTCGGCCTCACGGGCGGCGTGTTTCAGAACCGCATGTTGTGCGAACGGGTGGTCGACGCCGCACGACGCGAAGGATTCATCGTCCATCTGGCCGAGACGCTGCCCTGCAACGACGCCGGGCTCAGTTTTGGACAAATCGTCGAGGCAGGCGCCCGCGCATGATCGAGGACCAGTTCGTCACGCTCGCGCACGGCAACGGCGGACGCTTCATGCGCGAGCTCGTCGCCGAGATCTTCGCCCGCCACCTCGGCAACCCGCAGCTCGACATCACCGCCGATGCGGCCCATGTGCCCTTGCCGGCCGGCGACGTGCTGATCACGACCGACGGGTTCACGGTGCAGCCGCTCGAATTTCCCGGCGGAGACATCGGCTCGCTCGCGGTGCACGGCACGGTCAACGACCTCGCGGTCGCCGGCGCGACGCCGCACTATCTGAGCCTCAATGCCTTCATCGAGGAGGGGTTGGCATTCGATCTGCTCGATCGCCTGGTGTTGAGCACCGCGCGTGCGGCGGACGCGTGCGGCGTGCGCGTCGCCGCCGGGGACACCAAGGTGCTGCGCCGGGGTGAAGGCGGCGGCCTCTACCTGGCGACCACCGGGATCGGCATTCGCCGCCCGGGGCTGCGCCTCGGCCTCGATCGGATCGGCCGCGGCGACGTCGTGCTGGTCAGCGGCCCGGTCGGCGACCATGGGACCGCGGTGTTGCTGGCGCGCGAGGATTTCGGACTGAAAGGCGACCTGCGCTCCGATGCCGCGAGCGTGCTTCCGCTGACGACGGCCCTGCTGCCGTTGGCCGGATTGCGCTTCATGCGCGATCCCACCCGCGGCGGCCTCGTCACCGTCATGCACGATATCGCGTGCGCCACCGGGCTCACCGTCCGCCTCGATGAAACCGCGATCCCGATTCACCCGCCGGTGCGCGGCGTGTGCGATATTCTCGGCTATGACCCGCTCTATCTGGCTTGCGAGGGCCGGGTGGTGGCCGTGCTGGCGGGCGACGATGCGGCACGCGCTCTGGCGCTCTGGCGCGCCTTGCCGGGCGGCGAAGCCGCCGCCATCATCGGCCGCCTGGAGGACGGCGGCCCCCAGGTGGTGCTGCAGACCGAGATCGGCGGCGAGCGGCTGCTCGACGAGCTCGAGGACGACCCGCTGCCGCGGATCTGCTAGTATTGGTCCACCGAGGGGTAAGAGCCCGTGTCGACATCATCGCCCGCCGATATTCGTCAGCAAGCCGCCATGGCCCCCGCGCCGTCCCCGATCGTTCGGCGCAAGCCGGACGTGGCGGCCGCCGTTTCGCCCTGGCTCATGGCGGCCCGGCCGCGCACGCTCGGCCTTTCGGTCACGCCGGTCGTGGTCGGCGCGGCGCTGGCCTGGGCGGCGCAGCAGCAGGTTCACTGGGTCGCGGCGCTGGCGGCGTTGGCCGGCAGCATCTGCATCCAGCTCGGCACCAATCTGCACAATGACGCCGTCGATTCGGAGCGCGGCGGCGATGGCCCCGACCGCGTCGGTCCGCCGCGCGTGACCGCGATGGGCCTGCTCAGCGCCGGCAGCGTCAAGCGCGGCGCGGCCCTGTGCTTTGCGGCGGCGGCCGTGATCGGGCTCTACCTTGTCGTCCTGGGCGGGTGGCCGATCCTGCTGCTCGGAATTCTGTCGATCATATCCGGCTGGGCCTATACGGGCGGGCCGTGGCCGATCGCCTATACGCCGCTCGGCGAGCTCTTTGTCGTCGCCTTCTTCGGCGTCGGCGCGGTCGGCGGCACCTATTGGCTGTGCGCCGGCAATCTCGCCGGTCCCGTCCTCACGACCGGCGTTGCGCTCGGCCTGATGACCGGCGCCGTGCTGCTGGTGAACAATTTCCGCGATCGGGAGGCTGACGCCCGGGTCGGCCGCCGCACGCTTGCGATCGTCGCGGGGCCGACGATCACGGCCTCGATTTATGCGGCCTTGATGCTGCTGCCCTATGCGCTGCTCTTGCCGATCGGCCGCGCTCTGCCGGATCACATGGTCTGGCTGGCACTGTTTGCGTTGCCGCCGACCTTGGTGCTGATTTACCGCTTCGTGCGGGAGCCGCCCGGGCGGGGCTTCAACCGCATCATGGTTCGCACCGTGCAAATCCAGGTGCTGTTCAGCCTGTTGCTGGCCATCGGTCTCGCGATCTGACCTGGATCAAGGCGGATGGCGGCGAACGCGCTTACGGGGAATTGAATTGGCCTGAAACCATCCGGGTGTAAGCTATGACCATGCGCAAAGGCATCTACGTCGTCCCGACCGATCGGTGGTACATCGAGCGCGCCGTATGGCTGATTGCCGGCGTCGTTCTGCTCGTCAGCACCGTGCTGGCGGTCCTCGTCGATCCGCTGTGGATCTTCGGCGTGATCATCACCGGCCTCGTGTCGATCAACGTCGCGTTCACGGGCTTTTGCCCGGTCGGCAACACCCTGAAGCTCCTCGGTTTCCAGCCGGCGCTCGGCGTGCCCGAGCACAGACTCTATTTCCTGCAGACCGACAGCTGGTATCTCGAGCGGCGCATCTATGTGACGGTCGGCGTCAACATCATCCTCGGCTCGATCCTGTTTCTCACCATCAGCCCATGGTGGGCGCTGTTTCCCGCCTTTGTCGGCACCGCCATGGTGTGGTTCGCGGCCAGCGGGCTGTGCATCCTCGCCAATATTCTGTTCTGGATCGGCGCCGAGCCGCGGCTCAATCCCGGCGCTGCGCGCCGCCGAGAGGCGCCGGCGGTTTCGCCCGCCAACGCGATGACGGCCGCCAATCAGAACTCGTAGGCGATCCGCAGCTTGACCTGGTGCCGCTCGAAATCACTGAGGTCGAGCGCGCCCGGCGCGTGCGCGGCCTTGCCGGCGACCTGCATGCTCCAGGCGGCGGTGATCCGCCATGCCTCGGTCGGCTTGAAGAAGAGGGTGGGCCCGAGAAAAACCGCGTCGCCCGCGAAGTCCGCGACCCCGAGGCTGTCGTAGGCGCGGAGATAGCGCAGCTCGCCGCCGACGAAGACATTGCGCGATGTCTGCGCCATCAGGCCGGCGCCGACGCCGAGGGTCGCGTCGTGCGACCATGCGCCGATCGCGCGGTCGCGGGTCGCCTGCGGCTCGTAC
>Ga0335081_10017355_pt1 | contig 11653 bp, 11 predicted proteins | sample Lox_Sample_35_FD_206713 | JGI IMG/M metagenome (GOLD analysis project Ga0335081, IMG submission 206713) | Soil microbial communities from Loxahatchee National Wildlife Refuge, Florida, United States - Lox_Sample_3.5 | ecosystem: Environmental > Terrestrial > Soil > Wetlands | place: USA... | reverse complement strand
TGATCGCCGCTATGCTTCTCATTTCTTCTTCCGCCCACGCCGCCGAGCGTCCCGCATCCTTCGTCGACGCCGCGACCGTCGTGCCCGGCCTCGTCGTCGAGATGCGCTACGCCGGCGCGCACAACTTCGTCGGCAAGCCGGTCGACGGCTATCTCCGGCCGGTGTGCCTGCTCACCCGCGAGGCCGCGCAGGCGCTGGCGCTGGTCGAGCGCGACCTCGCCGGCCGCGGACTCGGGCTCAAGGTGTTCGACTGCTATCGCCCGGTGCGCGCCGTGATGGATTTCGTGCGCTGGGCGCGCGACGTGCGCGATGTCGCGACCAAGGCCGAGTTCTATCCCGCGGTCGACAAGCGCGCACTTTTCCGCCTCGGCTATATCGCCACGCAGTCCGGCCATTCGCGGGGCGCGACGGTCGATCTCGGCCTCGTCACGCTGGCCGACGGCCATGAGTTCGACATGGGCACGCCGTTCGACACGTTCAGCCCGCGCTCGTGGCCCGCCGACACGAGCGTTTCGACGGCGGCGCAGCAGAACCGCGCGCTGCTCGCCGCCGCCATGCGGCGGCGCGGCTTCCGGCCGTACGCGCGCGAATGGTGGCACTTCACGCTGCGCGGCGAGCCGTTCCCGGCGACCTATTTCGATTTTCCGGTGGAGTAGATTCGTCTGATTCTCCCAGGTGCGGCGTCATTGCCCGCGCAAGCGGGCAATCCAGTACATCGTGTAGCGTTCGGTTCGGCCGCTGAACGTAGTCACGAACACCCGGGAGTATTGGATCGCCCGCTTGCGCGGACGATGACGGGAGAGAATGAGGCGAGGGAGCGTCCCTATTTCTCCGCCCTGCGATCGACGATCGTCTTGAACGGCGGCGGGCTCGCCTTGCAGTCCGTGAGCTCCTGCCACAGCACCAGCTCGGCCTTGCGCTCCTTGACGCGCCACTCGGCGTGGATCCGGCAGGTCGTCGGATCGTCCGGCGCCCAGTTGGCGACGATCGCGTTGCGTCCGATCGGCATCGTGCCCTGCTGCGGCAGCGTGCCGACCTTGATCTGGTTGCCGTCGGCCGTGAAGATCGGGAACCACAGCCGGGTCGGGCCGCGGCCGGTCGAGTCGAGCGTGAGATAGACCCGCACCTGCTCGCCGGCGAGCGCGGCCGCCGATGCGTTGAGGCCCTTGCGCTCCTCGGCGCTCACGTCGTCGCGCCCCAGGCAGCCCGCCAGCATGATGCGCCCGCCGTCGAACGGCTCGTTCATGAAGGAGATGATCGGGGCGGTGTCGCATTGATGCATGGCGGCGAGCGGAGGCGGCAGCGCGTGCGGGGCGATGCCCTGGGTCGTCGTCATGACGACCCGGATCATGCCGTTGCGCGGCGGGCAGACCCGGTTGTAGGTCTTGCGCACCTCCTCGAGGACGTCATCGGCATCGCTGATCCGGCGGTCGTGCTCCTCGCCCGTATTGCAGCGCGACCACACCTCGCGCGCCGCGCGGGTGGCATCGCCCTGGTTGGCGATCGCGGCGCATCGCTCGTCCTGCGGCAGGGCGGCGAGATCGCCGATGCGTGCGAGCGCCGCATCGAGCGATTTCTGCGTCTGCGCCAGGTCGCGCTTGCAGGCCGGCGTCGCCAGGGTGCCGGCCTGGGCCGGCAAGGCGATCATGAGCCCCAGCATGGCGAGCGAAACAACGGTCTTCATGCGGCACACTTTCGGCAATTTGACCTTGGTCGAACCACGGACCCGGCAGGTTCATGCGGCGCGCCGCGACGATTAACGCGTGCTTGCGCCGGAACCCGTTGCGCCGAGCGCGCGTTGGGGGCACGGAGCCAGAGGGTTGCCAGAGGATCGGAATGACGCTGCCTCGCCGCCGCGGCCGCCGGGATGGCCGCACCGTCGCGCCGCGCCTGGTTGCGGTGCTCGGGCTGATCAGCCTCGCGAGCGCGGCCGGCGCGCAGGCGCCACCGCTCGAGGTCGCGCTCGGGCCCTCGCCGCACAGCGAGGTCGCCGTGCGGGCGCTCGAGCTCACGCCAGCGCAGCGGCTCGCCATCTATCAGAGCGTCACGCAGACGACGAAGAACAGCGCCGCGCCGATCGGCTTCCGCGCGAGCGTCGGCGCGCTGGTGCCCGCGATGGTCGAGCTCGTTCCGCTGTCCTCGACGCTCGCCGATCTGGTGCCGCAAGCCAAGGACCTGCGCGTCGGCATGGTCGAGAAGCAGGTGCTTCTGGTCGATCCGAACACCCGCGAGGTGGTCGCCGTCGTGACCCAGGAGCCCGCCACCGCGGTGCATTGAGCGGAGGTACACGGTGGGCGGCCGTTCCTCCGTTTTCGCCCAATCTCCCTCTCATCGTCCGTGCGGACGATCCAGCACGCCCGGGAATCGGTGATGCGACTATCGCCGACGCCTGCGTTTACTGGATTGCCCGCTTTGCGCGGGCAATGACGGCGGGGAATGCGGAGAAGATGGTGAGGCGACAACTCACCAATTGCGCTTGAAGCCGGCCGTGATGCTCTTGTCGGTGTCGCCGGTCGGCCGCTCGCTGATCGTCCCGGTCAGGCTGAGCGGCGAGCCGAACAGCTTCTGCTCGGCGCTGACTTTCGGCAGCACGCGCTCGTCGGTCGAGGACAGGCTGGCGCCGGCCGAGACAGCCGTCGCGGTCGGCAGATCGAGCCGCACCGCCCCGTCGCCGGACAGCACGCGCGGCGCCGCGGGCGCGCCGCTCGGAGCGACGAGCGTCTGCGTCACCGCGTAGCCGTTCTGCAGCGTGATCGACAGGCCGTCGCCGACCGGAACCGAACGGCTGAGCGAGGTGGAGAGCTTGCCCTGGTCGGCCGCGGGATCGACGCGGGCATCGACCGTCGCCTGGTCGAGCCCGATCGGCGCCGCCGGGACCGCCACGTTTGCCCAGCCGGCCCCGTGGTCCTGCGCTTGGCCCGGCGCGGCGTCGGGCAGAGTCGCGGGTGCTGCCATGTCGACCCCGACCTTGGCATCCCATGCGGTCGGCAGCCGCTGCCCGGCCGTGATCGCGACCGAGCCGTCGGGCTTTTCGTTGCGGCTGCCGATCGGCGCGGGCACCGCGCCGGCCGACTGTGTGCGCGGCGGCACTGGCGGCGTCGGCTCGCCGAGGCTTGAGAAGTCCATCTGATCGCCGATCGCGACCGCAGTGGGGTCGGCCGGCTGTGCGGCGGCCGTTGGCGCGTCGGCCGTCTGCGCGCCGGGGGCCGGTGCGGCGGCGGCCGGCGGATCGGCCGTTGGCGCCGGCGCCTGCGCGGACGCGCTGCCGGCGATCAGCCCGCCCGCGATCATGCTCGCGCACGCAAGATCGCGCGCAAGATCGCGCGCAAGATCACGCGCAAGATCACGCGTCTGCCATCGCGTGCCCGTCCGATGTGCTGCCGCTCGCATATCCCGCCCTCGTCCTCGCGTCCCGCGCCGGTCCCGTGCCATCGATCCTCGGCATTTTGGTGGCGGTTCGCGGCGCGCGTGCGCGCGCGCTGGAACTTGCCACCAAAACGTCATGACGGTTGCCGGAACCGGGTGAAACGGCCGGCGTTGGCCCGGTGCACTCGGAAAATCTCGCACATGCGGAGGTCGTCATGAGATTCGTGCGTTGCGCGACGATCGGCGTCGCGGTCGCGATCGGCGGGACGGGCGCTTATGCGCAGAGCGTCATCAGCCGCACGATCGACACCGAGCCGGTCGAAACCACCGTCATGCAGGGGCCGAACGGCACGGTCATCACGCGCCGTCCGCTGGTGACGCCGGTCGCACCCGCGGCACCGGTCGCGACGGAGGCAGGCGTGCGGGTCGGCTCCGCCACCTACATGGACGAGACGGTCGGCGCTGCGCCGAGGCGGCGCGCGGCGACGCGAACAACGACCCGCATCGTTCATTCGGCGCGTCGCGAGAGCCGAACAGCCGCACGCGCCGAGAACCGCACCGTTCATGCGGTCCGCCATGCGCGAGCGATCGTGCTCGCGCCGGCGGAGCGCCAGGTGATCTATCGCACGATCGTGCAGCGGCAGGTGGTGCCGTCCGCCGTGATTCCGGCGCCGCCGCCCGGCTATCCACCCTATCCGGCGCCGGCCACCACCGGCTACGCGGTGACGACGCCCGCTGTGGACTACGACGATGTCTATGCCGAGCGCGTGCGGCCCGCATATCCGGTCGCACCCTACACGGTCGGCTCGGTCCTGCCCGCGACCGTGGTGCTCACGCCGGTCCCGGCAACCGTCGCGGTGCCGGCGGCCCGTCCCTACAGCTATGCGACGATCGACGGCCGCGTGCTGCTGGTCGATCCGGCGACATACACGGTAGTGGCGGACATCACGCCCTGAACACTTTGGGGGTCCGCCGTGCGCGGGGCGCGGTCCGATCCGGGCGGCGCCCCGCTGCATTTCTGCCTTCGTGTCACGTCCTTCGCCATCGCCGGGCCACGTCCGGCGATCGATCTCGCTTCTGCAAAAGACAATAGTCACCGCGTCCGGCGCGTGCGCTCCGGACCGGTGACAATCGCTGTTGTGAAGCCGTGCCTAGCGCAACGGCGGTGACGGCAGCGCCACGGTGCGGCGCCAGTCGGCCATGCTCTCGGAGATGTTCTTGATCGACGCCGCCGCGGTCTGGCTGATGGTCGCGTAGGCGGCAATCTCGCGCTGCACGCGCTCGCCTTCGTTGCGCAGGAACTCGCGCATGTTGCGCAGGTCCTCGATGACGCCGTCGATTTCGTTGAGCGATGCGCCGGCCACCCGCTGCACCAGCGCGCTGACGTTCTCGCTCGCCGACTCGGCGATCGGCTCCGGGCGCTTGCGCCAGGGGGCAACGTCCTTGCGGACGAATTCGCGGATCTCTCCTTCAAACTCCCCGTTGTCCGGGGTCTCGTCGGCGGCCTGTCCGGACGGCTTCATGGGACTCATTTTACCTCTCCCTCACTGCACGCAGTACTTTGCGGTGATTACGCACCCCATACGCCAACCATTGGGTCATGCGACTGTGACCGAGTCGCGACAGCAGTAAGGCAGCACACGGGCGCCCGGGTGAGTCGAAGCCGTCTCGAGCGCTGCATTTGTGCCCGCTCTGCCCAGGGAATCGGCAAGGAGTATTGAATGGCCGGCATGCCCGCGATCTGAACGCGGCCCGGGCTCGGGAACGCCGCAACCCGTGTGCCAAATCCCCGCACCGAATACCGGCAATTCCAGTCAACCACGTCGCCCAAGCCGCAGGGCCGCGTCGAACGCATGGAGCACGCGGACAGGACTCCGACGGTATGGCCGAAAAATCCCCACGGTGTGATCGGCGAGATCGGTCGATAGCAGTGGGCGGGCAAGCGCTTGCGGCGGGCGCGCATCGATGCACGGGGGCGCGCGCGTTCCGGTCCCCGCACAGGCCCACGTTGCGCGTCGATGAAAGCCTTTATTGACGACGACAGCGTTTGTTTACCATGTCTATTAGCGAAATCGCGTCAAATCGGGCCTATTCTTTCAGTTACGTGGGGAGGACGGTCAGGCTATGCCGGTTTCTTTCGAGACCCTTAAAGAGCTTGCGCGCGAGCCCTCGCCCGCCAAGCGGCACGAGCTGTTGCGCGGGATCGCCGCGGCGTTCTTCACGGCGCCGCAGCGCTCGCAGACCGAGCTCTCGCTGTTCGACGAAATCATGGACAAGGTGCTGGCCGAGGTCGAGCCGCTGGCGCGGCACGAGCTCGCCGAGCATCTCGCCGATCTCGACGATGCCCCGCGCCGCACCCTGGTGCGGCTCGCCACCGACATCATCGAGGTCGCCGCCCCGGTCCTGATGCGCTCCCCCGCGCTCACCGACGACGACCTCGCGCCGATCGCCCGCGAGCACAGCCAGGACCACCTGATGGCGATCGCGCAGCGCACGACGCTGTCGGAGCGCCTGACCGACATCCTGGTCGAGCGCGGCAACGATCACGTCGCGACTGCCGTCACGGCCAACGAGGGCGCGCGGTTCTCCGAGACGGGCTTCCGGACGCTCGCCGTACGCGCCGAGGTCAGCGACGGCATCCTCAATCGCCTGGTGATGCGCGGCGACCTGCCGGAAAAGATCGCCGACAGCCTGGTGCCTATACTCACCAAGTCGATCGCCGCGAAGATCGAGGCCGCCAACGCGCAGATTCCCGATACGTCGGCGCACCGCATGGTCAACGACGCCCGCACGGTGCTCGCCGACCGGCTGCGCGCCTCGGTCAGCCGCGCGCGTCCGCTCGCCATTCTCAACGACCAGGTCAATCGCGGCAACATGACGCTCGGCGAGGCCGTGGTCGAGCTCGCCGACGCCGACGAGCTGGTCGCGCTCGCGGTCTTCCTGGGCACGCGGATCGGCCTGCGCAGCGAGACGCTGGTGCGCAATCTCTATGGCGCGGGCGATGAGACCCTGATGCTGATCTGCCGCGCCGCCGCGCTCAACGTCGATGCCTTTTCGGCGATCATGCGGATGCGCAATCGCCGCCGCCGCGGCACCGTCGCCGAGCCGGCCCGGCTGATGAAGGATTACATGCGCATCCCGCGCCCGATGGCCGAGATCGTCATGCGCTCCGTGCGCGAGAAGGAACGCGTGGCGTAGGCCGCGCCGCAGGTCTCCCGTCATTGCCCGTGCAAGCGGGCAATCCAGCAATCGCAAAAAATTTCGTGCGACCTCCTTGAACCGCGCGGTAGCTCGCGAAGCGAGCGTAGGCGGGTGCGCGGGCGATGACGGCGGCGCGCGGGCCTAATACCCGATCACGATCTCGGCGATGACCGGCTTGACGGCGCGGATGGCCGGATCGCTCGACAGGAATTCCTTGCCGGCCGCGGCCTGGAGCGCCTCGGGCGTCGCCTTGCTGTCGGGCTTGAGCTTGACCCCGATCTGGCAGCCGCCCGGCAGCGAGGCGAGCGCGCCGGCCTGCCAGTCGATCGCGCGGCTGCCGTCCGGCTGATCGAAGCCCGAGAGGCGGAACGGCTTGCCGTTGAGCTTCTCCAGCGCCGCGAGCGCAAGGCCGAGATGCAGGCCCTTGGGCGCGTGCCACTGCGACTGGCCCGTGATGACGATGAGCGCGGTGTCGCTGCGGGCCGCCTCGTTCTGCCACAGCACCTCGAGGCGGCGCTTGGGATCCTTGCCGTAGAGGATCGAGGCGTTGAGGCTGCTGCCTTGCTGGCCGGACACCGCGCCGTAATCGATGTTGTTGGCGCCGACCACCTCGGCGAGCTTGATGTGGCTCGCATCCTTGCCGAACATTCCGCTGCACGCGATCGTGCGGGTGGCCGGCCCGGGTTTCGGGGCGGCCATCCGCGGATTGGCGGCGGGCGCGGTCGCGGACGTCGTATCGGCGGGGTCGACCGAGCGGGACCCGGATTTCGGCCGCGCCGCCGGCACGGTCTGCACTTGGCGCGGCGTGATCTCCTCGTCGGGCGACATCGCGGGTTGCTGCGCGCGCACCGATGCCGGCGCGAGCGCGGCGGCAAGGAGGGCGACGGCGAGGAAGCGGCGAAGCGATGGGGCGGATCTATGATCGGTCATGCGCGCGCCACTCGATGCTTGCTTTGCGGTCCAATGTTGCCCGGCGCGCAGATCAGGTGCGCCGCACAGGCGGGACGGCGCGTGCGATCATGTGGTTCCCGATCCGGGCGGTGCGCGCCGTCGCTCGCGCGCCCGCCCGATCGAGCCGGGCAAGGATCGAATCAGCTTTTCTTGGCGAAGGGATTGAAGCCCGGATGGTCCTGGCTCTGCCCCGGCGCGCTCTGCCCGCCATAGGGCTGATGCTTCTGCTTCTTGCTGTTCTTGTCGGACTTCGGCTTCTTCTTTTCCTTGTTGCCGCGTTGCTCACGATTGGCCATGGCGTCCTCTCCCGCTGTTAGATGAGGGGTCAGCACAGGATAGCATGGTCGGGCTTCATCTCCGCAACGCCCTGGTTGTGGGAAGGTAAGAAAAGGGGACGAGCACGAAATGGTCGGCAAATTCGTATGTCCGAGAGGCCTGCTCGCGGCGAGCGCCGACGGCGGGATCCGCTTGGTCGGGGATGTGCCGGCAACGGCTCTTCACCGCGGCTCCAGTGTGCGGCCTTGACCTGGATCGCGCCGGGCGTGGCATGAGCTGGCAGAAGGTAGCATCCGTATCAGGACACCGCGGTCGGGCGACTTGGCAGCCGACGGCGCCTGACGGGTCCCGCAAGAATGAGAGGACCCCAAGCGAAACCCCCGAGACGCCCGGGGTCCTCACATCCCTCGAGATCGTCTCCCGAGGCAACCCTAGTCTGTCATCGTTTCAGGCTATTGCAAGCTCTGCGCGCGCGTTCTGTGCGATTTTTAACAGTAAAGCGAGCCGCTGCGTTTGATGCGATCTAACACGGGTCATGGTGCCGACGACTACGTCATCATCGCTTCATCTTTCTCCCGACCGCCGGTCGATGCACCGCACTGGCCCGCATGAATGATGACTTGAATCAATGCCCGCGCGGCCAATTGGTGCTTGGTGAGCCGCCAAGGGCGGGTGGACCTCGGTTGGCCAGCCCGCGGCGGAATGGAGACACTCTCATGGTGTGCAGGATTATGGGCGCCGTGCTCCTTGCGGCGGCGGCCGTCATGCCGGTGCAACCGGCGGCGGCGCAGAACCCCTTGGGCGGCGCGATCGGCGGCGGCATCGCCGGCGGCATCATCGGCGGCGCGGTCGGCGGATCGCGCGGCGCGGCGATCGGCGCCATCATCGGCGCGACCACCGGCGCCGCGATCGCGTCGGAGGGCTACCGCTATCGGAACGGCTACTACGGCTGGCATGACGGATGCTACCTGCAGCGGCCGGACGGCCGCTGGGTGCGCGTGCATCCGCGGTATTGCTATTGAGACGGGCCGTATTGGGGCCGGCGGCGGCTTCGGCCGCCGTCGCGGTCTGTGTCGGCAGCGCGAGCGCGAAACGAATATTGTGCAGAAGCGAAATGGCCGCTCGGAATCAGGCTTAGCGTTGGGCCGCGGATAGCGGACAATGGATCAGTCGGACGCTCGTGCGAGCGTCGGTGATTCGGAGAGCCGATGTCAAAGCCCGACGATCACGCTTCGTCGGCCAACGCCGCGGACGATCTACGCCGCTTCGCGCGTGGCCGACGCTTCGCAACCGTCCTGGCCGACCCGCCGTGGCAATTCATCAACAAGACCGGAAAGATCGCGCCCGAGCATCGCCGCCTATCGCGCTACGGCACCATGACGCTCGGCGAAATCATGGCGCTGCCGGTCAGTGACCTCGCGGCGCCGACCGCGCATCTTTATCTGTGGTGCCCGAACGCGCTGCTGCCCGAGGGACTCGCGGTGCTGGCCGCGTGGGGCTTCGCCTATAAATCGAATCTCGTGTGGCACAAGGTGCGCAAGGACGGCGGCTCCGACGGCCGCGGCGTCGGCTTCTATTTCCGCAATGTCACCGAGCTGATCCTGTTCGGCGTGCGCGGCAAGAATGCGCGCACGCTCGCGCCGGGACGCCGCCAGGTGAATTTTCTCGCGACCCGCAAGCGCGAGCATTCGCGCAAGCCGGACGAGCAATATGCGATCATCGAGGCGTGTTCGCCCGGACCGTATCTCGAGCTGTTCGCGCGCGGAACGCGCAAGCGCTGGGCGACCTGGGGCGATCAGGCGGACGACGACTATCGGCCGACGTGGAAGACCTACGCGCACCATTCGAAGGCTCTGGTCGCGGCGGAGTAGCCGACCGACGGGCCTTGCCCTCACAACCCGCCTTGCGCCTTGGTCTTCTGATCCACGCACTTGTCGACGAGCTTGAGGCGCTTGTCGAGATCCGGGACCTTGTTGATCGCCGAGTCCATCCAGCACGCCTCGTTGATCTCGGTCGCGGTGAGCTTCTGCGGCGGCGGAGGCGGCGCCGGCTTGGCCGGCTGCGCGGCGGGCGCGGCTGCTACGGCGCTCGCGGGCGCGGCAGGCGCCGGTGTCGGCTCCGCCGAGGCGGCCGGGGGCGTGAGATTGGGGACCGAAATGCCTCCGGCGCAGGCGGCCAACGTCGAAAGCAGCACGCAGACGGGCAGGCGGGCGGCGAGCGTTCGCCACGCCGATGGAATCGCGTTCGCGGTGGCGCGTGATACCGTCATGACTCCTGTGCCGTTGTGTTGCGCTCGCGTCGATGCCGGGACGTGGCATCGGTCGGAACCGGTGAGCCGCCCGCGCGAAGCGCTCTACATACAGAGGCGCGCCGGTCATGTCGACCCGGCGCGCACGCGACGGCTTGCCTCAGATTTGAGCAGCATGATAGAGGTCCGCGCGGCCGCATCGGTCGCTGTTCTCAATGGAGGCGGCCATGCGCAAGCATCGCGATCTTCACGACCTCCCCAGCTTTCAGCATCACGCGTAAGCGGCGGAAGTCTTTTCCCTCCGAAACGCAGGTCGGGCGCGGCGTCCGCGTCGTGCATGGCGACGTCGAGCTCGTCGAGAAGCTCGGGCGCAACGATCTCTGCCCTTGCGGCAGCGGATCGAGATTTCAAGCGGTGCTGCCTGCGATCGGGCCGCCATGACGGCGCTAACCGGAACCATTACTTTCCGGGAGTGAGGCTCGGCGGCGCCGGCATGGAGTATGGCGGCGACCGTTCTGAGCTGCGATTCTCCGCGATCCTATCGCCGCTTCGGCTTGAAGCCGCCGCGCATGCCGGGCTTGCCCATGGTGGAGCGCGGACCGCGATAGGGTGCAGATTCCGGACCGGGACCCATCTCGTCGAGGTTCGGCTTGCGCGGTGCGGCGCGGGCGCCGCTCACTCCACCCCGGCGCGCTGTGCGCGCCGACCCTCCCGCCGCAGGGGAGGGCGAAGGATACTTCGCGGTCGGATCGTCGATCACGGCGAGCTCGGTCGCGCGCAGGCGCTTGACCTCGTCGCGGAGGCGGGCGGCTTCCTCGAAGTTCAGGTCGGCGGCGGCCTCGCGCATGCGCGTCTCGAGGTCGGCGATCACCGCCTCGAAATTGTGGCCGATGGTGGCGGCGTCGTCGAACTCGCCGGCGGAGCCGGCGCCGGTCGCGACCAGCACGTGGTCGCGCTCATAGACGCTGTCCATGATGTCGGCGATGCCACGGCGGATGCTCTCCGGCGTGATGCCGTTCGCCGCATTGTACTCGCCCTGCTTCTCGCGCCGGCGGTTGGTCTCCGCCATGGCGCGCTCCATCGAGCCGGTGATCATGTCGGCATAGAGAACCACCTTGCCGTCGATGTTGCGCGCCGCGCGGCCGATGGTCTGGATCAGCGAGGTCTCGCTGCGCAGAAAGCCTTCCTTGTCGGCATCGAGAATCGCGACCAGCGCGCATTCCGGAATGTCGAGGCCTTCGCGCAGCAGGTTGATGCCGACCAGCACGTCGAAGGCGCCGAGCCGCAGATCGCGGATGATCTCGATGCGCTCGAGCGTGTCGATGTCGGAATGCATGTAGCGCACCCGGATGCCCTGCTCGTGCAGGTATTCGGTCAGGTCCTCCGCCATGCGCTTGGTCAGTACCGTGACGAGGCTGCGATAGCCGCGTGCCGCGACGGCGCGCACCTCGCCGATCACGTCGTCGACCTGGGTGCGGGCGGGGCGCACCTCCACCGGCGGATCGATCAGCCCGGTCGGACGGATCACCTGCTCGACGAAGATGCCGCCCGATTGCTCGAGCTCCCAGGCGCCGGGGGTCGCCGAGACGCCGACGGTCTGCGGCCGCATCA
>Ga0335081_10017354_pt1 | contig 11653 bp, 8 predicted proteins | sample Lox_Sample_35_FD_206713 | JGI IMG/M metagenome (GOLD analysis project Ga0335081, IMG submission 206713) | Soil microbial communities from Loxahatchee National Wildlife Refuge, Florida, United States - Lox_Sample_3.5 | ecosystem: Environmental > Terrestrial > Soil > Wetlands | place: USA: Florida... | reverse complement strand
CAAGCGGATCCACCACGTTGCCCGCGGACTTGGACATCTTCTTGCCGTGGGCGTCGCGCACCAGGCCGTGCAGAGACACCACGCGGAAGGGCGCGGCGTCGACCGGATCGTGGTCGCGCATCGCATAGAGCCCGAACATCATCATCCGGGCGACCCAGAAGAACAGGATGTCATAACCGGTCACGAGGACGCTGGTCGGATAAAAGGCGCGGAGGTCGGGAGTGTTTTGTGGCCAGCCAAGGGTCGAGAACGGCCAGAGCGCGGACGAGAACCAGGTGTCGAGAACGTCAGGGTCCTGGCGCCAGCCCTCACCAGCCGGAGGGTCCTCGCCCGGCCCCGGGCAGATCACCTCGCCGCCTTGCCCGTACCAAACCGGGATCCTGTGGCCCCACCACAACTGGCGGCTGATGCACCAGTCGTGCATGTCGTCCACCCAATCGAAGTACCTGGCCGCAAGCTCGGGCGGGCTGATCCGCACTCGCGCATCCCGCACCGCGTCGCCCGCCGCCTTGGCGAGCGGGCCCACTTTGACGAACCACTGCGTGGAAAGCCGGGGTTCCACCACGGTGCCACACCGTTGGCAGTGCCCGACCGCGTGCAGGTATGGGCGAATCTCGGACACGATCCGGCCCTGTTCTCGTAGCGCGGCGACGACAGCGGGCCGCGCTTCGAACCTGTCGAGGCCGAAGAACGGGCCATGGGCCGTGATGACCGCCCGCTCGTCCAAGATCGTGAGGCTGGGCAGGCCATGGCGGCGCCCGATCTCGAAGTCGTCAGGGTCGTGCGCGGGGGTCACCTTGACCGCACCGGTGCCGAACGCCGGGTCGACGTGCGGATCGGCCACCACCGGAACGCGACGGCCGGTCAGCGGGAGAACCAGGCTGCGGCCGAGAAGCCGAGTGTAACGCGGGTCGTCCGGGTGCACGGCAACGGCGGTGTCGCCGAGCATGGTCTCGGCACGAGTGGTCGCAACCACGATACTGTCACCAGCATTGTCCTCATCGCCGTACCGGATCGAGACCAACTCGCCCTCGTCCTCGCTGTGTTCGACCTCGATGTCGGATAGTGCGGTCAGGCAGCGCGGGCACCAGTTGATGATCCGCTCGGCGCGGTAGATCAGGCCGTCGTCGAACAGCTGCTTGAAGATCGTGTGCACGGCGGCGGACAGGCCCTCGTCCATGGTGAACCGCTCGCGGGTCCAGTCCACGCTGTCGCCCAGTCGGCGCATCTGGCCGAGGATCTTGCCGCCCGATGCCGCTTTCCACTGCCAGACCCGCTCGACGAAACGCTCGCGGCCGAGGTCGTGACGGCTCAACCCCTCCTTAGCCAGCTCGCGCTCCACCACGTTCTGGGTGGCGATGCCCGCGTGATCCATACCGGGCAGCCACAGCGTGGTGTAGCCCTGCATCCGGCGTCGGCGCACGAGCGTGTCCTGCAGCGTATGGTCGAGCGCGTGGCCCATGTGGAGCGAACCGGTCACGTTCGGCGGCGGGATCACGATCGAGAACGCCGGCCCCGGGCGCGCCGGATCGGGGGTGAACAGACCGGCCTGTGCCCAGCGCTCGTACCAACGCGGTTCTACCTCCGCGGGTGAATACTGCGAGGGAAATTCCGGTAGCGGCTGTGCCGTCTGGTCCGGTGCGGCTGACGGTGCCGAAGACGCAGTAGGCGCTGAAGGTGCGGCGCCGCGAGATCCGTTCACGTCAGCCGAGTCTAGGGGGTGCCAGAATCCCCATTGACCTCGAACGGGCAGTGCCGGTGGAATGATCCTGCGCCAGCGTGCTCCCCATCGAGGGCGCTGATCAGGCTCATGCCCTGGGTGCCGTGTGCGCAGCCCGGGGGCGTCACGAATAAATGCGGGTGCACCTTGTCGTCGGTGGCGTCCAGCTGGGCCGGGCAGCATGTGGCCGTCGCGGGCCCAGCCAACCAGCAGCCGAGATCAAGGCCGAACTGGTGGCTGCGCAGCCGCGGCGAGGCGGGCCGGAGAATGCGCCACATCCTCCCATCCCAGCGGCGGCAAGGTGCCCTCAGATGATCAACACGCAGATTTGATCTTCGCAGCGCCGCTGCGCTTGCTCCGCTGCATGGTCTGCAAGGGTGACTAAACGCACACCACCGATACTCTCATGCACTCCAGACCCGATGCCACTTAGCCCATCTGTCGATCATGACGCTGACCCGCGGTTTAAAAGATCAGATTGCGCGCATCGCCTGCGGTAGTGGGCCACGCGTGGAAATTACACTCCAGACCCGGTTACCACAAAGGTTACAGAAAGATTTACAGGCAACGGCTTGTTCTCGGCAGACCCTACGCCGCGGACGTGCCCGCGTCCCTTCCAGCTGATCGCCGACGACGGACTACCCGCTCAGGCCGATTTCTCCCGCGGGGTCCGCTTGGCCGGCAGCTCGCGCGGCACGAGAGTCGGGTTGACATGCTCCAGAACGGCTGCGCCAGTGATCACAACGCGTTCGACGTCCTCACGGCTTGGCACTTCGTACATCACGGACAGGAGGACTTCCTCCATGATTGCCCGAAGCCCGCGGGCACCGGTGCCCCGCAGGATCGCCTGGTCGGCGATGGCCTCGAGTGCGTCCTCGGTGAACTCCAGGTCCACGTTGTCCAGCTCGAACAGCCGGTGGTACTGCCTGACGAGCGCGTTGCGCGGCTCGGTCAGGATCAGGATGAGGGCCTCCCTGTCAAGATTGTGCACGCTAGTGATCACCGGAAGCCTGCCTACGAACTCAGGGATCATGCCGAACTTGAGCAGATCCTCCGGCATCACGTCGGCGAAGGCGTCAGGCGAGACCCGGTCGTCCTTAGACCGCAGCACCGCGTTGAAACCGATGCCCTTACGGCCGACCCGGTGCTCAATGATCTTCTCAAGGCCGGCGAAGGCACCGCCGCAGATGAACAGCACGTTCGTCGTGTCGATCTGAATGAACTCCTGGTGCGGGTGCTTACGCCCGCCCTGCGGCGGTACCGATGCGGTTGTACCCTCAAGGATCTTCAGCAGCGCCTGCTGCACGCCCTCGCCAGACACATCCCGGGTGATCGACGGGTTCTCGCTCTTGCGCGCGATCTTATCGACCTCGTCGATGTAGATAATCCCCGTCTCGGCCTTCTTGACGTCGTAGTCTGCGGCCTGGATCAACTTGAGCAGGATGTTCTCGACGTCCTCGCCAACGTAGCCCGCCTCCGTCAGCGCGGTCGCGTCGGCGATGGCGAACGGCACGTTAAGCAGTTTCGCGAGCGTCTGCGCGAGCAGCGTCTTGCCCGATCCGGTGGGCCCGAGCAGCAGGATGTTGGATTTCGCCAACTCGACCGCGTCCTCACGGGCACGGTCACCACCGCCGCCGGAATGAACCCGTTTGTAGTGGTTGTACACCGCAACCGACAGCGCCTTCTTGGCCTTCTCCTGGCCGATCACGTAGCCGTCGAGGAACTCGTAGATCTCGCGGGGCTTGGGCAGGCTGTCCCATTTCAGCTCGGACGGCTCGGCGAGCTCCTCTTCGATGATCTCGTTGCACAGGTCGATGCACTCGTCGCAGATGTACACGCCGGGACCGGCAATGAGCTTCTTGACCTGCTTCTGGCTCTTTCCACAGAACGAGCACTTCAGCAGGTCACCACCATCGCCGATGCGTGCCACTCAGCTACTCCTTTGCGTGGGGCCACCTGTGGCAGTGCGGCTAAACGACCTTACCGCCTTGGCTTGCCTGACACTTGACGCTACCGCCTCACGGGCGTGGGTGCGCCCTTTGGTGTCGCGCCGGGGACGGGTGGATCCTCCCGGTTAGGACGACACTACCTCGGCCCGGGCTTTTCGGCTCGACAGAACCTCATCCACCAGACCGTATTCTTTCGCCTCTTCTGCTGTCAGTATCTTGTCACGCTCGATGTCCTTGCGGACCTGCACCTCGTCCTTGCCAGTGTGCAGGGCGAGGATCCGCTCAAGCGAGGCACGGACCCGCATGATCTCCCGGGCCTGGATCTCCAAATCGCTGGACTGACCATAGCCGCCCTCGGTGGCCGGCTGGTGGATGAGGATGCGGGAGTTCGGCAGCGCCATCCGCTTGCCCGGGTTGCCCGCCGAGAGCAGCACCGCCGCCGCGGACGCGGCCTGGCCGAGGCAGACCGTCGAGATCTCCGGGCGCACATACTGCATCGTGTCGTAGATCGCGGTCATCGAGGTGAACGAGCCACCCGGCGAGTTGATGTAGATGGTGATGTCGCGGTCCGGGTCGATCGACTCCAGGGTGATGAGCTGCGCCATGACGTCGTTGGCGGACGCGTCGTCGATCTGCACGCCGAGAAAGATAATCCGCTCCTCGAAGAGCTTGTTGTACGGGTTCATCTCCTTGACCCCGTACGTGGTCCGCTCTACGAAGGACGGGATGATGTAACGGTCCTGTGCCGGCTGGTGCTGCACCGGCTCATACCGGGCTGGCTCATACCGGGCTGGCTGATGCTGCGCTAGCTGATGCTGGGCGCTCTGCGGACGGGCTGGCTGGAGGCGGGTCGCCTGGAGCAGGGGTGGCCGGAATTGGGCGCTCACGTCGGATGCCTCCGCTGTTCGTGCATAAGAGTCTCTAGTGCGGTTCATGAGACCGGCCCCTCCGACGGTACCTGAGTGGCGCTGCGGACCACGTGGTCGACGAGGCCGTAGTCCTTCGCCTCTTCGGCGGTAAACCACCGGTCACGGTCGGAGTCGGACTCGATCTGCTCGGGCGGCTGCCCGGTGTGGATGGCGATCCGCTCGGCGAGCGTGTGCTTCACATACAGCATCTGCTCCGCCTGGATCTTGATGTCCGAGGCGGTGCCGCCGATCCCGCCGGACGGCTGGTGCATCATGATCCGGGCATGCGGAAGGGCGTAACGCTTGCCAGGCGCTCCCGCGCAGAGCAGGAACTGGCCCATCGACGCGGCAAGGCCCATGGCCACGGTCTGGACGTCATTAGGGACGTACTGCATGATGTCGTAAATTGCCATGCCGGCACTCACCGACCCGCCCGGCGAGTTGATGTACAGCGTGATGTCACGTCCCGAGTTCTCCGCCGCAAGCAGGAGGAGTTCGCCGCAGATGCGGTTGGCGATCTCGTCGTCCACCTGCTGGCCGAGGAAGACAATGCGGTGGCGCAGGAGCCGCTGGAACACCTGCTCAGGCAGCGGCATGGGCGGCGCCTCAGAAACCCGCGCCTGAATAAGCGACGGCTGCTCGAAGGCCGGAGGCGTGGTCACTAGCTCACCTGTTCCCTAGGGCGTTTGGTCTGTTTGAAAGTGACCCTAACGCGGCCCAGGCTCCGCCGCGTCCCCAGATGCTCGCTGTTCGCTTTCGGCTCAGCAGATCACGTCCCCCGGCCGCGTCGACCCAGTGCGTCGACCCAGTGCATCGAGCCCGTGCATCGACCTGGTACCGCGACGGGCGGTCAGCCCTGCGCCGCGCCTTGGTCAGGATCGTCCGGCGTGGATTCAGCGTCCTGCGCATCTTCCGTGCCTTCGACTTTCGGCGCGTCCGCTCCACCCGCATCCCTTCTACCCGCATCCGCCGTCGGCGAGTCTGGAGCTGCGCCCTCTCCCTCCTCAGCCGCCGCCCCCTCATCCGCAGCCCGCTCCGGGGCCTGCTCATCCGGCGGCGCCTGCTCATCCGGCGCCTGCTCATCCGCGGCCTGGTCTGATGCGGCGAGCGCCGCCAGGTCGACCTCACGTCCGGAAGCATCCTTGATGGCGGCGCGTCGCACGATGAGATCGAGCGCCTTGGCGCGGAGCACGTCGCTGACGGCCGAGCCGATCTGGCCGCTGTCACGCAGGTGCGCCGCGAGCTGGTCGGGAGACACCCCCATCCGCTGTGCCTGCTGCACGACGAAGCTCGTCAGCTCCGTGTCGTCCACGCCGAGCTTCTCCTGTAGCGCGAACTGGTCGAGCACGAGGTTGGCCTTGATCGAGCGCCGGGCGTCGCGCTCCATCTCGACGGCCAACTCGTCCGCGGACTTGGCGACGGACTCCAGGTAAGCGTCACGGCTTGCGCCCATGCGCTTAAGCTGATCGTCGAGCGAGGTGTTGCGACGCTCCACCTCTTCCGCGACGACGGCGTCTGGCAGCGGAACGTCGATCTTGCCGAGCAGTGCTTCGAGCACACCGTCACGTGCCTGGCCCGCCTGCTGCAGCCGCTTCAGCCGCTCCAATTGGGCCCGCGTGCCAGCACGCAACTCGCCGATGGTGTCGAACTCACTCGCCGACTGTGCGAACTCATCATCGAGCTCGGGAAGCTCCTTCACCTTGACGCTATGCGCGGTGACCGTCACCGCGGCCTCCTCGCCCGCGTGCGCGCCGCCGCTCAGCTCGGAGCTGAACGTCGCCGACTCGCCAGCGGTCATCCCGGCTAGCGCCGCGTCGAGCCCGTCCACCAGAGTCTCGTCGCCGATTCGGTAGGACAGGCCGCTCGCCTGCGCGTCCTCCACCTCCTCGCCGTTGACCGAGGCGGACAGGTCGAGGGAGACGTAGTCACCCGCCTGCGCCGGCCGGTCCACCGTCTTCAGCGAGGCGAACCTCTCGCGCAGCCCGCCCACGTATTCCTCGACCTCGTCGGGGGTCACGACGGCATCCTCAACCGTCACCGGCATGCCGTCGAGGTCGGGCACCTCGAACTTGGGGCGCACGTCGACCTCGGCCGTGAAAGATAGCTGCTTGCCGTCATCGATCTCGGTGATCTTAAGATCCGGCCGCCCGAGCGCGTACACGTCGTTATCCGCGAGCGCCTTGCCGTAGAGCTGGGGTACCGCGTCGTTCACCGCCTGCTCGAGTACCGCGCCGCGGCCGAAACGCTGGTCAATGATGCGCGGCGGGACCCGGCCCGGCCGGAACCCCGGCACCCTGACCTGCTTGGCGACCTCGCGGTAGGCGCGGTCGAGGCTCGGCCTGAGCTCGTCGAAAGGAACCTCGATAATCAGCTTCACCCTGGTGGGGCTCAGCTCCTCGACGTCGGTCTTCACTTACCGTGTCACTCCTTCGGGCCCGCACATGCGGAATCGGCGCGTCGCGGCAGCCGTTCGGGACTGTGGGGCGCCCCGGCTCCGATCAGGTCGCTGCGTCTAGTCCGGTCACCGACGGCTACGGCCGCCCAGTCTAGTGCTGGCACGGGGCCACCCGCCGTCTCCCGTGAAACCCGCGCCCGTTGGCCCGTGGCTATGGGCCCGCGCTAGCCGCTCGCGGTCAGGTGGCGCTACCTGGATGGGCGCGGGTCAGGGCCGCCGTTCGCGGTGAGGCGCTGGCTCAGCCAGGTGAGCGTCTGGCCGAGTTCGCGCTTCCAGGTACGGAAGCTGTGCCCGCCCACGGGCAGGATGAGGCCGTAGCCGTGCATGGGCGGGCGGATCATGCGCAGGAACTGAAGCGTCGGCTGGTAGTCGTTCTCGCCGGTGCGACTGGTGGTGAGAAGCACCGACACCGGTGGCGGCGGCAGGTGACCGAGCCGCCAGAACAAATCGTTCTCCGCCCGGTACGCGGCGCTGTGGCCATATAGGCTGCCGGTGGTGAAGTCCTGCAATGCAGAGTAATAGCCAGACAGCGAGACTGCGGAGCCGAAACGGTCCGAATGCGTCATGGCGAGCTTCAATGCGCAGTAGCCCCCGGTGGAGTCGCCCATGACCGCCCACCCACCGGCGCCCGTAGCCACCCGGAAGGTCTGCTCGACCGCGAGCGGCACGTCTTGGGAGAAGAACGTCTCAGCTTGCGGGCCACCCGGGATGTCCGTGCACTCGGTGTCGCGGGGCATGTCGACCGACGAGAACATCATGATGAAGACCGCTGGGTGCAGCCGGCCGGCCGCGATCCCGGTCGCCACGGCCGCTGGCAGGTTCAGCCGGGTGATCTCGGCGCGGGGGTCGCCCGGGTAGCCGGTCAGTACGAGCACCGCGGGGAACAGCCGACGAGCGTACGCGGGCTGGAAGTACTGCGGCGGCAGGTAGACGTAGGACCTGGGGACCGTGATGCCGGTGCGTTCGCCACTGATCTGAACGGTCAGAATCTCGCCGCGATCCACCGCGCGACCCGTACGGAATGTGGCCCCGGGGGATGCGGCCCCGGGGGATGTGGCGGCGGGGGATGTGGCGGTGGTGGCCGCGGGGGGCAGCGCCGGCGTGTGCGGGGCCGGCCGGGTTTGGCCGTCGCGGCGGCGCGTGTCCCGCGCGGCCGCGGCGCCTGGCGCGCCCTGCGTGCGTGTAATGATGATCGGCGTGGCGACGGTGGCGGGTCTGCTGATGGCCTTGGGCCCTGACGTCGCGCTCGTGTGGATCCCGAACAGGTCTGACCACGACACGATGAAAGAGAAGTAGGCGTTGAGCCCGCCGAGAACCGCGACGATGGCGGTGAACTGTGCGGCGATCAGCAGCGCGGTCCGCGCTGCGGCATGCGAGCCCTTGCGCCTGGCAACATGCGGCCAGAGCATGACCGTCGCCGCCATCGTGGCGGCCGCCACCAGGCTCAGCAGCGCCACGAACTGGCCGCTGATCAGCGGCATGACGGCACCGCCGGGTGGCCGACCGCCGGGGCGGTCACAGCCGGGGCGGTCACAGCCGGGGCGGTCACAGCCGGGGCGGTCACAGCCGGGGCGGTCACAGCCGGGGCGGTCACAGCCGGGGCGGTCACAGCCGGGGCGGTCACAGCCGGGGCGGTCACGGCCGGCCTCGGGTCGTGGGTGGCGCCGTGGGCGCCGCGGGTTCCTTGAGCGCCGCGGTGATCTGGTCGAGGACCGGACCGAGCGGCCGCGGGCCCGCGGCGAGCGTGATCTGCGTGACGTTCGTGGGCAGTCGCACCAGGGAAACGAAGTCCCGCGCGTCCGCCGCAGTGCGCTGGGTGGCGCCCGGCTGCCCGCGGCTCCCCTGCAGTTCGCCCGAGCCGGCCGGCAGGAAGAACAACAACGAGATCGGCGGTGGCGGCAGGTTCCTGAGCCGCCAGCCGAGGTCGCTCTCGTCGCTTAGCAAGTGGCTTCCACCTGACAGCCACCACCCGGCTGTGCCCGGCCGGGTGCCGACCGAACCAGGCGGCGGGCCGTAGCCGGCGGACGGTGCCGCGGCCACACCAAACCGGTCCGAGTGCGCCATGGCCAGGGACAGGGCACAGTAGGCGCCGCTCGCGTCGCCGAGCACGGCCCAGCCGGCCGCGACCCGGCTGACCGGATAGGACGACTCGATTGCCGCGGGAAGATCCTCTGAGAAGAAGGTGGCCGCCTGCGGCCCTCCGGGTACGTCAAGGCAGCCCCGGTCGCGGCCGCCGATCACGGATGCGACGATCATCACGTAGATCGCGGGTCTCGCGCGCCCCGCGTCGATCTCCTCGGCGGCGGTGGCAGCGAGCGAGACCGCACCGTACGGGTCGCCTGCGGTCGTGACGTGATCGGAGATGACGACGATCACAGGGAACGCGCGGTGGACCGCAGCCGACATGAAGTACTGGGACGGCAGGTAGACGTACGCGCTGGCATTGATCCCCGACCGGACACCGTTGATGCGGACCAATTGGAGCTGGCCATTGCGTGACCTGCCGTGGCCGTCCGGGGAGGTCAGCGATGTGCCCTGGCCCGTTGGGCCATCAGCCGGACGCGAGCCAAGTTCCCCTGTGCCCTGCGATTGGATCGGAACGGGCTGGCCGCCGGACTGATGCTGGGGAACGACGATTACGCCGGTCGTGTTGTTGGTGCCGAACAGGTCCGACCATGAGGCGAAGAACCCGAAAGACTTGTTCACGCTCAGGAAGAGCACGAGCATCACGGTGGCTTGCGCCCACAGCAGCAGGCCCACCCGAGCGACCACATGCGCTGGTTGCGGGCTTGCGAGCCGCCGCCACATCCACAGGGTGCCAGCGAACGCACCCGCGGCCAAGAACCCCGCCAGCCCGATCAGCAATCCGCTCGTCAGGCCCACCAGCTCACCTCCCCGCCGGCCTGCTCGCGCCCTGGGCCCAGCCGTCCGACGCGGCGCCCCAATTCTGTTGCCACCCGGGCATGTCTGGCTGCGCCGTATCTCTGCCTGCGCAATATCTCTGGCTGATCTCTGGCTGCGCAGTATCTCCGGCCGGCCAGTTGTACGGGGCCCCGGTTGTAGGGGGCCCCGGTTGCTCTGGGCACCGGTCGTACTGGTTACTGTGCCGAGCCTATCGAGGCATTGCGACAATTCGATCTCTCGCCTGCGGCAGTCCGGCCGCCCGGCCCCGATATCCTGGCCTGCCCGGAGCTGTGGAGGTTGACATGGGCGCACCAGCGACGCTGAATTGCGACGCGCCCGGATCGCGCGGCTGACATGGCGGAGGCGTCGGCGGACCTCGATCCCGCCGGAATCGCGGACTCCGTGCTTGACGTGGCGGTGGTCGGGGCAGGCCTGGTCGGTCTTGCCACGGCGATGGCCTTGCTCAACGAACGACCCGGCCTGCGGCTAGCCGTTCTGGAGAAGGAGCCGTCGATCGCTTCGCACCAGAGCGGTCACAACTCCGGCGTCATCCATGCGGGCCTCTATTACAAGCCCGGGAGCCTGAAGGCACGATTTTGCCGCGAGGGCCGGCAGGCCCTGATGAACTTCGCGGCCGAGCACGGTATCCCGTATCGGCTGAGCGGAAAGCTCGTCGTGGCCAGCGACGAGACTGAACTGGACCGGTTTCGTGATCTGGCCGAACGCGGGCGCGCCAATGGGCTGGCCATCCGTGAGCTCGCCCGGGACGAGTTCGGCGAGTTCGAGCCGAACATCCGTGGCGTGCGCGCGATGCATGTCCCGGAGAGCGGCGTCATCGACTACCGGCAGGTCGCCGCAGCGTATGCCGAGGTCATCGCTGGCCACGGCGCCGCCGTGTTGTGTGGCCGCGGCGTCCAGAAGATCATCGCGCGCGGTGGCCGCAGCATACTCACGACGGCTTCCGGACCCGTGACCGCACGCGCGGTGGTCACATGCGCCGGGCTCCAGTCCGACCGGGTCGCGGCGATGACCGAGCATGCCACCGGCGAGTACCGGATAGTCCCGTTCCGCGGCGACTACTACACGTTCCGGCCGCATGCCGGCGACCTGGTGCGCGGGCTCGTCTACCCGGTTCCGGACCCCGGATTCCCGTTCCTCGGGGTGCATTTCACCCGCGGAATCGACGGATCGCTGCACGCAGGGCCGAACGCGGTGCCCGCCTTCGCCCGTGAGGGGTACGGCCGACTGTCATTCAACCGCAGGGATCTCCTCGATGTACTGCGCTTCCCCGGATTCCGCCGCCTCGCGCGATGCTACGCGATCACCGGCGCGCGGGAGATCTGGCGTGATCTGGTGAAGCCGGCCTTCCTCGCCGAGATGCGCAGGTACCTGCCGATGATCGGGCCCCGCGATGTCACGTTCGGGCCGTCGGGAGTGCGCGCCCAGTGCCTGAGCAGATCCGGCGGACTCGTAGACGACTTCCTCATCGAGGAGTCCGCGAGCGCCGTGCACGTGCTGAACGCGCCATCACCCGCCGCGACCGCCTCGATCGTCATCGGGCAGCACTGTGCGGCCCGAGCGATCAACCGCTTCGGCTTGTAAGCCGCCTGGACCTGACCCGCCGCCTGAACCTGACCCACCGCCTGAACCTGACCCACCGCCTGGACCTGACCCGCCGCCTGGACCTGACCCGCCGCCTGAACCTGACCCACCGCCT
>Ga0335081_10017353_pt1 | contig 11653 bp, 9 predicted proteins | sample Lox_Sample_35_FD_206713 | JGI IMG/M metagenome (GOLD analysis project Ga0335081, IMG submission 206713) | Soil microbial communities from Loxahatchee National Wildlife Refuge, Florida, United States - Lox_Sample_3.5 | ecosystem: Environmental > Terrestrial > Soil > Wetlands | place: USA: Florida... | reverse complement strand
TGGGGCAGGTTAGCAGAAAGAAGCGGCTTGATAGACTGGTGTCTGGCAGTGGACGGTCCGATGCAAGAGTGACACCATGAACGTCTTTGCAACACTCGACGGGTCCGGCCGTGTCCTTATCCCAAAGGGCTTGCGTGACAAATTGAGTCTCGAGCCAGGCGACACTGTGGAACTTCAATCCGAAGACGGGCGCCTGACGCTGCGTCCCGTCCGTCCAAAATCTCCCTTGCGCCAGGAGCAGGGTGTGTGGGTATTCCGATCTGGCAAGAAAATCTCCGCGGCCGCCACTGATAAGATGCTGCGCGACATGCGCAGGAGACGCGGGCGGGAGAATCAAGTTGGGCGCTCTTGAAGACGGACCGTCCTAGATTCCCTGTTGCCGATCTGCCGGAACGCTCGGCCCTCTTCCGACGATTGTTAGAATATCTCCTTCATGGCCCGACAGCTCGTTGAATGTGTTCCCAACTTCTCCGAAGGGCGCGACGCCGCCAAGATGGATGCCATCGTTCAGGCCATCCTCACGGTTCCTGAGGTGGTCCTGCTCGATCGCGAATCGGACGCCGACCATAATCGCTGCGTTCTGACCTTTGTCGGCCCGCCGGCCGCGGTCGCCGATGCCGCGTTTCGTGGCGTCGAAAGAGCCGTCGCATTGATCGACCTCACCAGGCACCAGGGCGCGCACCCGCGCGTCGGGGCCGCCGATGTCATTCCTTTCATCCCCATCGAAGGCGTCACGCTCGAGGAATGCGTGCGCCTGTCCGAGCGCGTGGCTAACGAAATCTGGAGCAAGCTGAAGGTGCCGGTGTACCTGTACGAATCGGCCGCCCGCCGCCCCGACCGCGTCAACCTGGAGAACATCCGGCGCGGCCAGTTTGAAGCGCTAGTCAAGGAAATGGGCTCAGTGGCCGACCGCGACCCCGATGTCGGCGAACCGGTCTGCCATCCCACCGCGGGCGCCACCGTGGTGGGCGCGCGCAAGTTCCTGATCGCCTACAACGTCAACCTTGGCACGCCGGACGTGAGCGTCGCAAAGAAGATCGCCAAGACCATCCGCTTCTCCACCGGCGGCTTCCGCTTCGTGAAGTCGATGGGCGTCATGCTCGGCACGCGCAACCTGGCTCAGGTCTCGATTAACCTCACCGATTTCGAGCAGACCCCCATGCACCTGGTCTTCGAAACCGTCCGGCGCGAGGCCGAACGCTACGGCGTGCCGGTGGTCGGCAGCGAGATCGTAGGCCTCATTCCGAAGAAGGCCATCGAGATGTCGGCGGAATATTTCTTGCGCTACGAGAATTTTCGGCCGGAGCTGGTGCTCGAGAACCGCATCGCCGAAGCGATTGGATCGCGCAGCGGATTGCCGGAATTCCTCGATGCCCTGGCCGCGCCCACCGCCACTCCCGGCGGCGGTAGCGCCTCGGCCGCGGCGGCGGCCATGGCGGCGGCGCTCGGCGCCATGGTGACCCGCCTTGCAAAGCAGGACCCCGAGCCTTTCGAGCAGGCCCGGCGTTTCTTCACCGAAGCCGTGGATCGCGATGCCGAAGCCTTCCAGCGCGTGATGGCGGCGTACAAGCGCCCCAAGGACGAGCGCGCGCCGTTCGTCGAAGAGGCCCTGCACGGCGCCGCCGAGGTCCCGCTGCAGGTGTACGAGCGCGCTTCGGCCATGCAGGCGCGTTTGAACGGGTTGCAGATCCCTGCCAAGTTCGGCTCCGATCTCGCGGTGGCGAAAGCGCTGACCGTCGCAGCGAAAGCCGGTGTGCTGGAAAACGTGAACATCAACCTCGAGTCCATCACGGACGAGGCGTTCAAGGCTTCGGTGCGGGCGCGGTTGGCCGCCCTGGCGTAACGGCAGTCTGCACAGGCGGACGACCCATAGATCGTCTGCCCCGCGGCCGGCGTGGCGCGTTATCATTGCCTTCGGAGTCATTCATGAGCCTGACGACCGCAATCCGCGCGCCGCGCGGGACCTCCATGACCTGCAAGGGCTGGCACCAGGAAGCCGCCCTGCGCATGATTCATAACAACCTCGACCCCGACGTGGCCGAAAATCCGGACGAGTTGATCGTCTATGGCGGCCGCGGCCGCGCGGCGCGCGATTGGCCATCGTTTCACGCCATCGTCCGCGCCCTTGAATCGCTCGAAAACGATGAAACCCTGATCGTACAGTCCGGACGGCCCCAGGGGATTTTCCGCACGCATCCCGAAGCGCCGCGCGTGCTCATTGCCAATTCCAACCTGGTGGGCCACTGGTCCAACTTCGACGAATTTACGCGGCTCGAAAAACTAGGCCTCACCATGTACGGCCAGATGACCGCCGGCTCGTGGATCTACATCGGCAGCCAGGGCATCGTGCAGGGCACCTACGAGACTTTTGCTTCGGTCGGGCGCAAATACTTCGGCGGGTCTCTAGTCGGCAAGGTGGTCGTCTCCGGCGGCATGGGCGGAATGGGCGGCGCGCAGCCGCTGGCCGCTACCATGAACGGCGCCTGCTTCCTGGGCATTGACGTCGATCCGCACCGCATCCAACGCCGCCTTGACACTGGCTACTGTGACCGCCTTGCGCGCAACCTTGACGATGCCCTGCGCATCCTGCGCGAGGCCCAGTTGAGCAACAGAGCGCTTTCTGTTGCTCTGGTAGGGAACTGCGCCGATGTGCTGCCTGAACTAGTCCGCCGCGGCTTCGTGCCCGATGTGCTCACCGATCAGACCAGCGCGCACGATCCGCTCAACGGCTACGTCCCCAACGGGATGTCGCTCGAAGAGGCCCGTCATCTGCGCACCCGCGATCCGCAGGAGTACCTGGCCCGCTCGTTCAAAGCGATGGGCGTGCACGTGGAGGCCATGCTGGCCCTGCAAAAGAAGGGCGCGATCACCTTCGACTACGGCAACAACATTCGCACCCAAGCCAGGAAGGCCGGCGTTGAGCGCGCCTACGATATCCCTGGCTTCGTGCCCGAATACATTCGCCCCCTCTTCTGCGAAGGCCGCGGACCATTCCGCTGGGTCGCGCTTTCCGGCGATCCCGAAGATATCTACCGCACCGACCGCCTCGCGCTGGAACTATTCCCGCACGACCAGACACTTGCTCGCTGGATGCCCATGGCGCGGAAGCGCATCCAGTTCCAGGGACTGCCCGCGCGCATTTGCTGGCTGGGATACGGCGAGCGTGCCGAATTCGGCGTCGCCATGAACCACCTGGTCCGCTCCGGCGAGCTGAAGGCGCCCATCGTGATCGGCCGCGACCATCTCGACGCCGGCTCGGTCGCTTCGCCCTACCGCGAAACCGAAGCCATGCGCGACGGCTCCGACGCCATCGCTGATTGGCCGCTGCTCAACGCCCTCGTCAATACCGCGGCTGGCGCCTCTTGGATTTCCATCCACAACGGCGGCGGTGTGGGCATCGGATACTCGCAGCACGCCGGCATGGTTGTGGTGGCCGATGGCACGGCGGAGTCGGAACGCCGCCTGGAGCGGGTACTCACAACCGATCCCGGCATGGGCGTGATCCGCCACGCCGACGCCGGCTACGAAGAAGCCGTGCGCTTCGCGCGCGAACACCATATCAAGCGTCCGATGGAATAGTAAATACGAGCCGCGGATAACCCCGATGAACGCGGATCAGAATCTCTGTCTTCCATCGGCGTTCATCCGCGTTCATCTGCGGCCAGCAGACTCTCTATGTCCGAACTCGCCCTCTGGAACTGCCGCCAGCTCGTGACTCTCGCGGGTCCCGCGCGTCCCCGTACCGGCCCCGAACTCCGTGATCTCGCCATCATCCCCGATGGCGCCCTATTGGTCCGCGATGGCCGCATAGCCGCGGCTGGCACTCGCTCTGAGATAGAGCCACAGCTCTCCGCATCAGCTCAGTTCGTCGACGCCGGTGGCCGCATCGTTCTCCCCGGTTTCGTTGACGCCCACACCCACCCCGTGTTCGCCGGCACGCGCGCCGACGAGTTCGAAGAGCGGATGCAGGGCGCCACCTACGCCGAGATCGCCGCTCGCGGCGGTGGCATTCGTTCCACCGTGCGGCGTACTCGCGCCGCCGCGGAATCCGATCTGCTGGCTTCGGCGCGCCGCTACCGCGAATGGTTCCTGCGCGGTGGCACGACCACCATCGAAGCCAAGTCCGGATACGGCCTCTCTCCTGACTCCGAACTGAAAATTCTCCGCGTGATTCAGCAACTGGCTGCCGAAGGCGCCGTTCGCTATGTGCCGACCTTTCTCGGCGCGCATGAAGTCCCCGACGAATACCGTGGCCGCATGGACGCGTACATCGACCTCCTGCTCGCCGAGATGCTCCCGCGAGTAGCGAAGGACCGGCTTGCCGAGTACTGCGACGTCTTCTGCGAGCCTACCGTGTTCCCGGCTCCAAAAGCTCGCGCGATCCTACAGGCTGCGCAGCGCTTCGGTCTGGGCCTGCGTCTGCATGCAGACCAATTCACTCCCGATGCCGGAGCTCTGCTCGCCGCCGAACTCGGTGCTGCTACAGCGGACCATCTGGAAGCCACTAGTCCCATAGGTCTTGCGGCGCTGCAATCCGCGGGCGTGCAGCCCGTGTTATTGCCTGCATCAGTCTACGCCCTCGGGTCGGCGCACTATCCCAAGGCGCGCCACATGATCGATCTCGGACTTGCGATCGTGCTCGCCACGGATTTCAACCCCGGCTCATCGCCCACGGCTTCCATGCCCATGGTGCTCTCGCTGGCCGCCACGCAATTGAAGATGACCGCGGCCGAGTCGGTCACTGCGGCGACAATTAACGCCGCGTACAGTCTGCGGCGTGGCCACGAGATCGGTTCATTGGAAACAGGCAAGTTGGCCGATTTCGTCATCCATGATTGCGACGACTACAGGGAACTCCCCTACTTTTTCGGCCGCGACCCCGCCAAGGCCGCATTCGTAGGCGGTATTTGTGTTTACAAATTCTCGCAAAATTAATGGGCGAATCGGCTTGTTCCTGCGTCTAATCCAATAGCAGGCAGGTTGAGTTATGAATCCCAGCCCGGAGAACAAGCTGAGTGAGCTGCGAACCCGAACAGACCGGCAGCTCATCGAGCTTATCAGCAGCAGACTGGACCGTGGGCTTACGTTCGCGCGCATGGCGGCGGACGACGAATCCCGCCGCATTTGGGCATCCACCGACGAGTTCCTTCGCCGTGCCGAGAAGGCCCGTTCCGAAGTTTCTGCGTGGATGCCCTTGCTCGCGAAGGCTGCCGAATTCGAGCGCCGCCGATTGGAACTGAAACTGGTGCAACTTGCTGAATTGTTGGACCACGCCAATCGAAGCATGCAGGTTCAGACCGCGTGCTCGTAGCGGCTTAGGCTCTCCGGCCGCTCGTTTTTCCTCCGCTTCAATTCGCTATCCTGACAACGGTGCCCGGCAAGACCATCAGCGAGAAGATTCTCTCTGCCAAGTCAGGGCGCGACGCGCGCGCTGGTGATGTAGTCGTGTGCCGCGTGGATTGCGCCCTCGGCACGGACGGTTCCACTCCCATGGCCATCGACTATTTCGAAGCCATGGGCGGCCAGCATGTTCACGACCCGCAACGCATCGTCTTCGCGCTCGATCACTACGCGCCCGCTCCCAGCCGTAGCACGGCTCAACTCCACCAGCGTATGCGCGAGTTCGCCGCGCGCCACGGCATCACTCTCTGGGACGTGGGCGAAGGTATCGGCCACCAGCTCATCGTCGAAACCGGCCGCGCCTCGCCCGGCAGCCTGGTAGTGGGCGCCGACAGCCACGCGGTTACCTACGGCGCCCTCAACTCCTTCGCCACCGGAATCGGCTCGTCCGATCTCGCGGCCATCCTGATGTGCGGCCGCATCTGGCTGCGCGTTCCCGAGTCTATTCGCGTAATGCTCACCGGGCAGCTTGCGCCAAACGTCTATCCCAAAGACATCGCCCTGGTGCTCGCCAAACAACTCGGCGCCGATGGCGCGGCGTATCAGGCGCTCGAATTCGCCGGGCCTGGCGTCTCCACACTCGATCTCGATGACCGGCTTGTGATCGCGAACTTCGCCGTCGAAATGGGCGCCAAGAACGGCATCTTCCCGGCGAGCGCCAGCCAGGTCGCACCAGTCCTTCCCGACCCCGACGCCCACTACACCCGCGAGATCACCCTCGACCTTTCCACTCTTGCCCCTCAACTCGCTCTTCCGCACCAGGTGGACCTCGTAACCACGATCGGCGAAGCCGCCGGCACGCCCGTGCAAATGGTCTATCTCGGCACCTGCACCGGTGGCCGCGTGCGCGACTTCCACCAGGCGCTTTCCGTGCTAAAGGCCGGCGGCGGCCCGGCGGCGGGAGTTCAGCTCGTCGTGACTCCCGCTTCCCGCATGGTCCTCGAAACCCTGGCCCGGGACGGCACGCTGGCCGACTTCATCTCAATGGGCGCGATCATCGGAACGCCCGGTTGCGGTTCGTGTTGCGGCACCTGCGGCGCGATCCCCGGCGACAGCGTTAACGTGATCTCCACGGCCAACCGCAACTTCAAGGGACGGATGGGCAACAGCACCGCCGCCATCTACCTGGCTTCGCCAGCCAGTTGCGCTGCGGCCGCCGTGCGCGGCGTGATCGCCGATCCGCGGGAGGTCGCGTCATGACCGGCCGCGCGCGCGTTTTCGGCGACGATATCAACACCGACTACATCATCACCTCGCGCCGCAAACGCGAAAGCCTCGACCCGCAATACCTGCGCCGGTACCTCTTCGAAGAGCTCGATCCCGGTTTCGCTGCGACACTGGCAGCGGGCGATCTGATCGTCGCCGGCAAGAACTTTGGTTGCGGCTCGGCGATGGAAGTGGCGGTCACCGCCGTGGTGGGCGCAGGCATTCGCGCCGTGCTCGCCCGCAGCTTCTCACGCACCTACTACCGCAACGCCGTAAACAACGGCCTGTTGCCGGTGGTGTGCGATACCAGCCACATTGATGAAGGCGACTGCCTGCTCATCGAGCCCGGGCAGGTGCGCAACGAAACCTCGGGCGAGATCATTCCTACAGCGCCGCTTCCGAGAATCATGCTGGAAATCATCGCGGCCGGCGGCCTGGTTCAGTATTTCCGGGCTCACGGCGATTTCCGTAGTGAGTGAGTCGCCCGCCCCACCGATTCGCCTGCTAATGTATTTTTGTGTCGCCTTCCCCCTATCGGCTTCGTCTTCCAGGCCCAACCGCCGTCCCTGAACGCGTCCGCGAAGCCCTGGCGCGCCCCGTCATCAGCCACCGCGGCCCCGAATTCAGGGCCATTCTCAGCCGCACGGAGGAGATGATCCAGCCCCTCCTCGGAACATCCAACCGCGTCTTCTTCTTCGCGAGTTCCGGAACGGGCATGATGGAAGCCAGCCTGGTTAACATCCTGGGCCCCGGTGAACGCCTCCTCATCGTCATCAACGGCCAGTTCGGCGAACGCTTCACCGAAATCGCGCGCGCGCTGCGCGCCGAGGTGGATCTCCTCGAAATCCCCTGGGGGCTCGCCATCGATGCCGCCGCCGTTGCCGACCGTGTGAAACACCAGGATTACCGCGCTGTTGTCGTCGTGCACAACGAAAGCTCAACCGGCGTCGTCTCGGACCTATCCGCAATCGGAGCGGCTCTCCGCGACAGGCCAACCTTGCTCGTTGCCGATTCTGTCAGCGGCCTGGGCGGCGTCGAAGTACGCCAGGACGAATGGTCCGTGGACATCGTGGCATCGGCTTCGCAGAAGGCGCTGATGTGCCCTCCCGGCGTGGGTGTGATCAGCATGAGCCGGAAAGCCTGGAAGGTCGTCAACCGCGATGACCGGCTGCCGCGCTACTATTGGGATTTCCGTAAGTCCATGGCTGCCGTCGAAAGGCCTGAGACTCCGTTCACCACGCCGGTATCGCTGATCCTCGGCCTCCACGAAGCTCTCCAGATGATCCACGAAGAGGGCATTCCGAAAGTGCTCGATCGCCACCGCCGCCTGGCCGCCGCTCTGCGGGCCGGATGCGCGGCGCTCGGCTTTTCCTCCTACCCGCAAGCCGAGACGCCCTCCAGCACGGTAGTCTGCGTGAGTGTGCCCGAAGGCCTCGACGGCGGCGACATCGTCCGCAGCTTGAAGGAGCGCCACGGCACCGTGATCGCCGGCTCACGCAACAAGCTTGAGAATCGAGTGATCCGCATCGGCACCATGGGCCACATCCACGCCGGCGACATCCTCACCGACCTCGCGCACCTGGAAGAAACCTTGCGTGAGCTCGGCGCGCCCGCGCCGCCGGGCTCTGGACTGGCGGCCGCCGCCGCCCTATTACAGGAGGTTCCGCATGCCCGGTAAACCGGGATTCCGCGTTCATTCCCCTTGGCGCCGCCCCGATGCCGCGCTGCTCGCAGCGTTCGGCACGGCTTCTCCCGCACAGGTGGCCGATTGCATGTCGCGTCTCGGCGCCATGGATGCCGGCATTCGCCCCGTCTGGCATTCGCCGCGCGTCATCGGCTCGGCCGTCACCGTGTGGTGCCACACCGGCGACAACCTGATGCTGCACAAAGCGCTCTCGCTGGCCGTACCTGGCGACATCGTGATCATGAACACCCAAGGCAACGTGGTCAACGCCGGCTTCGGCGAGTTGTTGGCGACGAGCGCAGTCAAGATCGGCGTGCGCGCCGTGATCGTAGACGGCGTCGTGCGCGACGCTGAAGCCCTCGAAGCTCTTCGCCTGCCCGTCTACTCACGCGGCCTCTGCCCCAATAGCTGCAACAAGGACGGCGCCGGAGAAGTCGGCGCCATCATCGCCTGCGGCGGAGTTGCCGTGCGCCCCGGCGATGTCATCCTGGCCGACTGCGATGGCGTGACTGTCGTCCCTCTCGACGATGCGGCCGAGGTAGCCCAACTGGCCGTCGCCCACGTCGAACGCGAACAGAAACGCCTGGCCGAAATCGCGGACGGTATCCTCGTACGCCCCGAGATCGACGAAACGCTCCGCCGATTGAAAATCATTTGAACGCTGTCCTGTTTCAGCCTGAAATCGGAAGGCGGGAGCACTGTAACAGGGCACGACTTGAGTCGTGCCGCAAAATGTGAACTAGGGGACTTAGTTTTCGGTCACTCCTCCCGAATCGCTGCCACCGGATCAATCCGACCCGCTCGCCATGCCGGTCCCGCCGCGGCCGCGAGTGTCGTCAACCCGACACCCATCAGCGCCGCGGCGTAGGTCGCCGCATCGGTCGCCTGCAATCCGAACAGCATGCCCGCCAGCACGCGGCTAAGCGCCGCCGAGGCACCCATCCCAATCGCCAGCCCCGCAACCGCGAGCAGCGTCGCTTTCCGCAGAACCAGCCACATTACGCCCCCTGGCGTGGCGCCCAACGCCAGCCGTACGCCCATTTCCGCAGTGCGCTCCGCGGTGACATGAGTCATCACTCCGTACACTCCCGCCATCGCCAGCAGCAGCGCCAGCACCGCGAATATTCCCACCAGCATGGTGCGGAAACGCGGCGTGGCCACCGAATCCGCCAGCATCGCTTCCATTGTCGTGAACTTCGTGGCGGTCTCCGGCATCGCGGCCTGCATCTTCTGCCGCACTGCCCCCGATACCGTACCCGGTGGCACGCTCGTCCGCACCACAACCTGTACCTCATTGGCGAAGTAAGGATGCTGCCGCAGTGGCATATAAATCTCCGGCCCCGGTGGCGTGCCCGGCGCGTCCGACCGCACATCTCCCACCACGCCCACAATCGTCACCCACTTATCCGAGTCGAGCCCCAGTTGAATCCTTCTCCCGATCGGATCGCCGAGCCCAAAAACCTGCCTCACCAGCGTCGCGCTCACCACGGCCACAAAAGGAGATTCGTAGACGTCTTGCGTGTTGAAGTCACGGCCGCGTTCGAGCGGCACCCCCATGGTGGCGAAGTAGCCAGGACTCGCCAGCCGGAATCCCGCGTGCGGCAGATGTTCGCCCGGCAGGAATCGGTGCATCCCTTCCACGGCGTAGTTCCCGTTGGAGCCATACCTGCCCGTAGGCAGCCCCATCACGGCCGCCGCGCCCAGCACGCCCGGCATGTGGCGCACCTGCTCCAGCACGTCCTCACACTGTCTGCCCACCTGCAGATGCTCCGCCAAGTCATGCGCCGGAGCGTCGGCATACATCACCAGCAGTCCTTCCGTCCGAAATCCCAGCTCCACGTTCGTCAGCGCCACGAAGCTGCGGAACAGCAACCCCGCCCCGATCGCCAGGACGAACGAAAGCGCCACCTCCGCCACCACCAGCCCACTCCGCAGCCGGTGCGAACCGCGCCCCACGATGCCCCGCGTGCCTCCCTGTTTCAGCGCCTCGCCGACTTCCACCCGCGAAGCTTGCCACGCCGGCGCCAGGCCGAACACCAATGCGGATGCCATCGACGCCAACACCGCAAACAGCAACACCGTACCATTGAGATTCACTTCCGTGAGCCGCGGCAGGTTCGATGGAGCGGCGCGCAGCAGCGCGCGGATGCCCACCTGCGCCAGAGCCACTCCCAACACCGCCGCCACCGCCGCCAGCAGCGCGTTCTCCACCGTGAGCTGCCGGATGACGCGCCACCGGTTGGCGCCCAACGCCACCCGCACCGCCATCTCGCGTGCCCGCGACGGAGCCTGCGCCAGCAACAGGTTCGCCACGTTGGCGCACGCGATCAGCAGCACCAGCGCTACCGCGCCCAAAAGCAGGTACAGCGTCGAGCGCACCGCGCCGACCAGGCGCTCCTGCAACGGAATCGCCGCGAAGCTCTTGTTGCGGTTGCTCGGGGGATAGTCCGCCTCCAGGCGCGCGCCAACCGTATCCAGCCGCGCCTGGGCTGCCTCCAGCGTCAGGCCGCTCTTTAGCCGCGCAACCGCGTAGTAGTTGTAGGCGGTGCGATTCATGTTCTCCGGTTTGGCCGGCCCGGCCAGCCAGACCTCCGCCTTGTCCGGAAACTGGAACCCGCCAGGCAAGACACCCACGATGTCATATGCCTGGTTCTCCACATGGACGACCTTCCCCAGCGCCGCCGTCCCATCGCCAAAATTCCGCGTCGCGAACGGCAGCCCCACCACCGCAGCGCGCTCGGCATCCTGAGCTTCCAGGGCCCGCCCGGCAACCGGTTCGACTCCAAAAACGCGCAGGAAATCCGGCTGGACCCAATACACACCCGTGAATTCCCCGCGGCCCCCCAGTTGCACGCCCACTTCGCCCCCGAAGTATTCGCTGAACGCGTCGAAAACGCCGCTCTGTTCCCGGACATCCACCAGGTCGCCGCCCGTCACCCGCGGAATGATAGTCGCCCTATTCCTCCACTTCGTCACCACGCTGACGATGCGGCCGGCGTTCCGATACCGCAACGGTTCCAGCAGAACGCTGTTCACCACCGTAAAGATCGCCGTCGTGGCGCCGATTCCTAATGCCAGCGCCAGCACCACCACCGCCGTGATCCCCCGGTTCCGTGTCAGCATGCGCAGTCCGTGCCGCGCGTCTTTCGCTAGGGACATGTCCCCTCACCTCCAGAAGAGTATATACGCCCGATCAGAGGAGCGGTGACAGCGAAAGCATTGGAAAAATGCCTCTGGCCTTCCACCCATTGACATCAACCGCCGCTTTTCTGTATAAATTATGTAGGCGAATAAAAAGCGAAAACAGCATGCCCGCAGTCGCCCTCAAAAAGCAGTTTGAATCGCTACTCGACGGTTCCCTGA
>Ga0335081_10017352_pt1 | contig 11653 bp, 10 predicted proteins | sample Lox_Sample_35_FD_206713 | JGI IMG/M metagenome (GOLD analysis project Ga0335081, IMG submission 206713) | Soil microbial communities from Loxahatchee National Wildlife Refuge, Florida, United States - Lox_Sample_3.5 | ecosystem: Environmental > Terrestrial > Soil > Wetlands | place: USA... | reverse complement strand
GGTATTCCGCGAATGTCGTAGCGCGTACGCATACCAGGGAGCACCCGATCTCTGTGAGATGATTTGGAGGAAGCAAGACCCCCCGAGTTCAACAGCGTTCAACAAGCGGGCACATCTTGCTGAAACAGAATACGTTGAAAATAGACGGCATCGGAAACGGCTGCGAACGGACTTCTCAAGGTGGTCGCTGGTTCGAGTCCAGCCGCGCCTGCCAACCCGAACGGGTTGGCGCTCAACGTGGACCATAACGTCCACAGCCCGCCAGCCCTCATAGAAACTTTTGATGCCGCTCAGCAGTATTGTTGATACGGGCCCGCTATGCCGGCGGCCAACGCATTGAGAACAGGGGAAAAGACCGCTAGACAACGTCGGTGACACTGGGTCGCGTCCGGCGGGAATCGCGACTTTCCAGGAGTGCGAGCCGCCACTGCTTGGGTTACAATCGATCCATTCCTGGTTGGCCACGTTTGCCCGCCTTGCAACGTCAGCGTGGACGACGACTATGCTTCATTCTATCCCTGATACGTGTGTACCTCGAAGCCAACCATGCGCAATAAAAGGCGCGGTGCTGTTCGCTTTGCTGGTTGCTTGGTTTGCGCCTGGCCAAGCTCTAGCCCAGAAGCCTTCCTTCACAGTGGGCTGGTCCGTCTACGTCGGCTGGGATCCGTATTATTACATGGCCAAGTCCGGGATCCTGCGCAAATGGGCCGACAAGTACGGCATCAATATCAAGGTCCAGCGCTTCGACTATGCGCCGTCGCTCGATGCCTTCGTGTCCAAGAACATCGACGCCTGCGTCATGACCAACATGGAAGCGCTGGATATGCCCGCCGCGGCCGGCATCGATACCACCGCGATCATTGTGGGCGACTACTCCAACGGCAACGACGCAGTTCTTGCGCGGCATGATGTGAGCCTCGCGCAAATCCCCGGCAAAGAAGTGATGCTGGTCGAAAAGACTGTCTCGCAATATCTCTTTGAACGCGCCATGGCGATCAACGGCCTGGGCGCCCAGCTCAAGAAAGTACGTTACTTGAACACTTCGGATTCCGACATCACTGCGGCCTTCATCACGGATTCGAGCAAAGAAGTGGTGGTCACCTGGAAACCGCTGGTGTCCCAGATCGCGCGCACCAAAGGCGTGAAGACCTTGTTCAATTCCTCGCAAATCCCCGGCGAGATCTTGGATCTGCTGGTAGTTAGAACGGACATTCTGAAACGGCCGGACGGATCGGGCCAGAAGTTCGCCAAGGCCGTAACCGGCGCGTGGTACGAACTCATGCATCAAATGTCCAACGCTGGACCGGAGACCGACAAGGTGCTGGCCAGCGTCGCCGAGGCATCCCAGGATTCGCTGCCGTCTTACAAGGAACAGCTCAGTACCACCCACATGTTCTTTACGCCGCAATCCGCCCAGCAGATGGCAGTGTCGCCGGACTTGAGAAAGACCATGGATCTGGTGCGGACGTTCTGTTTCACGCACGGATTGCTGGGTGAGAAAACCAAGTCGGCCGATGACGTTGCCATCCAGTTTCCCGACGGCAGCGTGCTCGGCAAACCCGATCGCGTTCGTTTCCGCTTCAGCGCCGAGTATATGCAGCTGGCGGCACAAGGGAAGCTATGAGCCTGCTCCGCATACACGCCCAACCCGGACGCACGGCTGCCTGGAGCTTATCGTGGTTCCTCTTCGCGGCCGGCGTCACGATGTACTTTTACACGTCGCAGCAGCGGCACCGAGAAAATCCGGACGACCGCGTTACGCCGACTCTGACGCAAATGGTCCACGCCTTTGGCGACGCGGCTCTCAAGCCTTCCGACGAAGAAGAGGCGCAGGATAACGCCGCGCAGCAGTCCATGCTGACGCGCATCCGCAATAGCATGCTCTGGAAGGACACCCAAGCCACCGGGCGAAGATTTCTGATCAGCGTGGTGTTGCTGTTTCCCGCGGTCCTGCTAGGCCTGCACATGGCCATGTTCCCCTACATCGGCGCGTTCTTCCTGCGATTCTTTTTGTTCTTCGACAAAATAGTCGCCCTTTCCTTGCTCCCGATCTTGTTCATCGCGTTCGGTATCGACGAGCTTGCCAAGATCATGCTCATCGTGATCGGCGTGGCGCCTACCATCATTCTGGATACGTTCAATCTCAGCAAAAGCGTCCCGCGCGAACAGATCGTGAAAGGTTTCACGCTGGGCGCGACCGATTTTGCCATCACTTATCGCATCATCCTGAGGCAAATCCGGCCGCGGATTCTCAACAGCATCCGCCTGAACCTGAAGGCCGTGATGCTGTTTCTGTTCGCCGGCGAAATGATCGCCTCCACCGACGGCTTGGCTTATCGCATCGCGCTATTGCGGCGCCACATGGGGATGGACACCATTCTGCCCTACGTGCTCTGGGTGGCGCTGCTGCTGTTCCTGGTGGACCTGGGAATGAGCACGCTAAACCGCAAGCTGCACCCCTGGTTCCAGGAGGCATGAGTGGCTGATCTCGCGGTTCGCCTGGAGAATGTTCACGTCGACTACCCGGTGGAGGGCAACTCGACCCGCAAAATTCTCAACGGAATCGATCTCGAAATCGAAAGCGGCGAGTTTGTTTCCATTGTCGGGCAGACCGGCTGCGGAAAATCCACTTTGTTGCGCCTCATCCTGGCCGAGGAAAAGCCCACGCGGGGACGCGTCCTGGTGGGCGGGCGCGAACGCTCACAGCCCGACCGTTATTGCGGCTACGTCCCTCAAAAATATTCCCTGTTCCCTGACAAAACCGTTCTCGATAATGTGACCTTCGGCCCGGAGGTAACCGGCCTGCGCGGCTTTTCGCGCCTGAGCCCAGCGGGACGCCGGCGTTTGCAGGACTTCCGCGCGGAAGCCCTCCAGTATTTGCGCCACACCGGATTGCACCAGGCGGATGCCAGGAAATATCCGCACCAATTGTCCGGCGGCATGCAGCAACGCGTGGCCATCGCTCAAGCGCTCATCATGAAGCCCCCCATTCTGCTCATGGACGAAGCTTTTAGCGCTCTCGATCCGGGAACCCGCTCTGGAATGCAGCGGCTGATCAAGGAACTTTGGAGGGAAAGCGGAACTACCATCGTCTTCGTCACGCACAACACGCGCGAAGCCGTTTGCCTGGGCACGCGCGTGATCGCCCTCGCCAAGGAGCCCTCGGGCGAACGCGGGTCGTCTGTAGCACTGGATCTTTCCGTGCCGCACGCCGGCTTTGATTCCGATGAAAGCGAAATTACGCGGCTGATTCGAGAAGTGGAAGCCGCCACCATGCCTCGCGCAACGTGCGTCCCTTCCCCCGAAGAGGCGATCGCGGTTCACGCCAGTGCGTCAGACTAGCAGGTTCTGGTTTACAATCACAGACTATGTCCTTTTACAAGCGCCATGCGCCCAATCACCGGGAACACAACCGGCCGTTGCCCGATTTCCAGGAACTGGAAGGAATGCGGGCCCTTCGGGAAGAGAAAACCATTCCGCTCCGCCAGTGGCAGGAAGAAGTGCGCCGCGGCAAGGAGTTCGGCCTCGAATGCGTCGACTCGATCCAAGACAAATCCGAGATCAGTTGCTTTCAGCGCGGTGAGCTGCCGCATTGGTCCGGAATCAACACCTTCCTGAAGACCCACTATCTGGAGGACGTGCGCAAGGTCGCCGAATATGACGTCGCGTTTCTCGGCGTGCCATTCGACATCGGGACCACTTACCGCGCCGGCACGCGCTTCGGGCCGCAAGGGATTCGGCGCATTTCATCCCTCTACACCACCTACAATTTCGAGCTGGGCGTGGATCTGCGCGAGTCGCTCAAGATGTGCGACGTGGGCGATGTGTTCTGCCCGGCCAACATCACCAAGAGCCACGATCAGATCTCCAAAGCCGTGGCGCACATTCTTTCCAGCGGCACGCTTCCGATGATCATGGGCGGCGACCATTCCATCGGATATCCGTGCGCGCGCGGCGTGGCGCAGTGCATCGAGGGCAAGGTTGGAATCATCCATCTCGATCGCCACATCGACACCCAAGAAAAAGACATGGACGAGATCATGCACACTTGTCCGTGGTTCCACGCCACCAATCTTCCAAATTGCCCCCCTACAAATCTGGTGCAGGTTGGCATCGGCGGCTGGCAGGTGCCGCGGCCTGGCGTCAAGAAAGGCCGCGAGCGCGGATCCACCGTCCTGACCATTCAGGACATCGAGCGCATCGGCATCGATAAGACCGTGGAGATCGCCCTGGAAGTCGCCTGGAAAGGCGCTTCGGCCGTGTATCTCTCTTTCGATGTGGATTCCGTCGACGCCGGGTTCGTCCCCGGTACCGGCTGGCCTGAACCCGGCGGATTCCTGCCGCGCGAGGCGCTGGCCATCTTGAAAGGCGTCGCGAAAGAAGGCGTCGCCGCCATGGAAGCCGTGGAGGTTTCGCCACCCTACGATATTTCCGACATCACCGCCCTGGTTGCGGTTCGCGCCATGGTGGACGTGCTCGCGACCATGGTGAAACACGGGCGTATCGGTGGCAAGCTGGGCTGAGGTGAGCTCAGCGCCGGCCTTTATCATCGCGACGGATTTGCGACCGTGCGACTCAGCCCGGCCGGAAGCGATCGCGCAGCTTGCAGATATTCGCGCGGCGTGCGGGCGTGTCCTGGGATTTGATCCGGAATTGCGGTTGGCCTCGATGCCGGTGCACCCCGGCGATGCCGAACCAGCCGAGTCGCTCGAAAACGTGCTTCGAGACGTCGCCCGCGCCAGCCAGGAAATCTTCGTGCTTCCGGCCACGCTCGATTTCAGCTTGTGGCAGCGAGACACGCTCGGGCAATTGCTGGCCGAGGCCCGCCGCGAACATCCCGGTGGAGCGATTCACCACGACGACATCGACCTCGGACATCCGCTGCTGGTCAGCGCCTTCGCCGAGCGGGTGGCCCTCGCCATCGCCCGGCGCGATGTGCCTCCACAACGCTGCGGACTGGTGCTGGCCCCCAGCGGCCACGGCGATCCGGGCGGCCGCGCGCAGTCTTACCGGCTAATGCGCTTGCTGTGGGAAGAGCTGGCTCTCGCGCGAGCCGAAGTCGGGTTCATCCGCCACGCGCAGCCTTTTCTCGGACACGTTCTGGAACGTTGCACACGCGAAAATCTGAGCTGGTTGATCCTGCCGCAGGCGCTGTGGCCGCTCGAGCACGCCGAGTACGCTCGCGTGATTGCGGACAATTTCCAGCGCGCGCACCCGGAGACCGCGGGCTGGATCTTCGTGGATCCACCCGGCGCACAAGCCGGCATCACAGCCTGGTACGCGCAACGCATCGTTCGCCTCTGGCAGCAAAAACGCGAGCGCGAAAGTTTTCGAACGCCCTCCGCGAAGACCCAAGCGCCCGCCGCCGCAGAGCAATGGACCTGCGGCTCCGGCACCATTGCCCGAGTCCCCGACTCCGACGCGCTAGCCGAAGTCCTCAGCGCCATCCTCCCGCCCAAGCCCGAGCGCGTACTCGTCAAGGTGACCTGGCACGGATACGCCACCGGAACCTACACCGATCCGGCTGCTTTGGATCTGCTGCTGCGCGCCCTCCCTGCCCCGGCCATCATCCTGGAGGGCCACACCAGCAGCCGCAACCTAGGCGGCGCTCCATTCGATTGGGAAACTGAATCGCGCCAGAACCGAGCTTGGATCCGCCAACAGGACTCCGAGTATCTGCGGCGCACCGGGCTCGCCGACGTCATCGCCCGCCATGAGGCACAATACGTCAACGTCACCGAAGCCTGGTGGGACCAGGCCTGCGTCCGCCGCTGCGAAATCGAGCGCCTTCTCGCCGAGCGCGGCGCCAGCTTGCATCACGCCGAGCTGGCGGATTTTGTGCCCCAAGCCCTGCTCCCGTTTCGCGGATGCCCACTGATCAGCTTCGCCAAAATCAAGGGCCCAACCAGGCTCGGAATCTCGAACCTGTTCGGACTCATCCCCGCGCCGTTACGCGACGCCTGGCACGGCCCCAACATCACCTGGTTCGCGCGTGTTTGTTGCGACCTCGCCAAACTATATGGCGCCTTGTTCGAGATGAGCGGAGTAGTGGAAGGTTTGTTCTCAGCGGTCCGCTGGAATCGCCAAGGCCTGTACCGCAGCCGCTGGGGCAACTACGACTTGATCGCCGACGCAGGCTACCTTACGGCCAGCCGCGGCCTGGTGGCGGCCGATGTTCTCGCCAGCCGCCTCCAAGGACAAGACGTCAATTCCAGCGCATTCTTCGATGTGGTGCAGGCGGAACTGGGCTGGGATGCGGCGGCAACGGCCGCGCTGCCCGATCCGGTCAAGGCTATTTTCGCCTGAATCCGCATAGTGTTCTTACTGTGGCCGCCCTAAGATCTTCCACCTAGCCGCTATGAATCCTTGCGGTTCGATGATATGCTTGAGGCCGAGAGACCTCCCTGTTCGAGGTATCTATGCATTGCCGATCAGCCCTGTTGCTGGCGTCTTTGTGCGGAATAGCCGGTGCGCAGACACCGCCTGCTAGCCCCAACCTCACCGGTCCCTTGACCATCGTTCTCCGCAGCGATGCCGTCGTCTCCACCGAAGTGCTCAACTCCATGAAGAACGAAGTTGAAACTCTGGTTGAACCTTCCGCGATCCGCGTGACTTGGACTTCCGCTACCGCCGGAGAGGTCTACCAGCGCGTCGCTGTGGTGCGGCTCCGCGGCGCGTGTAAGGCGGACGCTCCTCTTCTTGTTCCGGCTGGAACCGAGAAGCAGGGCTATGTGCCCCTGGGCCAGACTCAAGTCGTGGACGGTAAGGTGTTGCCATTCGCTGCCGTGCGCTGCGATGCTATCCGCAAACTCGTTGCCCGCGACCTCGCTCTCCAGCCATCCTACGAACGCGAGAATCTTTTCGGACGAGCCCTCGGCAGGGTTCTCGCTCACGAGCTGTATCACATCATCTTGCGCACCACCAGTCATGGCTCGCAAGGCTTGGCGCGCCCGGCCCAGTCCAGCGCCGATCTACTGGCAGATCGCGACTACTTCGCGCCCGCGGACGCACACAAGCTTTCGCAGTCCTCCAGCACTGAGACAACTGAATCGCTTGACTCAAGTGGCCGTTAGGCGATTCGCCGCTCGCTTCAGGCAGACTCGCCGCGATCGATAGGAGCCGCATCGGCGGCTTGATCCGCCACACACACGGCGTGCCGCAGAATGCGTTCCAGATGTTTACAAACCAACATCAGGTCTACATATGCGATTCCTTCGCCGGGCGACGATACCAGGCGGGCAAGCTTTTCATACAGACTGCCGCATTCCGCGCGTATCCCAGCTTCACGCGACCGCACAGAAAGCGCTTCAGCCCTATTCCCGGTGCGCCAACCCTCGATCGCCGTTGACAGGCACTGCCGAACCTTCGCTCCGGTGTCCGCGATCTGCGAAAGGATCTGGGAAGGCGGCCTGCGGTCCATCGACGAACACAACGTCACGATCTCGTAGGCGTAGTCTCCGATCAACTCCAGATCGACAATGGCGTCCAGAATTCCCGTCACCAGGCGCGCATCGCTCGCCACCGGCGCTTGCAGCGTGATGAGATTCAGGCACTGGTCGTGGATGAGCCGGTGCTGATGATCGGTGCGTGCTTCCAGTTCGCTGGCGTACGCCGAAGGACCGCGATTTGATTCCACCACCGCGTGCAGCGCTTCCGCTAACAGCATCCCGGTGGTCTCGCCCATCTCAATCAGGTTCTTGCGAACAGCTTCCAGCTCGCTTACGTAGTGTGTTCTCATCGGTGCCTGCTTTGATGCAATTCTAACCGCTTCTCCAGCCTTGCTTCGTTACAATCCTGTTTCAACTGCTTTATCTCCGGCCAGGCGCGTCACTCTTTCCACTTAAGTTCCGCATCGGAGCGCCGCACGTAATTCGCATCGATGCCTATTGGATCGACAGCGCGGCCCGCTTGCAACTCGCGCCAGGCGATGCGGCCGATGGCCGAGGCCAGCGCTCGCGGCGCAGTCGTCACCGGAACTGCAGGATCGACATGGCTCTGGAATGGCGAAAAATCGCTGGCGACGAACTCGAAGCCGCGTGCCGGTAGCGTTTGAAGCCAGGCGGGAAACTTCATGACCGTTTCCGCCTCCACCAGATCCAGTCGATCGTTATAGACCGCGCCATACACTTCGCCGCGGCGCGCATCCAGCACCACCGCACGCAACGGCGCCGATCCAAAGAAGGCCAGTGCGCGCAGATTGGAAACAGCAACCACTCTTTTCCCGGCCGCTTCGGCCAGGCCTTTCACCGCTGCCAATCCGATGCGCACGCCCGTAAACGACCCCGGGCCGGAAGCGGCGGCGAAGCACTCCATTGCATCCGCCCTCACCGCGTGCCGGTCCAGCAACTGCTGGACATGCTGGAAAAGAATATGCCCGAATCCGTCCAGCGAGTGCAGCAGGATCTCTTCCACCACTTCATCGCGCTCGGTTAACGCAACGCTGCCGAACTCCGAGGTCGTATCGAGGGAAAGGATCACTTGGCGAGTTCGTACACGCGGTCGGCTGCGTACGCTTTGCCGTTCGCGTTGAGCGCCGTCAAGTGGATCGCCAGAACGGCCGGAAAGCTCTGCGCTACGGAGGGAGGAATCACAAACGTGCCGGGCGACCCGGTTCCGATGACGCGAAAACCCTGCCCGTCGGTGGGCACCTCGGCGGTCCAGAGATACATCATCGACCGCGTGGCGCGCGTCGCCCGCGTTAGCTTCACCGAGAACTGCACTGGCTTCGCCGCCGCGAGCGTGTGGCTGGACGGTTCCTCCAAAACAAAAGGAACTTTCTGCGGATTATTTTCGATCGTCTGGATCAGCGGAACTTCGCGCGAGTCGAACCGGTAAGACCTGTTCATCGATTCCACGTGCCCCTCGCGCGACACAAGCACCACCCACGCCCTGCCTTTGTCGGGCGCCTCGCCGGTGAAATGTTCGCCGCTATATTTCTTCTTCTCCTGGTACTCGCCCGTCGCCGGATCGAACCACATTATGTCGTAGCCGTGTTTTTCCACCTCCACCTCAATGGGCGGACCCGGATGCTCGATGTACGCTAAGTACTCGGCGTCTTCCAGCGCCACGGCCCGCGCGCCGTCGGTATAGAAGTATGGTTCCAACTCCCAGTAGCGCGAGCCGGAAACCAGGTCGAACCAATGCTTGCAGAGAACCGGCTGCGGGCCGTGAAATTCGGGATACTCGCCGTCCATGGCCGTGTTCCACAGATGCTGCGCGTCCGTCACGCCCACGAAAGGAACCTGATAAAACTGGTGCTCCACCGATCCGATCGTGTCATCGGTCGAATTTTCGATGACGAAGTTCATCCAGCCGTCGGCCAGCAGCGGCGAAGACGTGACCTTCGCGTTCGACGAGCGGGGATGCTGGTACGGATCGATTTTTGCGAGCGCGGCGCCCAGCTCCTTCAGCAGGGCGCGGCCGCCCGAGTAATCTTCAAACTCCTCCAGTCCCTGCCAAGTGATGTTCATCGGCGCATATCGCGCCACGATGTAGCGAATGAAGCGCTCCCGCGCTTGCCAGTCCGGGAACAGACTCGCAATGTAGTCTGGATTGGACCCGAGAATGAGATCCGTGACCAGCCCGCGTTTATGGATGGCGAGGATGCGCCGGTCCAGTTCATCGAAATAAGCCGGGTTCGGTTTGTCGGGGCCCAGATACACCCGATTCTTATCCGCATCGCCGCCCAGAATCGAGCCGCGAAAATGCGTGAACTCGTTCTGGGCCGCTTCGTCCAGCGCCTGATCGAACTCCTGCGCGCCCCCGAAAGCGAACCGGTCGTCAATGTAGCCCATCCATAGATGCGGTTTCTTCTTGTCCGTCCACCAGTGATGGAAATTGGCGGGCTGAATAAACCCTGCTGCGTCGGACTCGGCGGCGTTGAAGGAGCCTGCTTTGCCCTCCACCGCGGCGAGATTGCTGCTGAACCGGTACAGCCATTGCCCAGATTCGGTGGGGGTGAAACGCAGCACCATCTTGCTCCCGCCATCCCAAAACGCGGGCATCAGGAAGGTTTTGAAATGCGGCGAGCGAAACTCCGCCTCCAGCTTCACGCTCGAGTAAGGATTTGGATGCGCCGCCAGATCGGCCGGCGAAAGCTCGAATACGAACTCGCACGGAGTATAGGCAGGCGTTCCCTCGCAGGGTGTTTGCGCGAGCACCGGGACGCTCGCAAGAATCAGCAGCGGCAAGCGCGCCAGCATCCCCTTCAGCGTAACGCAACGCCGCGATGAGTGCGCTAGGAACCGAACACGTCCACGAGGAACTGCCGCATGGCCTCCCACGAACGCACATCCGACTGCTCATGATAGGCCACGCCGGGACGGCCGAAGCGGTCCGCGGCTGGATTCGTGAAGCCGTGCATCGCGCCGCCATAGAGATTCACCTGAAAATCCACGCCCGCGGCCTGCATCTCGTTCGCAAAGGCAGTCACTTGATCCAGGGTCGTAAAGGGATCCAGTGCCCCGTGGCACACCAGTACCTTAGCCTTCACCTGGCCCGCGGCTGCGGGCCGCGTCGATGTGAGGCCGCCATGAAAGCTGACTACGCCCCTCAGGTCGGCTCCGGCACGCGCCAGCTCTAATACCACCATTCCTCCCAGGCAGAATCCGATGGCAGCAATCCGCTGCTGGTCCACCTGAGGCTGGGCCGAAAGCGCCTGCAGGCCCGCCAGTGCCCGCGGCAGAAGCTTCTTGCTGCGAAACTCTTCGAACACCGCGCGCCGTTCCGCGTCCGTAGCCGGAACTACGCGCTCGCCGAACATGTCACAAGCCAACGCGACATAGCCCAGCTCGGCCAACCGCGAGGCTCGCTGCTTTTCGTGCTCGGTCAGCCCCGTATTTTCATGAAATACAAGAATCCCTGGCCGAGGCTCGGAGCGCGAATCGTCCCAGGCCAGAAATCCGCGCAACAATTTCTCATTTTCCCGATATTCTAAATTCTGTGTTTTCAAGGCACTCTACCTGTAGAAATTCTTCTCCCATGCATGCCGCTTGAGAATCTCGAGCGTTGCCGCATCCAGCGGTCCTTGGTCTGACGCGCACGAATTCCGCTCCACATTGCGCACCGTCCGCATCCCAGGAATGACCGTCGAAACCGCAGGGTGCGAGATCACAAACCGAAGCGCGACCTCAGCGAGCGGCCCATCCACACCGCCCAGGTCCCGCTGCAACGCCGTCACGTGTTCCACCACCTGCTTCTTGCGATCGCCACGAAAATACGCTGATCGAAAATCCTTCGGATCGAAAGCAATCGCCTCCGTGATCGCACCCGTCAGGCTGCCTTCGTCGAATGGCACGCGCGCAATCACGCCGATATTCATCTGCTGCGCCAGCGGAAAAAGATTCTGCTGGGGTGTCTGGTCGAAAATGTTGTAAATCACCTGCACGGCATCGATCGATCCGGTCCGGATCAGACTCAAAGCCGAGTCTGGCTCATGATCGTTGATCGAAACGCCAACAGCCCGCACCTTGCCGGAAATCTTCAGTTCTTCAAACGCCCGCCGCCAGTCATCCTGATCCAGCCATTCGGGATTCCAGACATGCAGCTGCTGCAGGTCGATGGCGTCCACTCTTAAATTGCGCAGGCTCTCCTCCGTGCAGCGGATGATGTAATCGAACGGGAACGCGCTCTCGATCCCGATACCCGGCCGCGC